>Ga0126381_100011121_pt1 | contig 10165 bp, 6 predicted proteins | sample PanSoiMetPlot_28_FD_96465 | JGI IMG/M metagenome (GOLD analysis project Ga0126381, IMG submission 96465) | Tropical forest soil microbial communities from Panama - MetaG Plot_28 | ecosystem: Environmental > Terrestrial > Soil > Tropical forest > Bulk soil | place: Panama | collected 2016-02-17 | reverse complement strand
TTGCCGGACTTCCCGATCTGCTGCAGGTGCCGTATCGCGGCTCCGGACCAGCCATTGCCGACGCGCTTGCCGGCCACGTGTCGATGGTGACGCCGGCCGTGACCGGGCAAATGATCGAGTTTCACCGCACCGGTAGGCTGCGCATTCTCGCCGGCACCAGTCCGAAGCGCTTGACGGCCGCGAAAGATCTGCCGACCGCGGCCGAGTCGCTTCCGGCAATGATTTCACAGCAGCTGATAGGTCTATTTGCTCCCACCGGTACGGCGAAGGCGATCATCAGTCAGATCGCGCAAGCAAACCATACCTTGCTCGCCGAGTCCGGTTATCAAATGATGCTGGTAGAGACCGGATTTTGAGCCGGACGTGGATTCGTCACCGGAGATATTCCGCGGTCGCATCGAGGCGGAAATCGCCAAATGGACGCCGATCGTGCAGGAGCTCGGAATTAAGATCGTTTGAAATGCGGATTTTTCTGACAGGCGCGAATGGTTTTATAGGCAGCGCAGTTGCCCTGGCAGTTGTTGCCGCCGGCCATAGGGTTCGCGGCCTAGTCCGCGACAACGCCAAGGCCAAAACTGTTGCCAGCTGTGGCATTGAAGCGGTGGTTGGCTCGCTCGATGACGCGGCCCTGTTGCAAACTGAGGCGCGGGCTGCCGATGCGGTGATCAACGCTGCCTCAAGCGATCATCGCGGCGCTGTCGAAGCGTTGATCGCCGCTCTGTCCGGCTCCGGCAAGCCATTCATTCATTCAAGCGGAAGCAGCATTGTCGCCGATCTCGCCATGGGCGAACCGTCCGAGCGGATCTTTGACGAGGCCATGGCGCTTGCGCCGCTGCCCGAAAAAGCCGCACGCGTCGCGATTGACCGCTTGGTGCTTGCGGCTCCCGGAATTCGCTCCGTCGTGCTTTGCAATACGATGATCTATGGCCATGCCATGGGGCCGCCGGCGCAGAGCGTGCAAATCCCCGCATTGGTTCGACAGGCCAAAGCCTCAGGCGTTGTGCGTTACATCGGGCGCGGATTGAATCGGTGGTCCAATGTACATATCGCCGATGTTGCCGCGTTGTATGTGCTGGCGCTTGCTAAGGCACCGGCGGGCGCCTTCATGTATGTCGAAAGCGGTGAGGAGGGACTTGGTGAAATCGCCAGGGCCATCGCGGTCCGGCTGGGACTTGGCGCCCCACAATCGTGGTCTGCCGAGGAAGCGATTGCCGCGTGGGGTCGCAATATGGCGGTGTTTTCACTCGGCTCCAACAGTCGCGTGCGCGGCAAAACTGCGGCCGAGCTGGGCTGGTCGCCAACTGCGCGATCGATCACGCATTGGATTGCCAACGCAATGGTTTAGCGCGGCCGCAAACTTCGCCTATTTGACCGCGCCTCCGGTTATCCCGCTGATGAACCGATCGAGAAAAAGATTATACGCGATCGCCACCGGAACGCTCGCGATCAACGCCGCTCCCATCAGCTCGCCCCAATAAAAAATGTCACCGCGGATCAGATCGGTTGCGACACCCAGTGTCACCGGTTTCTCCTCCGAGGAGGAAATAAAGGTCAGCGCGTAGACGAACTCCTGCATGGTGAGCGTGAATGTGAAAATCACGACCGTGAGGATTGCCGGCACCGAGAGCGGCAATACCGTCTTCACAAACGCGCCCATCACGGTGCAACCGTCGACGATCGCCGCCTCCTCGATCTCGCGCGGCACCGATTTGAAGAACCCCATCAAGAGCCAGGTGCAGAACGGGATGGTGAAGGTCGGGTAGATCACGATCAGCGACCACAGCGAATCCTGCAGCCCCAGCACCGTGACCACTCGAGCAAGCGGCAGGAACAGCAGCGTCGGCGGCACCAAATAGGTCACGAAAATACCAATGCCCAGCGTCTCCGCGCTGCGCCCAGGCATGCGCGCCAGGCTGTAACCGGCCGGCAGCGCCACGATTAGCGTAATGGCGACGACGCACAGCCCGATCAGCGCGGAATTCGTCAGCCACTGCACGAACAGCGTTTCCGTGAATAGGTATTTGATGTGCTCCAGCGTGGGTGCGGTATTAAACCAATATGGAATCGATTTGAGGTCGTAGAGGTCACCGTCAGCCTTGAACGTGGTGATCAGCATCCAATAGAACGGGAAAGCGGCGAATACCACGAGCACGATCACGGCCGCGTAAAACGCTCCTTCGCCGCCGAGTCTTTTGGCGAGCTGCAACATCTTAGATCTCTCGCCGGCGCAGTGAGCGCAGCAGCAGAATCACTGCGATCAGCAGAAACGGGAATAGGAACAGGCAGATCGCCGCGCCGTGGGCAACATCGCCCGATAGAATGCCCACTTGGAAGGCATAGGTACCCAGCACCTGCGTGCTGTTGATGGGTCCGCCTTTGGTCAACAGATAAACGACACTCAGATCGGTGAAGGTGAACACGGTGCCGAAGATCAGCGCGATCAGCACGATCGGCGCGATGATAGGTACGATGATCTGATAATTGCGCCGCCAGAAACCGGCGCCGTCGATGGTGGCGGCGTCAAGCACGTCCTTTGGCACCGATGTGAATCCGGCCAGGAAGATCACGACCCCAAACGGAAATAACCGCCAGGCGTGCACCACAACGACCGCAATCATCGCCAGGTCTTCCTGGCCCAGCCATTGCGGCCGATTCGCGCTGTCGACCAGATGCAGTGCGATCAGCGTCCAATTGATGACGCTGTAGAGCGAATCGAACATCCACAGCCAGGCCACCGTCGCCAGCGACACCGGCACCGCCCAGGGCAGCACCACAAGCGCACGAGCGATGCCGCGGCCGCGGAATTCCTGCATCAACAGCATCGCCCCGATCTTACCTAGCAAGAGGCCGATGATCTGTGCGCTGATGGTGAACACCAGGGTATTGACCAGCGTGCGGCGAAAGATTTCGCTGGCGATGATGTCACGGAAGTTCTTCAGGCCGACAAATGCGAGGCTTTGATTGAAGATGTTGTAGGCGCTCACGCTGTAATAGAGCGCGAGCAGAAACGGCAGGCCGACTAAAAGGATGACGTAGAGGATCGCCGGCGCGATGAACAGCGGGCCGACGATCTCGGAGCGATCCAGGAAGAAGCGCGACCGCGACCAGGTCGGGCGCGGTGTAAGTGTGGTCGCGGTCATGGGACTCGCGCCTTGCCTTCGCTGCGTCGGCCGTCACGATCGAAATAGCGCAGTTCGGTCTCGCGAATAGCGAAAGGATGCCATTCTCCGGGGCGAATCCCGGTAAGCGGCACGTGCGCGGGCAGCTTCGCGGTGATCTCGCGCTTCGCCGTAAATCCGTCGATTACCCCATAGAGGATTCGCTCCGAGCCGAGATATTCCATGCGATCAACGCGGAACGGGAGATCGGTGAGCGCCGCGCCGTTGAGCAATTCCTTCGGCAAGAAATGCTCGGGGCGGAAACCGAGCGAGCCGCCGTCACGCTGGATCAGGTTCATCGGCGGCGTCCCGAGGAAGCTGGCGACGAATTCGTCGGCCGGGTCATCGTAGATTTCGGCCGGCGTGCCGATCTGCCGCAGCTTGCCGTGGTCGATCACTGCGATGCGGTCGCCCATCCCCATTGCCTCGACCTGATCGTGGGTAACGTAGACCGTGGACGTGCGCACGGTCTGCTGGAACTGCTTGAGCTCGCTGCGGGCGCTCGCGCGCAGTTTGGCGTCGAGATTCGACAGCGGCTCATCGAGCAGGAAAACCGTCGGCTCGCGAACCAGCGCGCGCGCCAAAGCGACACGCTGGCGCTCGCCGCCGGAAAGTTCGCGCGGGCGGCGGTGGAGGAGGCGATCGATGCCTAGCAGTCCCGCGGCCCAGGCTACCTTGCGCTGGATTTCAGCCTTTGGCGTGCCCTGGGTGCGCAATGGGAACGCGATGTTGTTGGCGACGGTGAGGTGCGGATAAAGGCCGTAACTCTGGAACACCATGGCAACGCCGCGCGCGCGGGGCGGCACGTCGTTGACGACCTCCCCGCCGATCAGGATTTCGCCCGATGTCGCCTTCTCCAGGCCGGCGATGATGCGCAGGAACGTCGTCTTGCCGCAGCCCGATGGACCGAGCAGCACCAAGAACTCGCCGTCCCGTACTGCTAGGCTGATGCCATCGACGGCAACAACATCGCCGAACTGCTTGCGGATATTGTTGGCTGTAACCGGAGCCATGAAGGATTTTCCCTAATGCTCGAGCGGCCGCTCAGCACATGCTGACGAACGAATCCGGCGGCCGCACGAACACGTGGACGGGCAAAGCTGCCCGCCCACGCGCGTTCGCTTACGAAATCCACTTCTTGTAGATCAGCTCTACTTCCTTGGTGGCCCAGGCGACCGCTTCCTCCGGCGTCGCTTTGTCGGTCGCGGCCTTCGCCATCATGTCGCACATTATGAAATTGTCCGCGACTTCGTCGGACGCCGGGCTGGCCGGGCCTGGATAACCATAGGTGGCATGCCACTCGCCGGCAGTCTGCAGCACACTCAGCTTATCGGCAGGGTGCGAGGTCGGATCGTTCGACAGGATCGGCATCGGCTTCGGCACGATGTCGGCGAACAGCGGATGGTTATAGCCGGTGCTCGCTTCGAAGGCCTCTGTGCCATGATCGGAGAAGTAGCGGAGGAAGTCGACCGCGACATCCGGGTTGCGCGCGAAACGCCAGACAACATAGGAGTTCGGCGACGCCGCCGCGATCCGCCGCACCGGCCCGGCGGGGGTTTTCCAGACGTAAATCTTGTCTGCCAGTTCAGGAGTGGCCTTCTGGATGCTCCGATATGCCGAGATCGGATTGTGAATCCAGGATCCACGCGCCGACGCCAGATATTTGTTGTTGCTGGCGTCGTCCCACGACAGCACGTCGGGCTCCATGGCCTCCTTGTAGAGGGCCCGGACGTATTTCACGACATCGAGCGTCTCTTTGGAATTAAGCGTGACGTGCTTGCCGGTTTCGTCGCATTCGGAAGCGCCGTAGCTCCACAACATGCTCCGGTATGACAGGTTCGGGTCGACGGAGTGCCCGAGCGAGATGCCAACCGGGTTGCCCTTGGCTTTCAACTTGGCACCGCCGATCCGGATATCTTCCCAGGTGTCGGGCTTCATCCCGATCTCGTCCCACAGATCCTTTCGATAGAGGCCGGGGAAACTGATGTAGTAGGCAGGGAAGGCGCTCCAGGTTTTGTCGCTCTCGTTGTAGGCAATTTGCCGGCCGATGGTGAGGACCTTACCGTATTTCTTTTCGGTCTCAGTGACGAGCCCGGTAAGGTCGCGCACATGTTTCTCGTACAGGTGCGGACCGCCTGAGCCGTTGAACGCGAAAATGTCGTGTCCCGCTTGGGCGGCAATCTCCGCCGCGGCGCGCGCCGGCAGCTCCAGATGCGGGATGTGATCGACCGTGACGGCAATGCCGTTCTTCTTTCCCCACTCTTTGGCGAAGCCATCGAACCAAGTGTCATACTGTGGGACGAAATGACTCCACTGCAGGATTCTGAGCGTTTTGGTCTGGGCGAGAGCAGTCGATACGAAGGGCGCCGAGATCACCGGTGATAAACCGGCAGCCCCGGCAGCGAAGCTGGACGTCCTGAGGAAGTCTCGTCGAGTGACGAAACGTTTCTGGTTGTTTCCTCCCAGTTTCATCGCACACCTCCTGATCCGATGCGATTTGGTGTTGGTGAAGCGCTCCTTGGCGTTAGCATACTGGCGGATCCGACGACGTTCTGAATCGATGGCGTTGTGCGGCGCTGTCGCCACTTTCCGTCCATGGTGCCGGAGCACTCAGCGAGGCGCCGACTACGGACAGCTGTCGCAACAGCTGAATCAGCCAATAGCTACACATTCGACTACCGCATTATCGCCATGCGCATTTGACATAGCAACGAGAAAAACGTCACATCGTGGCGAGGCGCTGAGGTCCGAAATGCGACAAGAGCGCCGGTTTGGGGACGTGGTCCGAACGCCAACTGTGAGGCCGGCGCGTTCACTCCGCCGCGACGCGTTGCACCCGCCACTGCATCATCAAAGCGCGCAACGATGCCGGTTTGATCGGCTTATTAAGAACATGCGCACCTTCCGCGCGCGCCTCGTCGCTCACGCGCACCGAGCGGTCAGCAGTAATCACGATCGCCGGAATTTCGCGTCCATCCGGTCGGCCAAGGTGCCCGCGCAGCTGACTGATCGCGGCAATGCCATTGCCGCTGTCGAGATGATAATCGACGAGCATGCCGTCGGGTTCGAGGCGGTTCGCCGCCAGCGCCGCCATCGCTTCGGCGAGATCGGCGGCCTTGAGCACGCGGCAGCCCCAGCCGCTTAGAAGCGTCTCGATGCCGTCGAGAATGGCGCGCTCGTTGTCGATGCACAGCACGACCATGCCGTCCAGCCGCCCGGGCTCGAGCCGCAGCGCGGCGGGTGCCCGCGATGCCGAACCAATCGCTGCCGCGCGCCGCACCGCGACCGAGAAACGCGAGCCTTGGTTGAGATTCGATTTCAGCGTCACCTCGCAATCGAGCACGCGGGCAATGCGCTGAACGATGGAGAGGCCGAGACCGACGCCGCGAGCGACCCGCATCCCCTGGTCGAGCCGATGGAACTCTTTGAACACGGTGCGATGTTTGGCCGGCGGGATACCGATGCCGGTGTCATAAACATCGATGCGCAGCCGTTCGCCTTGGCGACGGCAACCGACCAGTACGCGTCCGGCCGGCGTGTATTTGATGGCATTGGAAATGAGGTTTTGCAGGAGCCGCCGCAACAAGCGCCGGTCGGAGCGCACATTGAGCGAGCAGGGCATCACGATCAATTCGAGCCCTTTCTCGCGCCCAAGCGGCGCGAATTCGACCTCGAGCCGTTGCAGCAGCTCCTCAATACGAAAATCGGCGAGCTCCGGCTTCATGGCGCCGGTGTCAAGACGCGAAATGTCGAGAAGCGCCGAGAAGATTTCTTCAACCGCTTCGAGCGAGGCGTCGATATTGCCGATGAGTGGAGCATCCTCACCGGCGCCACAGCGCTCGATCAGACTCGTCACATAGAGCCGCGCGGCATTGAGCGGTTGCAAAATATCGTGACTGGCCGCGGCAACGAACCGCGTCTTCGAGACATTGGCGTCGTCCGCCTCCGCCTTGGCGCGTTCGAGCGCGGCGTTGAGCCGCGTCAGCTCGCCCGTGCGCTCGCGCACGCGGCGCTCCAAATTGGCATTGGCGCGCTCTAGCGCCTCAGCCGCTTTCACGCTCGGGGTGATATCGGTGAACGTAGTCACCAGCCCGCCACCGGGCATGTGATTGGCGCGCACCTCGATGACGAGGTCTTGCCCCGCGATGCGCTCGAGGAAAGGCTCGGCGCCTGATGTGTATTTGGCGATGCGTTCGGAGATGAATTGATCACTGCCGGCGTTAGCGTCCCCGTGCTGCGCGATATGGCGCAAAATGTCATCGAGCGGGATACCGACGCGCGTGAGTTCGTGCGGCAAATCGAGAATCTCGCCGAACTGCCGATTCCAGCAGACCAGCGCCAGCTCTTTGTCGAACACGGCAATTCCCTGCCGCACATGATCGAGCGCAGTCTGCAGGATCTCGCGGTTGTAGTGGATCGCGGCGCTGGCATCGTCGAGCAATTTCAGCGCCGCTTTGGTCGAGACCGTGCGCTTACGCAACAACAGCGACAGCACCAAACGCGACGAAGCAGCTCCGATCGCCGAGGCCAGCAAATATTCGGCATACTGCAGGAGTTGAAAGTCGGCTTCGGCGGTCGCCTCGATGTTGACCCGGCGCGCCGCCGCGAAGCTCGCGAAGGATCTGCGCGTTCGTTCGTCGCCGAGATAGCGGGCGACGGTCGCGATCAGATCCTCAACGTTGACCGAGGCGCGGCGTAAGCGAAAGCCGGGCGCCATCGGGCCAAGCATCGGCGCCAGCGTGGGCGGCGCGAACAAATCGCCTTGCACGCGTTCAATCGAACTCGGTGGCCGCGCCAGCGAAAAGCCGATGTAGCAGGCGATATTGGCGGCAAAGCTCAACAGCACGCCATGGACGAGCGGCGACAAGTCGAGACCGAACAGCGCCTCGGGCCGTAACAAGGCGATGCCCCATGGACCGTCGGTCAATATGCGCGCGCTGACGATGCCGGCGTCGGAGACGCTCGGCAGCAACAGCGTATAGGCCCAGACCAAAAAGCCGGCGCTCATCCCGGCGATCGCCCCGAGCGACGTGCCGCGCTGCCAGAGCAAGCCGCCGAAGAATGCCGGCGCCAATTGCGCTATGGCCGCAAAGGACAACAGCCCGATCGCGGCGAGTTGCGCCTGACCGGCCGAGCGGTAATAGGCATAGGCGAGGAACAGAATGGCGAAAATCGCGATGCGCCGTGTCGTCAAAAGCTGAGCGCCGGCATCGGTCGGCTCGCCGTCAAGCGCCCGGCGCTTGAGCGCGAGCGGCATCACGATGTCGTTCGACACCATGATCGCGAGCGCGACAGTTTCGACAATCACCATCGCGGTCGCCGCCGACAGGCCGCCGATGAAAGCGATCAGCGTTATCAATTCTGACTGCGCCGATAGCGGCAGCGCGACCACGAACATGTCGCTGTCGACGCGGCCGGCAGAAAAGGTCAAAAGCCCGGCCATCGCGATCGGCAGCACGAACAAATTGATGAGCACGAGATAGAGCGGAAACAGCCAGGAGGCGCGGCGGATTTCGGATTCGTTGTGGTTCTCGACGACAGCGACATGGAATTGCCGCGGCAACAGCACGATCGCAAACAGCGACAGCAGCGTCATGGCGCAGAGCGAGGCGAGCTGCGGCGCTCGGGTCAGCACTGCAGCGGTGCTAGGTCGATCCAACGCTTGCGCCAGCAATGCTGCCGGCCCGCCGAACATCACGAAGGTCACGAAGATGCCGACGGTAAGAAAGGCAATCAGCTTGACGAGCGATTCCGTCGCAATCGCCAGCATCAAACCGTCCTGATGCTCGGTGGCGTCGATGTGCCGCGTGCCAAACAGAACGGCAAATGTAGCCATCGCCAGCGCCACAAACAGGGCGAGGTCGCCGAACGGCGGTTGCGCCACTCCGCCCGGTGCTGCTTCGGCGAGGATGGTCGAGACCGACGACGATACCGCTTTGAGCTGCAAGGCAATGTACGGAATCATGCCGACGATCGCGATCAGCGCCACGGTCGCGGCAACTGCCTGACTCTTGCCGTAGCGTGCCGCGACAAAATCCGCGATCGAAGTAATGTTCTGGCTTTTGGCGAGGCGCACGATGCGGATGAGCAGCGGGAAGCCCAACCCGAAGATCAGCATCGGACCGATATAGATGGTGAGAAAATCAAAGCCGGCGCGCGACGCTAATCCCACTGAGCCAAAAAATGTCCATGATGTGCAATAAATCGCGAGCGATAGCGGGTAGATGAAAAGCCGCGCCGAGCTTCCACGCGTGATGCGCCGGCGGTCGCCGTAACTCGCCACCAGGAACAACAGCCCGATATAAGCGAGCGCGATGGCGACGATGACCCAACCCTGCAACATGGCCTTAGCTCCACCGTCACCGGTGCTGTGGGTCGAACCTCGTTCGCGCTTCTAATAAGGTCACACAGTTCGGCAAGGGTGTCTATCTGGGCTGGCGCGGCTAACGCCCGGTCTTCCATCGCGCGTTGACGATCACCGGTGCAGTCGGCATTCATGGCGGATAATTAGTCCTTGCCGATGAACCCCGCATTCCGCCGTATTCTGCTCGAAACCGCCGAAACGCTGGCGATCGCGCTCGCTGGCGGCGTCACATTCCTATTTCTCGGTCTGCCGGCGGGCCTGGTATCGGGCGCGGTCGTGGCGGTCGCGGCCGCGGCCTTGCTCGGCCGGCCGATGCGCGTCCCGTTGACGCTTGCGCGCATTTGTTACGTCGTTGTCGGGACGCTGCTCGGCACGGTGGTTACGCCGGAAACACTGCGTGGCGTGATCACCTGGCCAGCAAGCGTCGCGCTGTTGATGCTGGCGTCGCTCGGCATGATCGCTGCGACCATGACCTATCTGCGCGTCGTGCACTGCTGGGATCCGCTCTCCGCGCTGATGGGGGCAAGTCCCGGCTCGATGGCCCAGGTGTTCGCGCTGTCGAGCGAGCTCGGCGGCGATTTGCGCGCGGTCGCGATCGTCCAGACCGTGCGGGTGCTCTTTCTTGTCGTTGGACTCCCCAATG
>Ga0126381_100011119_pt1 | contig 10166 bp, 9 predicted proteins | sample PanSoiMetPlot_28_FD_96465 | JGI IMG/M metagenome (GOLD analysis project Ga0126381, IMG submission 96465) | Tropical forest soil microbial communities from Panama - MetaG Plot_28 | ecosystem: Environmental > Terrestrial > Soil > Tropical forest > Bulk soil | place: Panama | collected 2016-02-17 | reverse complement strand
TGCCGAAATGTTTCGGCCAGGCTCTTCCTGTAGTCTTCGTCCTCCATCCGGTCATAGTCCATGTACGCAATAAAGAAGTTGACCTCTCCATGAACACGAGCGCGAATCGCGGACTCCATCGAATCAAGGGTTGAGTGATCACGGGTAAGACCACTGTACAGGACTAGAACGTTCTTAGCGGATGGCTCTTTGGCAGGGCTGGCATGTCCAGGAACAGAGAGCAGCGAGCCAAGGATCATGAGCAACACGGTCGTGTAGAGTCGCCGCAACCCACCGAAGCCACATGCCCGCAGCAGCGTGCCGATCCGCGCCTTCATCGGACACAGCTGAACAGTTACGACAGATTTGCCGCAAGGACTTCGCCGGGGAGGTCTTCTCGTAGGCATAGCTCACGTACCGCAGGGGAGCCCGGGCCCAAAATCACCTGAGAGAAGTAACAGGATAACCCATTTTCAGGAGATGAAACCGTGACGCAAATCACACTTAATAATCCGTTTACTATCCTGCGGTTTCAACACATTGTCAACTGCCAGGTCACAGGTTTCGCTTAAATCCGCATACTCGGATCCCGGCGTCTCTCAATTTGGAGAGCTACTTTCCTTTAGGAACGTCAGCCAGGATGTAGGACCTGTAGGTGACGTCGAAGAGAGTGCGACGTGCGGAGTCCTTCACGAAGGCGTCGCCGTTTGGTGAGAGTTCGACGAGCGTGTAATTGCGCAAGGGAACGACCAGGGGTTTGCCGTCAACGTCGACGGGGCCGTAGTCGATGCGAATGTCTTCTTGGTGGACGATGTCGGTTGGCTTGAGTTCGGCGCTGGTGTTGAGGCGGAGGATGACTCCGGTGTCGGGGTCGACAAAAAGCTCGCCGTGGTAGCCAGGAGTGGCGGAGAAGGGTTTATACGTGACGGCAGTGCCTCCGGGCTGAGCCATCATGGAGGGCACTACAGGACTCGCATTGATTGAGCCGGCTCCGCCGATGTTTTCAACCACGGGAAAGCAGCAGTAGTTGACCTTGTAGTGCGAGTTCGCGGGGTCAACCTGGAAGGAGAAGACGGCGGCTTTTTTGCCGTTGATGAGCTCCCAGCGCTTGAAGGTGAGGTCGTGCTTGGCAGCGTCCATAAGGACAAGGCCGAGGACGAGGCCTGCTCCGCCTTGAGTGATCTGGCCGCTCTGGCTCGCGGGATCCTGTTTCTTCAGAGGACGCTGCGGCGGCAGCTCGACTCCCTTTTCGCTCTGTACAGTTGAGGTATAGGTATTGAGCAGATCGAGATATTGCCGGCTGGTGCTCGTGTTGCCGAGATTGTTGGTGGCGAAGTTGGAGAATGTTCCGGTGTTCCGGGCGACGGGCTCCGAGCCGTTCTGAAAACGCATGATCTCCTTTTGCGCGCTCAGCCGCGGAAGCTGCGAGTTCTGGTGGACGACGTAGTCGATAGCGCGGTTGACGATCGTGGTTTGGGTATTTCGATCCGGGGCGGCGTCGGTAGGAAGTTCGGAGGCGGGGGGAAGCAGCATGGCGCTCTCGCCCGCGAGGATGCGGAGGCGGGTTTTGGTGAGCGGGCCGGGGTGATACTGCGCGAGGCTGTCCATTGCGGCGGCCGTAAGTTGCTCGGTGAGGGTGACGTCCTTGAGCTTGGTGGCGACGATCTCGTCGGTGCGGTTCTGCTGCTGGAGTGCGGCGAGGAGCGCGCGGAGCTGATCGACGGTGGTCTTTGTGGCGGCGATGCCAGGAAGAAAAGAGAGGAGGACGAGTAACCCCATGAACCGTTTGCGCATGAAGGGCCTTTCGCGGTGACCAGCGACGCGTGGTCGCTGGCGGCAAAATTCTAGCCGGATGCAAGGGTGCAAAGGAAGAGCCAGTTCAGACGGGTGCAGCTGTCGAACTGGGCAGATTCGAGGGCCGTCGCTATGGGTTGGTGAAAGGAAGGAACAAGCGGAAGACGGTTCCGGAGCGGCCGATGATCTGGGAACTGCGTACCCGGAGCGATCCGTCGTGGCGCTCGACTACTTCTTTGCTTACCCAGAGTCCGAGCCCTGTGCCTCCGATTCCCTTGGTGGTGAAGAAGGGCTCGAAGATGCGATTGAGGTCGTTCGGGCTTATTCCGCTTCCGTTGTCGCCGACGGTGAGAACGATCCCTTTGCGTCCGGTAGGCCAGTCCGTGCTGGTGCGGCTGCGAATGAACAGACGGCCGCCCTCTTTCATGGCATCGATGGCATTGCCGACAAGATTGTTGAGCACCTGCCGGACGTCGCCGGCGAAGCAGACCACAGGCTCGTTGGTGTGATGGCCGTTCTCAACCTTGATTCCCGAGTTGCGAAGTCGGCCTTCATAGATGCTGAGCACCGTAGAGAAGAGCTCGGAAGGCTCGATGGGAAGTGGGTTGGAGGCCTGGCGGTGGAAGCGCAGGGTCTGGTTGGCAATGACGGAGACGCGGCGGAGTTCCTGATCGGCGGCCATCAGGAATTTGTCGACTTCGGGGGATGGGCTGTGGCGGCGAGCAAGGTAGAGAAGGTTGGTGACAGATTCGAGCGGGTTGTTGATCTCGTGCGCGATGGAGCTGGCGAGGCGGCCGACGGCAGCGAGTTTTTCACTTTGCATAAGCGCCCCTTGTGCTTTCTTGAGATCGCTGATGTCGCGAGCTTCGGGGACGAGATAGATGACGTTGCCTTCAGTGTCGACAACGGGAGTGAGAGAGAAGTCGAATTGGACGTTCTCGCCCGTGGGCCGAGTAAGGGTCATCTCGGTGCGGGTTGGCACACCGGCTGCTCCCCGCTGAACGGAGGCGCGAATAAAATCTGGCATGCCTTCGGTGTAGATGAACCAAGGGCAATCCCAGAAATGCTTGCCGACGAGTTCATCTCGGGAGTTCCCGGCGAACTGCAGTGAAGCCATGTTGCAGTCGAGGAGCATGCCTTCAGGGCTGAGGACGCCGATGTATTCGAGGCTGGTGTTGTAGATGGATTGAAGGCGCTCCTGGCTCTGCCGCAGAAGGTCTGCCGTCCGGCGGCTTTCGGCGACGCTGCGGAAGACGAGCACGACTCCTGAGAGAGAGCCGTCGGCGGCGCGGATAGGCGCTCCGCTGTCGTCAATGGGAAGCTCGGTGCCGTCTCTGCGGATGAGCAGGGTGCGGTTTTCAAGCCCCACGGCGGCGCCCAGCCGCTTCACCGTTGCGGCGGGGCTTTCGATGGCAAGGCGCGTGTACTCGTGGATGATGCGAAAGACCTCGTCGAGCGGACGGCCAATGGCTTCCTCAGGCGGCCAGCCGGTCAGTTGCGCGGCGGTGGGATTGATGAGGGTGAGGTTGGTCGCGCTGTCGCAGACCAGGACTCCGTCGCCAATGCTTTGCAGGGTCGTCTGAAAGGCATCGCGCTGCACTTCGGTGTGTTTGATTTGCTTACGGAACGCTTCGGTGAGTTCCCGGAAGAGATGGATTCCGTGCCAAATGAGGAGGCCTGCGACGAGGATCCCCCCGCCGATTCCGAAGTATGGTAGCTGCCGGAGGAGGCGGGTGATCTCAAAGCGTTGCGACTCGCGAATCTTGTCCTGTTGGGAGATAAGTTTGTTGAAATCGATTCTCAGCGCGTCCATCGTCTGCTTCTGCTCGAGCATGAGCGCGTCACTGTAGGGAGGGGTGTCACTTTTCAGCAGCAACAGATTGAGGGCCTCGAGGCGGTTGAGGTTCTCGGTGATTGCACTGATCTTTGGTGTGAGCGCGGGGTCGTACGCAGCGGCAGACTGGAGGCTGGCGAGTTCATCGTTGAGACGAATGGAGGCCTCATGGTAGGGCTGGAGGAAGGCGGGGTCCTTGGCCGCAAGATAGCCGCGAACGCCGGTCTCTTCGTCGATCACGTCATTTTGCAGGCGATAGGCCTGCAGCAGGACAGTGGTGGCCTGCGCTCCCTCCAGGCGACGCATCGCGACCTCCCGGAGCTGGAGGCCAAGGATGACAAGAAAGCCACACAGACTGACGATGGGAACAAATGCGAAGCGCAACAATAACTGGCGAAACGAAGACTCTGTCATATGGTCCCGAAGTGCTGGCAAACTAGTATCGCATCCGTCCTCCCAGAAGGATTATTTTTCGTATCACGATAAAGTCTGTAGGTATTGTCAACGAGTTTCTCACGCAACGCGGATAGGTTTGCGGCAAAGTGCGGACTACTTGGAAGTTCCGAAGGCGGCGAGGAATGCGTCGGCTACTTGACTTTCGAGGTCTTTAGGAAAGTTGCTTCCAAAGCGGCGCGCGAAGACGTGCCGGTAGATAAAGGGCCCGAGAAGCAGGGCCACCCCCACTTCCTGGTCGAGGCTCTGTTTGATGAGGCCCTGGCACTGGCCTCGGCGGATGATGTCGATGAGCCGGGTGCGGGCAGGTTCGCTGACGCACGCGCGCCAGGCCTCTCCGAAGGCCTGGTTCCGGGCGCTGTAGGCGACGAGGTGGGGCCAGATCTTGTCCTTGAGGGCTTGGCGGTTGACTCCGGGCTGGTAGCCGAGCAGATCGACGAGGTCGCGCCGAAGGTCACCGGTGTTGAAGGAGGGAGGCGTCTCGTCGAGGCCGTGAATATGAATGAGGACCTCGAGCGCGAGCCTGTCCTTGTCGGGCCAGTGCTTGTAGATCGTGGCCTTCGAGACGCGGGAGTGCTCGGCGATCGCGTCCATGCTGGTGGCGTCGATGCCGCGGTCCGCGAAGAGCGAGATTGCGGCATCGAGGACTTTTTTGTGGGCGGTGGCGCTGCGGGTTCTTGGCATTGGCGGGCTTCAGTCGACGTAATGATCGGCTATGGCTTTTGGGGAATTGTCATCCTGCGCTATTGCTACACCTCGATCCTGGAGAAGAGGCGCGCCCCAATGATGAGGAAGATTACAGCGACGAGACCGAGCGCGGAGAGGTTGAGCGCGGGACTGAAGTGCCACTGCTGAATAAGTGCCCCCCGTAGGCCGTCAATGCCGTAGGTGAGAGGATCGAGGTGCGTGATGAAGGACATGATCACGCCGAGATTGGTGAGGGGAAAAAGCGCTCCGGAGAGGAAGAAGAGAGGCATCACGAGGAAGTTCATGATGATCTGGAAGCCCTGCATGTCTTTGACGGCGGAGCCGAGGGCGGTGCCGAGCGCGGCGAAGACGAAGGCGATGAGAAGGACGAAGAGAAAAGCAACGGGAATGGCGAGCCACGAGTGCGGACGGAATCCGGCGATGAGGCAGATGATGAGGATGAGCAAGCCCTGGCAGGCAGCGACCGTGGCTCCCCCGAGGGTGCGGCCGATCATGATCTGAAGGCGCGAGACGGGAGCGACGAGGGTCTCCTTGAGGAAACCGAACTGCCGGTCCCAGAGCATGGCCATTCCGGAGAAGACGGAGCTGAAGAGGACAGTCATGCCGATGATTCCCGGTGCGACAAACTGGATGTAACTTCCGCGTCCTGCCTGTTGGAAGACAGGGCTGAAGCCATAGCCGAGCGCGAGGAGATAGAGACACGGCTGGCCGAGCGAGACGATGATCTGCACGCGCGAGCGGACGTAGCGCTTTAGCTCGCGAAGCCAGAGGATGTAAATTGCGCCCATTTCGTCTTCTCCTATCGTTTCCACATCTGCGCGATGGCGCGGAGTTGGGCTTTGGAGTCGGCGGCTTCGTCGCGGAGCGTGGAACCGGTTAGCGCGAGGAAGGCGGCTTCCAGGTTATCGGTCTCGGTTTGTTGCTTGAGGTCGGCGGAGGTTCCCTGCGCGATGATGGCGCCGTGGTCCATGATCGCGATGCGGTGGGCAACACGATCAGCCTCGTCCATGTAGTGCGTGGTGAGGAAGACAGTGGTGCGCTCGGTCTCGTTGAGACGCTTGACGTGTGTCCAGAGCTGATTGCGGCTCTGGGGGTCGAGACCCAGGGTGGGCTCGTCGAGGAAGAGGATCTTTGGAGTGTGAAGGAAGCCCCGGGCGATCTCGAGGCGGCGCTTCATGCCTCCGGAGAAGGTTTTGACGTAGGAGTCCTTGCGATCCCAGAGCTCGAAGAGCTTGAGAAGGTGTTCGGTGCGCTCGGCGCGGAGCTTGCGGGGCACGTGATAAAGAACGCCGTGGAGGTCCATGTTCTCCCATGCGGTCTGCTCATTGTCGAGCGAAGGGTCCTGGAAGACGATGCCGAACCGCTGGCGCGCTTCTTTCGAGTGGGTGGTGGGATTGAGACCGTCAAGCTCGATGCTTCCTCTGGTCGGGCGGAGTAGCGTGGTGAGCATCTTGATGGTGGTGGTCTTGCCGGCGCCGTTAGGGCCGAGGAAGGCAAAGATTTCACCCTGGGCGACGTCGAAGGAGATGTCCTTCACAGCGGTGAAGTCGCCAAACGTTTTGACGAGGTTTCGGACTTGGATCATGAGACGAAGGGTCCTCGAAAGACAATACCGAGCGTGAAACGACAATACTGAACGGTTTAGTTCAGTTTGTCAACTGATCGCAAGAATTGAATGAAGTTCACAGGACGCTTTAAGGGACATTCTTTCCTGTAAGCTTAGGCCCCCGAATAGCTTGCACAAGGAGCGTCTATGTTTCCAATGGGTAAGGTTCCGAGTGTGGGGATCGGCTGACTGTTTTTTGATGGTGGCTCTGGGTGCCGTGGCGCAGAGCAATCCATTGCCTTGTGGAATGATGGGCCTTCGAAGAAGGCGATTGGCGGAGGAGTGGGCGAAGAAGACGATTGCGGAGCATGCTCGGGATGAGCGCGAGTATCTGTATTCGCTTGCGCAGCTTGAGGGGGCGAAGACGCACGACGCGTTGTGGAATGCAGCGCAGATGCAGATGCTGAAGTTTGGATGGATGCATAACGTGATGCGGATGTACTGGGCGAGAAAGATCCTGGAATGGACCCCGGATGTGGGGACGGCAGTGAAGTACGCGGTGCATCTGAACGACAAGTATTTTCTGGATGGGCGCGATCCGAATGGGTGTGCGGGTGTAGCGTGGGCGATCGTGGGGAGTTCGACCGCGCGTGGGGTGAAAGGCCGGTGTTCGGGAAGATCCGGTACATGTCGGTTTTCGGCGGCGAGCGCGGGGCTGGTCCGGACAGTGAATCTTACCCTGGTTGTGCAGTAAGCTGCCGTCTTCCACTCCCCTATCTTAATGCAAAGATCTAAAAATACATGGGTTAGATCTGGTCTTCCGGCGCGGCGAGTCAGCCAGTGAGCAGGTCAGCGAGTTAGCGGTTTGGGAGGTGGTGAGTGGCGTTGCCTGTGGTGTTGTTTCAGGAGCAAGATTGGAGGGTGAGGTTCGTTGTGCGTCGATGTCTTGTCACGCTTTCGTTTCTTGCGGCGACCGCCTGCTTTGCGCAGGGTCCGTCGGTGGATCCGGTCGCGGGTTTTGCGGTGCCGGGTGTTGGGCCCGCTTCGCAGTGCCCTGTGGGGATGACGGTGCAGCAGCAGGGATGGGGGCGGGTGGAGTGGACGGTTTCGCTTGAGGATAAACAGGGCGCGGGAAGCGAGATCCGCGGCGAGTCGGGGAAGGCGGGAGTGCGGGTTGAGCTTGAAACGTCGAGGGCGATGAGCGAAGTCGAGTTGGCTTTGTTTTATATGGCGCCGGGTGGACGGGTTTTGCCAGTGCCTGCGGCCAGGTATGCTTCGAAGCCGGCGAGCGAGTTGAAGAAGACGTTTGTGCTCTCTGCGGGTAATGGTTCTGCATCGCGGATTGGGGGAAGTCTGCTGGTGGGAGCGACTGCCGGGGTGACGCGTGTTCAATTGACGCGGGTCAGGTATTCGGATGGTGGGGAGTGGAAGACGAGTGGGGCTGGGTGCTTCGTAAAGCCTAGTCTGTTTATGCCCGTGGGGGAGTAAGGTGCTTTAGAGAAGGATGGATCCCGCTTTGCGCGATTGCACACCTTATAGCTTGAGAAGTCGTACCCTCCTAGGCTCTTTGCTGGGCCAAGGATGGGGCAAGCAGCCGGCGCACCAAAGCGGCCGGACGCAAATAACGCTCCAGTTGTAATTCCGCTAGGACGCGGCGCGTGAGAGAGGCTTCATTGCCGTCCTATGGTGTCGAGTTCACGCTGAATTGCAAGATTCTCTAGCGTCAGCGGCAGCGAAGTGAACTATCGAATCGAACGGCCGGACGACGCCGGCGCTGTTGCGGTTCTGGAAGCGACTTTGGCGTCGTTGAAGGCGAATAAGGAGATGCAGGCTGATCTCGCCCGCCTGGGCCGGGCCTGTTGTGAGCCTCCGAGGTATGTGTCGTTGCGAGGAGCGCCGGTGCCGGCTGAGGTCTGAGACAGATGACGTGGGCTTAGAGCTATTGTGGTGGAGGCTGTGGGACTGGGTCGCCTACTTTGAAGGTCATGTTGGCGAAATCGAGCGTAACGCTCTGGAAGTATCTGAACAGGTCTTGGCCGATGTTTCCGTAAAGTTCGTCGAGGCCTGAGTTGGTCTTTTGCGGCGTGATGGAGACGTTTTTCAGGATGGTGGTTTTGTCGCCGACTTCCAGACGAAGCACGGGCTGGGTAAAGATCTGGCGCTTGATGTTGCCGCCGGCGCCTCCGACCTCGTACTCGTTCGATTTCCAGGAGAGGTCGGCGCTCTTGAATCGCTCGTAGTAGCGGACGGAGAGGTCGGTGGTTGAGGCACCAGTGTCGAGGGTGAAGGGCAGGAGGACTCCGTTTGCTTTGAGGTTGACGACGGGAGTGAGGCGCCGCATGTAGAGCGGAACTCCCTGTTCGATGCGACGAGCGGATTCCCCGGCTTCGAAGTAGCCGTCGTGAGTGAAGGTCATGACCTTCATGGCCTGGAAGACAGGGTAACCGAGAATTGCGTCAATCTGATACCTGCGATCGCCGAGGTTGATTTTGAGGTTCGCGTCATCAAGGACGAGGAGCACCACATTTTTGACCGTGGCTCCGCCGACCCGGAGTGTGGGCAGGACGGCGATCTGCAGAGGGTTTTCCAACCCGGTGAGGCCAGAACCTGTTTGTGCGTGGCCGGGCAAGATCTTTGCATGGAGTTTTTCGGCGAACGTTCTAGAGACTACGGAGTAGTTTGCGCCGGTATCGAGGAGCCATTCCCGGGTTACGCCGTTTACGATGAGTTCGATGACGAGGGAGCCGATGGCGTTGCGGGATGTCTTCAGGCGCGTTGGTCCGTGCCAGGTGGTCGTCATGGGTTTGACGGAGGCGAGGAGATGGAGCACTCCGGCGTCGTCGCGTGTGCCTCCCTTGTTCGCGTTGGGAAAGAGAGCGAACAGTTCGTCGTAGGCTTTGGCGGCTGAGGCGTAGTTGCCGACTTTGGTGTAGTCGTCGGCTAGTGTATTGAGGGCTTCGGATGCGTGGGGGTCGTGGTTTTTTTTCAGGTTTGGCAGGGCGCGATGGAGGAGTTCAATGGAGCGGTCAATTTTTCCGAGGCGGTTGGCGAGGACTCCGGCGAGATAGTCGCGGTCGGTACCTGATGGCGTCTTCTCCAGTTCGCCTTGCAGTTGGTCCAGGCTGAAGTTTGCGAGGTCGGCATCGATGGTGGCTGGATCAGCGGTTTGAGGCGTTGCAAGCGTGGGAGCTTGCAGGCAGCAGAGCAACAGGGCGAGTTTGCAGGCCAACGATGGCTGAGTTTTCACGGGTACAGGCTAGAGGAGAGAGCGAGGGGCTGCAAAGCAGTCGCTCCAAATGGATAGTGGACCGGGTCCATGCTACAGACGAAATACGGGGGTCTCTCCACTCCGCTGCGCTCCGGTCGAGATGACGCCCTCTGAGTTGGGGCCATCGTCAGCGGATGGCCTGGCCGAAGGCGATCAGGTTGCCGTCGGGGGCGAGAACGAGGAGTTCGCGCTGGCCGTACTCCTGATTGACGGGGCCGTAGACGTCGGCTTTGGGTAGGGTGTCGAGCTTTGTTTTGAGTTCGGTGTAGAGTTCGTCGACGTCGCGGACGTCGATGTAGTAGGCGAAGCGGCGGTTACCGAGAGGGGCTCCGTCGTTGCCGCGGTTTTCGAGGATGCGGAAGCCTACGGTTTCGCGGTGGATGTAGGCGTAATTGGAGTGGCGGTGGAGGGTCTTGAAGTCGAGGATCTCGGTGAAGAAGGTGAGGGCGCGGTCGATGTCGTCAACGTGTAGGAATGGTGTGACCTGGATGAAGTTGGACATGCGGGTCTCCTCGTGGGGAGGGTAGCATGGTGGTTTTAGCCGCCCCACTCAAAAGCAAGACGCGGCGCATCTGGGGGATGCA
>Ga0126381_100011118_pt1 | contig 10167 bp, 12 predicted proteins | sample PanSoiMetPlot_28_FD_96465 | JGI IMG/M metagenome (GOLD analysis project Ga0126381, IMG submission 96465) | Tropical forest soil microbial communities from Panama - MetaG Plot_28 | ecosystem: Environmental > Terrestrial > Soil > Tropical forest > Bulk soil | place: Panama | collected 2016-02-17 | reverse complement strand
TGAAAATATGAGTCCCGTCAACGTCAGCAGCATCGGTTCCTACATCCGCGAGCAACGCGAGCAGGCCAAGATCTCGGTGAGGCAGCTTGCCCAGGCCGCTGGTGTCTCTAATCCGTACCTGAGCCAGGTCGAGCGCGGCCTGCGGCGACCTAGCGCTGACATCTTGCAGCAGATCGCCAAGGGGCTTCGGATTTCCGCCGAGGCGCTCTACGTCCAGGCCGGGATACTCGACGACAGGCCAAGCGAGCACACCGTGACCGACGCGATCATGGCGGATACAGAGATCACCGAGCGGCAGAAGCAGATGCTCATCGACATCTACGAGTCGTTCCGCAAGGAGGTCAGGGCTGACGCCGAGGCGCGAGCGGCGGAGCAGGAACTTGAGGATGGCGAGGAGGCCGGGCCGGGACCCGACGCGATCGACGAGCGTGCGCACGACATCGCCCATGCCAAGATTGAAGCCATCGCCGACACCGACCCTGGCGTCATGGCCGACCCGCAGGTCGAGGCCGAGGCTGAGGCGGTCGCAGAGGCCGAGGTCGGCACCTGGACCGACCTGGACCCAGACCAGCAGTCGAACAAGTCAACGTCGGACTGATCGACGTCGAAAGACCGACCCCGAGCAGATAGGTTGTAGCCGTGTCCGCATATACGCCGCTCAACTGGTTTTTCTGGGCGCTGGCAGTTGCCGCGCTGATCGTCGAGGTGTGGGCGTTCGCCGACGCGGCGCGGCGCCCGACCGCCGCCTTCCCCGCGGCAGGAAAGCAGACCAAGCCGCTCTGGCTGATCATTACCGGCGTAGCCGGCGCGATCGGGCTGTACAGTGCCACCCAAGCCGGGTCGGCAGGGATCGGCATCGTCGTCGGCATCCTGCCCGTTGCCGCCTTCATCGCGGCAGCCGTCTATCTCACCGACGTACGGCCGAAGGTGCGCGAGGTCGGCAAAGGCGGGTCATCGCACCACGGCCCTTACGGACCCTGGTAGCCGACGATGACCGAGACGAACTGGCGCACGCACCGGCTTGAGCTTGACGATCAGACGCTGCGTGAGTGGGACGCCGTCGTGCTGGCGACCGAGCCTGATGGCATCGTGCTCGACCGATCGGCGTTCTACCCAGGAGGTGGCGGTCAGCCGCCCGACCACGGCGTGCTGCTCTGGGGCGGAGTGCAGACCCGCATCGTCGGCGCGCGCAAAGGCGACGACCTGTACCTGATCCCGGCCGAAGGCGATCCGCTTCCGCCGCCAGGCACGGCTGTCAGCGGCGCGATAGAGGATGACCGCAGGACCGCGCTGATGCGTACCCACTCAGGGCTGCACGTACTGTGCGGGGTGGTGTACCGCGACTACGGCTCGCTCGTGACGGGCGGCAACATGGAGCCGTTCCTGGCCAGGATGGACTTCGACCTGCCTGAGCTCCCCGATGGATTCAGGGATGCGGTCGAGGCTGCCTGCAACGCCGAGATCGCCGCCGGACGCCGCATCGACGTGCGCGTGCTGCCACGCGATGACGCGTTCGCGATCCCCGACATCATCAGAACCGCCACCAACCTTGTGCCCCCCGAGGTCAAGGAGGTGCGAATCGTCGACATCGTCGGGCTTGACCAGCAGGCCGACGGCGGCACGCACGTGGCGACGACCGCCCAGATCGGCCGGATCGAGGTCGTCAAGATCGAGAACAAGGGCAAAGGCTTCCGCCGCCTCCGCATCCGCGTAGCGGACTAGGGGCCTGTGCCCTGTTTGGTGCCATGCAGCAAGAAGACGTCTGGGATCACGAGGCGGCCGAGCACTATGACACGCCGGGCACTGGCATGTTCGCCCCGGAGGTGCTCGGCCCGGCTGTGGACCGGCTCGCAGAACTCGCCGGTGACGGGCGGGCCTTGGAGTTCGCCATCGGCACAGGGCGCGTTGCAGTTCCCCTCGCTCAGCGCGGCGTGCCGGTCACCGGCATTGAGCTGTCTGGTCCGATGATCGAGCAACTGCGTGCCAAGGCCGATGAGGCCACCATTCCGGTGATCGCCGCCGATATGGCGACCGCGCGGGCTCCCGGCACGTACACGCTGGTCTACCTCGTCTATAACACGATCTCCAACCTGCTGACCCAGGGCGAGCAAGTGGAGTGCTTCCGCAACGCGGCCAGGCACCTGGAGGCCGGCGGCCGGTTCGTCATCGAGCTGTGGGTACCTGAGCTTCGCAAGCTGCCGCCGGGACAGCAGGCGACAGTCTTCACGTCGGAGCCTGGCTACATCGGGCTGGATACCTATGACGTGCTGCATCAGCGAGTCGTCTCGCACCACTTCACCTTCGGCGCCGGCAACCAGGCCAAGGTTTTCCGCAGCCCGCACCGCTACATCTGGCCCTCGGAACTAGACCTGATGGCGCAGCTCGCCGGGTTCGAACTGGAGGCGCGCCACGCCGACTGGGCCGGGGATGAGTTCACCGCTGAATCCCGGTCGCACGTCTCCGTTTACCGGCTACTCGGGACGTCCCAGCGCCACGAGGTCAGATCGCCAGAAACGCCGTAGCCGGGGCCAGCACTAGCACGGCTGTCAGGAGGCCGATCCCGACGATGATCGGGACGGGCAGGCCTGGCGGAGGCCTTAGCAGCCTGGCGACTCTGGCAGTGAGTTCGCCATCGACGGCGATACCGGTCGCAGCGAGCGCCCCGGCGGGTGCCAGCCCGCCGCCTGACGCCCCAACCCTTAGCAGCGCGGTCGCCAGCTCTCTAGCCGGCCGGCGCTTGCGGGCGCGATCGTCGGCGAGCATCTCGACCAGCAGCGCTACCTCAGCGTTCGCCGCCCTCGCGGTCGCCGACCAGCGGAACGCGCGCAGCAGCGCGGTGAACGGCAACAGCACGAGGTCGTGCCGTGCCCTCAGGTGCGCCCGCTCGTGGGCGAGCACGGCAGCAAGCTCGTCGGTGTCGAGCAGGTTGAGTGCGCCCGCGCTGATCACGATCGCCGACCGCAGGCCGGGGACACAGTAAGCGGCGGCGGCCGGGTGGTCGACGACGAGAGCGCCAGGCACCTTGGGGTCGTCGTGCGCCAGCAGCCCGAGCAAGGTTCGCTGCCGGTGCCTCGCCCTCAGCACGGCGGCCACCGCTGCGGCCAGTATCCAGCAGAGCAGCGTGAGCAACGCCGCGCTGGCGGCAAGCGAGACCAGATGCACCATGGCAAGCGGTCCCCAGCGCCTTAGGCTGCCACCGCCAGGCGCGGTCAGGCCGGATAGCCCGAACCCGGCGAGCGCTCCAACCGCGGCCAGCCCCCAGCTGAGCCCGAGCGCTTGCCACAGCGCGATCGCCGCGACCGGGCAACGGCGCGGCCAGTCGGCAGCAGCCAGCAACTGCGCAGCCGGTACGCAGGAGACGGCGAAGGCGCCGAGTAGGACAACTGTGGCGGGCACCGCAATCAGCTCCGGATGTCTCCGTCTGCTGGGAGGGAGGACCCCCCGCGCTGCCTACCCGGGGGACTACCCCCGGAGCCCCCGGGCCTGCCCGGGGGACTACCCCAGGAGCCCCCGGCGCCCGTGGCGCTGAGCGTGTCGAGAGCCGCCTTGAGAGCGGCGGCCTCAGCGCCAGATACGCTGCGGGCGAATCTGGTGAGCGCGGCCTGCCGGTCACCCGTCTGGTCGAGCGCAGTGAGCATCAGCTCCGCGACGTATGCCTCCCGGCTCTCGGCTGGCCGGTAGCGCCAGGCGCGGCCGACTCGCTGCCGGCGCACGAAACCCTTCTTCGCGAGGCGGTCGAGCACCGTCATGACTGTGGTGTGAGCCAGGTCCCTGTCGGTAAGGCAGTTGCCGACCTGTCGCACAGTCATCGGATCGCTCGACTCCCAGAGAACCTCCATGATCGCCCGCTCTAGCTCTCCCAGCCGATTCATGGACTCACAATAAGCGAAAATAGACAGCCGGGGTCCATGGGGCGTCCCCTCGGCAAGCAAACAGCGAGGGGTTCCCGCTAGTCGGCGGTGGCGGCGCCATCGGCTTAGCCAACTGAGCCGGTCCGCGCTACCTTGCAAGCATGGACGTGCCACGGGTCGCGGTTGCCGTCGATCTGGTGATACTCACGGTGCGCGCCAGTAAGCTTTCCGTGCTCGTCTGGCGCAGGCACGCCGAGCCGCACATGGGCATGTGGGCGCTCCCAGGCGGCTTCATCACGGGCGACGAGGACCTGCCGTGCACCGCCGGCCGGGTGCTTGCCGAACGGGCGGGCCTCCCAGATGCCCCTGTCCACCTTGAGCAGCTGCAGACGTACGGCTACCCGGACCGCGATCCGAGGCAGCGCGTCGTCTCGGTCGCTTACCTTGGCATCGCGCCTGACCTGCCCGCGCCTGAGCAGCCGCGAATGAGCTGGCAGCCGGTGGCCAGCTTGGTCGAGCTTGCCTTCGACCACCGAAGGATCTTGCAGGACGGGGTGGAGCGCGCCAGGGCGAAGCTGGAGTACACCCCGCTTGGCGCTGCGTTCTGCCGTGACGAGTTCACGGTCGCTGACCTGCGCAGGGTCTACGAGATCGTCTGGGCTACCCCGCTCGATCCGCGCAACTTCCACAGGAAGGTGACCGGCGCGGACGGGTTCCTCGTCGAGACCGGCTCGGCGAGTTCTTCCGGTGGCAGGCCGGCGCAGCTATACCGGCGCGGTGATGCCGAGTTGCTCCACCCGCCGATGCTGAGGCCCAGGCAACCGCTGGCTTCCGAGCCAGCAAGGCAGTACCCGGGCGGCTCGATCGAGCCGGCGCCTGATTCGCAAGCTCAACGAAGAGCGTATATTGCGCAGACCGGTGGGGGCCGCCATCAATGACTAAATCCGCCGCTGACCGGGCGACGTACCCCGGCCCTCAACCCCGGACCTCATCCGCCTTGGAGGACGACGATGTCCACGCAGACGCCACGTTTCCGGCCGGTGCTCGACCAGTTCGCGCCCTATATGCCAGGCAAGCCGCCAGCGGCCACCGCCGGACGTAACTTCAAGCTCTCGTCGAACGAGTCGCCGTTCGGCCCGCTGCCGTCTGTGGTCGAGGTCATCGCGGCGGCGGCTGGCGATATCAACAGGTACCCCGACAATGGGGCGTCCGAGCTCACCGAGGCGATAGCGAGCCGGTACAACGTGCCGGCGTCGCACATCGCCGTCGGCTGCGGATCGGTTGGCGTCGTCCAGCAACTGCTCGAGGCCGTCGTAGACCCTGGGGCCGAGGTGCTGTACGCATGGCGGTCCTTCGAGGCCTATCCGTACCTCGCCGACCTCGCTGGAGCCAGGTCGGTCCAGGTCCCGATCCTGGACGAGGCGCACGACCTCGAGGCCATGGCCGCGGCGGTCACGGGATCGACCAGGCTGGTCTTCATCTGCGTGCCGAACAATCCGACCGGCACAGTGGTGCATACCGTAGATCTCGTCCGCTTTGTCGACCAGGTGCCGGGAGATTGCCTTGTCGTGCTCGACGAGGCCTATGTGCAGTACGTGCGCGATCCAGACGTCCCCGACGGCATCGAGTTCTACCGCGACCGGCCCAACGTCGCCGTGCTCCGCACGTTCTCCAAGGCTTACGGGCTTGCCGGGCTCAGGGTCGGCTTCCTGATCGGCCACGAGCCCGTCGCGGCCGCGGCCCGCAAGACCATGCTGACGTTCTCGGTGAACGCCGTGGCCCAAGCGGCTGCCGTCGCGTCTCTGGCGGCGGAAGGCGAACTGCTCGACCGGGTCGAACTCGTGGTCGCAGAACGGGACAGGGTCAGATCGGACCTGCTCGCCATGGGGTGGTCGGTGCCGCCAACCGAAGCGAACTTCGTCTGGCTGAGGCTCGGCGACGACACGGTGAAATTCGCCGATGCTTGCGGCAGCGCGGGCATAAGCATCAGGCCGTTCCCTGGTGAGGGCGCGCGCGTCTCGATCGGGGAGAAGGAGGCCAACGACGCGTTTCTCGAGGTCGCTGCCGCCTGGGTAGCGAGTCGATGAAGGTCTACGTCATACACGAGAACCCAGACTGGTATCCGCCGATCGGCTCGGCCTTCGACGCGCTCGGAGTGCCGCACGAGCAATGGCTGCTCGGCGACGAGGTAATCGATCTTGACTCGGATCCGCCCGCGGGGGTGTTCTGGTCGAGGATGAGCGCGTCGTCGTACACCAGGGGCCACCTTTACGCCAAGGACCAGGCTAGGGGCGTGCTGAGCTGGCTCGAACTGCACGGCCGCCGGGTGGTCAACGGCCGCCGGGTGATCGAGCTGGAGATGAGCAAGGTCGAGCAGCACGCGGCGCTGCGCGCGGCGGGCTTCGACGTTCCGAGGACGATCGCGGTGGCGGGCAGGAGCAGGCTGGCCGCCGCGGCCCGCAGGCTGCCGGTGCCGTTCATCAGCAAGCACAACCAGGGCGGCAAGGGACTCGGGGTACGGCTGTTCACCAGCCACGAGGACTTTGACGCGTACGTGAGCTCGGCTGACTTCGAGTCTGCCGCTGACGGAATCACGCTGCTGCAGGAGTACCTGCGCGCGGCGCAGCCGCGCATAACCAGGACGGAGGTCGTGGGCGGAGAGTTCATCTACGCGATCACGGCCGACACCGAGCTTGGCGGCTTCCAGCTCTGCCCGGCTGACGCGTGCGCTGTCGGCGAGGCGCCCGGGGCGCCGGAGCGAAGCCTGTTCGCGCTCAGGGAGGCATTCGACCATCCGGTCATCGGCAAGTACCTGGACTTCGCGAGATGGCACGGCATCGAGATAGCTGGCTTCGAGTTCATCGAAACGCAGGACGGCAGGCTCGTCACCTACGACATCAACACCAACACGAACTACAACCAGGAGATCGAGGCAGTGGCGCCGCGGTCAGCTCAGCGGGCGGTCGCAGCCTTCCTTGCCAAATTGCTGGATGAAGAGATGGGAAGGGCGGCGTGAGCTGAGATGCGGTTCGGATACTGGATGCCGATCTTCGGCGGCTGGTTGCGTAACGTGGCCGACGAGGGAATGTCGATCGGCTGGCCTTACATGCGGGACCTGGCCGTCGAAAGCGAGCAGCACGGCTTCCAGCTTTCGCTGATCGCCGAGCTCAACCTCAACGACATCAAAGGGCACCGCGCGCCTTCGCTTGACTGCTGGACGCTAGCGCCCGCGGTGGCCGCGGTCACCAGGACACTCGAGCTCATGCTCGCGGTGCGGCCGAACTACCACTCGCCGTCGCTGACCGCGAAGGCGCTTTCGACGCTCGATGTCATCGCCCCTGGCCGGATTTCGCTGAACGTGGTCTCGTCCTGGTGGAAGGACGAAGCCACGCAGTACGGCGCCCCGTTCGACGTGCACGACGCTAGGTACGCGCGGACATCGGAGTGGCTCGATGTGGTCGGCAGGCTGCTGCGCGAGGACACCGTGACCCATTCCGGCGAGCTGTATCAGATCGACGGCGCCATTCTCGAGCCCAAGCCAGCTAGTCCTCCGTTCGTGTACATGGGAGGCGAGTCGCCGAAGGCCAAGGAGATCATCGCCGCGCAGTCAGACGCCTACGTCATGCATGGTGACAAGCCCGAGGTCATCGCTGCGAAGGTGGCGGAGCTGTCGGCGCTGCGTTCGGCGGCTGGCCGACCGCCGCTCCGGTTCGGCGTTTCCGGCTACGTGATCTGCCGCGATACCAGCGAAGAGGCTCAGGCCGAACTTGACCGGATACTCAACGTCAAGGCCTCGCCTGAGGCGTACGCCTCCTACCGTGACTTCATCGAAGGCTCGCAGCTCGAGTCGCAGGTCTCGATCGAGGAGTACAGCGTGTCAAACCGGGGCCTGCGCAGCGGTCTGATCGGCACGCCCGATCAGATCATCGAGCGTATCCGCGCCTACGAGGCTGCCGGCATCGACCTGCTGCTTCTTCAGTTCTCGCCGCAGCGCGAGGAGATGGCCAGGTTCGGCGCCGACGTCATCAGCCGCTACGGGTAACCGCCCCTCACGCGGCCCACGAGGCGAGCTGCGTGCTGGTGATCATCCGGGCGGCGAAGTCGGCGGAGAAACGCCGCCACCAGGCCGGGTCGAGTCCCGGCGTACGCGGGTGGGCTGGTGTTGTGACGATCCGCTGGTAGATGTCGGCCGCGGTCTCGGCGGAGAGGTGGATGCTGGCGGCCCAGGCCGCGAGGGCGTCGTCGACACTCATTGGGGTTCCTGTGGTGCTGGTGGCTGATCGTAATCGGCGAGCGCGGCGGCCAGGGCGCGGCGGGCGAGTGAAAGCCGGTAGCGTACGGTGCCGGCTGGGATTCCCAGGACGGCACCGATTGCGGCGCTGTTCAGCCCGCCGGCTGCAGCCATCACCAGCGTTGTGCGTTGCTGCTCGGGAAGTCGCCTGATCGCCTCGCCCACGATCGTGACACGTTCGGCGGCGATGACGGCGGCGGCGGCCGATGGAGGCCCGGGCGAGGGCTCACGAAGAAGGGCGACCTCGGCGTCGGCACTGGAGCGGTTATGGCGGTAGGCGTCGATCGACAAGTTCCTGGCGACGGTGAAGATCCAGGCCCGCTGTCCGTCAGCAGGCTTGCCTGCCAGTTCGGGTAGCCGCTGCCACACCCGCATGAAGACCTCCTGCATCAGGTCGGCGGCCATCCACTGGTCAGCGGTTCGGCCGACGAAATAAGCGTGCACGGCGGTCCTGTGCGCCTCATACAGCCGCCTGAACTCAGCTTCCCTGTCCATCGCTGGCCCGGATGGACCCGAAGGCTTCGGCGGCCAGCACCTGCAGGACCGGCACCAGGTCGGCCGGCGCGATCAGGTCGGCGAACAGGACGATGTCGGATACCTTCTCTCGCACGATGGCCTCGGTGACCCCAGGAGCGATGGTCAGGTCATCGAGAACGATCAGGCTGACCTTGTGATCGAGCAGCCGGAAGAAGTCCTGGCCGAGGCTGGTTGCCTCGACGAAGATCCGCGGCTCATCGGCTCGGTACCACGCCGACTGGCCATGTACCTGAATCCTTGGCTCAAGCATCTCCCGGCTCGACTCTGGCGCGACGAGCTGGCCGGCGACGATCACCTGCGCGTACCCCACCGCGGGGACTGGGCCGGTGATCACGAGCTGCCCCGCGGCGATCAGGATGTCCTCAGGCTGCCCGGCCGTGTTCGCGAGGCTGGCGCCCGACAGCTTCGCCTGACCAGTGAGCACCTTGAAATCCTGTCCATCGGCGGCTCGGTAGTAGATGACGTTTCCCGCGCCGCCGCCCAGCACCTGGCCAAGCGCTGACTCGCTGCCACGGGGGGCAAGGACTAGTCCGACGACGCTGATACGTCGCGGCAGCGCCCCGGTTGGCTGGCTGGTGATGACCAGCATGCCGATGACCACAAGCACGTCATCGGCCGAGCCGAGCCCGTCACCGCTGGCCACGAGCGAGCCGGTGTGCATCCGGACGTTGGCCCCGTCGGGTACGAAGACGGTCGCAGCGACCCCCGAGCTTGGAATCCGAGCGTAGGCAGCCGCTAGCGACTCTGGCACGACGACCGCGGCCACGCCCTCGATGCGGCTAATGGCAGCCAGGTCATCCGCGGATGTCAGGTGACTGAAATCAACGAACGCATCGCCGCTGATCACGCCTGCTTCGCTGAGTTGCTCGCTTCCGCTCATCGCGTGCTCCAGTCCACGTTGCCTTGGCCCAGCGCAGGCCAGTTACCCTGGCGCTGGCCGCCAAGGCGATTGCGGTCTGCTGGCGTCGGTCGGCGCCACGGTATGACAGTTGCCAGCCTGAGCCACGTGACCAGGCCGGTCCATGGCTGGCACACCGGAGCTGACCCGCATGCCTCACTTGTCAGCGGTGCTCGTCTGGTCCCAGTCGCTATGCGGGCTTGCCTCGCTTCACTTGCCATGCGGGCCTGCCTGGCCTCCTTGGCCATCCGCGCTCGCCTGGCCTCACCTGCCAGCTCTTCACTTCGTGTGCGTACCTGCGCGTACTCGTTCATAGCCATCGCGGCTCCCGTGGCTCGATATCTCACCCGTTACTACGGATGTCAACCGACAGTGTTGGGTCGGCCTGAGCCAGCCCCAGCTGTGTGCCATGGGTGGGGTTCTGGCACCAGCGATGTGCCACCGCTGGGGTTAGTCGACGACCGCTTGGCTGGCCGAATGGCCAGCCCGAGCCCGCGCCCGTCAGAACACCGGGCCCCGCCAGCCACATCGCCGGCACCTGCAGCAAGCCGCTAAGCAACCAGCATGGGGTGATGGAGACGTCGTTGGCC
>Ga0126381_100011117_pt1 | contig 10167 bp, 8 predicted proteins | sample PanSoiMetPlot_28_FD_96465 | JGI IMG/M metagenome (GOLD analysis project Ga0126381, IMG submission 96465) | Tropical forest soil microbial communities from Panama - MetaG Plot_28 | ecosystem: Environmental > Terrestrial > Soil > Tropical forest > Bulk soil | place: Panama | collected 2016-02-17 | reverse complement strand
TGGTGATCCACGCCTTGGCGCCGTCGAGCACGTATCCCGACCCGTCGCGGACCGCGCGCGTCCTCTGGTTCGCCGCGTCCGATCCCGACTGCGGCTCGGTCAGCGCGTACGCGCCGAGCGCCCTTCCCGAGGCGAGCGGCGTCAGGATCTCCTTCTTCTGCGCCTCCGTGCCGAACTTCCAGATCGGGTAGCACACGACCGAGTTGTTGACCGATACGATCACGGCGGTGGACGCGCTCACCCTCGCGAGCTCCTCGATCGCGAAGACGTACGAGATCGCGTCGGCTCCGGCTCCGCCGTACGCCTCCGGGACCATCATTCCCATCACGCCGAGCTCGCCGAGCCGCTCCAGCACCGCGCGCGGGAAGCTCTCCTCCTTCTCCCACGCCGCGACGTGCGGCGCGATCTCGGCGGCGGCGAATTCGCGGACGGCGTCGCGGATCCGCGTCTGGTCCTCGGTCGGCTCGAAGTTCACGGCCGCGGCCCCTGCGGCGGCGCGCCAGGTCCGGGACCGGCTCCGCCTGGACCGCGCCCGCGGCGGCGGCGGCGCCGGCGGCGCTTGCCTCCCCCGCCCGGCGTCGGTGCGCCGTCGGGGCTCGCTCCGGAGCCGGCCGTGCGGCGCTCGGCGCCGGCGGCTCTCGCGGGTGCGGGGCCCCGCTGCGGCTGGGGGGCGGGCGGCGCACCGGGCGCAGGCCGCCCTCCTGGACGGCGGTCGCGATCTCGAGGAGGCGCACCGGCCCGGGCGCCTCCGCGCTCTCCGCCGCGGCCGCCGCGGCGCCGGCGTCTCCGTCCCTCGCGCCGGGGCTCCGGCGTGTCGACCCAGCCCTCTTCGAGGTGACGGAACGTGACGAGGATTTCGGGCTTCGCGGCCTGCGCGCGGACGAGCTCCACGATCTTCGATCGCAACGCCGCCGCCGGATCCGCGGCGAGCGTCGGAATCCGCTCCGCGTCGAAGAGGACCATGCGTGTCCAGCACACCCTACGGCGCGTTCCGCCTTCCCCCTCGAAGTCCATGACGAAGAGGTCCCGCTCGTGGTCGAGCGAGTGCTCGCGGAAAACGAACCCCGGGAGGGCCTCGCCGCAGATCTCCTTCAGGAGCGCGAGGTGCTTCTCGCCTCCCTCGAAGGTCTGCTCCATCGAGACCATCCGGTCCCGGAACATTCTGGTTTGAGGCATCCGTCTCCTATCCGATCGCCAGCCCGCTATCCCGGAACACTTCGCGGGCGATGATCAGGCGGTGGATTTCGCTCGTGCCTTCGTAAATCTCGGTGATGCGTGCGTCGCGGAAGTTCCGCTCGACCGGATACTCCTTGGTGTACCCGTAGCCGCCGTGGATCTGCAGCGCCTTGGTCGTCACCCTTTGCGCCATCTCGGCCGCGTAGAGCTTGGCGACGGCCGCCTCCATCGAATAGCGTCCGCCGTTCTTCTTGGCCGCGTCCTTGGCCGCGGCGGCCTTGCGCGTCAGGAGCCGTGCGGCGTCGACCTCCGTCGCCATGTCGGCGAGGTAGAAGCGGAGCACCTGGAAATCGGCGATCGGCCGGCCGAACGCTTTCCGCCCCTTCGCGTAGCGCACCGCCGCCTCGAACGCCTCCTGCGCGATCCCGACGGCCTGCGCGGCGATGCCGATCCGGCCCCCGTCGAGGGTCGCCATGGCGATCTTGAAGCCGTCGCCCTCCTCGCCGAGACGGTCGGCGGCGGGGACGTTCACGTCCGACAGGAAGATTTCGACCGTGCCCGAGGCGTTGACGCCGAGCTTGATCTGGTGGTGCGAGCGGTCGAAGCCGGGCGTGGACGCGTCGACGAGAAACGCCGAGATCCCCTTGATCTTCCTTTCCGGGTTCGTCATCGCGAAGAGCAGGCAGACGTCGGCGTTCGAGCCGCACGTGATGAATACCTTCTGCCCCGAGATCCGGTAGTGGTCGCCATCCCGGATCGCCCGCGTCTTCTGGTTCCCGGCGTCGGATCCGGCGTCGGGCTCCGTCAGGGCGAAACAGCCGAGCTTCTCTCCCTTCGCGAGCGGGGTCAGGAAGCGGCGCTTCTGGTCCTCGTTGCCGAACCGGTCGATGGGGTCGCAGACGAGCGAGTTGTTGACGGACAGGATGACGCCCATGTTCGCGCAGGCGCGCGAGATCTCCTCGATCACGATGGCGTAGGACACGGTGTCCATGCCCGAGCCGCCGTACTCCGTCGGAACGGCCACCCCGGCCAGTCCGAGCTGCCCGGCCTCGGCAAACGTCGAACGCGGGAACTCGCCCGTCTGGTCGATCCGGGCAGCCTGCGGGCGAACGACGTCCTCGGCGAACTCCCGGACCGAAGCCTTGAGGAGCGCCTGCTCCTCGGTCAGCTCCAGGTTCATGGGAGGCGGAGTATACCGGGGCGCCCGCGCGGTTCCGGACATCCGGAGGGGCGCCCCGGCCGCGTCTCCGGGCTTAGGGGCAGGAGAATGCCGCCGTGTCCTGGAGCGGCTGGTACGCCTGTGACTGCGGATTCAGGTACGTCTGCGACGCGCCCGTAACTGTGTCCTCGACGATCACCGTGACGTTGACGTTCGTCAAGCCGGCCGCGAAGACCCAGTAGCTCGAGTTGATGGCGCAGCCGTTCAAGACCTTGACGATCAGCTCGATGTTCGTGTTGGAGAAGAACCAGAAGTAACCCGAGTCGCTCGTCAGAGAAACTCCGTTGCCCGCGCCGCTCGAGTTGTCCGGACGGGTCCAGAAGGCCGTCACGCGGTAACGGTTGTTCTGGAGGCACAGCGTGGTCGCGTCGGGAACGCACGCGCCGAAATTGCTCGGCGCGAGCCACTGCTGGACCGCAGGAAACGTCGAGGAGAAGGCGCCGTCGACCGAGGCGTTGTTGATGTTGTCGCAGTCGTCGGTCTGGTTCGTGCCGCAGGCACCGAACTCCTGTCCGACGACGCGAAGGTCCGCGAGCATCGCGGGGGAACCCGAGCTGCCTCCCCCGGTTCCGCCTTCGATGTCCTTCTCGTAGATGAAACGCTCGGCCGGAGCGTCGGAACAGATTTGGTCTCCGGAGACCAGAATGACCTGCTCGCGGGTGAAGATCTGCGGATCGACGTCGATCATGTTCGCGTTCAGCGGATAGCTCAGGCGGTAGAGGACGAGGCCCGCGGCGTCGCGGACGTCGGCGGTCGTCCAGCCGAGCGCCACGCTGTTCGCCGGCGGTTCCTCGGAGAGCTGCACGAAGGTGTAGTCGCTCTTGGCTGGATGCGCGCCCGTCGCCAGCAGCGTCGAGCCGAGCGTCGACGGGAACAGGCTCGGGTCCGGAAACGGTCCGTTGCAAGTCGCCGTCTTGTACTGCCAGACGGCCTCGAGCGACGTGGCCGCCGCCTGGTTGAACGTGTGCCCGTCTGGAAGGAACCCGAAACAGTGATTGGCCGTCAGCAGGTACGGCGCCGTCGGCCCATTGGCCGTATTCATCAGGCCGCCTGAGCACAGGAACGACGACCCCTGATCGACGAAGTTGAGCTGGGCGACGGCGTTTCGGGCCTGCTCGATGTTCACCCAGTCGGCGACCGTCACGCAGGTCGCGTCCACGAAGCAGGAATCGTCTTTGGGCTGGAGCGTCGCGGTCCCCGACTTCACGATGTGCACGAGGCCGCCCACGCGGAGCGTGGCTCCCTCGAGATTGGAGCCGGCCGGAATCCGGACCTCGATCGAGATCGAGCTCGAGTAGATCGTGTTCGTCCAGAAGCCCTCCGGACGCGTCCCCGCCGCGAAGTCGTACGGCCCCTGGATCTCGCCGTCGTCGCCGTAGACGTAGACGCGGCTGCCTTGCGGGAGTCGCGCCTGCGACAGATAGAGCCGCAACGCACCGGCCCCCGTCGAAGAGAACTCGGCCGTCCAGGCGAGGCTGCCGTCGGCCAGCTTCTCGAGGAGCCCGCCCCCCATCTCGGCCGAGGTTCCGGAGGCGAGGCTCGCCGAGAGGCCACTGAACCCGACCGGAGGAGACACGTCTCGAGTGATGCCGTTCTTCACCCGTTTTGCCCGAGCACCGGGGCCGGAGCGCGAGTCGGTCGCGTTCAGCCGGGCGCGCTCGGAGTCCGTCAGCTCGCCGAGGTCGTGCCGCGCCGAGGCGGGAAGCCGCTGCGCATGAAGCAGGAGGTCCGACGCCTTCGGCGTGACCTTCGGCGCCAACGTCGGCCGGTAGAGCGCCGGCCCGACCTCGACCACCGGAGCCGACTGTTCGGCGCCGCGCGCGTTTCCCGGCCAGAGGACGGCGACGACGGGCGCGATGAGGAAGCGCGCGGTCTTGAGGACGAATGGCTTCATTTGATCGATGATAACGCCGCCGTCTTCTCAGGCTATGCCCTTCGGAGCCACAGCCCCTTCAAGTAATCCCCCTCGGGGCAATCGAGCGAGACCGGATGATCGGGACCGGCGCCCTGACGTGCGACGAGCGAAAACGAGACTCGGGCGTCGAGGCTCGCCGAGAACACGATCTTCTGAAAGAGGTCGCCGTCCACCAGGCCCGAGCACGAGCAGGTCAGCAGCCACCCTCCCGGAGCGACGAGCGCCATCGCGACGCGATTGACGTCCTTGTAGCCGCGCGCCGCGCGGTCGACGTCCGCCCGCTTCTTCGCGAACGCGGGCGGATCGCAGACGACGACGTCCCAGCGCTCCCCCGCCGCGGCGCGGCGGCGCACGTCTTCGAAGACGTCGGCTTCGACGAAGCCGCCCTCCGTCGCGTCGAAGCCGTTGGCTCGCCGTTGCTCGCGGGCGAGCTCGAGCGCCGCCTCGGACGTGTCGACGTCGACGGCGCGCGTCGCGCCCCCGGCGAGCGCGGCCACGGAGAAGGCGCCCGAATAGGAAAAGAGATTGAGGACGCTCTTGCCGTGCGCCAGAGCGCGCAGCCTCGCGCGGTTTTCCCGCTGGTCGAGAAAGAAGCCGGTCTTCTGACCCGAGCCGACGTCGGCGAGAAAGTGCAGGCCGTTCTCCGTAAACGGGACTCGACGAGTTTCACCCTCCTCACCCCGTCCAGCCCGCGCCGGCAACGCAGAATCCCCTCTCCCCCCACCGAGGGGAGAGGGCAGGGTGAGGGGGGGCTTTCCTCGATCTCGCAGGGCTCCGCTCTTCTTGACGAGCAGCTCGCCGGGAGCGAACACCTCCCGCGCCGCCTTCTCGAGCTCTGCCGCCCACGTCTCCGTTCCCTGAGTGAGGAGCTCCAGGACCGCCGTCTCTCCGTAGACGTCCAGGATGACGCCCGGGCAACGATCGCCCTCGGAATGGACCGCGCGGAATCCCGTCGTCGCGTCTTCGATCGTCTCCTCGCGCAGGCGCCGCGCCGCGATGAAGCGTTCACGAAAGAGGTCGGCGTCGGGAACGCGCCCGTTGAACGTCCAGAGGCGAGCGAGGATCTGGGAGTCGGGCGAGTACGCTCCGTGAGCGAGGACCTGCCCCTTCGCGTCCACGATCTCGGCGACTCCGTCGGAACCGTCGCCCTCGGCCCGCGCGATCGCACCCGAAAACAGCCAGGGGTGCCGGCGCAATACCGACTCCTCGCGGCCGGGTTTCAGAGTCAGTCGGATCAAACGCGCCCGTCGGCAATACCGGAGATATCTCGGGAGACCGTCTTCACGTGTTTTTCCCTCTCTCGTCGGTTGGCCCGCGAAGCGGGCCGCTCAGAGTCCGAGTTCACGCGAGCCCCGAAAATACACCCTCAACACGAGGGGCCTGTTCTCCGTAATACAGGCAGACAGACAGATCTCCTCCTTCGGTGCCCCCCGGCGACGGGGGGCTCATTTTTTTTCTTCGGAGGGAGGGGGAATTCCGCCGCGCGGAATCGTGTTCGCGCGAGCTTCAGGCCGCCGCCGGGAAGCTGACTCGGAACGTGCTGCCCTGGCCGACCTCGCCTTCCACGTCCACCGTCGCACCGTGGAGCTGGGCGATGTGCTTGACGATCGCGAGGCCGAGCCCGGAGCCGGGACGCGCTTTGGAGCGCGAGCGGTCGACCTGGTAGAAACGCTGGAAGATCTTGTCCCTCTCCGCCTTCGGGATCCCCGGCCCGAGGTCCTCGACCGAGAACCCCGACCGGCCCGACTGACGAAATACCCTAACGACGACCGGCGCTCCGGACGGCGAAAACTTGATCGCGTTATCGAGCAGATTGCGGGCGAGCTGACCGATGCGGCGGCGATCGCCCAACGCGGTGACGGTCTCGTCGCCCAGGACGCGGACCTCCACGTTGCGCTCGCGAGCTCCGGCTTCGAGATCTTCGGCAACCTCGGAGAGGAGCTCTCGAAGCGAAACGGCCTCGCGCATGAGTGGTACCGCGCCGCTCTCGATCTGCGAGAGGTCCATGAGGTCGTCGATCAGCTCGCCCATGTGGTCGGACTGTCGGCGGATGAGGTCCAGAAGCTCCGCCGACTCCGCCTTGTCGGGCTGCGCCTCGGCGAGCGTCTCGGCGGCCGCGGCGATCGATGCGATCGGGGTGCGGAGCTCGTGCGAGACGTCCGCCACGAACGTCCGCCGCATCGATTCGGTCCGCTCGAGGCGCGTGATGTCACGCAGCACGCCGACCGCCGCCGCCCGGTGCCCGGCGGGCAGCGGCGCCACCGCGATCTGCCACACGCGGTCGTCCGGGAGGCGGACGATGCGCTCGGTCGTTTCCCCGCTCCCGACGGTCGCCTCGAAACAGTCGTAGAGCGGCCGCTCGCGCAGCACCTCGTAGACGCCTCGCCCGGCAGGCGCGGGAATGCCCGTCATCTCGCCGAAGCGGCCGTTGGCCTCGAGGACGCGCAACTTCGCGTCCACGACCACCAGCCCGTCAGGCAGACGCTCGAAGACCATGGCGGTCAGCCGGCGCTCGGACTCGGCGCGCTGCACGGCCTGGTTCAGGGCGGTCTTCATGCGCTGCATCGCTCCGCCGAGGAGCTGGACCTCCTCGCCTCCGGCCGTCGGCAGGTCGCGCGCGAAGTCCCCGGCGGCGACGGCCGACGCGGCCCGGGTCAGCTCGGCAATCGGCTCGGAGAAACGGCGGGAGAGGCTGGCCCCGATGAGGAAGAGCACGAGACAGGCGGCGAGCGCCGCGACCCGCATCACCCACAGCGAGCGCAGGGCGACGTCGCGGAGGCGGGCCTGGGACACGGCGAGGCGCAGGACGCTGCCGTCGGGAAGCCGGCGGGCGACGTACAACATCGGCTTCTGCTCGGTGGACGACAGGCGGGTCGCGGAGCCGAGACCCGAGGCGAGGGCTTCGCGCACCTCGGGGCGATTCGCGTGGTTTTCCATCGCGGGGACGTCGGCCGGCGGGAGGTCCGTGTCGTCGAGGACGCGCCCGTCGGGCGCGATGTACGTGATGCGAGTGTCGAGGTCCGCCGCCGCCCGGCGCAGGAACGCGTCGCGCGTCTCGGTGCCGGGCACGCCGCGGGCGAGGTCGTCGGCCAGGTGCGCGAGGTCGCGGCGGAACCGCTCGGCGACGCGATCCTCGACGATGTGTCGCACGGTCGCGTCCGACACGATGACGAGAAATACCACCGCCGCGGCGGAGAGCACCGCGAACAGGACGGTAAATCGGGCGCGCAGCCTCATGAAGCGATGCCGTACGGGGACGTCGAACGGCGAGCGACGGACAAGAGGCTACTTCGGCGGAGCCGCCTCGCGGTAGCGATATCCGAGGCCCACGACCGTCTCGATCCGGGCGTCCCCGAGCTTACGCCGGAGGGCGCGGATGTGAACGTCGACGGTGCGCGTCTCCACGTCGGCATCGTAATCCCAGAGCCGGGCGAGGATCGCGTCCCGCGTGACGACCCGGCTGCGGTTCCGGATGAGGAGCCACAGCAGGTCGAACTCCTTCTTCGTCAGATGAACGCGCTCGCCCTTCAGGGTGACCTCGAAGCGAGCCCGATCCACGACGAGGTCGCCGTCGCGGAAGACCTCCTCCTCGGAGGTCTCGAAGGCCGCCACGCGACGCAGGTGCGCGTGGACGCGGGCCAGGAGCTCCCGCATCGAGAACGGCTTGGTGATGTAGTCGTCGGCCCCGATCTCGAACCCGAGGAGCTTGTCGCGCTCCTCGACCCGGGCGGTCAGCATGATGATGGGAACCTTGCGCGTCTCGTCCGCCCGGCGGAGCTCCCGGCACAGGGCGAGCCCGTCGATGTCCGGGAGGTTCAGGTCGAGGATGACGAGGTCGAACGGCTTTTCCTGGACGGCCGCGAGCGCGGCGATGCCCGAGACGTAGTGCTCGACCTGGTACCGCTTCTCCTTGCGCAGGTTCAGCCGGATCGTATACGCAATGTCGGCGTCGTCTTCGATGAGTGCGATGCGCTTCATCGCGCCGGTGTGCGGCTCGCCCCTCTGGGCGGCGCCGTCCTTGCCTTTGGTCGCCGCGGGTTTCATAGGCATCCTCGCTCCCTGGACCGACATGGCCGTCTAACCGAACCTTCCGGTGATGTAGTCCTCCGTGATCTTCTGTCCGGGATTCGTGAAGAGCTTCTCGGTGCGGTCGTGCTCCACGAGGCGGCCGAGCATGAAGAAGGCGGTGAACTCCGAAACGCGCGCCGCCTGCTGCATGTTGTGGGTCACGATGACGATCGTGAAATCGCGCTTGAGCTCGAAGATCAGCTCCTCGACCTTCGTCGTGGCGATCGGGTCGAGCGCGGAGCAGGGCTCGTCCATCAAAAGAACTTCCGGCTCGACGGCCACCGCCCGCGCGATGCAGAGACGCTGCTGCTGTCCGCCCGAGAGCCCCATCGCCGAGGTCTCGAGCCGATCCTTGACCTCGTCCCAGAGCGCCGCGCGGCGAAGCGCCTTCTCGACGCGCTCCGGTATTTCGGAGCGCGGGCTCATCCCGTTGATCTTCAGGCCGTAGGCCACGTTTTCGAAGATCGACTTCGGGAACGGATTCGACTTCTGGAACACCATCCCGACGCGCCGGCGCAGGTCCACGATGTCGGTGCCCTGGCCGTAGATGTCGTTGCCGTCGAGGAGCACGTCCCCAACGACGCGCGTGTCGGGGATGATGTCGTTCATCCGATTCAGGCAGCGCAGGAAGGTGGACTTGCCGCAGCCGGACGGACCGATGAACGCGGTGACCGTCTTCTCCGGGATCTGTAGCGTGATGTCCCACAGCGCCTGTTTCGGTCCGTAGGAGAAGTTGAGCTTCTTCGATTCCATGCGGACCTTGCGCCCGGCCATGGACGGACCCGTCGCGGCCGTCGCCGGGACGCTCCCGGGCGCGCCGCTGGGAGTCGATCCGGCTTTGATTTCCATTTCTCTCACCACCGTTTCGGTCATGTGTGGTGCATCCTTTCGAGCCTCCGGGTCACCACCCGCGCCAGCACCGAGAAGGTGAAGACGAATCCGACCAGGACGAGCGCTCCCGCCCAGGCCTGTCGGTGCCAGTCTTCGTACGGCGAGACCGCGTACGTGTAGACCTGGACCGGCAGGGACGAGATCGGCTGAAGGAGGCTCGTGGTCATGTAACGGTTGTTGAACGCGGTGAACAGCAGCGGAGCGGTTTCGCCGGCGATGCGCGCGAGCGCGACGAGGATGCCGGTCATGATTCCGGGAAGCGCCGCCGGGACCATCACCGAGAAGGCCGCCTTGGCCCGCGTCGCTCCCAGAGCGAGCGACCCCTCGCGGAGGCTCCCCGGGACCAGGTTGAGCAGCTCCTCGGTCGTCCGGGTGATGATCGGGATCATCATGAAGCCGAGCGCGAGACCTCCGGCGAGCGCGGAGAAGTGCTTGACCGGAAGGACCGCGAGGCTGTACGCGAAGATGCCGATGACGATCGAGGGCACGCCGTTCAGGACGTCGGCGGTAAACCGCACGAGCCCGCTGAACGACTTCTTGCCGTACTCCGACAGATACACGCCCGCGATCACGCCGACCGGCACCGCGAACGCTCCGGCGATGAGGATCAGGTAGGCCGTCCCGACCATTGCGTTCGCCATGCCGCCGCCCGTCTCGCCCACGGGCTTGGGCATCTTCGTGAAGAAGTCCCAGTTCAGGGACGAGAAGCCCTTCGAGATGACGTACCCGAAGACCAGGAAGAGCGGGATGAGCGCGACCACGACGGCGGCGCCGCACAGGAAGACGACGAAGCCGGAGAGGGCTTTCCGCCGTTCCGTCTTGTTCAATTTCCGCCTCCCGTCGGCGCGGCGAACGCCATCGTCGCGACCGGCTTCGGCGCCTTCGCCTTGACCTCGCG
>Ga0126381_100011116_pt1 | contig 10167 bp, 11 predicted proteins | sample PanSoiMetPlot_28_FD_96465 | JGI IMG/M metagenome (GOLD analysis project Ga0126381, IMG submission 96465) | Tropical forest soil microbial communities from Panama - MetaG Plot_28 | ecosystem: Environmental > Terrestrial > Soil > Tropical forest > Bulk soil | place: Panama | collected 2016-02-17 | reverse complement strand
GCGGTCGCCGCCTACACGCTGCCTGGCGCGGCCGGAGCCGTGCTGCTAGCCAGGCCGCTGCGGGCGCTGACAGGCAGGCATCTGGTCGCCGCCGACGCGACGCTGCGCGCCGTCACGCTGAGCTTGATCCCGCTGCTCTACGCGTTCGGCGCTCTGCGGGTCGCATCGTACGTGGCGCTGCTCGCCGCATCCTCGCTGCTGCACGCCTGGGGCCTGTCCGGCCAGTACACGCTCGTCGCCGAGCACCTCCCACCGGAGGCCCGCACCACAGGGAACGCGCTGCTGTCGGGTTTCGGGATGGCCGCGTTCGTCATCGGCCCGCTGCTGGCGGGCCTTGCGGTGGCAGCGGCCGGGCCAGCGCTCCCGATCGCCGCCGACGCCGCCTCCTTCGCCATCCTGGCTATCGCAGCGGTAACGGTCAGGGGTGACCCAAGGAGCGATCGGCCGGCGGCGGCCGGTGAACCCGATCGGGCACGCGGGTTCGCGGCGATCGCCCGCAGCAAACCGCTGGCCGGGCTGCTAGCCCTGACCGTGGTCTACTACTTCCTTTACGGACCGGTTGAGGTAGCGCTGCCTCTGTACGTGACCGGACCGCTGGGCGGCGGAGCGGCGTTGCTCAGCTTGTTCTGGACCGTGTTCGGAGTCGGCGCGACGGTCGGCAGCATCATTGCCGGGCTGGCCCGCCGCCTTCCGGTATGGCCGGTTCTGGTGGTGGCGGTCATCGGCTGGGGCGCTGTGCTCGCTCCGCTTGGGCTGCTCAGGCTGCCCGTCGCCGCCATGGCCTGCTTCGCCGCCGGCGGCCTGCTGTACGCGCCCTATCCCGCGTTGTCGGCCACCTTGTTCCAGCGGGAAAGCCCTCCCCCGCTGCTCTCCCAGATCCTGGCCGCCCGCGGAGCGCTGACCGTGCTCGCCACCCCGCTCGGCACCGCGCTCGGCGGACCGCTCACAACATTGCTCGGTGCCCAGCGCACCCTGCTTGCCTCGGCGGCAGCGACGATCGCATCCGGTCTGGTCGCGACCGCGCTCCTCATCGGCCGCCGGCGGGAACCATCGAAGCAGACGACCTCACGCCTGCGTCAGTCAAGCTCTGCTCAGTGACGCCGAAGTGCCCTCTCGTCAGTGCGCGGGCGGTGCCCAGCCAGTGGCTTTGGCCCAGTCGTTGGCCTGCTCAAGGATGTCGAGCACGACGCCGGTCTTCGCTTCGGTGTAGGCCCAGCTGTCGTCGCTCCAGCGGAGGACGTTGGCCCGCTTAGCCTCGGCGTACCGGCGCCTGGACGCCGGATCGGCCCGAAGGTAGTCGCGGAACAGCAGGTGGTCGCGCTCCCACTGGCTGCCAGCTGCGCACACGTGCACGTGCACCTCCCGCGGCCGGTCCGCGGGCGGCCTGAGATAGCGGTGCAGCTCATCCCGGCTGCGCAGCACCAGGCCGGCGCCCTCAAGGCCGGGGACGTAGCGCGGCTCGTCGGCGAGATCGCCGACGCTGATCTGGACATCGATGATTGGCTTGGCCGCAAGTCCCGGCACTGAGGTTGAGCCCACGTGTTCGATCCCAAGCGCAGCGGGTCCGAGCGCCGCCGCGACCCGGTGCCGCCAGCGCGCGTAGATACGCGGCCAGGCCGGGTCGTAGTCCACGACGACGAGCGGCACGGCAGGCCGCTCGGAACCGTCGGTGACGGCGAAGCCTGGCCATATGTGCGGCACGGCCTGCCTGGTCAGCCCGCGCCGTACCGTCAGCGGCAACTCATGGGCGGCCAGTCCGCCTGGCGCGGCGGCAAGCTCGTACAGATCGATGATGGTGGCGCGGCTGCCTTCGGCCGCGCGCAATGCCAGCCAGGCCTCCAGAGGGTCGGCCCCAGCCGTCACCCCGACCGCCGCCAGGCGGTCCGCGAGCGTCACCGCGCCTCGTGACGCGCGCGGTTGATGCTGCTCGCTGGCCACGCCGTGAACCTAGCAGATGCCACGTCGGCCGGCCCGGTCCCGGACGGCCACTTGCGGAGTGAGTGACCATTTAGGTAACTTTCCTAACTAGTTCTCGGGTCTGCTGTCTGGTTGTCCCATCGCCAGCTTCGGAGGTTTCAGTATGAGATCCCTTGCCCGTATATGGATGATTACCGGCGTTATCGCGCTATCCGCAATCGGCCTGGTGGCGGCCAGCGACGCGAGCGGCGCAAGCCGGTCCGCTGCGACTCCGGCTGCCGCGGCGGCCAGGCAGCCTAAGGCGGTCGAGGTCTACGCCACCTATTACGGCTGGTTCGACAACACTCCGCCGGGATGCGCCACCGCGTACTCAGGCTGCGCCCGGGGCACCGGCACCTTCCGGCACCCGATCACCTTTGCGAGCGACAAGCACGAGTTTCCGGTCGGGACGATCCTGTACTACCCATCGATCGAGAAGTACGTCAGGATGGGCGACGACTGCCAGGAATGTGACGAAGACTGGTCGGGCAAGGGGCCCGACGGCGGGCCTGGCCTCCACCACGTCGACATCTGGATCGGCGGCAAGAACGGCAACGAGTTCGACGTCATCAACTGTGAGGACGGCCTGACGCAAGGCCTGCCAAACGGTGCGCCGTTGCTGACGCCGTTCATCGTCAACCCACCACCCGGAATGCCAGTGAGCACCGAGCCGCTGTTCAACTCGCGCACGAATCACTGTTTCGGCGGGGTGACCACGTCCGCGAGCCACGGGCGATACAAGAATCAGAAGTCCGGCAAGTGCCTGGAGGACCCTGGCTTCAGCGCCAAGTCAGGTGTGCGCGCTGAACTCGGAAGGTGCGACACCAGGGCAGCCGAGAAGATCGCGTTCGATGGCGCGTTCTTCGTGGTACACAAGCTCTGCCTGCAAACCCAGAGCGGCAAAGCGGGCGCCGCGATCAGGTTCACGACCTGCAACGGCAATGACCGGCAGCAGTGGGAGATCAATCCCAACGGCACGATCGCCTGGATTCAGTTCTCCATGTGCATCGCCGATGTGTCGGGAAGGGTCGAGCTGGCCAGGTGCACCAACACGGCGGCTGATCGCTGGAGCTTCACCTCAGAAGGGACATAGCGGGCGTGCGGACCCGCAAGGGCTCATGGGACGATACGCGCTGCTGATCCTGCCATCGACGAATCGCGTCTACGCGTCGGCGTCGGTCGCCATGACGCAAGCCGAACTGGAGGTGTTCAATCGCTCGGTGCTCGATAACAGGCTCGCGGAGGTGTCGGTCAGTACCATCGGCGGCCTGAGCTACGTGACCTTCCTGGCCGACAAACTGGACAGCGTCGACGCCGATTATCTGGCAAATCTGTCATCCAGCTATGCGCTGTTCGAGGTCGTCGGTGACCTGCTCAGGCCAGTTGATTTGCACTCTCTCGACCGATACGACGATGATCTCATCACTATTCAGAAATATCCTGGCAAAACCAATGAGCAGTTTACAAAACTCCTGCTCAACGTCTGCATCCTGTCATCGGCATTCGCTCGCGAGATGCTCAGCCGGAAATTCACGGTCCTTGACCCGCTATGCGGACGAGGCACGACGCTTAACCAAGCCCTCATGTATGGCTTCGACGCCGCGGGCGTCGATATTGACCAGAAAGACTTCGAGGCCTACTCGGCCTTCATTCAGACCTGGCTCAAACGCAAGCGGATCAAGCACCATGCGGAGCACATTCCGATCCGGCGCAACAAGCAGATAGTGGCGCGGCGGCTGCGGATCAGCCTGGCGGCCGTGAAGGAAGACTACAAGGCGGGCGAGGCCCAGCATCTGGATGTGGTGAACGCTGACACGACGCGAGCCGTGGAGTTCTTCCGCGCCGGAACCGTCGACCTGGTGGTGACCGACGGACCGTATGGCGTGCAGCACGGCAGCCGCACCGCCGCCAGGGGACTTGCGCGCAGCCCGCTTGACCTGCTGGGGACCGCCGTGCCCGGCTGGGTGGCACTCATGCGCGACGGCGGTGCGCTAGCGATGTCGTGGAACGCCTTTGTCGCGCGCCGGGAGGACGCGGCCGCCGTGCTGACCGGCGCCGGGCTTGAGGTCCTCGACTCCGAGCCGTATCTGGCCTTCAGGCATCGAGTCGATCAGGCGATCATGCGAGACGTAATCGTCGCGCGCAAGCTCGAAAGGACTCGATGATGTCGTACACCGTCCGGCCTCTTGACGCGTCCACCTGGGACGCCTTCGCCGAACTCGTCGAACGGAACAACGGCGTATTCGGAGGATGCTGGTGCATCGGCTATCACCTCCAGCCCGGCGAGAGAGGAACTATCAACTATCGGGATGCGAAGGAGGCAAGGGTACGGAGCGGCCACGCGCCAGGGCGGCGCTTGAAGGGGCGCTGGATCAGATCGCCGAAGCAGGCGGCGGCCAGGTCGAGCCTGAGACCGGCGCTATCGGTGCGGTGCCTGCGCCGACTCGACTTCGGTGGTATCGAACGCCTTGCCGAAGGTACGTACCTGCTCACGCCGGGTGAGAAGGAGGAGTGCCACCACAAGTACGCCCGCCGCGAGCCACGCCAGGGCTATCCAGGCCGAATAGCTGATCGGTGCGGGCGGACGGGGTACGAGCGTTGAGTAGATCGCGTAGCCGCAGATAGCAACGGCAATAAGCGGCAGGACCACGTCAAGAACGACGTTGTATGACTCGCCTTGCTGGTGCCTTACCCTCCAGAAAAAGGCCATGCCGCCCAGCGCGACCAAGGCGTAAACGAACAGGATCCCGAGCGAAGCCGTCGTGGCCATCAGCGCGAAATACGTGCCGACCCCGTAATGACGGCCAAGCCAAGCCCCCAGGACGAACGTCAGCGCTACAGACACCACGATGCCCAGGTACGGGCTGCGGAATCGCGGAGTCGTCGCGGCGAACACTCGCGGAATGCCCCGGTCCCTTCCCATCGCGAACAAAGTCCGGGCGGTCAGGTGCACTCCGGCCAGCGCGGCCACGAAGGCGTCGACGGCCACGACGATGTCGACCAGCGTGCTGAACCAGTGCCCAACGTAACGGTCGGAGAGGGTCGCCAGAGCCGTCGGGTCCGCTGCCCACCGGCCTGCTCCGGCAACCCCGTATCCGACCGCTTGAGCCCAGGTCACGAAGATGAAGTAAACCGTCGCGATGACAACCGTGCCGAAGATGGCTCTCGGTATCACGCGCCGCGGCCGCGACGCTTCCTCGCCGAGCACCGCCGCTGCCTCGAAGCCGATGTACCCGGTGAAGGCGAGGATCACGGCGAGAGCAAGGCCATGTCCGCTCGGCGACAGGCGGGGATCGAACGGCCGCCAGGTCAGGCCGTTGGCTCCGCCCTTGGCCACGATGGCGAACGACAGGGCCACGATCGTGAGCACTCCGATGACCGCGAAAACCAGCTGGATCCGGGTCGAGATCCTGATGTCGGCCAGCGCGATGAGGAGAAGGAGCGCGAGCAGGATGCAGTAAAGCGGGAACCAGCCCAGGTGCACGCTGGTGTTGGCGGTGAGCACAATGGACAGGAAGTCCGCCGCGATGATCAGCACGAACGAGATGCCTACGGCAAAAGCGATCGCGTATAGCCATCCGGCCACGAAGCCGGCCTCGGGGCCGAGGCCGCGGACCGTGTATGTATAGAGCCCGCCCGCATGAGCTATCCGCCGGGTGAACCGCACGATCACGGAGGCCAGGCACAGACTGCCGACGCCGGCGATAACGTACGCGACGGGCACCGCCGCTCCTGCGGTTCCGGCCGCCAGAGCAGGCGCCGCCGACACCGCGAAGGTCAATGCCAGGAGGGCCAGCGACTGTGCCACCGCGTCGGCGCCACCCAGCACGCCATGCCGCAACTCGCCGACCTTTCCTTGCCTGCTCTGGCCGACGTGCATAGCTTCCTCTTTCCGCGGGACCTAGGCGTCAGACGTCGTTAGTCATCCACAAAGGCGAAGACACGGGCGGGGCCGCCGTTCGCCCCGCGCACCTTCAGCGGAGCCACGACGATGCGGCAGCGGACTGGCAATCCTGCCAGGCTCGCCAGATTCTCAATGATGATCTTGCCGGCGCCGAGCCATAGCTGGTGCAGCTGGTAGTCCTCGGTGTCCACCGGGTCAGCCGACGGGCCATCGAAGCCGACACCGCCGACCCCGAGGTCGATCAGCGCTCGCGACGCGACAGCATCTGGATAGCACCAGTTGCGCCAGTACGCATCGGTGCCCCAGTTCAGCGCGTTGTCAGAACGGAGCAGAACCAGATCACCCGGCCTTACCTGCTGCAGCGCTCCAGCCAGATCCGCCGGACCGACCGGACCAGGGTCATGGCCGCTCAGGTCGATCGTCAGCGCGTCTGTGACCAGCCGGTCTAGCGGGATCTCGTCCAGGTTGGCGCCGTCTGCTATCTGATGTGCGGGCGCATCCACGTGGGTGCCTGTGTGATTGACGAAGGTGTACCGCGACATCGCATACCCGTCAGTCGCGACCTCGGCAAGATCGCGGAACTCCGGCGGCTCGATGCCCTCCATGACGGGCATCCCGTTAGCCATCGGCTGAGTCAGGTCGATGATCTTCATCGCGCTGCCCTTCGTCGAGAGCAAGCTAAGCGATCACCGAGGAAAAGGTCAACCAGCCGAGGCCGCACCCGGCCCGTAGAGCGCCGCGATGGCCTCCGAGCCGGCCCAGCGGGTGTAGGTGGGCGTCTTCGGCCAGCCTTCTGGGGAATCTTGCCACTCTTCTTGCCGCCCATAGGGCAGCAGATCGACCAGCCCGAATCCGTAGCTGAGCTGCTCGGTGCCGCGGCCGTTAGTGTGCCAGGTGCGGTATACGGCGTCGCCGTCGCGCAAGAACACATTGACAGCGAATCCGCCGTCGGGCGGCGCGCCGACGTCGCTGCCGAACGGACTATTCGCCGTGGAATACCAGGTCATCTTGTTCCCGACCCGCCGCTTGTACGCTAGGGCCTCGTCGATGGGGCCCTGAGTGACGATGACGAACCGGGCATCGTAGTTGTCAAGGAAGTGCAGGCGGGTGTACTGCGAGGTGAACCCCGTGCAGCCCGGGCACTGCCACTCCTGCCCGGGGAACCACATGTGGTTGTAGACGATCAGCTGTGACTTGCCTTCGAAGATCTCGGCCAGCCGGATCGGTCCATGCTCTCCCTCGAGCGTGTAGTCGGGCATCTTGACCATCGGCAGCCGCCGGCGCTGCGCCGCGATCGCGTCGAGTTCCCGGGTCGCGGCCTTCTCCCTGGCACGCAGTGCGTCGAGTTCGCGCTGCCAAGCGTCGGCGTCGACGACGGGCGGTAGTGCTGCGGCACTCATCGGGCCTCCTAATTGATCATTGTTCACACTGCGGTCTGCAGTTATAGACGGTGGCCCGGCCGCTAACTCATCGGTGCAGACGTGGCGCTGTCAGTTCAATTCCTGCCCGTTGCCGAACCCGTATCGTGGGTACGAGGTGATCGGAGTGCAGTTGGCGTTCACGACCAGCCAGCTCGATCCGCCGGATCGGCTGGCGGCGTGGCGGGCACTGGTCAACCGCGCCTTTCTCCCGCTGACTATCACGCCTGCTGCCGGCCAGCGCGGTGCTGATGACTTCGAGGGCTCGGCTTCGAGCCAGCGTCTGGCCGGAGTGCAGGTCTGGCTGGTCAAGGCAAGCCCGATGGTCGCTGTGCGGGCTCGCCAGCACATCGACGCTTCCGGCCAGGATGACTATCTGCTAGCGCTGCACGTCCGGGGAACCGCTCACGCTACGCAAGCTGGCCGCGAGGCGACTTTGCGGCCGGGCGACTTCACCTTGATCGACAGCGCCAGACCGTACTCAATCGCATTCCCGGGGCCCGGCCCATTCGAGCATGTGATCTACCAGATACCTCGCGCGTTCTTGGACGCCCGGTGCGAGATCGGCAGCGCAACCGCGCTGCGGGTGCCCGCGGCGAGCGCCGCCGGGCAGCTAGTTTCCCCGTACCTGCGGCGGCTGGCGAGGTCGGTGGTCAGCTTGTCCGGCCATGTCAGAGAGCAGGCATTCGTCGACTCCGGGCTCGACCTGGCTATCAGCGCGCTTCGCGCCGCTGCCGGATACCGGGACAGCGTGAACCCGCACGGGAGGTCGCCGGCGAGCGAACTCAGGGATTATGCGCTCGCCCACCTCGGGGATCCCTCACTGTCACCCGAGTCGGTGGCCAGAGCCTGCTACGTGTCAGTCCGCCAGTTGCACCGGCTGTTCGCACGCGAGGGCGTCACCTTCGGCACCTGGGTCCGAGAGCAGCGCATGCGCAGGTGCCGGGACGATCTTGCAGACCTAGAGCTGAGCCACCTGACCATCGCAGAAATCGCGGCCCGATGGGGATTCCGCAGCGCCGCGCACTTCACCCGTACGTTCGAGGCCCGGTACCAGGTCACTCCGAGTAGCCTGCGGAATTGACCATCGCTGCCAGGTCTCTCTGCGCTCGGCAACGAAATTACTATGGCTAGGTGCCGGACGACCTAGTGCTGCGCAACGTCACATTCGCGCTCTTTGTCGAGCTTGGCCGCGCGCCCACCGCCGACGAAGTAGCGGCTGCCGCGGGATGCGACCGCGCGGAGGTCGTTGCCGGCTGGCAACGGCTTCATGCCGGGCACGCGCTTGTTCTCGACGCGGTGACGGGCGCTATCAGGATGGCGAACCCGTTCTCCGGCGTCCCGACAGCACACCGGGTTCACGCCGCCGGACGATGGTGGTTCGCTAACTGTGCCTGGGATGCTTTTGGCATTTGCGCCGCCCTGCATGAGGATGGGCAGATCGAGACATCGTGCCCGGACTGTGGCGAATCGCTGCGGGTCGCAGTGCACGATCAGCGTCCTGATGACGAGAGCCTGCTCTTCCACTGCCTGGTGCCTGCAGCCCGCTGGTGGGATGACATCGTCTTCACTTGAAGCGAGATGAATCTCTTCCGGTCGGGAGAGCACATCGAGCGCTGGCTATCCGGGCGTGACCCTGGAGCGACGATTCCGGTGCGGAAGCTGAGCGAACTCGCGCATGCCTGGTGGGACGATCGCCTCTCCCTGACCTGGCGTCCCCACACCCGCGAACAGAACCAGGCCATCTTGGACCGACTCGGCTTGACGGGGCAGTTCTGGCGCCTGCCGGAGACCTAGCAGACCAGTCGCTCGGCAGGTCAACGCTTGGCGGTGCGGCTAGGTTACGCCCACGTTGGCAGTGGCAGGTGATCGGCGTGAGCGATCAACTCAAGGATGGTTACGACGTGGTGGTGGCCGGGGGCGGTGCCGCCGGGTTGAACGGCGCACTGATGCTGGCCCGCTCTCGGCGGTCGGTGGTGGTGATCGACGCTGGCACGCCTCGCAACGCCCCGGCCGCTGGGGTGCACGGCCTGCTCGGCAATGAAGGAACGCCACCGACGGAGCTACTTCAGCGCGGCCATGCTGAGGTCCGCGGCTATGACGGTCAGATAGTGACCGGCGAGGTCGCCGCCGTGGCTCAGAGCGGCGTCGGATTTGAGGTCGCGCTGGCCGACGGCCGGACGGTCCGCGCCCGCCGGCTGCTGGTAGCCACCGGGCTGACGGATGAGCTGCCTGACATACCGGGGCTAAGCGATCGGTGGGGCAGGGATGTTGTTCACTGCCCCTACTGCCATGGCTGGGAGGTCCGTGACCAGGCCATCGGCGTGCTCGCCACCGGGCCGCTCTCGGTGCACCAGGCGTTGCTGTTCCGTCAGCTCAGCGACGACGTCACCTTCTTCCCATGCGACAGGCCGCTGGCCGACGACGAGGCCGAGCAGCTAGCCGCCCGCACGATCAGCGTGATCGACGGGAATGTGGCGTCCATCGAAATCGCCGGTGACCGCCTCGTCGGCGTGAGGATGAGCGACGGCACGCTGGTCGGGCGCGAGGTGGTAGCTGTCTCGCCGCGAATGACAGCACGGGCCGGTTTCCTTGGCGGGCTCGGCCTCAAGCCGGCGGAACATCCGGCCGGCGTCGGTGAGTACATCCCGGCGGATCCGATGGGCCGTACCGATATGCCCGGTGTGTGGGTCGCGGGCAACGTCACCGATCTGACCGCTCACGTCGCTGGTGCCGCAGCCGCAGGCGCGCTCGCCGGCGCTCAGATCAACGCCGACCTGGTCGCCGAGGACACCAGGCAGGCGATTCGCAGGTAACTGACCTGGCCAGGTGCCCGCGCGGCCGAACAGCACGACGAGCGCCAGCCGAAACCCGCGCCTGGGTCACGGC
>Ga0126381_100011114_pt1 | contig 10168 bp, 11 predicted proteins | sample PanSoiMetPlot_28_FD_96465 | JGI IMG/M metagenome (GOLD analysis project Ga0126381, IMG submission 96465) | Tropical forest soil microbial communities from Panama - MetaG Plot_28 | ecosystem: Environmental > Terrestrial > Soil > Tropical forest > Bulk soil | place: Panama | collected 2016-02-17 | reverse complement strand
CGCGTGGAATGAAGCGCACGGATGCCGGGTGGATACGGTATCGCAAGCCGCCGCGATCAACGGGGCCATCTGAGAAAAGGTGACCCAAGTGACTCTGGGTATGCGCGGAGCGCACTTCGGTCCTGATCATGCCATGCGAGGTGTTATGCACCTCGCTGATGTTCGCCGGATCGATTGGCCTGGTGAAGTTAAGGCGCTGTGTTCTCGATTCGTACCGATCCGAGGAAGCGAAGAGAGGCTGTCCGGAAACCAAGTCGACGTAGATTCCTGGCTCATAGCTAAGAATGCGTTCGCTGCGGACGTGTTCTAGGTGCGGCGTAACGGATGAACATAGAGCCGGAAAGACCCTGTCACGTGTCGTATGGGAGTCAGACATGAACTTCCCTTCTGCGCTGAGATATCAGCACGCAAACTGTCGCCTGCAGGCTTCTGGGAGGCGAGGCGCGGCCAAACCTGTTCGCTATCCCCCGGCGCCTACTCCAACCGTACACACAACTCGAGTGACGCCGGGAACCGCGCGAGCGATTGCTATCGCATTGTCCACACTCAATCGGTTGTAGGCCGTGCCTGAGAGGTACACCACATGATTGTGAGTGGTGACGTAGATCTGGTTTGGCGGCCCCAGGTCCCGATGCTGAGCCATGGCTCCCAGCACGTCGGCTGTGATTTTCGTATCGTCCGGAGTTCCAGCGATTGCATCGGCCGACAAGGCGGAGAGGGTCGTGGCCAAGGCGACCGCCGTTACGGCTATTTGTTTCCATTTAGTCATTCACAATCTCCATTAAGGTACGTCTGACGCTCCTACCCGAGCAAATCCACGAGCGCATCTGTTCCATCCATCGGACCGAGACCACGATGTTGGCCATGCGCTAAGAAGCAATGTTCGGGCAAGAGAGGATGAGTTAAGGGTGGCGGCCTGCTGCTCCTGTCCTGGTGGCTCCGGCTTTGCGTCCGTCTTTCATCCAATACGACGAATCAGTTACCCAAATCCTGCGACCCTTTGTCGATGCGGCCCAAAAGAGCACTCCGCTGGGTAGGAGTCGATTCGCACTCGCGGATGTGAATCTCTAGTTGGTCGAAAGGGCTGATGGCCCGACGGCGACGCTGAAGAGGTTGCGCAGGACCCACTCCGCTGGTTCGTCTTGTTCCGCTGGTTCGTCTTGTTCCGCTGGTTCGTCTTGTTTTGCGAAAGAACGGACGCGTGATGCCTTCCTCGCAGGCCCCTTTACCTATGGGGCGCGGGTGTTTGCTTTTCCAGGACTTCAATCAGCTTCGAGGAGTATGACTACATGGACATGATGAAAACCAAGACTTCATCGATCAGCACACCGGCCACCGAATTGGAATACGGCCCCACCGGCATATCCGATGGCAAGCACGGTGAGTTGAATGCAGCACCGGCGTATGGTGACCTTGCCCACGGGCCGCATGGCACATTTATCAAAATGCCGGCCGGATACGTGAGTCCTTCTCACACGCATTCGGAGGACTACTGGGCCGTCGTGGTGTCGGGCGTCATGTGCAATGGCAAGCCGGGTAGTTCCGATGTGGCTTTGCCGGTGGGGTCGTATTACTTCCAGAAGGGCGGAGAACCCCACGTAACCAAGTGTATCTCCCCGACCGAGTGCGTTTTTTTCGTTAATCAGAGCGGGAAGTTCGACTACAAAGGGTGATGCGCATCGATAACGCGCCCGGCACACTGCTCTGTGACGGCGCGCTTCGAAGTTGACGCCGGCAGGGTGGCCCGATTTGCTAACAACCCACGCAATGCCCGTGCGCCGACCGAAGCAAGGTCGGCGCGCGGGGTACGTCGCGCGCGGGTCTTGGCGCCGGACATGGCAGGCAGCAGGCGGAACTTCGCGGGGAGGAATGAATAATGGTGTCCTGGAACAGAGTGACGCGTGCTGACGTGATGCGTGCGATCGAGGAATACAACCGGCTGGGCCCAGAGCGGTTCTTCTCTGAGCATGGGTTCGCCCCTACCACGACGTACGAGCTGGTGTGGGACGGGCGCCGTTACCCGCCGAAAGCGATTTTGGGTACAGCCTATGAGTTCGCAACGGGAAAGCAGCTTGGCTCCAGCGATTTCGAGGGTGGTAGAAGCGGGGCCGTCGGCGTGCTCGGAAGGCTGGGATTCACAATCCAGAAAAAGCTACGACCAGTCAGCTAGGGCTGATTCGAGCTCGACTTGGCCTGCGCGTGACTGCGGGCGTTAGCGATTTCGCGCAGGAACCCGTGGGTCTGTGCGTCTCACCAAAGGGCGCGAGCCGCATCGAAAGCATCTACGTGCTGTGTGGGACCCTCGCACTTCTTCGGTCGCGGAGGCCCGCGTTCGATGAGGAGGCGGCTCGCACTGTACTCGGGATATCCATGAGCAACCCAACGTCGCACTGGAATTGACCTTGAGCCGAGGGGTAAAGATGGACCGACTGATCAAGCTGTTGGCGAGATCTCCTCTTCTCGCGCCAGACCTGGATCATCACCTGATCCGCGCGGCGATGGTCATCGTATTCGTGCTTTTCGGATACCAGAAGTGGTTTGAATACGAAGCCCGAGTCCTGACTCCCTATATCAGCCACGGTCCACTCATCTTCTGGCTGTACCCTGTCTTTGGCATCCGAGGAGCGAGTTGGTTTCTAGGCGTCGTGGAATGGGCGATCGCCGTACTATTGTTCGTCGGCTTCTGGAGTAGGACATGGGGCATCGTCGGAGCCCTCGGGTCGACAATTACCTTCTTGTCCACGGTGACGATTATCCCTTTCATGCCAAACGCGTGGGATTCGTCGGCGGGCGGATTTCCAGCCATTGCTGCCGATACCACGGCCTTCCTCATAAAAGATCTGGTCCTGTTGGCCGCGTCCGTTTATTTACTCAAACAAGATGCGCTGCGAGTGTTTCTTTCAAAGAAACGCAGCTCTGCGACGACATACCTTATCGGCATCTTGGCCCGGTCGGGCCTCTTTGCACAGGATCTCGATTACGCCCTGCTTCGCGGCTCCATGCTCGCGGTCTTCTTCTTCTTCGGGTACACCAAGTGGCATGAATATGGAGCCAGGGCGATGGTTCCCTTCATCAGTCACGGTCCGTTGCTCTTCTGGCTATATCCCGCATTCGGTTTTCGTGGGGCCGCTCGGTTTCTGGGAGCCTTTGAGTGGCTGACGTGTGCGTTGCTCTTCTCGGGGTTCTGGAATAGCAAATTGGGAATCCTCGGTGCGATAGCTTCGATGGTAACGTTCGTGTCAACGATCACGATCATTCCGTTCATCCCGAACGGATGGGCCGCCGCTGCTGGCGGGTTTCCAGCAATGGCCGGACCGGTCGCCTTCCTGATGAAGGACGTGGTCCTGCTTGCCGTATCCATCTACCTGCTAAAGCAGGATGTCGAGCGGTCGAAGGTGTCAGCAATTGATCGGGGCTTCACGCCGCATAGCGCCTGCGCATTAGACAGTGTTGATCGCAGTGGTTGAGGTTGAGGCCGTCACCGGGCGCCACGCGGCTGCCCGCGAGATACCAGGGCCCAACGCGACACGCTTTCCAGGACTAATCGGTGCTCTTTCGCACCCAAGTGTCCGTGACGTCTCCTCCTCCTGACATGACAGTTGGGACGAGTGTGCGGCGTTCAGCGACAAATGATTGTATTGGGCTGCAGCGATTTGGCAGCAAAGTGACTCGAGCCCGCAAGAGGCAGGATGCGGATGCCTGCGACTAGCTGCGCGCGCTACTACCGGGCTCGCCAACGATGGGCGAGTCGCTCGAGAAAGCGCATCGAGTACGACTTTAGCCGTGGGCGCGCAGTCAACGTGCGCCAGACCCGTGCTTTCGCGTAGAAGACGCAGGCCAGAGTGTAAAGCGCAGCGAACACGCCGAGGACATAGAAAGCGGTTGGTATGTGAATCACAATCGGGCGTAAGAGTTGCGGAGTCCGCTACAGCTCCAGTTCAGGGGGCCCAACTCTCTCACAGCTGAGGACGACGGCGACCCGATCGCTCTTATCGGGTTCAACCTGGCTCAGGAACCTCGTGCACTGCTCCGAGGTGAAGTGCATGCCACGGCCCGCGATCGGACTTCGGCCAAGTAGCCGACCCGTAGACCGGTTCATGAAGGTCGCGACAATGACCCAATGCGGGCGCTCGATCTTTGGCGCCTCTGCAACCCGTCCCGTGGCTAACAACCCGCAGAGTAAGGCCATCGCTATCGTCATCTTCATATGCGCGTCCAACGTGCGTTCAGGCGCAGCTGCTTCAGTGCTTCCGTTTCCTTGTATGCCTCCGGCATGCCAGTCGCGCCACCGAGTCACCGCCGGCTATCTCTCAATTCACTCTATCGCTATGTCAGGGAATGAGATTGAATCTGACTGTGCGGTTTGCACTGGACTGATATTTGTTTCGAAAGTGGCCATCCCAGTAACACTCGGAGCTGGCACAATGGTCCCGACGCGGTGGACCGTAGTCGACGGTAACCCACGACAGGTAGCGGGTTACACAATCGTTCGGCAGTTTCGGTGGAGGAGCTACGATGAATGCCAACACGGCAGCACTAGACGCAGTGTTCATTGAAAGACAGCAGCAAGAGCTCTTGAAGCAGCGGGCGGCACTGTTGCACGCCGCTCAGGCTGACGAAGATGATGAAGGCGACGTAAGAGGGGAGAGCAGCGACGCCCCACGGGAATACGAGGACGATGCGCAGAAGCTGGCGCTGCTTGAGGTGGAAGGTAATCGAGTGGTCCGCACTCTTTACCGTCTGAATCTTGTGAATCGGGCCCTAGAGAAGATTGAAGAGGGCACGTATGGCCTATCGGACGTGAGCGGCAAGCCGATTCCGAGACAACGACTCGAGGCGGTTCCCGCAGCCATCTGCACGCTTGATGAGGAGCAGCGCTTCGAGCTGCGTGTCAAACACGGACGAGTCACGAAACCTTAGCCACGAATCAGATGAATTCCGTCGAAGCCCCACAGGCCTTCAAGACTTATCATCTATCGGTGACTGCGCGCTCACTTAGCCTCGGCGGCCTCCGCCCGTGTTACGTGCGAGGGGACTAGCAACACATTGTGATCGTTAATGAACGCGGGGTTGATGTCGTTCTTTATGGCATCGCTTTGGCTGCTGAGTTGATTGCGACGATAGGTAACCGTCGCCGGTTTGCCAGCCTTGCCCGGACCCTCGTAAGTGACCGTGTCGGACCCTGGTTGCCATACCCACGACCTGGAGAGCTTGAACTCCGGAATATTGAACGTGTAGCGAATTGCCTCGACTTCCTTGAACCACTCGGCGCCGTAGGTCTCGCCAATCTGTTCGGCAAATGGCCCATGACCTTGCGCCACACAAATGGCACGGAGGTCGTACAGAACGGTAAGGACCAAAGGGAAGAGCACAGCGAGTTGCCTCAGTTGAGTCACGAACAGACCTCCGGGGTAACCTCAGAGTAGCGGGAATTGCCGCTGTAGATTCGGTTGCATTGCGATGGGCAGGCGAAGGCAACCGCCGCGGTGCCAATCGGTCGGAAACACGGAGTAGTGAACAGGTGACGCTTGATTGACTCTTGACTCGGCCCATGCGCGCCTCCGCTAGGTTCAACCCTCGCGCAATGGCATGAATCAGCAGCGCAGGGTGGATGCGGATTTCCTGAAAAGACCCTCTCGCTTTTAGTAGACGAACACGCAAGTAGAATCCTGTGTGAGGAGCAGCCAACTTGCGCAGCCGGCTCGAGATCCGGGATGCCCTTTGCAGACGCAATGCGGTTCATGGGGCGGAGGAACTTCTTCCCTCGTTCGTCCTAGTAGGGTCATCGAGGAACTGCCGAATGCCGAAGATCGTCTATCTGCAAAACCGGCAGCCCTGAGGTCGACCAGCCGTCATGCTCAGCTTGGAGGTTGTCACGCTCCCAGTCGCCGACGTCGACCGCTCGCGCGACTTTTACTCTGAGCGGGTCGGCTTCACGCTAGACGTCGACTACCATCCAACTGCCGAGTTCCGGGTTGTGCAGCTTACGCCGCCCGGGTCGGCATGCTCGGTGCAGTTGGTCGCTGCTCACTCACCCAGCCGCGTGTGTAATCTCTACCTCATTACGAGGGACCTTGAGGCCGAGCGAACGAGCCTCATAGCGCGCGGCGTCGCGGTCGGGCCGGTCCGCCACAAGGTCCCGGTTGATACCTGGACGGGCGGCTGGAGCCCGGGGCTGGATCCGCAACGTCGCGACTATGCGAGCTTCGCGGATTTCTCTGACCCGGATGGCAATACCTGGACACTCCAAGAGCGTGGCCACGGAAAGTCTTGATTCGCAAAACCAGCCAGCGGGGCAGAAGGAGTACGAAGCCAGGTCAGCGGTACCGCAGACTCGCTCTGCGGGCGTCCTTGAGTGTGAAGGACAGTAGCGTTACGAGCACAAGCGCGGTCTTCAGACGCCGGCGCAGTTGTCAGAGAGTAGATGGAAGCGACTCTCACAAGTCTACTACGACGTCGCCGTTCGGCTGCGAGCAGCATACCAGAACGTTGCCATCCGCCGGTCGCTCTAGAGGCGCAGGTTCGTAAGTGGTCGCACCTGAAACCAAACCGCTCTCACAGTTGTGACATACACCGGTCCGGCAAGACCAACGGACCGGGACGTCACACGCCTCGGCCAGTTCCAAAATGCTTTGATACGCCGACGCGTTCCAGTGTGCCGCGATGCCACTGCGTGCGAAGGTGACCAGGGGACCTGTGTTGCTGTCGCCGGCGGGCGGATGCGGCGATGGTAGAGAGGCGCCTACGACGCCAGGGGTCATGGATTCGCCGCCGTTGAAGATCTCGAGATGAATGCGTTGCGGCACGACGCCGAGTGTCGCCAGCGCCTCTTTCATGTCGGCCATGAAGCGGGTCGGCCCGCAGAGGTAGATGTCGGCGTCTTGGGACAGGCTGAGCGCAGCCAACACCGAGCTGGACAAGTGACCGACCGCGTCATAACCCTTGCCCAATTGGTCGTGCGCGTCGGGGCGGCTATAACAAACGTAGCTGCGGCCAGCTGCGAGTCCCAGCATGAGGCGGCGGACCTCTGCCGCAAAGGCGTGATGCTCTCCGTCGCGGGCGGCGTGCAGCCACCAAACTGGCCGCGTCGATTGGAGCATCGACAGGGCGTACAGCATCGCCAGCACCGGGGTCACCCCGATTCCGGCGCTGAGTAACACTACCGGTCGCTCTCCAGCCTGCAGAATGAAGCTTCCGCGTGGCGAGCTAACGTCCAGCATATCGCGCACCCGCAAGTGCTCGCGCAGGTGCGTCCCGGCAATCCCGTGCGGTTCGATCTTCACGCTGATTCGATAACGCTCCGTCGAGACAGGCCCAGAGAGCGAGTAGCTGCGAAAGAGCGGCGGCCCACCTGCCGGGTGAAGACGCACGACCACGTATTGACCGGGCATCGCCGTTGGCAGTGGTTGACCGTCTGCGCTCTGCATCGTCAACGAGAGGACATCCGCGGACTCCTGATCGATTGCCGTCACCAACAGAGTACGAAATCCTGGTGCAGCGGGATGCGCCGCAACCTCGGGTACGAGCCCGGCATTACCGGAGGTTCGGCTTTGCAATAACGCGTTGAATGATTCGCGCCACCCCTCCGAGAGGGCCTCGATTCGCAAGGCACGCTCCAATCGCTCGCGCGGATGGCCAGGCAAATAGAGGAGGGCGTTGATTTCTGCGACGGTCTTTCGTTCTCTGGCCTCGCCGACCTTCATTATTGCGTCGCCCGCCCCGACCTCGCCTTCCTGCAGGACGCGAAAGTAGAACCCCGGACGACCACTCGATGTGAGCAACGCGGGCATCTGGGGGTTGTTCATCCGAATGCCCAGGCGATAGCAGGTAACGCGAGGCTGGGTGACTTCGAAAAGCGCGCTGCCGATCTGATAACGATCGCCAATGCACACCACATCGTCCGGCAATCCTTCGACCGTGAAGTTTTCGCTGAATTGTCCGTAGACAAAGTCGGTCCTTCTCAGCTGCTCCTGCCAGTAACGATACGATTCGATCTGGTAGACGTAGACGGCACGTTGCTCACCCCCATGCCCGGCAAGATCGCCCTGACCGTCCCCATCGAGATTGAGGCGGCGCACGCCGCAGCGCCCGCGCACGGGATCCTTCCAGATCCCCGTGTGCACGGTGCGACCCTTCCACGCGATGTCGCGCGGAAGCCCGACGTTTACCGACAGCAATCGAGCCATCTGGGTCCCCTAGGTGTGAGCCTGCAGGGGTGGGAGCAGAGCTGCGCGGCTGTAAGGTCGCGATCGGGGCCGTGTGCGATGACTGATTGGCCCGGTTCAAGACGAAGCTGTGTGCCATCGAGCTGTACCGAAACAATATCCGGCTCGAACGATACGAAATTCGAGATGCGGGCGACCTCCGCATAGGCCTGAGGATACGACCAGGCGGCCAGACGTGCCTCACCAATGTCGTAGTAACTGCACAGCCCCTTGTACGGGCAGAAGGTTTTCGGTTGTTCGACTGGGGTCAGGGCGGACTGATCGATGTCCGCGCGTGTGACGTACCAGCGTGGAGCGAAGCCGGACTCGTAGAGGACTAGGGGCCGCGTGGTATCGGCGACCGTGCGATCGCCTTGGCGGACGAGCAGTCTGCGGGAAGACTGCCGGACGTCGATGCGATGGTAACTGTCGGCGGCGTGGCCCAGAATTCGTTCGTCTTCTTCGTAGAAGGCGTCCATCCGCGGCCAGGCGAAGGCGACCCGATCTGCGAGCACACTCGCGTAAGGGGGCAGATCGATGTATCCCCACGCCGCACGCGCAGCACTCTTCTCACCTGAGCGAACCGTGAACCAGCGCGCAATCCCTAGCGCTGGGTGCCGGGTGGAATGTTCCATGGGTTCCAGGGTACCTGGCGCGACGTCGCCCGCGGGGAAGTAGGCGATCGGATAGTGGCCGGGTTCAAAGAGCAGCACGACACGCTCGCTCTCGGCAATCCAAGTTCCGCCGAAGCGTATCCGCATGCGCCGGCGCAACGGCTCGGCGTAGAGCAGTCTCTCTGGCATTTGTTCTGGCACGAGGAACCGACCGATTGCACCCGGCGAGAGCGGACCCTGCTGCCAGGAGAGTCCCACTGCCGCTACCTCCAATATCCTGATGAGGCCATGGGTGCCGCCAAAGCGAACCAATCGGCATCGACGACTGGAAGTCGACCACGCTTCACTGATGGGACTTCGCCTTCTTATGACGAACAGCCGGCCACATTCCTGTTCAGAGAGGTCTAGGAACGAACACAAATGCGGCGTTCTCGAAACCACCTACAGCGCGGGGCTCGAATGCCAGTGTAGGCAGGAATCGGGCTACCCATTCGTCTTAGGAGCAGTGCGTCGCGAAATTGCAGGTGGCGTCTCAGCGCAGCTCGCGACCGTAGCTTCTTCAGTGACCGGCGTGTCTGTACATTCATTGAGGTCGATGCATCTGGAGAAGCACCTATGGCAGGGGACTTGAGATGAATAGAGGTCGTCTTGGCTGCAATAGCTGAGGTAGCGTTGGCCAGTATGTTAGCTACCGCGGTAGCCGAGGAAAGTTCGCGCGCCGCGAGATCGGCCCACCGGCCAACAGTTCTGGCATTCGACGTAACGGGCAGTCTGTTGAATATAGGAGCTCTCACGCCATTCTTTGAGCGCCTTTTTGGAGACGGAAGCATCGTAGATGAGTGGTTTGGACAGACAATTCTCTACTCCGAGACTGCGACCCTCACAGGAGAGTTCAGTCCATTTTCAGACCTCGCCGGGGCGATCCTGAGGATGCTTGGGGCGACTCACCGAATGCCGGTGAGGCCGGCGGATGTGGATGAGCTGAAGGAACTGCTTTCGACTCTGCCCCCTTACCCCGATGTTCCCCTGGGGTTGCGGAAACTCAAAGGCGCAGGCTTTCGCCTCGTAACCCTGACAGATTCTCCTGACTCGGTCGGCAGAAAGGCGGGCCCTCTGGCCAATGCAGAATTGGCCGAGTTATTTGAAAGACAGTTCGCTGCTGAGGGCGTCCGGCAATACAAGCCATCGAGAACGACGTATCAGATGGTCTCACGAGAGTTGAATGTGTCGGCTGCCTCGGTCTGCATGGTCGCGGCCCACGTCTGGGATCTTATCGGAGCCAAGAGCGCTGGATGCCTGACAGCGCTGCTCGCGCGCAACGGTGTAGCACCATTAATGCTGGCCGGGGTT
>Ga0126381_100011112_pt1 | contig 10169 bp, 8 predicted proteins | sample PanSoiMetPlot_28_FD_96465 | JGI IMG/M metagenome (GOLD analysis project Ga0126381, IMG submission 96465) | Tropical forest soil microbial communities from Panama - MetaG Plot_28 | ecosystem: Environmental > Terrestrial > Soil > Tropical forest > Bulk soil | place: Panama | collected 2016-02-17 | reverse complement strand
TTCTCGGCCGCCTCCTTGAGCCGCTGCAGCGCGAGCTTGTCGCGGCGCAGGTCGATGCCCTGCTCCTTCTGGAACTCGTCGGCCAGGTAATTGACCAGCCGCATGTCGAAATCTTCGCCGCCCAGAAAGGTGTCACCGTTGGTCGACTTCACCTCGAATACGCCGTCGCCGATCTCGAGAATGGAAATGTCGAAGGTGCCGCCGCCGAGATCATAGACCGCGATGGTGCCGCTCTTCTGCTTGTCGAGCCCGTAGGCGAGCGCGGCCGCGGTCGGCTCGTTGATGATGCGCAGCACTTCGAGGCCGGAAATCTTGCCGGCGTCCTTGGTGGCCTGGCGCTGGGCGTCGTTGAAATAGGCCGGGACCGTGATGACGGCCTGCTCGACCTTCTGGCCAAGATAGGCTTCCGCGGTCTCCTTCATCTTCTGCAGCACGAAGGCGGAAATCTGCGAGGGCGAATAGCTCTTGCCTTCGATCTCGACCCAGGCGTCGCCATTGGAGGCGCGCACAATCTTGTAGGGAACGAGCTTCTTGTCCTTCTCCACCATCGGATCGTCGTAGCGGCGCCCGATCAGGCGCTTGACCGCGAAGATGGTGCGTTCCGGATTGGTAACAGCCTGGCGCTTGGCCGGCTGGCCGGTGAGCCGCTCGCCATCGTCCGTGAAGGCGACGATGGAGGGCGTCGTGCGCATCCCCTCGGAGTTCTCGATGACTTTCGGGGTCTTGCCTTCCATCACGGCGACGCAGGAATTGGTGGTGCCGAGATCGATGCCGATGACCTTGCCCATTTGGTTCGTCCTCTCGCTTCTGGCAGGTCGGCCGGGCCCTTGTGGCACCCGGACGGAACTTCCGCAAACGCGCGGAGCCTTTCGTCCGACCCCCTGGATACGGGTTAGACGCCGTCCCCGCGGCGTCTGTGCTCATATAGGAGGGCGGCTTTTGGCCGCAAGTCGGCGCGCGGCGAATTCGCCAGCGAAAACGGATTTGCCGCAAGGACTTGCCGCCTCACTTGCATTGGCACTGTCGGGCTTGGAGCGCTACCGCTGAAGGCGATAGACCGCGAACGGATGGCCGTCGAGCCCCGGCATCGGCTTGAGCCAATCCGGGACCTCGCCAGCCTTCAGTCGACCCCAGAGGCTGCCGGCTGTTTGACCGGCGGGGATACCTACCGGTCCTTGCGTGCCGCAGGTGACCACATAGTCCACGCCCGCATCCGCGAGAACCTGTCGCGCCAGCGCGGGCGGCAGCGAAAAGGCCGCGTTGGCGGTGAGAATGGCCGCATCCAGGCGGATGTGGTAGGGCGCGGCCAGAACCGAATGCGGCGTGAACGCCAGCAGATACGGCCCCCATTCAAGCTCGTTCATCACCATGAGGCCGACCGGCAGGCGGGCCAGCGCCGCGTAGTTGTCCGCGCGCACGCAGGCCTGGCGCTCCGGCGGATTGATGTCGAGGCCTTGGGTCGAGCCCGCTGCGGACGCTAGCGTGATGGCGCCGAACGTGACGGTTGTCGGCGTCACCAGCAGGGCCGCGACGAACCGCCCCAGCAGGCTGCGGAGCCGGAGCCGGGCGAAGACTTGAACGGCTGCGACGGCCACCAGAGGCACGCCAAGCCAGAGCGTGTAGTTATAGTATTTGCTCACCGCCAGCATGGCGGCGGACGCCAGCACGAAGGCCGCCGCCACGGTCAGGAAGCCGAAGTCGCGACGGTACTCCTTCGCCACCAGCAGGAGGGCGAGGACGCTCAAGGCCGGGAATGAAGCGGTGCCGATGGCGCTCAGCGGCTCCAGCTGCAGCATCCGGCCAAGCGATTGCATTTCGGAGATATCGTTCAGAAAGAGCGCCCGCACGGTCGGATCCATGATGGCGAACGGTCCGCTGATGCAGCGCGGCTCAAGCCACAGGCCGACCGCAGCCGCGGCGGCCGCGGTCGCCGCCACCGCCGCGCATCGCGTTGAAAGGCGTTGCGCAAACGAGGCCGCGAGAGCGATCCCAAGGCCAGCGACCATGACGGCGGCGGTCGCGTTAAGGGCGAGCTGCTCGCAGAAACTCATGGCCCAGTGGTCGGGGCCGACGCTGACCAGGAATGCGATCAGCGTGCTGCCGGCGAGCCAAAGACCGTACGCGCGCAACGGCGGGGCCGCGGCCGCATCCAAAAGATAGCGTGATGCGAGAGCGGCGCCGCACAGCGCCAGGAACGGCAACCCTTCGAAGCCGATCGCCAATGCGAGGCCGGTGATGGCACCGGACAAGAGCCCGCCAAAGCGCAGGCGATCCGACCAGACTGTTGCCGCAATGGCCAGCACCGCCAGCGTGATCTGGATGTTGTGATGATCGATACGGCCTGGCCGGAATTGTCCCATGCCGGGCAGGCCAAACACCGCCAGCAGCAGAACCAGGCAGGCGGCTTCGCGTCCGGCCAGCCGCCACGCAATGGCGGCGGCCCCGCCCATCAGGGGCAGGAGCCACAGCATGGGCCAGAGCGCGAGCATCATGCGTTCCGCGAAGGCGCCGTCGGCGAACAGCCGCAGCAGAAGGAAGAGTCCCGCAAGACCGGCATCGATCAGCCGCGACCAATGCGAATCGAATCCCGCCGGCGGGTTGACGCGCGATTGATGCAGATCGAACCAGCCTTGCCCGGCGAGGAAATCGCGCATCTCGACCAGCCGCATGGCATCGTCGGTGTCCGGCAACGTATAGGCCGTGGCAGCCCAGAACTGCACCATGAGCTGAAATGCGACCAGGAGCCATGCGAGGCCCAGCAAAACCGCGAAGTTCGGTTGGGAGGCCGAACGACCTGACATGAACGAAACCTTGAACCGGCGCGCGCCCGGCCGATCAGATATCGGACCTGCATTGCGGATCACTTAACGCTTCTGGCAGGCGATCGGGATGCAGAGAGCGCTCCGACGCGGTCGGCCGCCGCGCAACGCCGAACAGCGAGACCCCACAGAACAGCCGAGCCCATCGATCGAGCGGCCGCAGGATCGGAACCAGACGGTTGTACAGGGCGACCTGCTCTCGCGGCGGGGAGCGGTGCCTGCGCACGCGCCCGTTCCACCACCATGCCGGTACGGCCGCCGCATTGAACGACCAGATGCGCACGACCTCGAGGCCCGCGCCGGCAAAGGCCGCCGTCAGGCTGCGCCTGTGATATCTGCGCCAGTGGCCGATCGCTTGGTCCATGGGTGAGTAGAGCGAGGGCATGGCCGGCACTTTCAGGATCAAATGTCCGCCCGGCCGCAACTTCGCGGAGAGCCGTGCCAGCAGTCCGACGTCGTCTTCGATGTGCTCCAGCACATCGAGCAAGACCACCGTGTCGAATGCCCTGTCACCGAGTTCGGGCAGATTGGCTTGCGTCGCGTCTCCACAGATCAGTTGCACGTTGGGACGCCCGCTGAGCCGCCGAGCCGCGTCGGCGACGAAAGCGTGCTCCATATCCATTGCAACGACAAGGCGAGCGCCTGACGCAATCTCTGCCGTGTAAGTGCCGATGCCGCAGCCGACCTCCAGGATCCGGGCGCCGAGCCATGGCGACATTTCGCCAACCACCCATCGCGTAAAGGCGTCCGCCTTCGACAGGTTCTGCAGCCAAAAATCCTGAACTGCCGTGTCGGTCGTGACCGCTTCGCGATCCGTCGCAAGCCCGCCGCGCATGATTGGACGCCCCCTGGGTTTGTTCAAATGCTCGGGCGGGAATGACATTCCATCAAACGTCGGAATTCCATTGAGGAATGCTTAACGTTGTCGGGCCAATCGCGGCGGTCCACCGCGCGCGGAACAAGCCGCCTTAACGATGATCTGCCAGTGTGCCGGCGGAGTCTTAAGGAATAATCCCGATCCGGCCGCCTGCATGCCGGACGAATCCGCGGGGAGACGAAATGAGCGTCGCAAGACTGGAGCTCGGGGGCGCTTTGCCGCCTGAGCTCGAGCGATTGTCGCGGAGCGATTTCTCCCGGCGATCCCCCGCGGCCGCCTCGCGACAGCAGAGTCCAGGTGTCGCTTCGCTGTCGGTGTTGATACCGGTCTACAACGAACGCCGGACGCTTGGACCTGTTATCGCCGCCGTCGGCCAGGCGCTCCCGGGCGTGCCCAAGGAAATCATCGTGGTCGACGATTGCTCGACCGACGGAACACGCGACTGGCTGAATGCGAATTTTCCAGACGGGCCGCGAACCGGCTCCAGAATCAGCCTGGACGGGCTCGGCGGGCTCGACCTCGAAGAGTCCTCAAACGAGGCGCCGGTCGTGATCAGGCCGCTCTTTCATGAGGTGAACCGCGGGAAGGGCGCGGCGCTGCGCACCGCATTCGCGGCGGCGAGCGGCGATGTCATGGTGATCCAGGATGCTGATCTCGAATACGACCCGCAGGACTGGGCCGCGATGTACGAGCTGATCGCGGTCCGCAAGATCGCCGACGTGGTCTATGGCTCGCGTTTTCACGGGCGCGCGCATCGCTCGCTCTTCTTTCACCATTACCTGGCGAACCGGCTGATCTCGCTCTTGTTCAACGTGCTTTACAACCAGACCCTCTCGGACATCGAGACCTGCTACAAGATGATGAGCGCAGAGGTGGCGCGGTCGCTGCAATTGTCGGCGAACGACTTCGGCATCGAGGTGGAGATCAGCGCCAACATCGCGCGGGCGCGCAAGCTTCGGATCTACGAGCTTGGAATTTCCTATTACGGCCGCAGCTATGACGAGGGCAAGAAGATCAACTGGCGCGACGGCATCAAGGCGCTCTGGTACCTGCTGAAATTCCGGTTTGCGTAGGGCCGGTCAAAGCAGGAGGGCCGGACCCGCAGGCCCGACCCTTTGCCGGGAGCGAATTGCGAGCCGCTACTCTCCGGCGGTCCGGGTGGGATCGCCCGTCACCTTGAAGGCGAAATGGAAGGCCGGCAGATCCTCGGCCGGATGGTCCTTCGCATAGGTGAGCTGCGGCAGCCGATAGCTGACCGGGTGCGTCTCCTTGCCCTTGTAGATCGCCGGGTAGAGATCGACGAAGTGCCAGCCGGGCTCGCCGGTCGCCTGCATGAAGATCTGGATATCGCCGTGGCTGTTGAAGCCGCACGCATAGCCGGTGTGGCCGTTGTCGTAGACCACCGTGTAGATGTTGGCGGTCTCGGTCCAGCCGGTGCCCTTGAGGTGGATCGTGAACTGGGTGCCGACCGGGCCGCTCGTCACATCGAGCGGCAGCGCGCTTGCGGCCACCCAATAGGCGCCAACCTTGCGCTTGTCATTGCCGAGGTCGACCCAGAGCGTGTGATTGCCGCCCAGATCGTCTGGCACCCGGTAGTGAAACTCGATCCGTCCCGACCCATCGGCCTTGGCTTCCGCGATCTCCCGCACGGCTTCTTCCCAGTGCCCGATGATCCGGTTACCGGTCAGGCTCGTCCAGTTGAGCTTGTAGCTCTTACCGGGCTCGAAGCCGGTGCCGACCGTGACCACCGGCTGATCTACCGTCGCGAAGGCGGGCGTGGAGACGAGTTCGCCGGGCGCCGGCAGCGACCAGACCTGGGTCTGACGCTGCTGCTCGGGCGGTGCCGGCAGCACCGCCGCGTCGGCCGTCACCGTGTAGCGCAGCTTGAAGCGCGGCCGGTCGGGCTGCGGCGACTGCTGCATGTTGCGATAGATCGAGCCGAAGTCGGAGTTGAGCACTTCGAGGATGTGCAGCCCGGGGCGGCCGGTCGCCGGGATCGTGACCCGCGCGGTGCCGTGGGTGGTGATCGACGACATCCAGCCCGTGTAGGCGTTGTCGTACAGCAGCATCCAGCTCGCCTGCAGCTCCTGCCAGCCGATGCCGTTGACATCGATCTCGATTGGGCCGCCGACCGGACCGTGATCGGATTTGAGCTTCACCGTCATGTCGAGGTCAAAGCCAGCCTGGGTCAACAGCCGGTTTCCCTGCTGCACCACGATGTCGTGCTCGAATCCGAAATCCTCGGGCGTCACGAAGGTGGCGGTGAAATTCCCCGCCTTGTCGGTCTTGACCTCCGCGATCCGGTAGGCGACCGGCTCGAAGTCGCGCCCCAGGTACACGCCATCGCCGGCCTTCCAACTGCCGGTCACGGTGCGCCAGGCGAGATCAAGCGACTGCTCGGGTGGAAAGCCTTGCCCGGTGACGGTCACCTGCGTTCCGACCGGAGCGTGCGCGGGGGCGACACTCAGCCGGCCCACATAGCCGTCGCGCGGCGTCACGAGCGCGACCTGCGGCCCCAGCTCGGCGGCCAGAGGCACCGCAGCGGCAGTCGTCGCCGCGGCGGAAAGAGCCAGGACGGAAAGCGAAAAAAGCGCGCATGCGGGCGCGCTCAGCCGTTTGTTGCCGAGACTCATCGGACAGCTCCTACTCATCGCAGTCAAACGACAAGCGGGATGACCTGGCTTCGCCCTGTCATCCCGCTCTCGAACTCATCGACAGAGCAGACTTTGGTCCGCCCGTTATTTCTTCAACTCGATGGCGCCCGCGTCGACCTTCAGTAGCGAGGTCGCAACCTTGAAGGGCTCCCAAGTCGCAGTGTTGCCCTGATTGTCGGTCGCGGTCACCTTGTAGTTGAAGGTCCCGGTCGGGTAATCGGCCGGAATGATCCAGGCTGCCGCCCACAGGTTGTCGGTGGGGGCGCGCGGCGGATGGCCGCCAAACGCTGCGTCGATCTTTTTGCCGTCCTGCAATTCGACGACCACGCTCTTGAGATCGTCCTTGCCCAGCGGCTTGCCGTTGGCGTCCAGTACGCGCGTGCGCCAGACGACCTTCTCGCCATGCAGGAATACGTTGTTGAGCACGCAAGCCGGCGGCGCGCCCGCTTGATTGCCGCGCTCCATATCGCTGGAGATGAACAGCTTCATGGCTTGAGCATGTGCCGAAGTGGCCAACCCAAGCACCGAGAGCGCAACGACCGGTACTGCCAGGATCTTCATGGATCTCCTCCCTATTTGGTTGGGCGGATCATACCTGTTCCGCAGACAATTTGAAGGGGGTTCCGCCAGGAAAATTGCGAGGGTCCGGCGGGACCGACAGGCCCTGGAATCGAGGCATTGCAACGCATGAGGGACGCACACGAGCAGGCAAGCGGGCTCGCAGGGTTTCGCCTCGTTCCCGGCTACCTCGATCGAGACCGCCAGAAGCAGCTCCTGGCGGCCGTTCGCGAGGTCATGCGCTGCGCTCCCCTCTACACGCCGCGCATGCCCAGGAGCGGCAAGGCGATGTCGGTGCGCATGACCAATTGCGGACCGCTGGGCTGGATGACGGACGCAGCAGGCTATCGCTATCAAAACGCCCATCCGGAAACCGGCGCCCCGTGGCCGCCGATCCCCGACCTGCTGCTGGCAGCTTGGGGCGAGCTCGCCCACTACCCGCATCCGCCGGAAGCATGCCTCGTCAACGTCTACGGCCCGGCTGCCCGCATGGGCCTGCATCAGGACCGCGATGAGGAAGACATGGCGGCCCCGGTCCTCTCATTGTCGCTCGGCGACAGCTGCCTGTTTCGCGTGGGCGGCACGAAGCGGAACGACCCGACCCGCGGCGTGCGGCTTGCATCGGGCGATGCGCTCGTGCTCGGCGGGCAGGCCCGCCTCGCGTTCCATGGCGTCGACCGCATCCTGCCCGGCACCTCGACCCTGCTGCCGGAAGGCGGGCGGATCAACCTGACGCTGCGACGGGTCACGCGTCCGAATACGCGAAGCTAGACGCCGCGCGCATGCCAGTCGCCAAGGCCGCTCGTGGGGCTGCCGTATTCTCACCGCTTTTCGACGGTGCAAGGGTGTATGGCACGCGCTGGCTCTACCCTTCTCTTCCTGATTGCGCTCCTCGCAACCCCCGCGAGCGCCGCAGAGGTGACCTATCCGGCCGGCTCTCGGATCGGGCTTGTGCCGCCGCCCGGCATGCGGCTGAGCGCGAGCTTCCCGGGCTTCGAGGACCGCGAGCGCAGTGTTGCCATTCTGGTGACGGGGCTCGTCGCGGCGGCATATGCCGAGTTCGAGAAGGCCGACAGCGCGGAGGACCTCAAGCGTCAGGGCGTCGCGGTCGAAACCCGCGAGACTCTGACCCTGCCGAGCGGCAAGGCGTTGCTGGTGATCGGTCACGACGCGGAGGCCCCCGGGGAAGCATCCAAGGGCGCGTCCAAGAACAGCCGCACCTGGCTGCTGGTGGCTTCGACCCCCGATATGACAGCGCTGGTGACAGCGCGCGTGCCGGAAGCCGCGCGCGGCGCCTATCCGGACGCGGCGATCCGCGCTGCGCTGACAAGCCTTGTGGTGCGGCCCGAGGTCCCGGCGAACGAGCAGCTCGCGTTGCTGCCCTTCAAGATGAGCGAACTCGCCGGCTTCAGGATCGGCCCGATCTTTCCGGGCCGCGCCATCGTGCTGACCGATGTGCCGAGCCCTGGCGAAAAGGCGCTCGTACCCAGCATCACCGTCACCATGCTTCCCGGCACACCCGGCGAAGCAGGCGAACGCGACGAGCTTGCACGCTCGATTTTCCGCACCATCCCCAATCTCAAGGAAGTCCGGATCACCGAATCGCAGCCGCTGCGGCTGGGCGGCGGTCAGCAAGCCCACGAGCTGATGGCGACCGCCAAGGAGGCCGCGAGCGGGGCTGATGTCAGCGTCGTGCAGTGGCTGCGCTTCGGCGCCGGCGCTTCACTGCACCTTGTCGGGGTGGCGCCGACGGCCGCATGGACGCAGGCCTATGCCCGCTTCCGCTCCGTGCGCGACGGCATCGAGCCGCGCTGATTACAAGCTGTACTAGGTTGAACTTGCGGGATCGTCCGGGGCGGCCCCGGCATAGTCATTGGCGGTGGAGGACGAGGCGCCGACCTTCGGGCCGCCCTTGGCGACGGCCACCAGCGCCGGCCGCAGCATTCGCTCGCCGATCAGGTACCCGGGCTGAATTACCTGGGCGACGGTGCCGGCCGGCAGGGTCGGATCGGTCACCTCGTACATCGCCTGATGCAGGTTGGGATCGAACCTCTCGCCCTGCGGGTCGAATTTTCGCACGCCGTGCTTTTCCAACACCTTCATCAGCTCGCGCTCGGTCAGCTCGACGCCGTCGAGCAGCGCCCTGACGCCGGGGTCCAGGTTCGTTCGCAGCTCGGCGGTTGAGGTTTGCAAGGCACGCGCCATGTTGTCGGCGACCTGCAAAATATCGCGTGCGAAGGAGGCCACCGCATAGGCCCGGCTGTCGGCGACCTCGCGCTCGGTGCGGCGGCGCAGGTTTTCCATCTCGGCCAGCGCGCGCAGGAGCCGGTCCTTGAGCTCGGCGGCCTCGCGCGCAAGCTTCTCGGTCGGATCGGGCCCGGGAGCGGACGGTTCCGGGGCGGCGGTCGCCGGCTCGTCTGCATTGGCCTCGGCTTCGGCACGGCGCGTGTCCGTCATCATATTGGTCCCGCTTTGCAATTCGGATTGCCCCGCATATCAGGGCGCAGGATGCAAAAATCAAGCGGCCGGCCCCTCGACGGGTTCCGCCGTCCCGATGGCGTCAGACGCTGATCAGCCGGCTCACCACCTTGGCGGTGTAATCCACCATCGGGATGACCCGGGCATAATTAAGCCGCGTGGGTCCGATCACCCCGATGACACCGATGATGCGGCCGGCGCCGTCGCGATAGGGTGCCGCGATGGTGGAGGAGCCCGACAGGGAGAACAACTTGTTCTCCGAGCCGATGAAGATGCGCGCGCCGTCCGCAAGCTCGGCACGGCCCAGAAGATCGATCACCCCGCGCTTGGTCTCCAGGTCGTCGAACAGCAGCCGCACGCGTTCGAGATCCTCCAGCGCCTTGAGATCGTCGAGCAGGTTGGCATGGCCGCGCACCAGCAGCTTGCGGTTCTCGCCGTCGCCGCCCGACCAGCTGGCGAGCCCGGCTTCCACGACTTTCTGGACCAGCCGATCGAGCGCGGCCTTGCCGGCCTCGATGGCCTTTTCGAGCTCGGCCTTGGCCTCGGCCAGCGTGCGGCCGCGTACATGCGCATTGAGAAAATTCGAGGCTTCGGTCAGTGCGGAGGTCGGCAACCCCGCCGGAACGTTGAGAACGCGGTTCTCGACCTGCCCGTCGTCGGAGACCAGCACCACCAGCGCGCGCTCGGGCTCCAGGCGGACGAACTCGATATGCTTGAGGCGGATATTGGACTTGGCGGTGAGCACGACGCCGGCCGAATGGGTGAGGCCCGACAGCATGCCGG
>Ga0126381_100011111_pt1 | contig 10170 bp, 5 predicted proteins | sample PanSoiMetPlot_28_FD_96465 | JGI IMG/M metagenome (GOLD analysis project Ga0126381, IMG submission 96465) | Tropical forest soil microbial communities from Panama - MetaG Plot_28 | ecosystem: Environmental > Terrestrial > Soil > Tropical forest > Bulk soil | place: Panama | collected 2016-02-17 | reverse complement strand
GGGCATACCTCGACTATTCCTTTCGCGATCGGCGCGGCTCAGCGGAGACCGTGCATGACCGCGTGGGGCGGCACATCCGGGACTTCCTGCCGCCGGAGCTGGCGGACACCCTGCTCAATGGATTCGAAGAAGCCGTACGGACGCAGCAACCCGCCGAGCTGGTGTACAGCGTCGAGAAGGAAGGGGAGGTGCGTCAGGTACAGGCGCGGATCGTCAATCGCGAGGACGGTGCGCTGGTCTGTGTCGAGCGCGACATTACCGAGCGCCGGCGGGCGCTGGCCGAGGTCGAGCGACTGCGCTCGGAGCTCGCTCACGTCGGGCGATTGAATTTGATGGGCCATCTGACGGCATCCCTCGCGCACCAGCTGCTGCAGCCAGTCACCGCGATTCTGAGCAACGCGGAAGCAGGACTGGAGTTGATTCAGACTCGCAGCGGCGATCCAGTGGCGCTCGCAGCCATTCTCGCGGACGTCGCGGACAGCGGCAAACGAGCCGGGGACATCATTCACGGCGTAACCGATCTGCTGCACAAGGCGCCACGGCCCTTCAAGCGCGTCAATCTGCACGAGGTGGTCGAGGGCGTGATCGATGTGCTGCACAGCGACCTGATCCTCAGAAACGTGCAGGTCGTCAAGAAACTCAACGCACCCAAGCCGCACGTCGTAGGCGACAGCGTGCAGCTGCAGCAGGTCGTACTCAACATCGTGATGAACGCGCTGGAAGCCATGAGCGAGCCAGGAGTAGGGGAGCGCGAGCTCGTCGTCAGCACCACGAGCCATGGCTCTGAGATAGACATGTCAGTGTCGGATCGAGGTACGGGAGTGCATACAACATCTCTGCAGGAGATATTCAACCCGTTCTTCACGACAAAGAGTCAGGGGGTCGGCATGGGTTTGCACATCTGCTCGGAAATCGTCCGCCTGCACGGCGGGCGTATCTGGGCGCAAAACAACGTTGATAGTCCGGGACTGACAGTCCATTGCCTGCTGCCCGTCAATGCCGTCAGAGATGCGGCCGCCGAGGGCGGCTCGGGCGATGCGATCGGCTCTGTGGGTGTGGTCGAGGCGGACTCGTGAAGCACAGCGCCGGTGCCCTACGCAAGCGCAATCGTGTCCGTTTCGGCGCTGCATATCACCAAGGGGCAATTGGTGCGGCTGTCGGAAAGGTCTCCAATCGGATTGGGTCCGGCTTCACGAGAGCGGCGGTGTGCCGCGCATAGGCCGTAAGCCTATGCGGGATGTGTGTGATGTACTGGAGCCTATTGTGAATCCAACGCAGCCAGAGACCCCGACCATGGACCGGCAAAGGAGGTGTCCTATGCTGATCCTGACCCGCCGCGCCGGTGAGACCGTGACGATAGGGAACGATGTGACCGTCACGATTCTCGCCATCAAAGGAAACCAAGTGAGGATCGGTATCAACGCCCCGAAAAGCGTTGCCGTGCACCGACTGGAGATCTTCGAGCGCATCGAGCAGGAAGGACGCGAGAGACAGGAGCTCGAGAGACGCCACCCGGACGTGCCCGACCCCCGCGGCGGTGACCCCGGCGGACCCGGGCGTCACGGCAAACGGATCTGAATGCCTTAAACAACCTGCGTCGTTGTCGACGAGGGAAGCGCGGGTATCGCTCGGCGAGCGGTACCGCGCGCTATCGAGCGAGACTGCGCGATGCCGAGCTAAACCGCGCGCCATCGAGCGAGCCGGCGTGCCGCCGAGCTAAACGGCACGCCATCGAGCGAGCCGGCGTGCCGCCAAGCTAAACCGTGCGCCGTTCTGAGGCTGCGCCGACCGGGCAGACTGGGCGCCGTTGAGGTGGAATGGTGCGCGACAAAGCCGCTGCCTCGGGAGCGATGTCCATGCATCGCTGACCGAGCGCCGGCGCGCCTGAGGGTCTGTGGCAGTGGCTCAGGCCGCGTGAGGGGTACGAACCCCGCGGATGCCGGTTTCCAGGAACGCGTGCGGATCCAGAACGCCGTAGAGCTGGATGAGTCGCGCGACCAGACCCGTCCAGCCGGTCTGGTGGCTCGCCCCGAGCCCCGCCCCGTTGTCGCCGTGAAAGTATTCGTAGAACAGGATGTAGTCGCGCCAGTGGGGGTCCGTCTGAAACTTACTCGTGCCGCCGTACACGGGCCGGTGTCCGGTCTTCGCATCCCGCAGAAAGATGTTTGCGAGCCGTTTCGAGAGCTCCCGAGAGACCTCGAACAGATTCATCAGGCGCCCGGATCCCGTCGGGCACTCGATGCGGAAGCGGTCCCCGTAGTACAGGTAATACTGCAGCAGGGCACGAATGATGAGCGCGTTCACAGGCATCCACACGGGACCGCGCCAGTTCGAGTTGCCGCCGAACATGCCGCTGTCGGACTCAGCGGGGAGATAGGGCACGCGGTACTCGGTGCCGCCGGCATCGAATACGTACGGATGGTCCTGGTAGCAGCGCGACAGGGATCGGATCCCATACGGGCTCAGGAACTCGTTCTCATCCAGCACCCGGGTGAGGATGCGTCGCAGCCGCACTTCGTTCACCAGTGCCAGGATGCCTCTTCCGGCCTCGCCGCGTCGCCCCGGGCCTGTCGAGTGAATGTTGTCGAGGAGCTCCGGCATGCGGTTGATCCTGGCCGTGAGCGCTTCCAGGACCCGCGGTACCCGCTCGCGCTGCCACTCCTCGATGACCGTGGTTGCGCACAGGGGCAGCAGGCCAACCATGGTGCGAACCCGCAGCCGCTGCGCTGAGCCGTCAGGCAGGCGCAGGACGTCGTAGTAGAACCCGTCGGCCTCGTCCCACATGCCATCCGGTCCGGTCCGATTCATCCCCGCGGCGATCCACAGGAAGTGCTCGGCGAACTTCAGGCACATGTCCTGGAAGCTCGGATCCCGGGAAGCGAGCTCGAACGACAGCTCGATCATGTTCTGGCAGAACAGCGCAACCCACGCGGTGCCGTCCGCCTGCTCGAGGTGGCCGCCGGTGGGCAGCGGAGCGCTGCGGTCGAACACTCCGATGTTGTCCAGGCCAAGGAATCCGCCCTCGAATACGTTCCTGCCGCTGCGATCCTTGCGATTGATCCACCAGTTGAAATTCAGCTCGAGCTTCATGAACGCGGACTTCAGGAAGTCGAAATCGGTGCGCTCCCCGAGGATTTCCCCGAAGCGATGCAGGAACAGTGTCGCCCACGCATGCACGGGCGGATTCACGTCACTGTAGTTCCACTCGTAGGCGGGGATCTGGCCGCTGGGGTGCATGTAGAGCTCGCGCAGCATCAGATTGAGCTGCTCGCGCGCAAAGTCCGGATCCACGGCGGAGAGAACGACGCAATGGAAGGCCAGGTCCCAGGCGGCGTACCAGGGATACTCCCACTTGTCCGGCATGGAGATCACGTGATCGTTGATCATGTGATACCAATCGCGATTGCGGACTTGACGAGTCTGCCCGAACAGCGGGTGAGCGTGGTGCTCCTTCAGCCAGCGGTCTGCGTCGAAGGCGAAGTATTGCTTGCTCCAGAGCATCCCGGAGAGTCCCTGGCGCATGACACGCCCCTCATCCTCACTCAATGAGGCAGGCGTGATGGCCTTGTAGAAGGCATCTGCGTCGCTCTTGCGGGCGGCAAACACGGCCTCGAAGGAGGACCCGAAGGGACTCGGGGCCCCGTTCTGCAGCGGCGCCAGCAGTCGCAGGCGCACGCTCGCGCTCTGGCCTGGCGGGATCGTCAGGTCATAGTGCGCCGCGGCCTTCGTGCCGATCGCATCCGGGTTGACCGCTTCCCGGTGGCCGTGAACGAGGTATTCGTGAAAGGCATCCTTCACGTAAGGACTGGGATTGTCGGTGCCGAAGAGCCTGCGGTTGTTCGTCTCGTTTTCCGTGAACAGCAGCTGCGGTTCCCCTTCGCAGTAAAGCTCCAGCGGAGCGAGATCCGAGCCCGAGGCGGCAATCACCCCGGAGCCGTAGCGCCGCGCACGCTGCTCAAGACGAGGCTTGATGACGCCGGGAGCCCAGCTCCACACATTGCGGTACCACAGGGTCGGCAGTAAATGCAGATGGGCAGCTTCCGGGCCCCGATTGACGGCGTTGATCCGGATCAGAATGTCCTCCGGACTCGCCTTGGCGTACTCGACGAACACATCGAAATAGCGGTCGGCGTCGAATACACCCGTGTCGAGGAGCTCGAATTCGAGATCGAGGCGCCTGCGGCTGCGGTTGGTGGCGACTAGCAGATCGTACGGGTACTCGCCCTGGGGGTACTTGTACAGATACTGCATGTAGGAGTGAGTGGGCGTGCTGTCCAGATAGAAGTAGTACTCCTTGACGTCCTCGCCGTGGTTGCCCTCGCTATTGTTGAGGCCAAACAGGCGCTCCTTCAGGATCGGGTCGCAGCCGTTCCACAGGCCAAGACAGAAGCACAAGCGCTGCTTCTCATCGCACAGGCCGGCGATCCCGTCCTCCCCCCAGTGGTAGGCCCGAGAGCGGGCTTGATCGTGGCTGAAGTACTGCCAGGCATCGCCGTTCTCGCTGTAATCCTCCCGCACCGTTCCCCACTGGCGCTCGCTGAGATACGGCCCCCATTTTTTCCACGGGATCGCCTGTCGGCGCGCCTCCTCGAGACGCGCTTGTTCTGCAGTTACCGTCATGGGAGTGCTTCCTGCGCCGCGGTCAGATGGCGCATCTGAGTACGGTCCGATTCGAACCACTATTGACTGTTAGTCCTATTGGACAAGGCGGAGGGCTGAGCGTATCAGCTGAGTGTCGCCTGCGTGAGTGACAGCCCGCAGCCGAGCTTGCGTTTGGATGCGCGAGGGAGGAGGACCCATGGGCCGATTGCAAGTGCGTCTCCGACGCTTGGCGTGCAGCCCGTCAGAGACAGGTCTCCGGCTCAGGAGTGCGATGGCCGTCCTCGCTCTGCTGGTAGCGGGCAGCGCGCCACTCAACGGCTGCTCCGGCGGCTCGCGTGGCAGCGGCGCAGACAGCGCGGTGCCCTCTGGAACGGCGCCACCTGCGCAGACGCCAACTCCTCCACCGGCGCCGCCTATGCAGCCCGCGCCCCAACCCACTCCGACACCGACGCCAGCTCCGACGGCAGCTCTCGCGATCAATGCGACGACACTACCGTACGGGCAGGTAGGGCACGCCTACAACGCGACGGTCAACGCTACGGGTGGCGTTGCGCCGCTGTCGTGGTCCGTGACGGGTGGCAGTCTTCCCGGCGGCCTGTCCATGAATTCAACAACGGGCGCCATCAGCGGAACGCCGAGCGCAACCGCGAATCACTCACAGCTCACTGTCCGAGTGCAGGACTCCGGGAGCCCCGCGCAGAGCGCCTCGGTGAACCTTACACTCACGATCAGTCCCGCAATGATCTCAGTCTCTGTCTCGCCGCAGCGAATGGGTGTCGTGCTGGGCCAGTCCCTTGCGCTCAGCGCAACCACGAACGACTACGCGGGCATCACCTGGAGCATCGACTCGAAGAACGGCTCTCTGAGCTCGACCACGAGTACGAGCGGAAATCCGGTCAACTTCGTCGCAAAGATGGCTCCCGGTGCCTATACGATCACAGCGACCAGCATGACCGATGCCACTCAAGCGGCTTCGGCCGTCATCGGTGTCACGGATCTCGCCGGTGTCTACACCTATCACAACGATCTCACCCGTGATGGCGCGAATGCGCAGGAGTACACCCTCACGCCGAGCAGTGTGAAAAGCGGCGCTTTCGGCAAGCTGTTCTCGTGTCCCACGGATGGCGCCATCTACACCCAGCCGTTGTGGGTGGCCAATCTGCAGGTGAACGGGCAGTCGCACAACGTGGTGTTCGTGGCGACTCAACATGACAGCCTCTATGCGTTCGATGCCGACACCACCCCGTGCGCGCCGCTCTGGTCGGTCAGTCTGATAGACCCGAGTCACGGAGAAGCCTTCGTTGAGATGCCCGTGCCGGCGGGGACCTCCGGTTATGTTGTCGGCGGTGGGGCCGGGGATATCACTCCGGAAGTGGGAGTCACCGGCACTCCGGTCATCGACCCGGCCTCGAATACACTCTACGTCGTGTCGAAGTCCATGACCGCGGCCCAACCCCCGCAGTTCATCCAACGGCTGCACGCGATCGATGCGACCACAGGCGCGGAACGACCCGGCTCGCCAGTCCAGATCGTCGCCGGGTATCCGCGCCCACTGGGCGGGCCGACGATCGGCTTCGATGCGCGACAGCAGAATCAGCGCGCCGGTCTCGCGCTGGTCAATGGGACGGTTTACGTTGGCTGGGGCTCGCACGAGGACGTGACGCCGTTCTACGGGTGGTTGATCGGCTATACCTATAGCGGTTCGACTTTCTTCCAACGCTACGTCTTCGTCGTCTCACCTGACGGCACCGAGGGCGGTATCTGGATGAGCGGCGGTGCCCCGGCGGCCGATTCCGCCAATAATCTCTACGTGAGCACGGGGAATGCGCCGTTCGATGCCACCAACCCCGCTCCCCCCAACGACGACTACGGCGACTCGTTTCTGAAGCTGTCCAGTCAGCTGCAGGTGCTGAGCTATTTCACGCCCTCCGATCAGGCCTCGGATGCTGCGAATAACTACGATTTCGGCGCGGGAGGTCCGACGATGCTGGCGGATCTCCCGGCCGGCAGCCCGATCACGCACCTGGCCGTCGCCGGTGGCAAGGACGGCTTCGTGTATCTGCTGAATCGGGATGCTCCCGGAGGCTACGGCGACGCCAACGCGTGGCAGAAATTTCCGGCGGGCGCGCAGGCCAATCTGCAATCCGCGACTCCCGGGCAAGGGCTGTTTTCCTCCGGGGCGTTCTGGAACGGCTTCCTCTATCTGGCGGGAACCAACTCCTCTTTGGTGGCGTATCAGCTGTCGCCTGCGACGGGGAAGCTGAGCTTCGCGGGGGCGAGCCCCAAGGAATTTGGGTTCCCCGGCACCACGGTATCGGTCTCCTCGCAGGGCACCGCAAACGGAATCGTCTGGTTGCTGGACAACGCTGGCTACTGCACCCATTCCGCGCCCACCTGCGCTCCCACCGTCCTGCACGCATTCGATGCAGGCGCCGTCGGCAACGAGCTCTGGAACAGCGCGAATCAGACCAAGGATGCCGCCGGCTACGCGGTCAAGTTCACCGTACCCACCATCGCCAATGGAAAGGTCTATGTACCCACCAGAGGCAACAACACCGGCGGTCCCACCGGCTCTACGAGTATTGCAGGCGAGCTGGACGTCTACGGGTTCAAGTAGGTGTCATTCAACGCCTTATGCACGTATGCGTGCGGGCGCCGCCACCGGAAGCGAGAAAAGCACAAGAGCGTGGACCGAGGCCGTGTCCTGGCCTTTGAAGTGTACGAAGGTCCAATACTCTTTAGGGCTTCACTGCCGGCACAGTCAACGCGCATTCGGTGCGGCAGCCTTCGTCCTGCCATATCGGCGGCTTCGACCCACATGGACCAGCCTCCTCCTCCTGATCCGGTCGACTCCATGCGCGGGCAGGGTTGCCGCACCGACTCACAAGCCGGTACACCGGCCGGTCGCAGAATCTGAGATTCCGGACTACGGGAGTCGCGCCTCATGATCGAACTCGTGATGGATGGCGCACGCAGAGGGATGCACGGGGCGCCCGCAATGAGCCGCGAAGTCTTCGACAGAGTCAGCGAGTCGCTCACCCTCGTTCTCAGCGTCGCTCTGCTGTGCGGCTCTGCAATCGCAAAAGCCGATCAATCCGCCAACACAGCCGCGCCGCCGGCCTCATCGTCACCGCCTCCGATTCACCAGGCGGCAGCGACCTCACCGCCGGCCACGGCGCCTGCTACGGGCGCGCCGCCTGCTGCCTCGGGCCAGATCATCTATCCGGCGAAGGGACAGAGTCCGGAACAGCAAAAGAAGGACGTGTCCGAATGTAACACCTGGGCCAAAGACACCACCGGAGTCGACCCGGTCGTGCTGGCGTCGACGCCGACGCAAACGGCACCTGCGGAGCAGGGCGCCCCGGTCGCCGGTGGCGCGGCAAAAGGGGCTGCGGCCGGCGCGCTCATCGGCGCCATCGCTGGCGATGCTGGCACTGGCGCCGCGGTCGGCGCGGCGACTGGTGGTATCGGCGGAGGGGTACGCGCGAGAAGGGGGCGCCAACAACAGGCGCAGGCCGCCCAGGATGCCGAAGCGCATCGCCAGGCGCTGATGGCGACCTATCACAAAGCTGTCACGGCGTGCCTCGAAGGGCGCGGGTACACGGTCAAGTAGGTCTCTCAAGATGACTCAGCGCGGGGGATCACAGCCACGACGGATGCGACGGGTGCCTGGCGCGGGGCGTGCTCTGGCGGCCCTGCTGATGCTCGCGCCTTTGATCCTCGTAGCGCAGAGCATGGGTTTCCTATCGAAGGCACCCGCCGGCAGCTTCGATGCGACGGACTGGAAGCTGCTTAAGGCTGCTGTGGTCGACGTGTTGAACGATCAAGGCGCAGGCGCCTCGCGCGCCTGGCAGAACGATGCAAACAAGCACGGCGGCAGTGTACGAGCGGTGAAGGTCTATCACGCCAGTGATGGCAGGGAGTGCAAGACGTTGCAACTCGACAGCTCGGCAGGCGGCTACAAAGGTTCTTCTACGTACAGTGCGTGTCGCGAGCCTGATGGCGGATGGCGTGATACGGACGGACGTCCGTTGTCACTCAACGGTTGGACCACGGTTGGCGCCCGGGCTTCGGGCTGACGTGCGTACGTGGGGTCCAGATGCAGCCGAGTGAGGTCGAACCGCCAGCGTTACTTCGCGCCGTGCTCGATGCGCTGGACTGCCGCATAGCCGTGCTGCAGGCCAGCGGGGAGGTCGTGCTGGTGAACAGGGCCTGGGCGAGCCGCGTGCGCCGCAGAAGCCTGGCCAGCCCGGCGGAGGATGTGGGACAGAACTACGTTCAGGAGATGCGACGCGGTGCGCTGATGCAATCCGAGCACGTTGCGCGATCGATCGAGGACGTGCTCGCACGCCGTTTGGAGCGGTTTTCAACGGACTATCCGCAATGGCACGACAACCCTGAGGAACGCTTCAACATGACCGCAACACCTTGCGACGTTTCCGGCGTCCCCTACACTGTCATCGCTCAGTGTCCAGCTTCCTTGGGCAGGGTGAAGTACCGCTCCCTGCCGCATGGAGCCGTGCGGCTGGAGCGGATCATCAATGCGTTTCCGCATTTGTTGTGGATCGCAAGAGGGAACGGCCGGGTTGGCTATTTCAACACAGCCTGGGAGCGCCTCACCGGTGCCGGTACCGGCGCCGATGTCGAGTCCGTGCTGTTCGACCGGATTCACGAGAACGACCGACAGCAGTGGCGTGAGCGCTGGCGGGACGCTCTGAAGACCGGACGTCCCTACCAGGTCGAGTATCGTCTGAGCTCGGGCAATGGTGCGGCGCCGCACTGGTACCTGGAGCGTGGCACGCCGCTGCGCACCCCCGCCGCTCGCAGGTTTGGACAGTGGCTGATGACGGCCACGCAGATCGATGAGGACAAGCAGCGCGAGGAAGAGCTCCTGCGGATGGTCAGGCGACGCGATGACTTCTTCGCGACTTTGCTGCACGAGCTGCGCAACCCGCTGACTCCCATTGCCAACGCTCTGGATCTGCTCGAGGCCGCAGGCGATGACGCGCTGCGAGTCAAAGTGGTGCACGGGATCATTCACCGGCAACTCCGTCAGCTCACGCACCTGGTAGACGATCTTCTGGACGTTTCGCGCGTGGTGCACGGAGGTGTGCCGCTGCAGCGCGCTACGCTGGATCTGGCGGAAGTGGTGCGTACCGCTGTGGAGGCGGCCGGGCCTGTGATTCAGCTCAGAGAGCTCGAGCTCACGCTGCAGGCGCCCGAACGGCCGCTGCGGCTCGAGGGCGACGCGGTGCGTCTCGCACAGGTCCTCACCAACGTGCTGATCAATGCGGCGAAGTACAGTCGTCCGAAGGGGCACATCCGCTTGAGCACGCAAGAGGAAGACGGGTTTGCGACGATCCGTGTGTCCGATGACGGTATCGGCATCGAGCCGGAGAAGCTGTCGGAGATTTTCGAGCTGTTTACCCAGGCCGCGCCGGCATCGCCGGCGAGTCGCTCGGGCTTCGGAGTGGGCCTCGCAGTTGCCAAGGAGCTCGTGAGGCTGCACGGCGGATCGATCAGTGCCTTCAGCGAGGGGGTCGGACGCGGCAGCGAGTTCGTCATCCG
>Ga0126381_100011110_pt1 | contig 10170 bp, 10 predicted proteins | sample PanSoiMetPlot_28_FD_96465 | JGI IMG/M metagenome (GOLD analysis project Ga0126381, IMG submission 96465) | Tropical forest soil microbial communities from Panama - MetaG Plot_28 | ecosystem: Environmental > Terrestrial > Soil > Tropical forest > Bulk soil | place: Panama | collected 2016-02-17 | reverse complement strand
TGCAACGCGATCTTTGCAGCCACCGGCAAGCGCATCCGCAGCCTGCCGATCGGCCCGCAGATCGCGCTGTAGTAACGGTTGCCACCTAGCGGCAAAGACCCCGGCGGGCCTCGCGACACGATGCCCGCCGGACTAACGACTAAATAAAGCCGCGTTTGTAACGAATCGACGTTAGCGCACCACAGACGGAGCTGAGTACGGAACCAATGTCAGGGTGGTGGCTCGCCGCCCCGACTTGCGGGTTGCCGCGCGCGCGGGCGCGAATTCAGCTACCCACACATGCCGGGGCAATCAGCGCATCAATTAATAGCAAAGTCGTATTAGTTGCGGCTTTTAGTTTTGGCGAGCTCTCGTGTGATTTTTGCCAGCAAGCGATCGAACTCGAACGGCTGAGTGTCGCAGTCGTCGCAACCCGCCGCCAACGCCTTCTCGCGATCGCCCACCATGGCGTGCGCGGTGAGGGCGATGATGGGAATGTCGCGCGTTGCCGGATCGGCCTCAAGTCGTCGTGTCGCCTCCCAACCGTCAACTACCGGAAGGTCCAGATCCATAAGAATGAGATCGGGCCGCTCGGTGACCGCCTTGGCGATCCCTTCGGCTCCGCTCGCGCCTGCTCGACCAAAGCTTGTGACTTTTCAAGAGCCTGTTTGACGACAATCTGTATACGCTGACGTTGCGTTTCGAAACGCTCGGCGGGTACGCGGTCGTCATCGCGGTGGACGCTCCGGCTAACGTCGGCGTATCGACCGGCTCGACTGGAGTCTCCTTGAGCGTTCCACAGTCAATCGGTAGCCCTCACAGGCTCGCCAGATGAGAGTGGGAGCAAGCGCCGCGAACGGGGACTCGCTCGAGCAGGCAATGTGCGGGTGCGCCGCGGCATGATTCAATTGGCATGGCGCTGGCTCATGTTCCAGAAGAACAGCACCTTGGCAAAGTGGTATCGAGCACGAACGACAGGCGCCAAGCAGGGGTTGCCCAAAGCCATGATCGTCGCATTGGCGCGCAAACTGCTGATCGCCCTGTGGCGGTATGTCACGATCGGCGAGGTTCCGGCAGGCGCCGTCCTACGACAGGTTCGGCGTTGTATTAGGCTCCCTAAGTTGTTTTCATCAAAGTCCGTTCATGTCACTGGATGATCCCGCTTTGCAGCGAGATGCAATGCCAAGATGATCCGAGGTGGCAGTGACCGTCTTTGTGCCTTGGCTTCGATGCCGCGGAAAAGAATGGGCCTGCCTCCGAGGAGCCTCGCCGCCGATTCGCATGACTGCATCATGGTTAGATCCCGCTGTGGGATCTGCCGAATACAAGGACGTGTCGCGCGATCTTTGCGCTCCACCCTGGCAGGCTCGCCTCAGATCGTCTTGTCTTCGCTCGCTCAAGCGAAACGCCACCGCCCGGTTAACCCGACGCGCCCCGAGCCTGCCGCCGTGCTCGGGCCAGTCAAGAAGTGGCCTGGAAACGCTGCCGCGCGCTGAACGGCTTGAGCGACGGCCATCCTTGACCGATCCCTGCGCGCGGCGGCTATGAGACCCCCGCGGGTCGGGACGAAAGGATGGGCTAATTCTCAGCGTGGGCCATGAGCCTGCCGCGCGTCAGTTGCCGCGATCCCGCGCCAAACCATCTGCCGTTTCGGTCTTCTTGTCTTCGTGGACGGCGTATTGATCGGAAACGCACGCACAAGTGATGCATGCGGGCGCTCACTCCCCGTTTGGCAAGGTTGCACCATCATTGCAAATAACAACATATTTCTTATGAACAGCAATGAACCGGCATCGTTCGATGGACGATACTTCGGACCGATCCCTACCTCCTCTATCAAAGGCAGAGCAACACCGCTGTGGACCTTCAAAACGACTGCTCCAAAACCCAATTGTGAAACGACGAAGCAGTTGTCGCCGGAAAACGGGCCGTCGGACCCAGCCCGAACCAGCCGATCATTCACACGCCTGGAGTCCACGAGTTCCACCGCTGATCGTTCGTCTATTTCCATTGCCAACAAGTAGCCGTCCCGACCGCCCATCTCCGTCTACCCGATCTCACCTCCAGCACCAACAATGTTCAACTTCTCAGTAGAAGCTGCCTATTCGTGGCATGGTAGAGCAGTGAGCGGGGACCAAACAAGCGATGGGTGATGACCAAACGAAAACGGAAAGCAAGATAAAAGGTGGCAGCCTGCAAGTGCGCTAAGTCCCTGACGGGGCGCGCTTGTCCGCGAGCTGTCGAAGAGCACGACGAGCTGTCTAAACCGGAAACTACAAAATAAAACAATCAGCTTCGCGGCCCCACCATATTCAGACACCGTACAATGCCGAAGCACCTATGCGAACCAACATGGCGCCCTGGATCTCTCGCCTGCTCTCGTCGAGGCAGAGTTCGATGCTGGGTCGTGTCGGCGTCTCACCGTCGATTCGATCGGAGCCATTCGTTACGCTCCGGCAAGCCTCGATGAAACCCATCGCGAGACGACGACCCGGCGGGTATAACTTGTGGGTCCATGCCGGCGAAACCGCCTCTGATCTGAAATGTGGGACTCGCGCGCGCGGCGTAGCAGTGGGATTCTTTGGACTCTTTGGAATCATATAAAGAGGCCAGTCGCTCTCGGAGACTGGCCGGTCGCTCGGGGAGACTGGTCAGTCGCCCTGGGAGACTGGGCCAGTCGCTCTGAGAGACTGAGGCGAAATCTTGGCGCGGGGTCTGGCAGACTGGCGGCGTACCATCCTGCAACGTCTCTGGGCCGACCGTGACCGGCGCCGCAGCGGGATTGCATGTCGGAGCATTCGAGGGCGTCATCTCGAGCGCGGAGCTGAGACCGTCGAATTGAGTGTCGCGTGATCGGGTAACAACTAACGGCTTTCAATTTTTTTTTGGCAGCCGTTCCAATATTTTTTGTACGATTGACTACGCCTCACTACTCCATCACGAAAACGCGGCCCCGATTCCGCCACATGTTGGGGACCAAAAATGAGCGGGGTTCAAACGAACTACGCCTACCGTTCTCAGAGTGAGTTGAAAAAGCTACTAGCCACGTGATGGGGGCGGGGATGAACACGGTCAGTCGCGCAGGTTTGCCGAGGTCGAGCGCGGCATCAATTAACGCCCGCGGCCTTCACCCGTATCCCACACATGCTGAGGTTCCCGCCAAAGCCTCCGCCGACGAGATGAGGGGAATCGCAGATAGCATCACGACCAGAATACCGATCGCATGGCGACGTCACGTCTGCCTGCTCATCGGCAGCGGAGTGCTTGCCGCCGCCCAAATCGGCAAAGCAATCATATCGATATCGATAATCCGCGACGACATGATGCTCAGCCCAGCCTTTGCGGGCTTGATCGTGGCCGCGTTCGCGACACTAGGCGCGTTTTTCGGTCTTGGCGCAGGCATCGCCGTTCGTCGATTGGACGATCGACGGTCGCTGAGCCTCGGAATGGCGGTTATCACGATCGGCAGCTTGCTGGGCACTGTCGCCCCGAACGAAGGGGTTCTGCTCGCAGCACGCGTCTTCGAGGGCGCGGGCTTCTTGGCCGTTGTGCTTGCGATACCCAGCATTCTCGCCCGCATCGTCCCCAGTACCGAACGCAAGTTTGTAATGGCCGTGTGGTCCGCCTATATGCCTGCTGGCATTATGCTCATGATGCTCTTCGGCCCATTGCTGCCCATGATTGGGTGGCGAAATCTCTGGGTCGCAACAGCGGTGCTCACGGGCGGGTGCTGCCTCGTACTGGCCATTTCGGCGCCGCGTTTACCCAAAGCCCCACCCGCCGAGTCGACAGCCACTTTCTCTAACGACATCATTCGCATCTTCTGCGATCCCACCTGCTTGATGCTCGCCTTTGCTTTCTTCGCGTATGCGTCCTTGATGTTCTCCCTCGCGTTTGCCCTGCCGTCGCTGCTGACCTCCACGAACGTTGCGCTCGGAACGGCCAGTGTGCTTAGCGCGGTCGTTTTGGCAATGAGCGCTATCGGACACGTGGCATCAGGTTTTCTGTTGCGGCTCGGCGTCCCCATTTGGGCTAGCATCGCGGCGGCATTTGCCGGGTTCGCCGCATCAGCGCTCGTCATCTACGCCGCGGCGCTTCCGCCACCGGCCATCGCCCTGGCGGCTGCTATTGCGCTCGGTCTCGGCGGCCTGGCCCCCGGCGCGCTCTACGCAGCCGCGCCGCAGGCAGCGCCTCATCCAACGGTGGTCGCGCCGACGATTGGGATGCTGCAACAGGCAAGTAACCTCGGCCAATTCACCGGACCCTTGGCGTTGGGACTTTGGGTCGAGCATTTCGGCTGGCATGCCGCGCCAGAGATCGTGGCACCTGCAGCGCTGCTTGGCATCAGTGCCGCTTTTGCCATTCGGAAAGCAATGCGGCGCCCGCCCGCACCCGAACCGCTTCCGGAAGCGGTGATCCTCCCTTTGAGACGTCGATCTAAACGCAACCACGGCTACCCTCCCTCGCCCATAGCCCACATATGGCGAGGTCATTCAACTCCTGCCCCAGCAAAGCCCGATATCGTCAAACCGAGCTATGGGTGCTCGTCTCAAGAGTCGGATCGCCGCCATACTCGTGAGATTGATACCTTTCGGTGATCGATCTGCCGATCGGAACAACGAGCATGTTCGCATCTCAGAACGAGCCAGATGCGTCCCGCAACGGATTGATCACCGATCCTCTTTTTCGGGGACCAAAGCAGCATGGGACAACGTCATCGTTTCGCCGGAGCGGAAAATCAACGCGGCGGCTCACTCGGTCGGCTTGCGATTTGGAAGCGCATTGGCAACAGTTGCTCGTAAGCCGTGGGCTTGGGAGTCCTCGCGCCGTTCTTCATGACCGCCATAACAATCCTTCCCAGGACGCCGGGGCATTTCACTTGAGTCAGCCAACGCCAAACTTTAGCAGTCCTCCCGTACCGCTGCGAGCCGTCGACGTCCGCTTGCGCGGAGCTGCCAAGAAGGCAATGCGCAAAACCCCTCGAGCAACCCCTGTCGATGAAGCAAGGGCGCAAATCGCGAGGTGGACCTCAAAGACTTAGGGAATGTTGTAACGGGGCTATTTAGAGAGATGCAACCCACAACCGAAGATCTAGCGCATCATATTACAAACTCCGCGACTGCGACCGCGGCTCTGAATATTTGGTGTGCTGACCGCGTGCACCCGTACGATGGCTGCATTACCGCATCCATACTCCTCGATGAAAACGTGCCGGCTGACAACTACAATGGCATTCTGCCAATCCAAGCAGGTGAGCCACTTCGGTATCGCAGGGTCGTACTCAATTGGGGACACACAGCGGTTTGCGAAGCCGAGAACTGGTACCTCCCGGACCGACTTCCACGGTTCATGCGCTGGCAGTTGCGCCGCAGCAATCAGCCGTTTGGACAAATTATACATCCACTCCAGCCGCACCGCACCACCGTCGAACGCTACACCAACGACGATTTGGAGCTCGGCGTGAGGGAGTGGATCTATGATCCGAGAGCCGTTCCAGCGTTTTCGCCCCTTCAAGACTTCGCGCTGCACATCCGAGCGGTTATGACAACGGGCACTGGCATGATTATCGCGGAACTGCGTGAGCACTATCGAAAGTGCCTTCTGCCGCTCTTGCCCCAATAGACACCTTCTTCCGTCTATGCTGACGATGGCGCCGCTTGGCCTCTAAGCCGGTATCTTCGGATATTCCAGTCCTTTCGCGCGCAGCAAGGAACACCGGGGGCGCCGCCCGATGGCCACACGCGACGATGATCTACGCGTAAAGCTGGGTCGCATCCGCGATGGCGGACGGGTCGAGCAACCTAAAGCTTTCTTCGCGGAAGTCCGGGGCGCTGCGAAAAAGCGAGGATATAGTGCCGGACGTTTGGGAAGCGCGAAACCGCGGCCACGTGGCCTTTCCTATCGTGGTCGAGGCCGCGGAGCCGGAGCCGCCGTAAGGTTGGCGACTGGCATGACGTCCGCGCACACTGCGACGCAGTCACCGCATTTCGCGCTGCTCAATTCGACGCGAAGGATCGTGGTCAAAGCCCACATTGTGCGTCACCAAGGACGCAAGTCGCCACCACTGACTGCCCACATCGCTTATCTCAAGCGGGACGGCGTCAACAGGGCCGGCGAGCGGGCGCGCTTGTTCGGCAGCGAGGCAGACCACGCTGACGAACGCGATTTCGCGGAGCGCTGCCATGACGACCGACACCACTTCCGATTTATCGTGAGCCCCGATGATGCGGCCGACATGACAGACCTAAAGGCATTCACACGTGAGCTCTTGACCGATATGGAACACGACTTGGGTACCAAGCTAGATTGGGTCGCGGTCGAACACTACAATACCGACAATCCGCACATCCATATCTTAGTGCGCGGCAAAACCGACGATGGCAAGGATCTCGTCATCGACGGCGGCTACATCAGCGACGGCATCCGCGCGCGAGCGCAACACCGGGCGACGTTGGAACTCGGACCAAGGCCCGAGCAGGAGATCCGCTCCGCACTCCGACGTGAGGTCGAGGCAGCCCGCTGGACTGGGCTCGATGCCGCCCTTCGGCGCGAGGCAGACGCATCCGGTCTCGTCGACCTGCGGCCTAATCCGTCGCGCCCCACCGACCTTCAAATCCGTGGGCTTATGATTGGAAGACTGCAACGATTGGAACGCATGGGCCTAACCACGAGCATTGGCCCCTCTCAGTGGGTTATCGCCGGGGATGCTCAAGCGACCCTTCGGGAACTCGGGGCGCGCAACGATATCATCAAGACCATGCACAAAGCGCTGGCGGGACAGGGCATTGATCGCACCCATGGCGACTACGCCATTCACAAGCGTGTGCCACCGTCAATTATAGGGCGTCTCGTCGCAAAAGGCCTCCATGACGACTTAACCGGAGAGGCGTATGCGATTATCGACGGCGTTGATGGCCGCGCTCACCATATTCGCTTTCGCGACACCGAATCCCTGGAACACGCGCCGCCGGCCGGCGGAATCGTCGAGATTAGACGATCGGATATCGGCGACCGACAGACGCCCACCATCGCGGCACGCTCTGATCTGACGGTAGAAGCCCAGATCGCAGCGCCGGGTGCCACCTGGCTTGACCGGCAACTGGTCTCCCGAGAGAGGGCGGAGGTGTCGCACATTGGATTCGGCCACGACGTCCGAGACGCGCTGCAGCGCCGCATCGATCACCTTGCCACCGAAGGATTGGCCCGTCGCGATGGCCAAAGGGTCATCTTCGCCCGGCAGCTCATCGATACCCTTCGGCAGCGCAACCTTGAGGCTGCCGCAGCAGATATCGCAATCAAAAGCGGCCTGGAGTACCGACCTCGTAAATCGGGCGAGTCTGTCGCCGGTATCTACCGTGAGCGCCTCAGCCTGCCATCTGGCCGATTTGCGCTGATCGAGGATGGCCTCGGCTTCAGCCTTGTGCCCTGGAAACCCTCCCTCGAACATCACCTCGGCCAGCACGTCTCGGGTCTCGTTCAACCCGAAACTGTCGACTGGAGCTTCGGGCGCAAGCGTTCTCTGGGCATCAGCTAACGGGCAGACCCCGCATTCTTCTACGATTGCCTACACTCGAGCCGAAAGCGTTCCTCTCTAGAATCCCGGTAGATCTCGGCGATTTGGAAGGCGCGGGCTTGATGATCGGTTGTCCGGATCTATTTGGAATGGCGTTGGCCCTATGAGGGGCGCCCCTATCAGGACTCGCGTCTTATAGGGCATAGCGGTCGACACCGTCGCCCGTTTTCTTGACGTTACGGTTTAGAGGCGCACGCGGCTGCACCGGCCGCGTCCGGTATCCCCAAACTGACACCCCCGGATCCCCTTACTGGTGGTCATCGGCGGTTACGTGGCTTCACCAGAGCAGCGACAAAAACACACCTCGCTGTCGCACAACAGGTTTCAACGGCACGCCCCCTTGGGCTAAACATGCCCAAGCGGCCGACAGGCGACTGCGACACTACGATTATCTACGCTTCACTACTACACTTGTTTGTTTTCTGTTGCGTATTCGATTCCGTTCGGCCTTACATATCGTCACGGGGTTAACCATGTCCACTGGGGACGGTTCCGACCTAACACTGCGAGCCTATGATCGTGGAAGTGATCTTGATGTTCAGCGCCGCTGAGCTCGGCACAATCCAGGCGGGCTCCGGACGGATTGGAATGATCCTAAGGTGCCCCCGAACACGACGCCGCAGACCAAAGAATCCCGCCTTCGGGCAAGTCCGTTTTTCTTCTCACGGAGCTGTCGCATGACCCACCTTGGCAATCGAGGGCCAACGCGAACGACGCGCGTTGACATGGATCGATGGACGCGGGTGAAAGCGCGATTGCGCGCCGAGCTCGGCGAAAAAGTCTTTGCCAGCTGGTTTGGACGCATGGAGCTTGAGGGCATTGACGACGGGACAGTGCACCTTACCGTACCGACCAAGTTCCTCAAGGGATGGATTCAAGCGCGTTACACCGACCGCTTACTTGCGTGTTGGAAGGTCGAACATGAGCTTGTGGCTCGCATCAAAGTTGAGACCCGTTCGGCCGTCGTGCGGATTATGCGTACCAAGCCTCAGGCGTCCCGCTCTGCGGAATCAGTGCACAAGGTACGCAGCTGTGCCATGACGCGCATGGACGATAAAATTTCAGCGCTCGCGACGGCGGTCAAGCGCGAGGCGATCGCTGGCTCGCCACTCGACGGACTGCTGACGTTCAACACGTTTAGGGTTGGCGACTCAAACGCCCTTGCGCATGTAGCCGCTAAACAGGTCGCCGCATCGCTTCGCGGGCAAGCAGCCCTCTTTAACCAGCTCTACATTCATGGGCGTGTTGGAATTGGCAAAACTCATTTGCTGCAGGCCATTGCTTGGGCCGGTAACCTGATTGCTGGACGTCGCGTTTTATATCTGACAGCGGAAAAACTCATGTATGAATTCCTGTCGACAGTCGATAAGCAAACCGCCCTCTTCTGGGAGCTCCTGTGCGCCAGCGACGCCCTGCTTATCGATGATTTCCAATTCCTCGAAAGTCAGTCCCTCCAAAGTGAACTGTATCACGCATTCAATGCCCTGAACCACACCGGGCGACAGATCGTGGTGAGTGCCGACCGGTCACCGACCGACCTAGAGAACCTCGACGATCGGCTGCGCTCGCGGCTTCTCCGTAGCGTCATGGTTGAAATGAAGTCGCCCGATGAGAGTCTGCGGCTCGAGATCCTCAAATCGCGGCTTGATCTGCTGCGCACTCTCTATCCGGGGTTCGACGTCCCTGCAGAGATCCTTGAGTTTATCGCCCAGACCGTCACCTACAGTGCTCGCGACCTTCATGGCGCGCTCAACCAGCTGGTGGTCCGCTATCAACTCACCCGTGATTCGGTTACCCTAGAGATCGCCGAATGCGCCGTGCGCGATCTGATACGGCCGCAAGCCAAAAGGGTCAAGATCGAGGACATTCAACGCCTCATCACCCGCCAGTACAATATAACCCGTGGCGACCTCTTATCGGCACGCCGCTCCGCCAATATCGTTCGCCCCCGGCAAATCGCCATGTATTTGGCCAAAACTCTAGCCTCGCGATCCTTGAAAGACATCGGCCGGCGGTTTGGCAACCGCGATCACACAACTGTACTTCACGCCGTGCGCAAAATTGACAATCAGGTTAGCACCAATCAGGCTCTGGCGCATGAAATCGACGTCCTCAAGCAATCGCTGCAGACTGGGGAGTAAGTGTCCCTCAGCTATGCAGGGATTATTCCTGCAAACGGCGGGCTGCCGCCGGGCCCATCATCCTGTTTCTGCGCCAATTTTCAGCTTCGCTTGATCACCACGATCCCCGCATGACGCGTCACGACGAACACCTACAAAGGCATTCTGCCAATCCAAGCAGGTGAGCCGCTTCGGTATCGGTCGTACTCAATTACAAACGAACTAGCAGGATTTCCGACAATGACACGCCCCGATAAGGCGGGCCGTCGCGCAGACCTACCCGCGGATGTAGACCCTTTGCGCGTGCGGTCCCTCAAGCAAGCGGCGACCGCGGCTAATATCTCGGTCCCAACTCTACGCCGATTAATCCGGTCTGGTCAGGGACCGAAGACAATCCAACTTAGCGAGCGGCGTTTAGGTGTCCGCGATCGCGATTTTTTCGCGTGGCTGGAAACGCGTCGCGCGGTTTGAGTCGAGGGTGGGGACGGGCGCCGCCTG
>Ga0126381_100011109_pt1 | contig 10171 bp, 8 predicted proteins | sample PanSoiMetPlot_28_FD_96465 | JGI IMG/M metagenome (GOLD analysis project Ga0126381, IMG submission 96465) | Tropical forest soil microbial communities from Panama - MetaG Plot_28 | ecosystem: Environmental > Terrestrial > Soil > Tropical forest > Bulk soil | place: Panama | collected 2016-02-17 | reverse complement strand
CGGCGATCAGGAGCACGCCGCCGAGGTAGCGGGATGCGAGTCGGACGAATGTAGAGGCCGCGGTTCGCAGAGATTCTCCTGAGGCGCGCATCATCAGGGTGATCCACGCAAGCATCAGCATCTCGGCCAGGCAGATGTAGAAGCCGGAGTCGTGGCGGACGGTAGTGGTGATGCTGACGACGAGGCCTGAGAGGAAGAGGGCGCGCAGGTCGGAACGGTCGCGCAGAAAGCGGAAGAAGAAGATGCAACTGACGAGCGAACCGAGAAGCGCAGCGTAGGCGGGGAAGTTGTAAGCCGGGTAGTGGATGCAGGTGAGCCACACGAGCACGATAGAGAATGCAGCGATCGCCCAGCGTCGGGGAGCCAGGCGCGCCACGACCGCATAGCAAGCGCATGCGGTTCCTGCGCGTATCAACGCGTCATAGAGACGGCCCGCCATGGCGCTGACACCGAAGAGTTTGAAGAAGGCGGCGATGGCGTAGAACTGTGCCGGCCCGTACATCGTCCAGAAATCGCGGTAGGGAAGGCCGCCGTGGAGGATGCGGTCGGCGCCGTAGAGCGAAAGGAACTCATCGTAGGGACCGCAGGTACGCCTTATGGTGATGATCTGCACCAGCAGCGCGATAAGGAAGAGACCGACCAGTCCGAGCGGACGCTGAAGAAATATTCCGCGAGCCCGATTGATCGTGGGCTTATCTGCTGTGGTGGTTGCCATCAGGTAGCAAGCTCCATCTGTTCCTGATTTTCCGAGGCAGTTGGAACCGGGATGGCTCGCGCCATCGCGCGTCCGAGGCGGACGCTTTCAGCGATGCCACGATCTTCCGGGTAATAGAAGCAGGTGTCTGCGATCTGAAGTCCCTCGATCGGTGTCTGCACGGGAGGGATCTTCGAGGCGAAGCCGGGCTCGCAGATAGGCTGGCCGTAGCGCAGGCGAGCAACTTTTGTAGCAACGATATCGTCCGAGGTCAGCGCGGGGTTGAGCATCTGCAGGCAGGCAAATGCCTCGTCGAGCAGCCGCTGATCGGGCCATGTGAACTTCTCGTTGGTGGTCGGCATGTAGTAGGGGACGTAGACGATCGAGTTGCCCATGCCCTTGCGCAGGTTCGTCAACTCGACGACTCCGGGGATCGGCACGTCGGGTACGGAGATGTTGACCCAGAAGTGAGGTGTGACAGGCCGACGGAGTTTGAAGATGACGCAGATGACGCCGATGTTGTTGATCGCGCGATAACGCCGCTTTGAGTCCTCAGGAAGATCGGGGACCATATCGGCAACAAAGGGCGTAGGCATGGTGGAGATGACGTAGTCGGCAGAGAAGTGACCGTTGCCGGTCTGGACTCCGGTTACGCGGTTGTCGAGCGTTGTGACGCGACGGACAGGCGAGCCGAGGTGCAGACGTCCGCCCTGCGACTGGATGGAATTGACGAGCGCGTCGACGAGCGTCTGGGATCCGCCTTCGAGGTAGCCGAGCTGCTCCTGCATTATGCTGGAACGGGAGCGACCGATGCGGCGGATACGCGTCCATATCCAGGATGCGGAGATATTGTCCGCGTACTCATAGAATTTGAACTCGAACAGTGTCTTCCAGAAGCGGCGGTAGCCGTCTTCACCGCACCAGCGGATAATCCAGTCTTTCGCCGACTCGTTCTCGAGGGCGGACCAGGAGTCGCGCCTTACGCTGACGAAGGCGAAGAGCCCGTAACGCAGTTTTGTGATGAGGCTGGTGCCGGGGAGGCTGAGCAGGGCGAGCGGTTGTCCCCAGGGATGCAACTTGCCCTCGTTGTAGAAGCCCATGGTGGTGGGCTCCCAGTGGAGCCGGTCTTCAAGACCGAGTTCGCGCAGCAAGTCGAAGGTTGGATAGTCGGTGCGGCAGATGAAGTGGTAGAAACGCTCGACTGAGTCGCCGGCGAAGTCAAAGTGCGCTGCCATGCCCCCGGGTTCGGGTGCTGCTTCTACCAGATCGACCTGGTGACCATCACGAACGGCCTGCCATGCTGCTGCCAGACCCATAACTCCTGCGCCAATGATGAGGACTCGTGCCATATATAGAGAGAGTAGAACCCAAGATGAAGGTGGTGTCGACCGGGCGAAGAGGCAGAAGGGTTACAACGAATGTTCACGGGAGGAACGTGCCCCCGGTTTCGTATTGGATGCACGTGAGGAGGCGAGGTTTGCCTGTCGCCGTGTGGCTTAGGAGTAAGGATATGATGGTGCAGACAACAGTGGTTCGGGAGATAGGCGCCGACGGAGGATTGAATGGTTGCAGGCAGGAGAAGGCTGTTTGGCGCGGTTCTCTTTGGGATCGCAGTCACGGTTCTTGTGTGGCATCCGAAGGTACCGACAGAGGCTGATGCGGTGATGGCAGCGTCGAAGCTGGCGGCTGTAGGAGCAGGAGTTGCGGGCGCTGCGGGACCGACCACGGGCTCTGGCCCTCATATCGCGGGATGCCCGATCTTTCCTGCCGATAACGTGTGGAACACACCGATCGATACGCTGAAGAAGGACAAGCGCTCTGACGACTACATTCAGCGAATGGGGCCGGCCCTGCCTCTGAAGCCGAACTTCGGCTCCGACCCGGCGAACGGCATTCCGATCACAATCGTCAAGCCAAACCGGCCTCGCATTCCGATCAGCTTTACTTACGGCGACGAGAGCGATCCCGGGCACTATCCAACTCCTGAGGGAGCGTTGATTGAAGGCGGCTGGAACTCACCCGCAGACTCGGATCGCCACATCATCATGGTGGATGAAGGCCGATGCATGCTGACGGAGCTGGGCGGCGTGATCAAGCAGAAGGACGGAAGCTGGGCTGCGGGAGCGGGCATCAAGATGGACATGACCAGCAACGCGCTGCGCGCCCCCGATAAGACGTCGACCGACGCGGCCGGACTGCCGGTTCTTGCGGGCCTGTTGCGATACGACGAGGTCGCGTCAGGCGAGGTGAAGCATGCGCTTCGCTTTACCACGCCAAAGACACAAAAGGCCTATGTATGGCCGGCGCGGCATCGGGCTTCTCCGATTACGGACCCGACGTATCCGCCGATGGGACAACGCTTCCGTCTGAAGGCGGATTACGACATCTCGAAGTTCTCCAAGGAGAACCAGGTGATTCTGAAGGGCCTGAAGAAATATGGGATGATTCTGTCGGACAACGGCGCTCCATGGTTCGTCATTGGCGAGCCTGACAAGCGGTGGAGCGATGCGGATCTGTCGAAGTTGAAGACGGTTAAGGGAGAAGACTTTGAGGCGGTCGACGAGTCGGACTGGCAGATGCACGCTGACTCAGGCCGCGTGGACCCTGTGGCGTTGCGCTAATGTGGGTGTGATACGTTTTTGCCAGACTGCGGGAGAGGGCTATGTCTTACAGCGAAAGTTATACGTGTGATGTGTGCGGCAAGAAGAAGGCTGAGGGAGAGGGGTGGTGGCTTGCCTGGGTGGATTGTTTTCCCGGCCAGAGGCCGGAGGAGGATCAGCCGTTGATCAAGTTGACGCGGTGGCAGGCTTATCATGCGCACTCTGACGGAGTGAAGCACCTGTGCGGCGCGCGGTGCGCGGGGACTCTGATGGACCGTTGGATGATGGACCAGCATGCCGATCCGGATGCCCACTGCGAGACGGTCTAGCGATCTGGCAGAAATACAGCCGGAGTTGTCCGGATGGAACAACGCTAGCGGATTCGGGCTTCGCTCGAGCTTTTCAATAAGGCCTCCTGACGCCGTTGTTCTATGGTGTCGCAAAGGCTGTCTTTCGGCATCCACTGTTTACACAGAGAAGGTCCGTCCTTACTGATCTTGTCGAAGAGCATCTTGGCGTTCTCGGGTTTTGGAGATACGGCTTCCGGGTCGGCTGGGTCCTCGCTCTTTCGGTGAACACCAAGAAGGACGTCGTCGTCATCGACGCGATTGAGCAACGTCGATTCGTATCGTGGAGGCACAAGGACATAGGTCAACCAGTTCCACGATCCGATATAGCTGAAGACAAAAAACTCACGATGCTCCTCAACAAAGGTCTGGCGTGGAACAACATTCAGGGGAAACCACGGCCTCAGGGCCAGCAGCCCCCGGTCGATCGTATCGTGCCGGATGTACTCCAGTGAGGCCTGCGGATCGGCGACATAGGCCACGTTGGAAACAATCTGCCGGGGTGCATAAAATGACGCTCGATGAAAAAACATTGAATCCGCAAGAACCAGCGGCGAGGTATGAGAGTCGAGCACTCGCATCTGGTTCCCGAGTTCTCTCACATAGACCGGCTGAATTCGGATCATCCCGAGACCGTGAACCACAAAATAGAGCAGGCTGGCGGATGACAGTACCAGGGCGAAGCTGCGCGGTCGCGGCGCGGCGGCATAGCCGAAGTGACACAGCAGGACAACCACCCCGATGATGGCAGGCAAAGCGTACCGCTCGGTGTAACCGTGCGTCATCGTCTTGGCTAACACCATCGTGAAGAAAGGGATGGCAGTAATACTGGTCCAAGCAACTACCTCGTAGGTGGCGAAGCGGCAGATCTCGCTGCGATAGTTCTCTTCATACAAATCCGAGTGCAACAGCGCAATCAGATACGGAATCGCTCCCAGGATCAGAATGTTGCTGAGACTTCCCAGGAACTGCACGTAATAGGTCGTCAGGCTTCCCCAGATGGGAGTCGCCCAGAAATGGGAGGAGTACTCGCTTGCGCTGCGAATGATCTCCCGGAAAACCACCAACGGTACCGCTCCTCCCAGAAAGGACAACCATATCGGGAAGTCGACTCGCTTCAATTGAATCGTCCGGGCGAACTCGCCCAAGCCCAGCGCGAAGAGAAACAGAACCGAGTAGTAGTGGCTGGAGACGGCCATGCCCGAGGCAATGAAGAGAGTAAAGAGCCATTGTGGTCTCTTCCTGGTTACAGACGCCGCCCTTTGCCAGGACAGCAGTGCCAAGCTGCAAAAGCCCACCATCAGACCGTATCCGCGTGCCTCGGTGGCATAGTAGAACGCTTTCGATGCCAGGGGGAGCAACATGCCGAGAAAGCCCCACAGAACCGATGTGCGCGGGTAGAGCAGATAGAACAGGCACACGCACATCAGGCAAAAGCCCAACATCGGCAGAAGCCGCAGGGTCAGATGGCTTGTTCCCAACAACCGCATCACCTGGTGTGTCAGGTAGTAAAAGAGCGGAGGATGCTGGTCGGCGCCCGTCATTAGGACGTACAGCATTCCCTTCATCCCGTTGGCCCGCGAGATATAAAGCGTGAAAAACTCATCGTCCCACATGAGCTTCCGCTTTGCTTCCATTACAGCGATGGAAAAATAAACCGGGAAGAACACCAGGAAAGGCCAGAAGGCGAATCGCCGCTCGATCGCATTGGCTATTTCTTCCAAGCGCTCGAGCGTAGAGGTGACGACAACCTTGCCAAAACGAGCGCGCGGAGCCCCCGCTACTTCTATCATTGTTTCTCCGCGGTCGCGGCAGACCAAGGGAAATCCTGCAAATGGGAAAGACAATCAGCTCTGCGTAAGAACGATCTCTGCTTCGGACGAATTACACACCGATCGAGACGCACTCGTCCACCCCAAAGGATTGCTGTCATCAAGGATGAAACCTGGAGCAACTCTGCCGGGCACGCGGCAAGTAGAGAAGAGATAAGATGCCGGTCCTAGTCTGCAATCTGGAACTTCAGGCCTGGCAAAGGAATGGAGCCGACGATCGGACTTGAACCGATGACCTGCTGATTACGAATCAGCTGCTCTACCAACTGAGCTACGTCGGCAATTTGGAATCCCGGCAGGCCACCCACCTGAACGGCTGGAACTCGATTGCTCCATTTACAAGTCTACCGGGAACGGCACGGAGGCGCAACGGGTAGATGGCTGTCATTTCGGGCGGTGAATCGGCTACTCTCAAAGGCAACATGCGACGCACTCTACGGCGACTCGCGCTCCACTCCTGGGCGTTGCTCGCGATTGCGGTTTTTCTTCTATCGGGTATGCCTGTCTTCGCTCTTGCCCAGGACAAGGCGATCATCGCGTATGTGTTTCCGCAGGATCGCGCACTCGCGGCCGACGAGATCAATGCGCGCAAGCTGACGCGCATCAACTATGCCTTCGCCAATATTAAGGATGGAGAGATTGTCGAGGGGTTCTCCCATGACGCGGAGAATTTTGCAACGCTCAACAGCCTCAAGCGGACTAATCCTTCGCTGAGGGTGCTGGTGTCGGTGGGCGGCTGGACGTGGTCGGGTGGCTTCTCCGACATGGCGCTCACGCGCCAGTCGCGTGCGCGATTTATCTCGAGCGCGGTTCGGTTTGCTGAACGTTACAAGCTTGATGGCCTGGATATCGACTGGGAGTATCCCGGGCAAGTGGGCAATGGAAACACGTTCCGTCCTCAAGACAAGCAGAACTTTACGTTGCTGCTTGCCGAGCTTCGACAGCGCTTCGATGTGGAGCAGAAGAGACTGGGCCGCCGACTCTACACATCGATCGCAACGGGCGCCTCGCAGAAGTTTCTCGACAATACGGAGATGGAGAAGGTTCAGCGCTATGTCGATACCGTCAATCTGATGACGTACGACTTCTACGTCGGCGGGCCCGCGACGGGACACGACGCGCCGCTTTTCCATAACCCAGCCGATCCCAAGAACGTCTCCGCGCAGCGCTCGGTCGAGATGTACTTGCAGGCTGGAGTCGCAGCGCACAAGATTGTCCTGGGTGTGCCCTTCTATGGGCGAAGCTGGGGCGAGGTCTCGAGTGTGAACGACGGCCTCTTTCAACCCGGTAAGGCTGCCAGGGGAGTTCACTTCTCGTATCCGGACTTGCCGAATCTGCTCGCGACCGGGTTCGTCCGCCATTGGGATGCGACGGCGTCCGCGCCGTTCCTCTACAATCCCGAGACGCAGGTCTTCGTCACGTATGAAGATCCCCAGTCGCTGGCCGCGAAGTGCAGCTTTGTGAATCAGCGGCGTCTCGGCGGGGTCATGTTCTGGGAGTACTTCAACGACTCTACCGGCATTCTGCTTGACGCCGTTCACGCGGGGCTCATGCCTGTCGCATCAGCCGAAGTGCGAACCAAGAATCCACCAGCCAACTAAACGCGATGGCTACTACTCCTCAGCAACTCGCTGCCGAGACCTCAAGGGTGATCCGGGCTCCGCGGGTCGTCTCGATCGATGTCTTTCGGGGGCTCACGATGATCGTGATGATCTTTGTGAATGATCTGGCGGAGGTTAAGGGGTTGCCGTGGTGGACCTATCACGCGCCTGGCAGGGTCGACGCAATGACCTACGTCGACATGGTCTTTCCCGCGTTCCTTTTTATCCTTGGGATGGCGATCCCGCTTGCGGTGGAGCAGCGCCTGCGCAAGAACCCTTCGCAGCCGAAGCTCTGGTGGCATGTGTTGATGCGCTCACTCTCGCTGCTGGTGCTGGGGCTGATTCTCGCGAACGCCAACGCTGGCGATCCGGCGCTTATCCATATGAAGCCCAGTGTGTGGGCCCTGCTTTCACTGACTGGAGCGATCCTGTTCTGGATGGTGTACCCGAAGGACGAGACGCGCCGCACGCTTTATGCGATTCTTCGCTACTCCGGTCTTGCGGTGATGATTGTGATGTTCGCGATCTTCCGGCGTACTACCAAGGACGGCAGCGTCGCCTGGATTAAGACCGCCTACCCGGAGATCCTTGGCCTGCTTGCGTTTGCCTACCTCACTGCGTGCATCCTCTATATCCCCACGCGCCGCTGGCGGTGGGCGCCCTTTGCCTGGTTCGTTGCGCTGACTGCCTTCTGCGCGTTCTGCGCCGCACACTGGATCGAGTTCCCGCGCCGCGCCGGCCTGTACCTGTGGCCCTTCGGTAACGGCTCCGACACTCTGATCGCCATGGCTGGAGTCGCGACCTCGATTCTTTTCGTGGGTGAGCAGAGCCGCCACTGGCCGACCTTCCGGTCGAAGGCCACGTATGCTCTTGCCTTCGCGGCCGTTGTGTTCCTGGCAGGCTGGTTGTTGACTCCGCTGGGCATCTCGAAGATTCGCGCGACACCGACGTGGTGCCTCTACAGTGTTGGTTCTTCAATCTTTATCTTTACGTTGCTCTACTTTGTCTGCGATGTGATGGGCCGCACGCGTTGGGCGGCTTTCACCCGCGCCCCAGGGGCGAACACGTTGCTGACGTACCTGCTTCCCGACATCTTGTACTTCGTTCTCACGGCTCTCGGCATCACCTGGTTCCGTACTCACGTTGCATGGGGGATGCCGGGTGTAACTCGCTCTGTCGTCTTTACGGCGTGCATCGTCGCGATCGCCGCGCTGCTCACCCGTTGGAAGGTCCGGCTGCAGCTTTAGCAGAGAGAGTGAGTCTTAACCTCGCTTACTCTCCGCGTGCGTCCTCTGCATCGAGGTCGACTCCCATGGCGACGACACAGGGCGAGACGAGGATGGCAACCCAGAGCAAGATCACAATCACTGTATGGATCATCGAGTGTCTCTTCTACGGAGAGAGCAACGACACCTCTCCGACACTCAACTAATCGGCTTGCGATATTAAATCCGTCAACAGGCCGCGCCTAAAACTCCCCTGTTAGTAACATGCTCAACGTACTATTCGGCAACTCCGGCCAAAACATGAAGAGGCCACCCGGCAACAGGGCGGCCTCTTCTTTAGGGAGAATAGTTCCAACGGAGGCAAAGCCATCAGAACTTTCTGGCGAAATACTATGGTTGGCAAAATGACGTGTCAAGGTTTAAAGGGGAAAAGTATAACTCTTTATTTTGCATATAGTTACCTGCGTTATCAAATGAACAACACGCACCTCGTTCATTCGCCGGATATTCGCTTTTGGCTGTCAAGTAAACACTTGAACCACCATTGAATCAGGGGCTTAGCTGAGGCCCTGCACCGCGTTTTGTGCAGGTGCAAATCACGCTACCGCGTTGAAAACTCTAGCTATTGGCGCCCGCACCGGGCCCGTCAATGTGGATCGGCGCCGCTCTCCCGCTCAGGTCGATGCGAAGGAACTCAGGTTCGGTGGCTGCGGGTTTCCCTTGCAGTACGCGTATCGCAGCTCGCCCCGCACCAAGGGAGATGCCGAGCACAATGGCCGCCAGCGCACCGAAGAAACAGAAGATGGCGATGCTGGCCAACAGGCTGTAAGTCTTGCGGATCTCGGTGTGAAACTCGATCTGGGGCAATGCCTTATTCCAGGTGACGTCCATCCGTGGACGGATCCCCTGCACAAGTTGCTTCGCCTCGCCCTGCGACCACCTTCCGGTCGTCATCAGGACCAGGGTTCCGGTACGCCGCATCACCACGGTGCCGTCCGAGGCTCCGTGATCGCGAATCTCCTTCTCGATGACACGCAACTTCTCTCCGGCGATCTCGGGGGTCGGGTAGAGCAGTATCGTCAGTTCGCCCTTGCCCGAGTACTTCGCTGTTACAGCCTCGGCGGCCTTGTCGAACCCGACGATACCTCCGGGCAGCACACCTCCCATCGCCTCATAGCTCACTGGCCCCACGGCGTACTTCACCGAGTCCTGTTCCAGGCCCTTCTGGGGCAGCAGTGTCGGCAGCAAAGGAGCGAGCCCTTTAGGGCCGCCGACCTTTGGCAGCCGTGTCTGAATCGCGCTCAGCAGAGCCTCGGTTCTGCTTCCCCTGGATCCTTCCGCTTCCACTACGCTGGTTCCGCTGCGAAACAGGTAGCGGTTGGCCTTCAGGTTTGTCTCGTCGCCGAGTCCTGCCCCGCGATACTCTGACGCCGGCCTGAGGTAGTAGCTGTAGGCGGCGTGCGCGCCGGTCGCATCGACAAACTGCCGCGCAACCAGTGTTACTGTCGGCCCAGAGTTGCCGTCGCGATAGATGCCGCGCTCCTCGCGCTTCAGCCCGTCTTCGGCGAGCACCGTATTATCTTTCGAATCTGTGCTTGCGGGAACTGCGGCTGCGTCCGGCTGAAGCACCCAGGTTCCGACCTCGTGGGGAAGCAAGGGAACGGGAGGCTCGACGAGCGTGGTTTTCGCATCCTGGCTCCACGCGGGTGTCGATGTCGAGATTGCCGCGCCTGCGATCAAAATCCATAAGAGCCGCTGCGCCAATCCCTGTACCCTTAGCCTGTCGTGAACCATAAAAACACCGCCTGCTAACGGCAGATTACACCACCGCGAGCGCCCCATGCGAACGCTCGCAGCCGCCATCTATGCCG
>Ga0126381_100011108_pt1 | contig 10171 bp, 5 predicted proteins | sample PanSoiMetPlot_28_FD_96465 | JGI IMG/M metagenome (GOLD analysis project Ga0126381, IMG submission 96465) | Tropical forest soil microbial communities from Panama - MetaG Plot_28 | ecosystem: Environmental > Terrestrial > Soil > Tropical forest > Bulk soil | place: Panama | collected 2016-02-17 | reverse complement strand
CGCGGCGGCGTTTTCTTCATGTGCTCACGGATGCGGTCGATGATGTCTCCGGCTCGATCGACATCGCCAACGACGCAGGCAAGCGCTTCCCTGACCTCGGCCAGGTCTGGTGGTTGCACGTCCAGAAAATTTTCGGCCGCACGGGCGTTGTTGCGCGCGCTCGCGATCGGTTGCGTGATTTCGTGAGCCAGCGAGGCAGCCAATTCTCCCATCATGCTCACGCGGTTCACGTGCGCTAGATCTGATTCAAGCTGACGAAGTCTCTCGTGCTCCTCTTCGGCCCGCTTGCGCTCAGTCAAATCGAGCACGAACGCAACGCCCTCTTCGCCGCCTTCATCGAACAGCGCACCGCCAATCAGCACGGGCACGCGGCTGCCGTCTTTGCGGAAATACTCCTTCTCGAACGGTTGAAAGGTACCGGTTGAGCGTACTTCCGCCACAGCGAGTTCGTCCCGCTCGTGCCACTCGGCTGGCGTCAAGTCGGTCCAGCGCAACCGACCCGAAACGACGTCTTCACGGCGGAATTGCACCATGCCGAGAAGCGCATCATTGGCCTCAAGAATCTGCCCCTCGAGATTCCACAAACAGATTCCGACGACGTTCGCGTCCACCAATCGCCGAATCTTCGCTTCGCGATTCTGGAGCTCGCGATAGAGGTGGCTGGTCTGAATCAATAGCTCTTGGCTTGCGTGCAGTCTCTGACGTTCGAGTTCGGCCTCGTTGCGCCGCCGCTCCTGCTCATACGCGCGAGCGCCAGCCAACCAACAGCAGCCTGATTCGCGGCAACACTCAGAATAACCGTCTCAGTCTGCCACGGAAAATCGTCTCGCTGAGACCCTGCGACTATGACCCCGTCAATTTCATTGTTGTGGCCGGTTCCGATTGGGACAATCGATAGATTTCCGTCTCCAAACGGGCTTCTCGCGTGCCGAGGCCATTTCCTTCGGTTAGCGCCGAACGAGTCGGTGAGCGTTTCACCGATTATTTGGGCGGCGGCCTTGAGATGCGCGCCGTGATCGTAACGCACCATCTCGATCGGGCCGCTGCCGATTGGATCACCCACGCGCACAAAGGCAAAGTCAAGACGAAGGGTTCCAACTACCACGTCCAGCAACGTAGAGACAATCTGCGCGGGATCGTGGCCATTCCAAACCGCCGGAAGAGCCAAGATACCGATCAGATCGTTTATACAACCCCGCAGACGCCTGGTCTCGTCGGCTGCCTGTTCCAAATACGGTTTTCGCCTCACCGGTTTTGTCATCGGCGCCATCCTGCCGCATCACTTGCGCGGGGCGCCGCGTTGTGCGGGGCGCAGGCAAATGGTAGCGCGTCCCGATGTCATGTCACCACCTACGTTGCGCTTCGGTACGGTTTGGGTGCCTTCCCGCTGCGCGCAGCTATTTCGGTCAGAAATTTCGTTGGCGGCACGAAAAACGGATTCTCGTATAGTCGGCCGCCGATGATGACAACCGGGTGCGTGCGCAGGAGATCAACCGCTATGGCGCCGTTGAGGAGGTTAGCATCGTAGCAGCAGATCACAGGGTCGTGGTAGTGAGGTAGCACTTCATTCAGCAGGGTCTCGTACTCGATCCATTCATTGGCGACGGACCAGTCCTGGAGCACCGTCTCAACAATCAGGCGCGTGAGCGGGAATCCAAGCGCAATCACGCGCGTGAGCGGGAATCCGAGCCTCGGGCCGGCTTTGAGCACCTCCTGGGTGACCTCCAGCATCGCCTCCTTATTGAAGCGCCCATTGCGCAGGTAGACTTCCTCTGGCGTGGCTACCTCAAGTTGGCGGCGTTGCTGCGCGGCCCTGACATCGATACCGGCGCTGAGCAGTTGGTCGAGATGCTCTTGTCGGTAATGGGCGGGGAGGACATGGTAGGCGCGCTCACCGCGCTCAAGGCCATCGCGCACGAAGGGCAATAGTGTCGCGTACTCCTCTTGCGGCGAGTTGAAGAAAGCACAGACGTGCCGATACCCACAGAGTTCTGAGCCGGCAAATGGAATAGGCTCCATCACGGGACCTCTTATTGTCCCCATGAAGGCTGAGCATACTGGATTTGTCCGCCGTAATCCAAGCATTGCGGTGGAACTTTCATTGTAATGCGACAGTCCCTCCCAGGTTCGGAGTGTCACGAACTCGTGATAGGCTCACATCAAGTCGGCCTGGGCGCCGCGATGAAGCGCCTGAGAAGAATTCAAATGGAATTCTTTACCCACCGGGCAAGGCGAACTGAAAACCGGCGCCGCGAGGTTGGTTAGCCTCCGCCCACAGCCGGCCTCCATGGGCGTCGATTATGGACCGGCATATCGAAAGCCCCATCCCCACGCCGCTGGATTTCGTGGTGTAGAATGCCTCGAAAATCCGCTCCTGATGCGCCGGATCGATGCCCGGCCCCGAATCGTGCACGCCTACGAGGACGCCTGCGGAGTCTTGCTCGGTGCTGATCCACAGGTCTCGTCGTCCCGACTCAACCAAGCCCATTGCTTCAACCGCGTTCAGGACCAGGTTCAGGACGACCTGTTGCAGTTGAACGCGATCCCCGTGAATGGGAAGTAATCCGTCCGCAAGCCGCGTGTGGACCGAGACGCCATTCCTGTTGATGACGCTTCGCGCTAGTACAAGCACCTCACCGATTGCCGCATTAAGATCAAACCGATCCTTTCGCGGCGGCGTTTTCTTCATATGCTCACGGATGCGGTCGATGATGTCTCCGGCTCGATCGACATCGCCAACGACGCAAGCAAGCGCTTCCCTGACCTCGGCCAGGTCTGGTGGTTGCACGTCCAGAAAATTTTCGGCCGCACGGGCGTTGTTACGCGCGCTGGCGATCGGTTGCGTGATTTCGTGGGACAGCGAGGCGGCCAATTCTCCCATCGTGCTCACGCGGTTCATGTGGGCGAAATCCGACTGCATCTGGTGCAATCGCGCCAGCGCTTGGGTGCGATCCTCGATCTCCGTCGTCAAATAATACCAACGAGTAATGCGCCCAGAGTCATCGCGAATTGGGACGCAGCGGATGTCAAACCACCGATATTCACCGTCGAAGCGTCGCAGACGTGCTTCAGTCTCGAAGGGAACACCTGCGGTGATCGATTTCATGACAACTTCGACGTAATGGGGAAGGTCTTCGGGATGCACAGTTCCATTTGTTCGCCAGTTCTTCAGCTCTTCCAGCGACCGGCCAGAATACTCGAGGATTTGGCGATTGACGGCTTCGACCTCACCATTCGGGGCCAGCATCCCAACCAAACCAGGTATCCCGTCAATTGCCGAGCGCAAGTTTTGCTCGCTTTCGCGGAGCGCCTCCTCCGCACGTTTGCGCTCGGTCAAATCGAGGACGAACGCAACGACCTCGTTGCTGCCTTCTTTGAACAATGTGAGGCCGACAAGCACGGGAACGCGGCTGCCGTCTTTTCGAAAATACTCCTTCTCGAAGGGCTGAACGGTCCCGGCTGAGTTCAGTTCTGCCAGGGTACGTATGTCGCGCTCGCGCCAGTCCGGCGGGGTCAGCTCGTTCCGACGCACGCGGCCGGAAACCAAATCCTCACGCTCATATCCTATGATCCGGAGAAACGCGTCATTGGCTTCAACAACTCGACCTTCTACCAGGTCGCCAACGAAGATTCCAATAATGTTGGCGTCCACCAAACGTCGAATCTTCGCTTCGCGGTCCGCAAGGTCGCCGTAGAGCCGCGTATTTTCGAGCGAGATCGCGGCTTGCGATGCAAGCACCTTCAGCAACGTAACGCGGTCAGGACTGAAAACATGCGGCGTCAGGTTATTTTCAAGGTAAAGAACACCGCTCAGTTTTCCCTGATTGACCAATGGCAAGCAGAGAATGGAACGGGCGCGGCGTTCAACGATATAGGGATCAGCTGAAAATGGATTATGAGATAACGCATCATCAAGGATCACAGTCTCTCGCATGCGTATAGCATAGCGAACGAGTGACCCCGGCAGCGTGGCTGCGGAGTCGACGCCGTCTCGCAGTTGCACGATCACTTCCTCTCCACAGGTGAAGGCTTCCGCGTCGATCCGCAGCTCTTCGCCTCGCGGCGTAATCAGGAGTCCTCGCTCCGCGCCGGCGTGCTCAAGGGCCGCGCGCATGAGCCCATCCATCAGCTTCTCCAGAACCATCTCGCCCGAGAGTGCTTGCGAGGCCCCAATCACCGTCGCGAGATCGAGATGCCCGACGGGGGCTTCGATCGTGCCCGATGGCCCGGGCGTGCGCTGATCCTGGCTCAGCCGCGGATGCAGCTCTTCGAGTTGCCGTACCTTTCCGTCGGCGCCCCATCGGAGATAGCCTTGCCGCGCGTTTCCGAGATAGAGATGCGCAACCTCCTCGAAGCTGCGCGCCGCATAAAAGCGGGCGGCCAGCTCATAGGCGAGCGCCTCGTTGTGGACGAAGGCGTTTGCGCGCGCTGACGCGATGGCGTGCTCGTAGAGGTCCATGGCATCGAGCGGCCGCCCTTCGATACGGGCAATCTCGGCAGCGACCAGCGCTGCACGGTCCTCGAAATTCTGCGGACAAATCGTCGCCCAGGCCCGAAGCTCTCGCTCATGCCTTCCAAGCGCTTCTCGATGTTTGGCGTACGGGTCGGGACCCACGGGCTCGCACCGTGCGGCGCGGCATAGGCCGGCATAGAAATGGCATTCCGCCTTCTCCAGTGGGAAGAGCGACAGCGCCGGCGAGGTCGCGTACCATGCCTCCACTTTTTCCGCTGCCTCGAACGCCGAAGCGTAGTCGCCCGCGAAGAAGCGCGCCTGGAGCTTTCGGATCCAGTAGAAACATTCCAGGTGGGAGCGCGAGGGTTGACCCGTGATGCGTTCCTCGAAGGAGCGCTCCGTGAATCCGCCATCGTCGAGGGAGCCGAACGTCGTGGTTCTTCCGCGCAAGGTCCGGGCGAGCGCGATTGGCGCGGAAAGTCTATCGAGGAAGAATCCGTACCTCTGCACGAACTCCAATGCGTCCTGGGCTTCGCGCTCGAACTGGTCGAGTGGATGGCCCAATGCAAGAAGAATGGTACTGAGACCGCGGGCGGCGAGTGCGGCAAATGTCGGGTCGCCGTGATCTTTCGCCATCTGGAAGGCACGACGTGACGGATCGATGCCTTCCCTGAGCGATCGTGTCCAAGGGATCACAACCGCAAAGACGACATAGGTCCGTGCCCCAAAGTGTGTCAATCCGCGACGTTCGAGCAGATCGCAGGCCAACTTTCCAAACCGGTAACCTTCAACGTACTGGCCGAAGCGGGGGCCGGCGATCATGGCCGTTGCCGCGTAGTTCAACGGTGATCCTTCGCTGTTGCCGTGCTCCAGGCTGAGATTGGTCGCCATGCAGCGGCTGAGCGCGTACAAGTTCTTGTCGGTGTACAGGGCTGGTAGAGCCAGACTGGTGAGCACGTCGAGCGTCGCCCGAGCCTCGGGATCCTGGATCAGCGGCAGGTCAACGAGATCCTCGATCGTTCGATCTCCAAGCAGTGACCAGATGCGCTCGTACTCGCGGCGCGCTTCCGCCTCGGTGGGGTGGGCTGACCAATCGATGCCCACATGCCGCAGGCATTCCAGCGCCACCGCCGCCGCCCTCTCGCCCGCGCCAAGGATCACGTACAAATCCACGAGCCGGTGTGCCACGATGCATCGTTGGACCGTGCCGACAGTGCGCGTTGCGAGCACCGTCAGCCGCTTCTCGGCCCCTTGCAGCTCGCTGGCATAGACCTCGCAGTCGGCCCGGTGCAGCTCCAACTCAAAGACCAGCTCCTGCCGGCGGCCCCACGCGTCCGCCGGCAACAGCGCCGCGCCGGCGGTGAAATATGTCAACGCGGAGGTATAGGCCGACGATGCCTTGGCGCGCCTGCCTGCGATCAGGTTGAGCTCGGCTACCTGGTCCCGCTCGTCGGGTGCCGTGATCAGGGCGGCTCCGCGGTTCAAGTGATTGACGATTTCGAAGATCGCCTCCTCCCGCGTTTCCGCGGGAATGTTTGTCGCGAGCAGTCTTCCGATAGCGAGATGGGCCTCCGCACGCCGTGCCAGCGGTATCATTGAGTAAGCGGCTTCCTGCACCCGGTCGTGGATGAACTTGTAGGAACCCTCCAGGCGCTCGACCAATTCCTGACGAACCGCTTCCGATAGCGCCGCGTGGACCTCCTCCGTGGACGTCCCGAGGACGATCGCATGCATCGTGACTTCGGCGGCATTGCCGAGACAGGCCATCTGCTGCAACGCCAGCTGCGTTTTGGCCGCCAGGCGGGCCAGCTTCGCGACCAGGAGGTCCACCACATTATCGGTGTAACTCTTGGCGTGAATGCGCTCGAGATCCCAGGACCAGCGCGCAGCCTCATGATCAAATGTGAGCATTCTTTCATCGGCGAGCGAAGAAATGAACTGAATGGCGAAGAACGGATTCCCACCCGTCTTCTGGTGCACCAGTTGCGCGAGCGGCGCGCTGCGTTCCGACTCGCAGCGAAGGGCATCCGCAATCAACTGCCCGATATGTTCTCGGGCGAGCGGTCCAAGCGTGATCTCGTTTACCGCTCCGCCAGCGGTCTTGATCGCATCGAGCTTGCGCATGAGCGGGTGCGCTGGAGTGACTTCGTTGTCGCGGTAGGCGCCGATGAGGAGAAGATTGCGCAGATCGGACCGGCTCAACAGGTCTTCCAGCAGGTCGAGCGTCGCCGCGTCGAGCCATTGCAGGTCATCGAGAAAGAGCGCCAGAGGATGTTCCGGCCGAGCAAACACGCCGATGAACTGTCGAAGCACCAGCTGGAAGCGCGGTTGTGCGTCCTGGGGCGGAAGCTCGGGGACCGGCGGCGGCTCTCCAATAATGAGCTTCACTTCAGGAACGAGATCCACAATCAGTCGCGCGTTCGGTCCCAGCGCCTCCTGCAACGCGTCGCGCCAAGGCGCAAGGTCCGCATCATTTTTGCCGAGCAGCGGCCGGATCAGGCTCGCAAAGGCCTGTGTCAGCGTCGAGTAGGGAATGTCCCGCTTGTACTGATCGAACTTGCCGGAAGTGAAAAGGCCGCGCGGCGCCACGAGCACCGGCTGCAGCTCGTCAACGACCGAGGACTTGCCGATGCCGGAATAGCCCGAGACCAGCACCAGTTCCGGGGCACCACCATTGACGACGCGATCGAAGGCAGCGAGCAAGGTCTCGACCTCGCGTCGGCGTCCATAGAGCTTCTCAGGAATCAGCAGCCGGTCGGGCGTGTCGCGCTCGCCGAGGGGAAAATCGTCAATCCGGCGCTGCGCCTCCCATTCGGTCTCGCAGCTGCAAAGGTCGCGTTCGAGGCCGGCTGCGGTCTGATAGCGGTCTTCGGCCCGCTTCGCGAGCAGCTTCATGACGATCGCCGAGACGGCGCCGGGGATTTCCTGTAACCGCTCTGCCGGTGGCACCGGCCGCCTAGCGAGGTGGCAATGCACCCATTCTATCGGGTCAGCGGCGGTAAACGGCAAAGCGCCGGTGAGCATTCGGTAGAAGGTGACGCCCAGGGCGTACAGGTCGCTACGGGAATCGATTGACCGATTCATCCGTCCGGTCTGCTCGGGCGCCATGTAGGCGAGCGTGCCGGCGATCGTCTCAGGAGGCTGAGGCGACTGGCGCTCGCGCGCCAAGCGTGAGGCAATGCCAAAACCGGTCAGCCGCACCTCGCCGCTCGCGCCGTTGACCAGGATGTTGGCCGGTTTGATGTCCTTGTGGATGAGCCCTCGCTGGTGGAGCTTGCGGAGAGCCGAGGCCATACCGATGGCCATGCGCAAAAAGCGTCCCACCTCCATCGGCGTGTCGAGCAGCGCTTCGAGCGGCTCGCCGCCCGCATCCTCGAGCACCAGCATGGTCCGACCGGCGTCGCGCGCGAGGTCGAGTGGGCGCACCGCCCATGCGCCGTCGAGCTCATCCTTGAGTTCGTATTCGTGGGTGAGGTGATCGAGGCTCGACCGAGACGGCTGGTCGGCGGCAGGCATAACGAGCAACACGGCGCGCTTGCCATTATCGTCAAGTCGCCACCCTTTGCGGAAGACCCGTTCGCCCTCCTCCCACAGGACTTGAGAGCCGCCATCCGAGTACGCGCCGTGCAACGAATGCGGCACCATCTGTCAGACTCCGGCGTCGCAACCTTACGTGCGCCTCGGGCCCAGTAGTCCCTCTATGCAGAAAGTGCTATTGAGCTGTGCGATATCCGTAGGGCGCGGCAGCATCTTGTCAGCAACCCTTGCAATTCCAGGCCCCTGACCCTCAAAATTTGCAACGACCTTTTGATCTAGATCAAATTCAGTCTTGGATGTCGACGTTTGGCGCGCTCCAGCAGACGCCGACCGCTCAAGGGCGCTTAGGGTCACGAATAGAAGAACTCATGGCGAGCATATCTCGTCCGCTGTGCTCTGAAAGCGACCGTCGTGATTCAGCAGAGCGGGCAAACGCCTGTCTCGCCCAGGCGAGGGGCCTGGCGCCTGCGGCCGTTATAGAATGGACCTGGGCCGAGGGTTCCGCACGCAGGCCACTACGTCCGCTTCACCTTGATAGCCGTGATCGTTTCTGCCCAGCGGCTACGGTAAGGATGCGTCAGAGCCGGCCTCAATGAGCTGCCAAGTCGCCCAGCAACCGGGCCAAGTCCATTTCCGCCTCTCGGGGCTGTAAGCCGCGCTTCAACGCCGCTTGGAGTCGGTTTTGAACCTCGGGATTGCGCGCGAAGGATGGTGGCCGGCACGCGGATCCGCCGTTCCCTCAGCAACAGCGCTGAAATCTTTGGACCTCAGAAGCATCGCTCGCCGACGGTGATTTTTGCCAAATCGCGGCGCGGGCAAACAAGCATTTGATAAGCCAGAGTTTAGGGTTGTGATCCTTTGCGACGATCGCACAAAACCTTTGCTGTATGGACGGAACGCCCGCCAGTTCAGATATTCCTGCTGGAAGAAGCAAGGAGCTGCTTGCTCGGCAAGGAGGGCCAAGAACGAAAGTTCTACTGTCCCCAAACGAAGCAAGGCGCAGATGACACCTTCGTTGACATGGAGGCTCAAATGAGAGCGACACTGTCCATCGCATCATTTTTCCTGCTGCTGGGCGCTCCGGTGCAAGCTCTGGATAAACCCGGCATCGACGAGCGCAACATAGAAGTCGGTGACGTTCTGATCTGTGACACGCAGGAACAAGCGGAGCGCTATGCCGCGCTCTATCACGGAGACAAAGAGGCCGCTGTTCGTGCCGTCAATCGCGAGGAGAATGATCCGAGAGCGTGCGGAGTCGCCACCGCAGCTTTTGTGAGGGGCCCGCAGATGGCGACTGCAAGAGCGGAAAACATGGCCTTTGAGATCGTGCGGATCCTCGTACTTGGCATTGACAGCCAGGACGGGTTTCGTCCAGTGCGGCCGGCTCCATACTTCGCGGCTTTCGGAGTTACCGAATATCACGTCTGAAGCGATGGGTGGTGCGGTCGTGAGCTGGGTTCATGCCAGCCAGCAAACTGACGGATAGTTCGCTTGGATGCTTCGCTCGACTTTGCAAGACGTTGGAGAGAACGTGCCATGAAATGCTCGAATCCTGACTGCAACCGAGGAATCGGCCTTGTTTCTCACCAACGGAGCTGGTTCGACAGGCAGCGCTATTGCTCCAAGCGCTGCTGCGAGGCCATCGCGTCGAAGGCCACGGAGCGTCGATCATCGCATCAACCGCGCGGCACGAGTTATGTCGCCTGGCTCAGTCTGAAACTGCATTGAGCATCCGTCAGCACCGGAATGATGGTGTCAACGAAGTCTGGGATGGCGGAGCGACGCGCGCGCTAAGCACAGGAGGGGTTCATGCCTGGCCGTCAACCTTTGCACAAGACCCACATCACGGCCAAGCGTCCGCCATTCGAGCTGATCGCATTGGTCCTGCAAGGCGGCGGCGCCCTTGGGGCCTATCAGGGCGGCGTTTATCAGGCCCTGGCGGAGGCCAATCTGCATCCCGACTGGGTCGCCGGCATTTCGATCGGCGCGATTAATTCGGCGCTTATTGCCGGCAATCCGCCGGAAAAACGTGTCGAAAGGTTGCGGGAATTCTGGGAAATCGTCAGCGCGTCTCCATTGGGTGTTCCCTATCTTCCGTGGTTGAAGCTCGAAGACGAATTTGCCCACCGCATCCTCAACCAGCTTCGCTCATTCTCGATCCTCCTCTTCGGTGCGCCCGGT
>Ga0126381_100011107_pt1 | contig 10171 bp, 10 predicted proteins | sample PanSoiMetPlot_28_FD_96465 | JGI IMG/M metagenome (GOLD analysis project Ga0126381, IMG submission 96465) | Tropical forest soil microbial communities from Panama - MetaG Plot_28 | ecosystem: Environmental > Terrestrial > Soil > Tropical forest > Bulk soil | place: Panama | collected 2016-02-17 | reverse complement strand
CGCTTCCCCTCTCTCCCCACCGTTCAGCATAAACCGTGCCAGCCCCCTGCTCCCTCGCTCCCCGCGGCCTGGAACCCCTGGCGGATCACTGCGTTGCGCTGTCTTGGGGGGCCGGTCCGCACGGGCGATCCCAACGGAGGTGACAGAAATCAGGCGGCGACCGTTCGATTTCGGACGGAGGGCACCGCTATGCCCCGGGGGCGCAAACCCGGTTGCGGCCGAGACCCTTGGCCCGGTAGAGCTCCCCATCCGCCCGCTGGACCAGGTCCGTGGCGCCCCGGGCGTGGGCGGGAAGCACCGCCAGGCCGACGCTCACGGTGAGTTCCTCCCGCCCGCTCGGACCAAACCCTGTCGTCTCCACCGACTCCCGGATCTTTTCCCCAAAGGCGAGGGCGCCTTCGATGCTGGCCTCGGGCAGGACCACCGCGAACTCCTCGCCGCCATAGCGGGCCACAATGTCGTGTGCGCGGCAACGGCTCGCGATCGCACGTGCCACGTGGACCAAGGCCTCGTCGCCCCGCGGATGGCCGAAACGGTCGTTGAAGGCCTTGAAGTGGTCGACGTCGAGGAGTGCCAAGCCAAGGGAGCGCCCGTAGCGGTTGGCGCGGTCGACCTCCCGCTCGAGTGCCGTCCAGAAGTGTCCGTGGTTGGCGAGCCCGGTGAGCGCGTCGTGCTCGGCCCGCCGCAGCGTCTCCTCGTAGCGGTGGGCATTCCCGAGCGCCACCGCGGCATGGCCTGCGATCGCCTCGAGAAGACGCAGGTCCTCCGGGCGAAAGGGTTCTCGGCTGCGCTTGTTGTTCACGTTGATCACACCGCGCACCCGGTCTTGCAGCACGAGCGGGGCGCTGATCAGCGTGCGGGTGTAGTAGCGCTCGTGGTTCCGTCTGCGGAACCGGGGATCGAGCTCCACGTCCCGAACCAAGAGGGACAGGCCGCTTTGTGCGACGTGGCCGGTGACTCCCATCCCGATCGGCATCGTCGCCTCCTGCACCACATCGGCGGGCAGACCCTGGAAGACCATGAGCCTGAGCAGACCGTCGCTCTCGAGCAAGAAGATCGAGCCGATCTCGGAGTGCAGGTGCTCGAGCGTCCGGTCGAGCAGTCGCTGCAGCACCTCATGCACGGAGAGCGTCGATGTGAGGTCCCGGATCGTCCCATAGAGCACCTCGAGCTCGGCGTTGCGGCGTCGCAGACGCGTGAGCTCCACCGCGTGCAGGGGCTCGAGGGCGCTTTCAACGGGTTTGTGCTCCATCACAGCCAAGACCTCCCGGCTTCGTATCGATCCACCGCCGCAGGCGCTTGAACCCCGCCCCCCGCATCATCGGGCGGGTCGCGCCGCATGCTAGGCTCGCCCGCCAAGTGGTCTCCCCGCAGACTGGCTTCGAGTTCCCGCTCGCTCCCGTCGCCGAGTTGCGAAGCGTGACCAAGCGCTTCGGCGCACGGCTTGCGGTGGACGCGCTGGACCTCACGGTCGCCCCGGGTCTTTGCTTCGGGCTCCTCGGTCCCAACGGCGCCGGGAAGACGACTGCGCTGCGCATGCTCTATGGCGTGACCCGGCCGAGCGCGGGCACGGTTCGGGTGTTCGGTCTCGACGTGGCGCTCCATCCCCGCGCCGTGCGCGCACGGATCGGTGTCACGCTCCAGGAGAACGTGCTGATCGAGGCGCTTTCACCCCTCGAGAACCTCCGCATCTTCGGGCGCTACCACCTGCTCCGGGAGCCGGAACTCGGACGGCGCGCCGCCGAGTTGATCGAGCTCTTCGAGCTCCGCTCCCACGCGCGAACGCCGGTGCGCGTGCTCTCCGGGGGAATGCAACGGCGCCTGGCCATCGCACTGTCGCTGATGAACCAACCCGCGCTTTTGATCCTGGACGAACCCACGACGGGTCTCGATCCCCAGGTGCGCCTCGTGCTGTGGGCGCGGATCCGCGATCTGCGGGAGCAGGGCACCACTGTGCTTCTCACCACCCACTACATGGACGAGGCCGAACGCATCTGCGATCACGTGGCGATCCTTGCCCGCGGTTGTCTGCGGACGCAGGGAGCGCCCGGGGCCCTGGTGCGGAGCCACCTCGCGCCCGAAGCGCTCGAGCTCGACCTGGACGCCGCGGGCGAAGCGGCGCTCTTTTCCGGGCTTGGGACCTCTCCCCGAAGGCTGCGCGCGGGGCGAAGGCTGTTTGTGTATGACGAAGACGTGGCTCCCCACGTCGAACGCATCCGGCAACGCGACGGCGGCGAGCGGCGTCGCCTCGTGGTCCGCCCCACGAACCTCGAAGACGTCTTCCTCGCAGTGACCGGGACGAGCCTCTCGGCGGCGCCCGCAGAGGAGGTTCGGCCGTGATCCTCTTCGGCACGATCTCGCTGCCCCATGCGATCGCGGTCTGGCAGCGCAACGCGGCGATGTATCGCCGCACCTGGAAGCTCAATCTCCTGCCGAACTTCTTTGAGCCGCTGCTGTACCTGCTCTCGATCGGGATCGGCGTGGGCTCCTACGTGACGCAGATGGAGGGCATGTCGTACGTCCAGTTTCTGGCCCCCGGCCTGGTGGCGGTGGCCGCGATGAACGGTGCGAGCTTCGAGGTCACCTACAACACCTTCGTGCGCTTGAACTACGAGAAGACCTACGACTCCATGTTGACGACGCCCATTCAGCCGGAGGATCTCCTGTTCGGCGAGGTGCTGTGGGCGGTGACGCGGGCCTGCATCTACGGCGGGTGCTTTTACGCGGTGATCACCGCGCTCGGGCTCGCGCCGCTGCCCTCTTCGTTGGCGGCCCTGCTCGTGCTTCCCCTCGCGGGTCTCCTGTTCGCCGCGATCGGCATCGCCTTCTCGCTGCGGGTCGTGACGATCGACCTCTTCAACTTCTACTTCACCCTCTTCCTGACACCGCTCTTCTTATTCAGCGACATCTTCTTCCCGCTGAAGGAGCGCCTGCCGGGGGCCTGGCTCTGGCTCGCCGAGGCCCTTCCGCTCGTGCACCCGGTTCGCCTGGCGCGCGCCACGTTCCGCGGGGAGCTGTCTCCGATTCTCGCCTGGGACGTGTTCTACGTGGTCGCACTCTCCGCCCTCCTGCTCGCCGTCGCCGCGCGCACCGCGCGCCGGAGGCTTACCACCTGAGGCTGTGGAAGAGGTCGCTGGGCTGGAGCCCCTGGCGCCGCACACCCCTGCAACGCCCCGGCAGCGCGCCCTGCGAAGGGGGCGAAGCGATGGGGCTTTCTCCATCGGGAAGGTCGATCTTGGAAGGCTCGGAGGGCGCTGCAAGTGTTGAAGGCAGGGCCCGGCACGCCGGAACCCTGCCTTCCACCTTTGAAAAGCCCCGCCAGGGAGGGGCTTCATCAGGGAGTGGCTCCGAGGGGGCAAAAGTGTCACTAGCCGGCAGGGAGGGCGTCCTTCCAGTGAGGGGCATCACCAAGCAGGCCGTGGATTGCGACGACGATGCGAGGGGGTGTCGGCGGGACCGGGAGAAGCTCGGTCTGCTACACCCCGCAGGCGAGGCAGAGCGTGGAGCCTAGGTTGGGATTCATCGGCACGGACCTTCCAAAGCGAGGCAGAGGGTCGCTGGGACCTGCTCCCCGCCGGGCCTGTACTGCAGCGCTCTGGCTCGCGCTCGTGGTACCCCTCGGCTGCAGGACCCAAGCTGCGGTGGAGGTCGAGCCCACGGCTCCCGCCGAGAGCGGTGAGACCTCCCCGACCGTCTTCGAGCCCCAGGCACGGCAGATCGCGGCGATTCCCGGCGCGCAGCTGCAGCGGGAAAGCGACCGTCTCGTGGTGTTCTTCTCCGGAGACGAGCTCTTCGAGTCGGGTACCGCACGCCTCGCCCCGGCGGCGGCGCCGCTTCTCCACGACTTCGCGCAAAGCGTGCGGTCCGCTCCCGACGCACGCCTCGCGGTTCGCGCCTACACCGACGCGCAAGGCTCGGAGTCATTCAATCTAACGCTCTCGGAGGACCGCGCTGACACCGTGCGGAGGTTCCTCGTGTCCGAGGGCATCGAGCCCGGTCACGTCAGTGCCGCGGGCTTCGGTCCCCAGTTCCCCGTCGCCTCGAATGACACGCCGGAAGGGCGTCGCATGAATCGGCGGATCGAGATCGAGCTGCGGCCCGCCCCTGGCGCAAGCGGGGGTCTGCAAAGCAGCGCTCCCGAACCGCGCTAGAACGACCTAGCATTCGGCCCGTGACCCGCCCGCTGCTCGTTGCTCTCTTGCTGGCCGCCCCCACGGCGCTGGCGCAGGGGGTTGCGCCGTCGGGCGCACCCGCGGTGGCTTCCGCCGCGGGAACCACCCCGGTGCGCATCCGGATCGACTCGCCGCGCCCCGGGGAGCCCGTGCAGAACAAGGTGCACCTCGCGCCGATCCGCGGAAGCGCCGAAGCCGAGGGCCAGAGCTCCGCCGACTTCGATGTGATGGTGGTGATCGACGTTTCCCAGTCGACCGAATGCGCCAGCGGTGTCGACGTCAACCACAATGGGGTGGTTGGGTTCAATCCCCACAACGAGCTCGTTGCGCCCGGGACCTATCCCGACGACGTGTGCTCGACGGATCCGGGCGACTCGATATTCGCCGCGGAGGTCACCGCCGCGCGCTCGTTGATCCAGAGTCTCGATCCAAAGCGCGTGCGCGTGGGAGTCATCACCTTCTCCGGCGACGTGGATCCCGCGACCGGCGAGCAAGCGCACCCCGGGCAGAAGGATGCCTGGCTCGAGCTGCCGCTCACGAACGACTACGCACGCGCGTACAGCGTATTGGCGGGCGTCTTCGCCCGGGGCCCGCACGGCGCCACGGACTTCGCTGCGGGCATCCGCCTCGCCATCACGGAGCTCTCCGCGCTGACTGGGTCCCAGAGCCCGCCGCGTCCGAATGCCAAGAAGATCATGCTGTTCCTGACCGACGGCATCCCCACCTTTCCGATCGGCAAGGCCATCGTGATGGATCCAGGGGACATCGACGCCGCGCTGAACGCCGCGCGCCTCGCCCACACCGCGGGCATCACGATCAATACCTACGGGCTCGGCCCGGAAGCCTTGGCGGACCAGCGGACCGTGAACGAGATGGCGCGCATCACCCTCGGGACGTACACCCCGGTGAAGAATCCCGGCGACATCGTCGCCCTGCTCCAGGGGGTATCGTTCGCGAACATCGAAGACGTCGTGGTCACGAACCTGACGACGGGAGACTTCTCCACGGATGTGCGCCTTCTGCCGGACGGAAGCTTCTCTGGCTTCGTGCCGGTGAAGGAAGGCAAGAATCGGGTCCGGGTCACCGCCCTGGCCACCGACGGCAACCGGGGCAGCGTCGAGCTCGACCTCATGTTCAAAGTCGCCGAGCTATCCGACCGCGAGCTCGCCCTCGAGCTCGAGCGGATCCGCGACCGCAACAAGGAGCTGCAGCTTCTGCTGGAGCGCAAACGCATCGAGGAGTTCCGGGAGAGCGAGAAGCAGCGCAAGGAACTCGAGGTGCGACCCGACGGGACCGCCCCCCAGTGAGCGCGCCGCGGGCGCTGGGAGCCTAGGCTAGAGCGGCATCAGGGCCGGATCTGTGACCTCCCTCCGCACCAGCTTCCCGTTCTCGTAGTAGGAGGTGATGTCGATCTTGCCGTCGCCGTTGGTGTCCTCCTCACGCTTCACGAGCACGGTCTTTCCACTCTGCTGCGCGAAGGTCTCAAAAGTGTCGGGCTTGCCCTTGCCCTTGGTGTCGCGTTCGATGCGCGTCACCACCTCGCTTCCGCCATCGGCCACCGTGTAGTACGTCCACGTGTCCATGCGCCCGTCGTGGTTCTGGTCTTCCTCAGAGCGCACGCGCTTGCGGTTCTGGTAGTAGATCGCGAGGTCGATCTTCCCGTTGTGCTGCGTGTCGTGGCGCTCTTCGACCAGCGAGTCGCCCTGGAACTCGTAGAACGCATCCGGCTTGCCGTCCCCCTTGCGGTCGACCTCGCGGTGGGTCATGCGGCCATTGGCATACTTCTCCCACACGTCGGGCTTGCCGTCTCCGTTCTCGTCGAGCTCCCGCGCCACGACGAGCCCCTTGTCGTAGGTGGTCCAGGCATCGATCGTGCCGTCGTAGTTCCGGTCCTCCTCCTTGCGCAGGATCTGGCCCGTGGCCAGGTCGCAGTAGCGAATCTCCTCAGGCTTCCCGTCGCGATCGGCGTCGAGGGTCTTCTTGATCACCTCAAGCTTGGGATTGTCTCCCCAGGCGCCCTTGGGAATCGTGACCTTGGTCTCGGTGAAGAGCGCCTCGGGGACTTCCCGGTCCTTCGGCGCGCTGGGTGCGGCGCGGGGGTCCGTTTCCTCGAGGGTCTGCTGGGCGTTGGGATGGGCCGACGGGGTCTGCGTCTTCTGGTCCTTGTCGACTTTCTTCAGCAGCTCCTCCTGGCGCTTCAGCTCGTCCTGGATCTGCTGCTGGAGGTCATCCTGCTTGGCGAGCGCTCCATTGATCTGCTCGTCCATGCTCTGTTCCCGGTCGGCCTCTTCGGACGGGGTCGGCCCGTAGCCGCCGCCTCCGCCTCCGTGTCCCCCTCCTCCGCCCCGGCCGCCGCGCGGACCCTGGAAAGGCACGTTCCCGGTGACCGCCGAGTAGACCAACATCGCCGTGGCCCCGGCGGCGGCTCCGATGGGCCCGCCGTAGGACCCGAGCATGGCGCCCATCAGGGCCCCTTCGATGGCGCTTTGCACCCGCGATCCGATCCCCGGACCGCTATTCACGGGCGGCGGGGCACCCGGGGGCGGGGTGGCGTTCGGCGCCGGCGGAGAGGTCGAGCTGGGGGTCGCCGGAGGGGGTGGGTTCTGGCTCGCACAGCCTGTCAGGGTGGCCAAGAGGCACGCCACAAGAAGGGAAATCGGCCGACTCCGGAATCCCTGACTCACACAGCCCCTTTTATCACAAGGCCGCTTTCGCACCCAAGTCTCCGTACGCCCGAACAGAGCCTGCGGTGACCACCCCCTGTAGGCTGGCCGGGGCCAGCCGGGGAGCCCGTTTTCCGGCGCACTCCTTCCCGTCGGTCGACGCGGCGCGGCATCCCGGCGCTCCCCTCTTCAGGCCTGCTTGACGCCCTCTAGCCGTTCCCCGCAGAACATCGTTAACCACCAAGGATCTCTTGACTTCCCTTCGTGCGTCGCGTACACGATTCGCGTGGCCTCGGCGTCGCTGCGCACCGTCGCTGTTGCTGTGCACTCTAACGCGTCGCAGCGGCCTGGATCATTCCCCCTAACACACCCCTCCCACCCCGCAGCCGCCCGGGCGGGCTGTCGCTGGGGCAGGGGGCGCGCGCTTTGGGCCTGACGCTGATTCGCAAGAGCGATGGGAGCCGTCCCAAGCGGGACCCCCGGATCGCCCTAGTGCTCGCCGGGGGAGCGGTCTCCGGTGGCGCGTTCAAGGTCGGGGGCCTGAAGGCCCTGGACGACTTCCTGGTGGGTCGAAAGATCGTTGACTTCGACACCTATGTGGGGCTTTCGGCGGGTTCCCTCCTCGCGGTGTCCCTCGCCGCGGGCATCACGCCCGACGAGATGGTGAAGGTGCTCGAAGGCACGAGCTCCCGCTTCGACCAGCTGCGCCCCTTTGACTTCTACAACCCGAACTGGCGGGAGTTCGTGGCACGCCCGGTGAAGTTCCTCTACGACCTGCTGAGCTACCTGCCGAGCGTCGGCGTCGACCTGGCACGCGCCATGCCGGGGCTTCCCGATGCGGTGGGGAGCGCGCTCAAAGCCTTCTTGCAGGAGCCGAGCTACACGCACTTCGAGCTCGTGGCGATGCGGGTGATCGATCACGTCGCCCCGAAGCGCGAGCTCCCCGCGCTGACCAACCACATCCCGTCCGGCTTCTTCGACAACGGCAGCCTGGAACGCTGGCTGCGTCTCAATCTCGAGCGGATCGGGATGCCGAACGACTTCCGCGCCTTCGAGCGCAAGCGGCGCAGGCGTCTGTTCATCTCCGCCTGCGACCTCGACACCGCGGAGCGGGTCGTGTTCGGGGCGGACGAAACCTGCGAGGTCACCATCTCCCAGGCGGTACAAGCCTCGACCGCGCTTCCCCTCTTCTACCGCCCCGCGCGCATCAACGGCGTCGACTACGTCGACGGCGGGGTGCGCCACACTGCGAACATCGACATCGCGATCGAGAAGGGCGCGGACCTCATCATCTGTTACAACCCGTTCCGGCCATTCCTGAACCGGATCGACGCCGAGGACCGGAACGCGGCCTACTTCGCGAACGGGCGCTACCTCGCCGACCGCGGTCTCAAGGTGGTGCTGAACCAGGTCTTCCGGACGCTCTTGCACTCCCGGCTGAAGCTCGGGATCCAGCGCTACCTGGCGGACGACCGTTTCCAGGGGGACATCATCTTGCTCGAGCCCCGGGAGACCGACGCGAGTTTCTTCTCTGTGAACCCGCTGGCGTTCTGGAAGCGCGCGGAAGCCTTGGAGCACGGGTTCGAGTCTGTTCGCCTCACGATCGAGCAGAACTTCGACCAGCTGCGCGCGGTGCTGCTGCGCTACGGACTCGAGATGAACCGCAGTGTGGCCCGCCGCAAGGCGGAGCGGGTGCGGGCAGCCCGGGGCTGGCGTGGGGCAGAGGGCCCGACGGTGGCCGAAGCCGGGGAGGCGCCCCTGCGCCTCGTGGGGTCGGAGCCCGCCTAGGCGCCCGCAGCAGTGCTTGCATCCCCTGAAATCGCTGGTAACCTGTTGAGTCCGCACATGAACCGGCTCTCCCAGGGTGACCGCGCAGCGGGCCAGGACCGCTCCGGCCGACAGGATCGACGCGGACGAGAGCGACGCAGGCTGAGCCTATGTGCACGTTGATCGTGCTCCACCGCTCCGTGCCGGGCTCGCCGCTGGTCGTCGCGGCGAACCGCGACGAGTTTCTTGAGCGACCGGCCGAGCCCCCGTCTGTTCGGGAGACCGTGACCGGAAGCTTTGTGGCTCCGCGCGACTGCCGGGCGGGGGGGACTTGGTTCGGCGTGAACGCCGCGGGACTCTTCGTCGGGATCACGAACCGCCCCTGTCGGCAACCTGATCCCGGCCGCCGGTCCCGGGGCCTCTTGGTGGTGGACGCGCTGGCGGCAAGGAGCGCGGACGAGGCGGCAGCCTGCGCATCGCAGATTCCGCCCGGGGCGCACAACCCCTTCAACCTCTTGCTGGCGGACCGCGAGCGCGCCTTTGCCGTCGTGTACGACGAGGCACCGAAGGTGCAGGAGATCGCGCCCGGAGTGCATGTGGTGGGGAACGCTGACCCCGACGCGCGGGAGATCCCCAAGATCGCATGGCTGATCGACCGCGCCGAAAGCGCGGCCGCGGGCCCGCCCGAAGCGCTGCTCCCCGCGCTCGCGGCAGTCTGCCGCGGGCACGACGGAGCGTCGCCGCGCGAGGCGGCATGCATCCACGCGGGCCGCTACGGCACGCGCAGCTCCGCGTTGCTGCGTCTCGGAGTGCGCGGGACGGAGGGCGAACTCTGGTTCGCGGACGGGCCTCCCTGCGAGGCACCCTACCAGGACTTTTCTCCTCTCCTGAGCGCGCTGGACGACGGGGTCCGGCCGCGCATGGGAGACGCATGGGCGAGGATGACCAGTTGAGGCGCATCGGCAGCAATATCCGGAAGCAGAGCACGGACACCAAGGTGAATCGACCGACCCGGAACATCATCCGGTACTCGACCAAGGAGTCGCCGCGGAACGAGTATCCGAAGCGGATCGTGTCCCCGCCGAACCCATCGAGCTGCTGCGGCGAAGAGAACCGCGTCATGGTCGGCAAGATGCAGGAAGTCGATGGGTTCAAGTTCTGTTACAAGATCTGTCAGGTCTGCGGTCATGCCGTGAAATTCTTCTTCCCCGCCGTCGAATCCACGAGCGGCGCGGTGAAGGAGTATCGGCAGTGGAAGCGCTACATGGTCCAGTGATTGCGGCGGCCCGGCCTCTGCACCCTGGAGGTCGGGCCGCGGTTCCTGCGTGAGCCCCCTCGATCCGCACCCGTACCCCGGTGTCCCCTCCCTCGCGCAGGCCAGCGCCTGGCTCGACTTTCGCCTTCTGCCCGACCAACAACCGGACCAGGTGTTGGAGCAACTCCGAAGCCATCTCGATCGGCGCGGCTTTAACGAAGTCGAGATCACCGCCCTAGCCAAAGCAGATCCGGCGGCAACGCCGCTCGACGACCCCTTCGTCGGACGCTGTGTCGCCTTCACCGAAGCCTTCT
>Ga0126381_100011106_pt1 | contig 10171 bp, 7 predicted proteins | sample PanSoiMetPlot_28_FD_96465 | JGI IMG/M metagenome (GOLD analysis project Ga0126381, IMG submission 96465) | Tropical forest soil microbial communities from Panama - MetaG Plot_28 | ecosystem: Environmental > Terrestrial > Soil > Tropical forest > Bulk soil | place: Panama | collected 2016-02-17 | reverse complement strand
CGATGGTTGGCTCGCCTATGTCGTAACGCCGGACATGTACGTTGCCGCGATGCAGAAGATCGCCGGTGCTGCCACGGGCCGCTCGCTCACCGGTTTCGGCACCGGTCTTCTGTTGTTCACCCGGCTTGCTCGAACCTATGAGGAGGCTCTCGAGGCTGCGACGATCACCTTGAGCCAGCGCTATGCCATGGATTTCCGTCGTGCCGCCGAGCGCTACGCCGCGCTCGGTCCGCCACAACGAGTGGCGGAGAGCATCCGTGCCTTTTACGCAGCCGGCGTGCGACACGTGTTGCTCGATATGGTCGGTCCCTACGAAGAGCGCCACGCCCAGATCGCTTGGTTCAGCCGAGACGTGCTGCCGCTTCTCGCCGATCTGAGGTAAGCCAGGGCCGGTGGTCGTTGGCAAAACGAGTCATGCCGAGGTCGAAGAGGCTGCCGATCCACCGGCGCCGTCTTTCCCGCTGCGCTCTTCGACAGGGCTGCCAAGAAAGGGCCGCGCTGCTTTTAGCAAACGTGGCCCTTTCGACCGAAGGCAGATCAGGTCCAAACCCTCTCAGGCAGTTCGGACGTAGCCGTATCGCAGGTTCGATGGTTCTGCTGCGAGCTCGTATTCAGTCTTAAGTCGCGCAAGTTGATCATTGGAATAAGGCGGCATAGGAACGTTGCTGGCTGCCTTGAGGTTGATCCGGTACAGGCGAGACGAATTGAGGCCGAAGATCATCTGTTTCGTCAAGCTATTGGGACCACCTAGCGCGCTGAAACCGTACTTCCTTTGCATGTCCTCGGGAATTTCCAGCCGCCGCATAGCTTCGATCTGCCATTGCGGCGATCCGTTAAATACTGAGTCCGTGCCCCAGAGCACATGATCCACCCCCAGGCCCTTAATGAGCGTACCTACGAGCGCTGCGCAAAACTTGGGGTGAGCCACGGCAGAATTGGCAAAGCAGGTGCCCAGCTCAGCATAAACGTTCGTCACTCCATATTTCTGCGGGATTTCGGCCAGGTCAGTTGCCCACTGTATGCGGCCAGACGCCTCAAACTCGGCCCATGCTCGGTCGGGAAGCTCAAGAGCCGGGCGAGACGCGGAGTGGTAGACAACGAAATTCATCTGCGGCCAATCTTTAGCCGCCTTCCCAATATCCCAGGCCGTCGCATACTCCCATACACCAGCAAACGATTTCTCGTAGTCCGGCGGCAACAATCCCTTGTGGATGCAGATGGTGGTGATCCCTGCTTTGACCGCTTTTTCGTAGAACGGATACATGAGCGACTCATCATCCAGCCTCCACGGGAACTTGGATGGCGCGAGCGGATCACCAATGGTGTACGATTTCCATGAGTCCGGCTTGTAGACCGAGATGGCTTTATCCACTTCGTCCATCCAGCCGGGTTGCTTAGGCGTTATTACCGTATGCGCGAGCAAGCGTCGGGAACCAGCAAACTCGTTAATCAGTTCGCGGGCTTTTACAATCTGCTCATTAGAAAGAAACCACCAACTCGGATCATCGAAGGGTGCGCCGCTCAGCAGCGCTAGATTGGTGTCGCTGTCGTAATAAACCTCCTTGACATAGTTCTGGAACTTGTAGAGGCCCAACGTTGGGACATCCTCTTTCAGCTTTGGGTTCCAATTCTCGCTGGCAAAGGCGCGGAGGCCCAAGAGCGCTTTCTGCTCGTAGTCGTCACGGACGAAGTGAGTTTGGACATCGAAGACGAACTGCCCATTCAAGCTTTGCGCCCGCGCCATCAAGAGCTCAGGTTCGTGGGCCTCGGCTTCATCTACTTGGAACACGTTGGTGCCATAGATCTCCTTCATGGCCAGGAACGCGGCGGCCATGCCGCAGCTCGTTCGCAGAAACTGCCGACGGTCGAGGCCAAGCCGCTTCGCATTAGCGTCAGCCAATTCGAAAATCCGCCGTTCAACGCGCTTTTGAATTTCGCTCTGGCGTGGCGGCAGATACTCGCCGTTCGATACAATTTGAGTAGGTATCGGAGTTGAAGCCGATGCCGACTCAGCACCCGCGACTAAACGCTGTTCTCGCTCGCTGAACCAAGTACCCATCTTGTTCCTCCCTAAGATGAATCTTTTCTAGATCAGCCTTTCAGATATTCTACACCCACCCCTAAGATTAAACAATCCGCCGATGCCAGACGGATTGACTCTCCTTGGTGTGGTTCGCACGTACCGGCAATAAGATCCAGAAGTAATTCGGCTGTCATTTGAAAGTTGTTTGACCCGGTATTGGCTTGGATCGCCGGCATCGACCCGGATCCGGCCTTGTATGGCACCCATTCGTTTCGCGTGACCAAGGCTATCCTGATTTGCCGGTGGACCGGAATTCTTCGGGCCGTTCAGTTTTATCAAGTCGTCGTGGAGGCAAAAGTACCGTCCAATACCTTGGGATCAAGGTGGATGGCGCCTTAACCATCGCCGAGCTCGAGGTCTGAAGTGTCCGCGCAGAGCGGACTCACCCTGCCCGGTCCGTGTAGGGCCGCGTCGTGCACATAACCAGACTTCGCTTGTCACAAGCAGTCATGGGCCGCCCCACGCGCGCAGCGAGTCTCCAGAACACCTAGCGCTCGTTGGAGTGCGCATGGCTGTCGGACGGTCACCGGTTCATCATCCGCAACATACTAGCGCCGCCGGTCGTGACGAACCGCCATACCAACGTCCCCGCGATAATAAGAAACGCGATATTGAGCCAGCTAGTGTAATTCCATGAGATCGACGCTTCGATGACGCGAGCCTGACGTTCGGAAGGGATCAAACCGAGGGCACCGAAGACACCTTCGACGATCAATGCACCCACGGACATCGCGACATAGAACGTGACCAGCAGAAATGCCGCCATCTTTAATCCGTAATATTTTCGGTAGATGTCCAGAATCGGCAGAACGATCAGGTCGGCAAAAATGAAGGCTACCACACCGCCGAAGCTGATCCCGCCGTTCCATAGAACCGCTGCCAGAGGAATGTTGCCTACTGAGCAAACAAATGAGATGACGGCGATGAAAGGCCCGACGATCGGTCCCCACAATTTGGCAAGTAGGGGGTGATCGACAAGAAATAGCGATTGCCAGAATTCATCGGGGACCCACGCTGCGAGGGCCCCGGCGATGAGCAGTCCGCCGGCAATGTCCAGCCAGACCGCAGCCCAGTCCATGACAAAATAGTGACTGATAGCTGTCAAGCCCGTGCTGGACCTTATCCGCTTCCACAGCGAAGTGCCGTTTGCGACCGACATGTCCATCGCGGCATGGCCTTCCATCCTTCCCAAAATGCCGCGATCGGCCTGCGTCTTGGCTTCACTGATGAGCCCGGGCTTGAGGAACGTCCGAAACATAAAGACGAGCAGAATCACCATGATCGGCGCGCCGACGAACTCGGCCAGCGCAAACCGCCAGCCCATCAGAACGATGAGAATGACGCTAAGCTCGGCGACAAGGTTTGTTGACGCCATTTCGAAGGCCATGGCCGCCGTGAAATTCGCCCCTTTGCGGAACAAGGATCGGGCGAGAGCGACAGCCGCATACGAGCAGGATGACGAGGCCGCGCCAAGCGCGAGCGCCGTCGCAATTGAGCGCGGACGGTCGTCAGGCAATAGCCGAGCCATTTCCCGATGAGAGACCGCCGCCTCAACCACGGCCGAGAGTACAAATCCGAGAAGCAGCGGCCATAGGATCTCCCACCCCATCGCCAACGCCATGCTCAATGCGTGGGTGAAGGCGTTAATCATCAGCATCTCGCGAAGCTAAGTGAACGTACGGTATTCGGAACGTAGTGCGAACGTTGAGGCTCCGCTAGAGCCTTGAACAGTCTTAGCGCCTTGCGGCCGGACTTGACCGCTTTGCCCACGGCGACATGGCTTATTGCTGTTGGTGTCTGAGTCCGCGACCCGCGTTACTCGGCGCTCGGCGTTTTGAATCTTCGTCACTGTGAAAACGCAGTTGACCTGCTCCGCATCGAATTGGATCTCGTCTCCTTGAGCTGAGCCTCATCGATGTTGAATTTCATCATGGGGTCGTACGAGGCGTGATCTTGACAGCGGTCACGACTTGTCCAGGCATCACGTCGGGAACCCTGAACGTAGGCCGCACTATTTGCGCAACGGGCGTTATTTGTCGCTCACTGTGATGGTGTCAATCATTCCTCTTTACAGGTGCCCTGGTATCAGGCATGCGAATACGAAACGCGACGTATCCGCCCGCTGAAACGGCGCAACGCCCACGAGTTGAGTGACCACAAGCAGGGCGGACCAACCGAGGAACCAAGCGACGGATCGTGGGAAATCGATCCATCTACAGCTCGTCGCAATCCCGATGGCACATGATCAATGGCGAGACGGTGTGCGACAGGGATCATGAGTAACAGGCTCGTGACGACCATTCCGAGTCCGGAGCCGGAATGTTCCAACAGCGGGCATCTTGGCGCGACATCTAGATTTGCGCTGCGAGACAACAAGCTCTCAACCTCATGGAAGTCTACGGTCTCAGCTCAGTCTCATAGCCATATCTTCTCGTCCCACGGGCATGCTCTCCGCAGCGTTCAAAGTTTCGACGATCTCAACCGTTTCGGCATCCGCCGGAAAAAGCATCTCCAGGGCAAGCTCCGACAGAGTTATATCGGTCGGCGTTCCAAAGACGGTCGTTGTGTTCAGGAAGGAAACGACGCCTGCTTCCGTCGCGATTTGCAGCGGCGTCGCGTACCGGTGCGCCCCGTCCTCCTTCTCCGTGACAAGGCCGTCAGGCGGCGTTGGGTAGGTCATGATTTCCGTTAACAGCGCCTGGAGGGCGCAATCAGCCCTCACTTCGACTTGCTGCCGTAACACCATGATCACATGGCGCCGCCATTCCGCGAGATTGACGATTCTCGGCGCCAGACCAAATGGGTGAAGCGTCAAGCGCATGGCGTTGACCGGCGGCTGCAAAAGCTCTGGCGAAACCCCGACATAAAGCCGAGGAATCGCGCGGTTCGATAGAACGATGTTCCAGCGCCGGTCCACAGCGAAGGCCGGGTAGGGCTTGTGCGCTTCCAATATCTGCTCGATCGCCCTGTGCGCGGATGCTAGCTCGGGAAGGGAGCTTTCCTGAAACGCCGGCGCGAACCCTGCCGACAGCAGAAGCGCGTTGCGTTCGCGCAGCGGAATGTCGAGGTCCTCGGCCAGGCGCATGACCATCTCCCGGCTGGGTTGTGCACGCCCGGTTTCAAGATAGCTCAGATGCCGGGTCGAACTATTCGCAATGGACGCCAAGTCCATCTGCGTCATGCGGCGGCGCTGCCTCCACCGGCGAAGAAGCACGCCGAACCGCTGCTGATGCGTTGCCATTTCGCTTGCCTAGCATGAGCGCCTGTCGCGCGCCATGACCTCCCAGGTCAAGTTTCGCGCGCAATCGCCCCCTCTTTTTTTACCTGCCAAGTCATCGACCCGGCTCGCAACCGAGACCACGTTGGCGCGTATCAGTGGCGCGTTAGTGCGTGGAAAAAAGCCATGATCAAATACACTTTGCGCGGCGCGGGCCAACGGATTGAGGAGTGGCGCAGAGACCGCCACGCCCGGCGCACACTTTTGTCGATGGACAACCGGGATCTTGCTGACATTGGCGTCGCCCGAACGGAAATCCCCTTCATTCTTCGCGACGCTCAACGCAGATCGTCGCGACATCTCGCTCTGCACGGCAGAGGCGACGATCCGCTCCGCGGACAGAGCGTCACGCCCAACAACCACCGTGCGGTCGCCCAGCACGCCGGGGGGCGCTGCAAAGTCCGCGCGGCCTCCGTCAGCTATCCGGCGGTGGCCAAAGGAGCGCATCGTTGGTGGGTGCTGTGGGCCATGGTCGCGGCGCAATTCATGTTCGTCGTCGATGCCTTCATCGTGAACGTGGCAATTCCGACGATTCGCACGGATCTGCACGCCAGTCCGGCGCAGATAAACGCGGTGATCGCCGCCTATCTCATTGCATACGCGGCGCTGGTGATTGTCGGCGGACGTCTCGGCGACATCTACGGTGCAAAACGCGTCTTCTTATTGGGCCTCGCCGGGTTCACCCTCGCGTCCATCTGGTGCGGACTCGCGCACTCGGCGACCGAACTTATTATCGCACGCCTCGTTCAGGGCGCAATGGCTGCTCTCATGGTCCCGCAAGTGCTGGCAACCATTCACGTGCTGTTCTCCGGCGAGGAAAGAGCTCGTGCATTTGGAATTTACGGGCTTGCGCTCGGGTTCGGAGGCGCGGCGGGATTCCTAGCGGGCGGCCTCCTTGTCACGCTCGACTTCGCCGGCCTGGGATGGCGCTTGGTTTTCTTTGTTAACGCGCCGATCGGCCTGACGACCGCCGTCGCGGCGTGGCGACTGATGCCAGGCGCATGGCGGCGCTCGGGCGCGCAACTCGATCTCGTCGGAACAGCGATGCTGTTTGTGGGGCTGGTTTGCCTCATCGGCCCGCTGGTGTTCGGCCGCGATTTTCATTGGGCGCCAGAACTCTGGCTGCCGGTGGTATGCGGTGCGCTCCTCATTCTTGTTTTCCCCCCATTCGAGCGTCGGATCGAGCGCAAGGGGCGCACCCCCTTGATCGATTGCTCGCTGCTGGTCGATCACCGCTTCGGGCTGGGCCTAGCCGGCGCTTTCTTCTTCTTCCTCGGGAACCTGTCCTTCTACCTCGTAATGACGCTCTTCTTGCAAAGCACACTAGGTTACTCGGCTTGGAAGGCGGGCCTGACCGTGCTCCCCCTCGCGTCAGCGTTCGTTGTCGCGTCCCGTCGCGGGTCGAAAGGTCCGTCGCCTGCCGGCATTTTCGATCAGGGTTGCGCCTGCCAGATTGTCGGGCTCGGCGGGCTCGGCTTGTTGACGATGGTGGTCGACCGACCGACCGCATGGTTTCTCGCGCTGCCCCTGACGATCTTTGGTTATGGGCAAGGCCTGGTGATGGCGCCGTTGTCGAACGCGGTACTGTCGAGCGTTCAAAAAGCCAGCGCCGGCGCGGGTTCCGGCTTGTATGCCGTGACTGCGCAGATCGCCAACGCGGCCGGCGTTGCGGTAATCGGCACGTTGTTCTCGCTGACAGAAGAGACGATTTCCGACCACGCGGCCATTCTTGCATCACTCGCTACGGTGGGTGGCGTGCTGGGGGTGAGTGCGATCCTTCTCAAGCGAATGCATCACGCGCCGATGATCCAATCGAACCCGAGCGGAGATCCCGGGATGATCGTAGCGGATAAGTAAGTCGTGCCGAAAGGAAGGCACCATGAGGGGTATCACCTGAATGAGTTCGGCAGCGCAGATGCATCGTGTTGCGTGACGAACCGGTGCCGCAACCGAGTTCGGAGGGAGGGAAGTCTTCTCGAGTACAAACGAACACGGAGGCGGAGTCATGATGGACGTATCGGAATTGGTTGCGAACTACGTGGCCGCCTGGAATGAACCGGACCCGGGCATGCGCCGGCGCAGGATCCGCTCGGTATGGGCGCCAGACGGAACCACCTGCCATCGGCTGCTTGACGCCCGCGGCTACGAGGCAATTGAAGCGCGCATCACGGGGTCGTGGGACAAATGGCTGCGCGAGGGGAATCGCACCTTCCGGGCAAAAACCGCGGTTTGGCATCATCAAGCTGTGAAACTCGACTTCATCATGGTGAAGGCGCCGCGCGACGACGTCGAGGCAAATGGATTGAGCTTTCTCCTCCTCAATCCGGACAACCGGATCAAACATGATTACCAGTTCAACCCCGGCGCAAGCGACTCCAACGACTTGGTGGATCGATATGTGGCGATGTGGAACCAGCCAGATCCGACAATCCGCCGCGCACAAATTGCCCAACTCTGGTCGCAGAAGGGTATGCTCATTCGCGAAAGGTCGGTATCGGTGGGGCATGCAGCGATTGAAACGGCAGCAACAAGAGTGTTCGATGCGCATGTAGCAAAAGGCCGAGTCGCCTCGTCGACGAACAACACGCATGCACGCCATGACCTCGTGAAATTCGGATGGAAGCTGGCGAGTTCGGACGATGGCGTTGCGTCGGCGGCCTGGTCGGACCTCCTCGTTCTGGATGAAGACGGACGAATTTGCTTCGACTACCAATTCGATGAAATGAGATAGTCAGGCGCCGGACCATTGGTCGCCGGCTCGATTCATGCAAAGGGCAGAGGGGAAAATGCCCAGAGGCAAGGCAGGGCGAGCCCCCTCCTCGGCGGCGTCAATGTCCGATTCGGGGTCACGAGTTGAGAGGCGAGGATTGAGCCTATTTGGTCCGGTCATCCGGAACCGAGCTAACGGATATTTCGATTTCCCGATCAGCAGCCGCCTGAGCGTCCCATTTTGGGACTTCACGATCTCAGTACGGAACGCTACTGCCGTTTCCGGTCGGGTTGACGCACTCTTTGAGATAGATCCTCCATTGATCCAGATCAATGCGAGGAGCTCACAGGGGAAGAGGATTTAAAAGCGGTTTTGCCTGCGGCAGGCACGGAAACTCGGGTGCGTCCGTGACGAAAGACGATAGGCGTCCTGTCGTTTTGACTGCCAGGCGCCGCCATTGAGCAAACCAGAGCCCATAACACCCGAAGCGGCAGCGGGAGGTGAAACCCCGCGTAAAAGGGAGGAGAAATGATCAGGTTGATTGCTGTTACTGGTTTTGCCTTGGCCGTTGCGACATCGGCGCAAGCGATGACACCCGCGCCGATTAGTCAGCCGGTTGGGATGATTACGCAAGTCGCTGTCGGCTGCGGGCCAGGCAGGACAATGGTCAATGGTGTCTGCGTGGCCAGAACGACGATCCGCCAAACCCGCCGGGCCGTCCGCAGATGTGTGCGCTGGGAAGGAGGCGCTTGCGCTCTGTACCAGTGAAACCCCACCGAACTGGCGTCTGATCGATTACAATTCCGCCGCCAGTTCGCCCTCTCTGGCACCGTTCTCACCAAGTGGTCGTCAGTGGGTCAAACCGACCGAAGAATGTTTTTAGGAAATTGGATTGGCCGGCTGGCAACAGGTAGACACCACATTTCGGCGCCTGCTGCCTGGCACGTCCGGCCGTAGAGCTTGGGCCTTGGCAAAAAGCTCAACCGCTCATCCTCGACATATTGATGTCGGGCAGGACAGGATCAAATTTGGGGAGCGTCGCAGCATTACCGGTCTTCTCGCGTGTACGCGTCTGCCTGGCAGTTGATCATAGTCGCCGATTGTGCTCCGGTTCATGCTCAGAACGACGAAGGCGGTCGTGTTGAGTCGACTGCCAGCAGGAGTAACCGGCCATGGCGACGCAACAGAATACCGATCATATCCAAACCACGCATATCGGCAGCTTGCCACGGCCGCACAAGCTACTCGACATATTGAAAGCAAAATACGGACACCAGCCCTACGATGAAAGGGAGCTGAATTCGACCCTGGCACAAGCAGTCGCCGATTGTGTGCGCAAGCAGGTGGAGTGCGGCATCGAGATCGTAACCGACGGCGAATATTCCAAGCCGGGTTTCTTTACCTACATCCGCGAGCGTTTCGATGGCTTCGAAGCTCGGCCCGACCAGAAGCTCCTTCTATTCCAGAAGGAAGTGTCCGCCTTCCCCGAATATTATGCCCAGTATTTTAAGGAGGCGATGATGGGCGGCACCATCCTGCCGATCGTTCCGGTCGTCTGCACCAAGCCGGTGAAGTATAAGGGAGCAGAAAAGCTGCAGATTGACATTGCGAATGTGAAGGCCGCCGCCAATGCCGCCGGGGTCCCCGACCATCACGTGTTTTTACCAGCCACTGCACCGTCGGGCGTCGGGATTAACGAGTACTACAAGAGCGATGAAGAATACTTTCACGCGCTCGCTGCCGAGCTCAACAAGGAATATCAGGCGATCGTTGCCGCCGGTATACTACTGCAAGTAGACGATCCGTTCCTGCCGGACATCTTTGTGGAGCCGGGGCTTGATGACAAGCAGAAGAAGCGGCGAGCGCAGATCTACGTTGAGGCGACGAATGTCGCGCTCAGCAGCATTCCCGCCGAGCGGGTCCGCTTTCACACGTGCTACGGCATCAACGAGGGCCCCCGCATCCACGAATCGAATCTACCTGAGATCATCGAATACGTGCTCAAGATCAATGCCGGCTCTTTCAGCTTCGAGGCGGCGAATCCGCGCCATGAACACGAATACCACCTGTTCGAGCGGGTGAAGCTGCCTGAAGGGAAAGT
>Ga0126381_100011105_pt1 | contig 10172 bp, 8 predicted proteins | sample PanSoiMetPlot_28_FD_96465 | JGI IMG/M metagenome (GOLD analysis project Ga0126381, IMG submission 96465) | Tropical forest soil microbial communities from Panama - MetaG Plot_28 | ecosystem: Environmental > Terrestrial > Soil > Tropical forest > Bulk soil | place: Panama | collected 2016-02-17 | reverse complement strand
GTGCAGGCGGCCCGGAGGGGAGCGGGAAATAAGCGGAGCGACACGGAGGGCCCCCCGAGGTGTCTGCCTTGGCCGAGGGCCTTCGTTTCCCCATCACACGGGCCGCTGGCGACACTTCATGCCCGCTGCAGGGGCCGCGTTCATGATCGCGAAAATTTTTCTAGCCTATAGCGTGATTTATTTACACTAGAGAAATTGTTTTCGTGATCATGAGTCGACGTGCTGAGAAATGACTTAGATAAGTGACGTGGAAGTGCCCGAGGGACGCTAGATCGTGGCGAAGCGGAGGCGGAGGCCCAGGCGGCGGACTACCAGGCGGAACCACACGATGCAGACGGCGGCGCCTACGACCGTGAGCCCGATGGTGACGGCGGAGGACAGCAGCATGAAGAGCCTGAACGGCTCGGTCTCCATCATGACCGCCATGCCCATCGTCAGCAGCAGGAACAGGCCGGACCAGAACCAGGTGGCGCCCTGGAAGAAGCGGTGCAGCCCGGGATGGTGGGTCTCCGGCTGTTTGAGCGCCACGACTTCCTCGGCGAGCTGCGCGACGAGCGGCTTGTGGGTCCCGGCGGTCCGGGCGAATACCACGCTCATCGCCAAGTTGGCGAGCGGGAACTGCAGCTGGAACATCCACATGTAACCAGTGCTGATCGCGACCGCGGTCTGGATGGTCAGCACGATCGCGGAGATCATCAGCAGCGCGGAGACGGAGCCCGACAGCAGCTTGCGGACCGCGATGAGCAGCCAGACGACGGCGGTGCCTGCGAGCAGGCCCGCATCGGGGCTTACCGTGTCCGTGACCACGATGTATGCGCCGAACGGAAGCCCGACAGACTCCGCCATATTCCACGCCGCTGTGCACAGCAGGCGCCGGGGGTGTGGCAGCTCGAGGTGACTTCTGGGGGCTGGCATGCGGATGAGCATACGGGCCGACGGCACCTCTCGGGGCATCATTCGCGGATGGCGGCGTGTCGGATTTGGCTGGCCATCTTTACCTGTTTGGGATGTCTCCACGATTTTTAGAACGGGAAGCGTCCTTCCCGAGTTCGGCCCCCTGTCATTAACAAAAGGTAACGACCCGTATACGAAAAGTAGCAGACACGTCGCTCCCCGGCGAGGACGCGCGTCGGGTTGCGGCACTACAGTGAGAATGCACCGGCAACCTGGGGAGAGGCTTGGAATGACCGCAGAGGTTCCCGCGAGATCCGTGCCTGGCATGCGCGGACCGGATGTCGAGCGTAAGCGCGACGGGGCGCGGTCGACGCTGGTCTGGGACGTGCTCCAGGAGGTGTTGGCCGGGCGCGCGGCGCAGACGGGCCGCGCCGCGCTAGACATCGTGGACGTCGGCGGCGGGACGGGCGGGTTCGCTGTGCCGTTCGCCGCGCTCGGGCACCACGTTACCGTCGTGGACCCAAGTCCGGACGCGCTGGCGGCGGCGCAGCGGCGGGCCGCCGAGATGCGGGTCGCGCTCACGGCCGTACAGGGCGAGGCCGACGGGCTAGACAACCTGGCTGGCCGCGATTCCGCGGACTTGGTGATTTGTCACAACGTGCTCGAGTACGTGGACTCCCCGGCGGCTGCGATGGCCGGCATCGCCCGGGTGCTCCGGCCGGGAGCCACGGTCAGCGTGCTCGCTGCCAACGCGGTGTCCGCTGTGCTGCAGCGCGCTGTCGCCGGGCGGTACGCCGAGGCGCTGCGCCTGCTTGACGAGGGCGGTGGCGGCGCGGGCGTGCCGATGCGGTTCACCCTGGCCGGGCTGACGGCGCTGATCGAGGGTGCCGGCCTGCGGGCGGGCGATGCGCATGGCATCCGGGTATTCGCCGGCCTGCTGCCCGGCGCGGGCGCGGACCCGGTCACCGCCGACGCGCTGCGCGCCCTCGAAGAGGCCGCCGCGGTCTACCCGCCGCTGCGCGACATCGCCGCCCGGCTGCACGTCCTCGGCCACCGCTGAAACGCAGGACCGGTCGCCGTGCCAGCCCCGGATGAGCAGGTGCCCCACGCGGCCGCGCTGCCCGACGACACCGGATGTCACATCCTGCACGTCGACATGGACGCCTTCTACGCCAGCGTCGAGGTCAGGGACCGGCCCGACCTCGCGGGCAGGCCGGTGGTGGTGGGCGGACTCGGCCCCCGCAGCGTGGTGCTCTCGGCCACGTACGAGGCACGGGCTTTCGGCGTCCGTTCCGCCATGCCGGTCGGCAGGGCCAGGCGGCTCTGTCCGCAGGCAATCTTCATCTCGCCGCGGCACCGGCTGTACAGCGACGTGTCCAAGGAGGTCATGGCGGTCTTCCGCGCCGTCACCCCCGCGGTCGAGCCGCTGTCGCTCGACGAGGCCTTTCTCGACGTGTCCGGCGCGCTGCGCCGGCTCGGCCCGCCTGCCCGGATAGCACAGCTCATCCGGGCGCAGGTCAGGGAGCAGCAGGGCATCACCTGCTCGGTCGGGGTGGCACCGGTCAAGTTCGTGGCCAAGATCGCGTCCGCCCGGTGCAAACCTGACGGCCTGCTCGTTGTTCCGGCGGCCGGCGTGCTCGATTTCCTGCACCCGCTGCCCGCCAGCGCGCTGTGGGGCGTGGGCGACCGCGCCGAGGAGGTCCTCGCCCGCCTGGGCCTGCGGACCGTCGGTGATATCGCTCACGTTCCGCTCGCCACGCTGCAGCGGGAACTCGGCGTGGCGGGGGAGCACCTATGGTCGCTCGCGTGGGGGCGCGACGAGCGCCGGGTCGTACCGCACCGGGAGGAGAAGAGCGTCGGCGCCGAGGAGACGTTCGCGACCGACGTCGACGATCCCGAGGTGATCCGCAGGGAACTGCTGCGGCTGTCCGGCCGGACGGCGCAGGCGCTGCGCGCCGCCGGGTGCGTGGCGCGAACCGTGTCGGTTAAGCTGCGGCTGGCCAGCTTCAAGACGATTACCCGGGCTAAGACGCTCGCCGAGCCGACGGACGTGGCCATGGAGATCTACGCGACCGCGTGCGCGCTATACGAGGGCTCCGGGCTCGACAGCAAGGCGCGACTGCGACTGGTCGGCGTGCGGGCGGCGGGCCTGCGGCCCGCCGAGGGTTCGGCCAGGCAACTCGCGTTCGGTGACCGTCCGGCGGGCTGGCGGGAGGCGGAGCAGGCGCTGGACCAGATCGCCCGCAGGTTCGGCAGCGACGCGGTGCGGCCTGCGGCCCTGGTGCCGCCCGATCGTCCGCCCCCATCCGGGCCCGATGATTACGGAGCCCCCAAGCCCTCTTCCAAGGCACGCGGAGAGCCTCGTATCCTGGGAAATGAACCAGGTATGTAAGTGAGGTGAAAGTCACCCCACCCCCGGGTTCCATGGGAGGCGTCGTGCCGCTCTCTGAGCATGAGCAGCGCCAGCTCGAGCAGATCGAGCAGGCGCTCTACAGGGAGAATCGGAGGCTGGGCCGCCTAGTGCGCTCCAGCGACCCCCGCGTGCACTACAAGCGCCGGGTGGTTGAGGCAGCCTCCGGTTTCGCTATGGGCGCGGGAATGGTTGCGGCGGGAGTGGTCTTGCCGATTATCGGGCTCGCCATCGGCGGGTTCGTCGTCATGCTGGTTTGCGGCGTGTGGGCGCTGGCCAGCTGGCGGCACATGGCTGGCGCGGTGCTCGGAGTGGCCGGGCGCGGGCCGGCGGGCAAGCGCCGCAGGGGCCGCCGCAAGAACCGTGGCAAGCAAAGTCGCGGCGCGATGATGGAGCGCCTCGACGAACGCTGGCGCAGACGGCAGGAGGGGGACCTCTAGGGGAAACCCGGCCGGCTGGCTGCCGCCGCATGCGCCCGGCCATGCGCGTGACCGCGCCCGGCGGTCCGTGTTGTGATGCCCGCGTTTCCGCGCGCCATCGCGTGCTGCCCCGCGCTCGCCGCTAGCGTCGGCCGGCGCCCGCACCCACGGGCGGCTCGGTGCGGCGGGCCGCCTCCTCATCGGCCACGCGTGATTCGGCGTGCCCCGCCCCGGCCCTGCCCAGCCTTGCGCCACGCAGCCGTGACCTGCCGAACCAGTCGGTGTTCAGCCTGCCTGAGAAGTCCACCGCCTGGGCGAGACGGATCATCGCCGGGCCTAGCACGGAGGCCGGGACCAGCCGGGCCAGCCATCGCGTCCTGCGCGGCGCCGCCGCGGCGATCGCCCGCCTGACGGTCGCGCTGTCCTCCCGCAGGCCCGCCCCGCTGTCCGGCCGGGCCGCGTACCTGGCACGCTCTTCCGCCATGGCGATGCGCCGCAGCGAGCCCATGGAGGGTCCGGTCAGCTCGAGTGCCGCGCCGACTCGCGCGGTAAGCGCCCGCGGCGACTCGCTAGGCAGGTACCCCGCGCGGTAGTCCACCAGATCGTCGCGCAGTTCCTGCCAGGCGGCGTGTGCCAGCCCCGCGTCACCGCCGCGCGCCCCCGACCGCCAGCGCCTGCGCCTGACCAGCAGCCGCGCGCAAGCGGGCGCCGCGGCGACGAGCACGAGCAGCCCGAGCAGGGCGAGCAAGGCAAGCTCGAGCACTTCGAGCGCGGTCGGCGTGGCAGACGTGCCCGAGGTGGTTATTTCACCAGGGGCGCCCGCGCCGAACGCCAGGTTCAGCTCGTGGCGCAGCGCGGCCGATGGGCCAATCGGCTGGCTGGACGAGCTGGTCCCCCCGGTGCCGCCGCTGGTCGCCGAGGAAGGAGAATTCTGGGAACCGTTGATCGCCTGCTGCGTGTACGTCGGCGTGCTCGCCGTGCCCTGGCCCGCCACGCCCCCCGGCGTCGGCTCGAACCGTAGCCAGCCGAAGCCCTGGAAGTACAGCTCCGGCCAGGCGTGCGCGTCATGCGTGGTGACAACCCAGGTGCCATGTGCCGTTGGCCGGCCGGCGGTGAAGCCGTAGGCGACCCGCGACGGGATGCCAAGCAGCCGCGCCAGCACCGCCATCGAGAAGGAGAACTGCTGGCAGTAGCCCTTCTTGGTGTTGAGGAGGAAGTTTTCCACCCCCTGCGCGCTGTTGATGCTCGGCGCTGTCAGGGTGTACTTGTAGCTCCCGCTCGACAGATAGTTCTGGATGGCGACCGCCTTCTGGAACGGTGTCTGCGCCTTGGCCTGGCTGGCGATCTGCTGGGCGAACCGCAGCAGCGGGGCATATGTGGCAGGAACTTCCAGGTAGTGGTTGGTGATGTCAGATGGCGGCGCCGGCACCTGGTCGAGCGTCTGCTGCCGCGGTGACTGGTCGAGGCTTGTCACCGTGTACCTTAGGCCAGCCAGCGTGACCCCGCTGTCGAAGACCATGAGGCTGTTCTTGTCGGCCTGCAGGTTGCCAGGAGCGCGTACCACCACAGCCGGGTAGGGGAGCGGCAGCGCGCCAAGCTCGTCCTGGCCGACCCCCTGGCTGATCGTCACGTTCGTGGTCTCTGGGACCGCCCCCTCGTTGTCCGTTAGTCCTGGCGCGGCGGGCACCCGCGCGCTGGCGGAAACGAGCTGCCTCGGCTGGCTGAACAGCTGCCATCCGGAGGCAGTCAGGTTGTCAAGAACGAAGATCTGGAAGTACTGCGGGTTCGCGTCGGAGCTGGCGTAGGTGAGGACCGTGGTGGGCTTGCCCTGGCGCAGTTCGTTGCTGAGCTGAGCATTCGGGTCGGGGAATCCCACGCCGCCCGGCCCGGGCGCGCCGCCGATACCCGGCTGCCCGCCGAACAGCCGGGTGGTGTGCAGCCCTGGTATGACCAGCGGCAGGCACAGCGCGACCGCCACCGACGCGATGCCTACCCGCCGGCCCGTGGTGGCGAGCGCCGTGGTGTCGGGAATCTCGGTTGGGCCCGGGTTGGGTCGCTCCCATTCGCGGATCCGGTCCTTGCCCTCGCTGCTCAGCAGGGCGAGGTAACCGACGGTGCCCAGGCAGAAGGCGATGATGGTCCCCAGCCAGCCGCGCGAGACGTTGAGCGTGAACGGCTCGGTGAACAGCAGCAGCAGCGGCAGGCCCGCCATGGCGGCGTTCTCCAGTCGTACCGCGATCAGGTCGGTGAGCAGCGCGGTCAGGCCGATGCCGCCCGCGGCGAGCAGCACCATGCCGGACAGCTCAGGCACCGGGGGAGCGTACTTGGCGGATTGGTTGAAGCCCTGTCCCGCCAGGTCCCACAGCAGGCGCAGGGAGTTCGGCGTTGGTATCAGGTGGTAGCGCGACGCGGCATTCTCGAATCCGAGGTTCAGGTACAGCACGAGCGCGACAAGTCCGCCTGCCAGGCAGACGGCGACCGGCAGCCGCCGCAGCCGGGTGAGCGTGCCCGCCAGCGCGACCACGAGCACGGACCCCACGCCTGCCCAGAACCACTGAACGCCGATGAAGATCGGGTAAAGCGAGACGGAGGCCAGGATGGTCGCGACGGCGGCGGCGATCGTACGGCGGTGACTGCCCATCGTTCAGCGCTCCGGAGCCAGGCCGGCCATCGCGGCGCTCGGCGGCACGCCAGTGGTGCCCTGGTGCAGTTCCTGCCATGCGATAGCGAGCCTGGCGCCGTCTGTCACGGTGGCGACGCGCCATCCGGCGGCGGCCAGGATCTCGCTGCAGGCGGCGGCCGAGTCCCGTCCTTGCCCTGGCACTAGCAGCAGTGCCATCGCCTGCGCGTTTCCGCGTCTGGCCGCGGCCAGCTGGGTGGCCTGCGCGGCGGTCATCACCCCGAGGACCGCGACGATCTGCCCGCCCGCCATGGTCAGCGCGTTAATGCCCGCGGCCAGCCCGCCCTCGCGGGACGGGCGGATGACGGCGAGCGTGTCGAGCAGCGTGTCACGGAATGTGCCCTGGCGCGGTGTCTCCCCGGTGTCCGTCACGAGCCGGGCGTCAAAACCCTCGCCGGCCAGGTGGACCCCGATGGAGGCGGCGGCGGTGACGGCGAGCTCGAAGGACGACGCTTGCAGGTGCGCGGCGCGCCGGGTGTCGAGGAACAGCGAGGCGGTGTTGCGCCAGTGCTGCTCCTCGCGGCGCACCATGAGCTCCCCGTACCGGGCGGTGGACCGCCAGTGCACCCGGTGCAGGCCATCACCGGTCTGGTAGGCGCGGGGCGCGACGTCATCCTCGCCGATCGCGGATATGCTCCGTTTGCCGTGCTCGCTGTCGCCGAGCCAGTTGCCGGGGAGCGGGGGACGGGTCAGCGGGATGATCCGCGGAGTTACGGTGAGCGTGCTCGTGCTCGTGAAGGCGCGGCCGATCGATACCAGGCCGAACGAGTCGGCCACGCGGACCTGCAGCGGGCCGAGTGTGTACTTGCCGCGGGTGTCCGGCCGTGCCGTGTACCGGAACTCCCTGCTGCCGCCGGCGCCGATTCCGTCGAGCACGAACCGCGGCCTGCCGCCCAGCGCGTAGGGCACGGTGTCCTCGCCGAGCAGCAGCCCGGTGCGCAGCCGGGACATGTTCGACAGCTTGATGGTGATCTCGGTCGGCTGGCCGGCGGGTACCCGGGCGGGGCTGATCCGGCGCACGCAGGCGAGCCGGTACCTGGCGCGGCCTGAGCCGAACGCGGAGATCAGGGGCAGCCCCATCAGCAGAGCGCCGATGCGGAGCAGGTCAGGCTCCGGTATCAGCACGCCGCATGCCGCCGCGGCGACGCCGGCGGTGATGAAGCTCCTGCCTCGCGTGGTCAGCGAGCTGAGCAGCTTCCGCATGGCACCTCCGGTTACGGATGCGGCAGCGGCAGCTCCGCGACGAGCTTGGCCACCACCTGCTCGGGGAGCTGGCGCTCGACAAGCGCCTCGGCGGTCGGCAGCAGCCGGTGCGCGAGCACCGGGACTGCCAGCGCCTGGATGTCGTCGGGGATCACGTACTCCCTGCCGTCAAGCGCCGCCCGCGCCTTGCTCGCGCGCTGCAGGTGCAGCGCGGAGCGGGGCGAGGCGCCAAGGCGCAGCTCGGGCGCCGTCCGGGTGGCCGCGGCGAGGGCGATGATGTACTGCTTGACCTGGGTGGAGACCAGCACACCCCGGACGACCTGGATAAGATCGCGCACGTCGGACCCCGTGGCCACCGGCTCGAGCTGGTCCAGCGGCGATGCGGCCCCGTGCGTGTCAAGCATCTCCATCTCGGCGGCCGCGGTCGGGTACCCGATCGATATGCGTGCGGTGAACCTGTCGCGCTGCGCCTCGGGCAGCGGGTAGGTCCCCTCCATCTCCACCGGGTTCTGCGTGGCGATGACCATGAACGGCCGCTCGAGCTGGTACGTCGTGCCGTCCACGGTGACGTGCCGCTCCTCCATGGACTCGAGCAGCGCCGACTGCGTCTTGGGCGAGGCGCGGTTGATCTCGTCGCCGACGACGATGTTCGCGAAGACCGGCCCGGGCTTGAACTCGAACTCGCGGCGTTCCTGGTTATACGCGCTGACTCCGGTGATGTCGCTGGGCAGCAGGTCGGGCGTGAACTGGACGCGCCGCACTGAGCAGTCGATCGACCTGGCGAGCGCCTTGGCCAGCATCGTCTTGCCCACGCCCGGGACGTCTTCGATCAGCAGGTGCCCTTCCGCCAGCAACACGGTGAGCGCGAGCTTTACCGCCTCCGACTTACCGTCGATCACAGATTCGACCGCCCCGGTAATCTGCTGTGCCCTCCTGACGAGGTCATCAAGCGCTCGCTCGCGACCGCGCCCCGTATCGAGTACCAAAGGCCCTCCTTGTAGGCCCGGGCGCGTCTGGCGCGCTGACTACGTCGTCGTCTATTGACAGTATGTCGTCCGGCCGCCAGAGTGCCACGCCCCGCCCGGATGTGCATTCCGCCAGCCGCCTGCCGCTGCGCCCGTCCCGCTCGGTGTCGTTTCCCGGTCGTCGCGCGCGTCCTGTCCGGAAATCTACCTAACGAACGCGCGTTTAGTCCTCTCCTACCTGCTCTTTCCTGATGCCAGGCGGCCGGCAACTGCTCACCCAACGTACGGTGGCGGCCCCCGAGTTCCCCGTGCGGCCCGAGTCTGGCACCCAGCACCGTGCTCCGTTGCCGCATCACTGTGCACTCAAGCCCCGACGTTCACTTGCCGCGCTTTCCGGGTAATTGTGGGCTTTTTCTATCCGCAGAAGAATGTCCCATTCAGCTGCCCCTGGCCTGCCGAATGGGACATTCATCTGGCTGACCGACCACCCCGGACCTCCCGGCGGCAGCGGGCCCTCGTGCGCCTCGGTGGGGCGAAGTGGGGAATCGCCGCAGGGCCGCCGATTTGCGCGTCCGTCCCCCACTTTGCCCCACTCGATTTGACCTGCTGTTTTATCTCCGCAGTAAGGCGATAGCGGCGCTATTGATAGTTGACGGTGGAGCAATGTGGAGTAGAGTGGAGCGCGGTGGAGTGAGATACCCGTCGAATTGGGCCCGCTGGGGGGTTGGGGAGGTGAGCACCGGATGTTTCTCGGTACTCACGCGCCCAGACTGGACGAGAAGGGACGACTGTTCCTGCCGGCGAAATACCGAGACGAGCTCTCGGGGGGCGTCGTGATCACCAAGGGCCAGGAACGCTGCCTCTACGTCTTCCCGCACGAGGAGTTCGGCAGGATCACCGAGGCCTTGCGCAACGCGCCGGTGACGGCCAAGTCGGTCCGTGACTACGGCCGCGTGTTCTTCGCCAGCGCCTCCGACGAGACCCCCGACAAGCAGGGCAGGATCACCGTTCCGCCCGCGCTGCGCAGCTACGCGGGCTTGCAGCGGGACTGCGTCGTGATCGGAGCCAACACCAGGCTTGAGATCTGGGACGCGCAAGCGTGGGAGACCTACCTGGCCGCACAGGAGGACTCGTTCTCCGAAGCCGCGGAGGAGGTGCTGCCAGGGATCTTGTAAGCAGGCCCCGGGTCTGCCCGGTGGCCGAGGCTGTCCGGCGAGTCTCCGCCCGCGCCCGGGCTGCCCAGGCTGGCGTCACTTCCCCGGCGCCAGGCGGCAGCCGCGAACGGGCGCGGGGAGACCCGGCCGGTGCCTGACAGGGGTTAGCGCCTGCGAAGCATCAGGGCTGAGCGGAGGGGTCAATTGGGCGATCACGCCTTTGCGCACGTGCCGGTGATGGCCGGCCGCGTGACCACCTTGCTCGTGCCCGCGCTCGCGGCCCCCGTCCCCGGCGGCCGTCCGCCGGTACTCGTGGATGCCACACTCGGCCGCGCGGGTCACGCGCGTGCCCTGCTCGCGGCCTGCCCGGGCCTGGCGCTGATCGGGATCGACGCCGACGAGGCCGCCATCGAACGCGGGCGCGCCCTGGCGCAGGAGTATCCCGGC
>Ga0126381_100011103_pt1 | contig 10172 bp, 12 predicted proteins | sample PanSoiMetPlot_28_FD_96465 | JGI IMG/M metagenome (GOLD analysis project Ga0126381, IMG submission 96465) | Tropical forest soil microbial communities from Panama - MetaG Plot_28 | ecosystem: Environmental > Terrestrial > Soil > Tropical forest > Bulk soil | place: Panama | collected 2016-02-17 | reverse complement strand
GTCGACACCCTTAGCGCTTCATAGGAACAAAAGTGATAATTCAGGCGCCAAACTCACTGGAACGAGTAGGGTGTCTTCCTCAGCTGCTGATGCTCGCGCCCCGCTCCCACATTGCGTAGGAAATGAGTTACCGAGCGTGATCGAGGACCGGGCGGTAATAATCGGTCTCATGTCCTTCGCCGACTGGCTCGCTGGCCGTAAGCCGCACACCGACCGTCTGCCTGCGCGGATCGACGAGCTGCGGGGCCCGGCTCGCGGCGTGGTGTCGCTGCCGCGTCATCTGGCCCTGCCTGGCGTGCGGGAATGCGACGTGACCGATGCGGCCACGCGGCGCAGCATGTACGGCATCGTGCTCACCCAGGGTCAGCGCAATGACGTAGCCCGGTTTCTCAACCGGGACTACCTCCGGCAGGACTGGCCGCTCATCGCCGGTGCGCTCGACCCCGGCCTGCGGGTGGCGTGTGAGCGCCGGTTCGGACTCGGTGGCCGGGCGGCTAGCCGCGCTTAACCTCGATGGCCGGCTGGCGCAGCAGCTCCCAGGATAGATACCGGGATGCTCGATAAGCTCGTGCCTGCGAACCCGCTCGCCTTCGGAGGCACCATGTCTGACGGGATCACCGTGCTGCCTGGCGCTGGTCAGCCGATACGAGCCGCTGGCATGACGCTCAAGGTCGGTTCGGCGCAGACGCCAACGTGGTCGGCGTTCGAGACTCTCGTGACGCCAGGATTTGACGTCGGCGCGCACGTCCACGCTGCGGCTGAGGAGATCTTCTACGTGCTGGACGGCGAGCTCGACCTGCTGGCGTTCGAGCCGGTCGTGCGCACTGCCACGGACTGGTCAGGCTGGCAGTCGGCGACGGGACAGCGTGTGGTGCGCGCGGGTCCCGGCGCCCTGATGTTCGTCCCGGCGGGCTGCCCGCACGCCTTCGCCAATCGCGGGGAGCTTCCGGTCCGGATGCTGTTCCTGGTGGCGCCTGCCGGGCACGAGCACTATCTAGCGGAACTCGGCGACCTGCTGACCGCCTCGCAGGTGCCGGGCGGTGAGCCGCTGACACCGGAAGCGGTCGCGGCGGTGCGCGCCCGGCACGATATCCACCAGATCACGCCGCTGATTCCCGGCCGCATCGGAACCGCCGCAGCCGGGGGTCCGCATGAGTGAACTGAATGCGGAGCCAGCAGCGCATCACGCAGACACCGCCGCGGCAGCAACCACGGCGCAGTCGGGCAGCAAGTGGTGGGCACTTGTCGCGGTGTGCCTCGGCACGTTCATGCTGCTGGTCGACATCACGATCGTGACCGTCGCACTCCCCGACGTACAGCGCGCGCTGCACTCGAGCTTCTCCGACCTGCAGTGGATCGTGGATGCCTACGCGCTGACGCTCGCCGCGTTCCTGCTGACGGCCGGCAGCCTGGCGGACATGTACGGGCGGCGGCTGCTCTACCTGACCGGCCTGGTGATCTTCACCGGGGCCTCTGCGCTGTGCGGTTTCGCGACCAGCACGATCATGCTCGAGCTATCCCGCGGGCTGCAGGGTATCGGCGGCGCCATCATGTTCGCTGTGTCGCTGGCGCTGCTCGCCGACGCGTTCCGCGGCCGCGACCGGGGTGTCGCGTTCGGCGTCTGGGGTGCAATCACGGGCCTCGCGGTGGCGATCGGCCCGCTGCTCGGCGGCGTCCTGACGTCGGGCATCTCATGGCGGTGGATCTTCTTCGTGAACCTGCCGATCGGCGTGGTGGCGGTCGTGCTGACCGCGACGCGGGTTGCCGAATCGAGAACGCCGGCCGCAGCCACGCCGGACTGGGCGGGCTTTGCCCTGTTCACGGGCGGGCTGGCCTGCCTCGTCTACGCGCTGATCGAGTCGAGCCGGACGTCCTTCACTGATGGCGTGGTGCTGGGCTGCTTTGCCGCTGCCGCCGTGCTGCTCGCCGCGTTCCTGCTGGTGGAGTGGCGCGTCAGCAACCCGATGTTCGATCTCGGGCTGTTCCGGCTGCCGACCTTCAGCGGCGGCCTGGTGGCGGCCTTCGGCCTGAGCGCTTCCATCTTCGCGATGCTGCTCTACCTGGTGCTGTACCTGCAGGACAACCTCGGCTACTCGGCCCTCGGCACCGGGGTGCGGATGACGATCATCTCCGGCGGGACCCTCATTACCGCGACGATTGCAGGGCGGCTGTCCGCACGGGTCCCCGTGCGGCTGCTCATCGGGCCGGGCCTGATCCTGGTCGGCGTCAGCCTCCTGCTCATGCGCGGCCTCACCGCGACATCGACGTGGACGCACCTGATCCCCGGCATGATTCTCGCCGGTCTGGCCATCGGCCTGGTCAACCCGCCGCTGGCGTCGACGGCCGTCGGCGTGGTACGGCCTGAGCGGGCCGGGATGGCGTCCGGCATCAACTCGACATTCCGGCAGGTCGGCATCGCCACCGGGATCGCGCTGCTCGGGTCGCTGTTCGCCAGCAAGGTAACGGATGAAGTGCTGGCGCGGGCCGCCGCCGTTCCTGGCCTGTCCGGCCGCGGTGCGGAGATCGCCGGCGCGGTGAAATCAGGCCAGGTGCAGCGGCTGTTCGCCAGCGTGCCGGGCCCCGTCCGGCAGGCAGTCGGCGGCGTCACAAGGGCGGCCTTCACGTCCGGGCTCGACCAGATTCTGCTGGTGGCAGCCATCATCGCGCTGGCGTCCGGGGTTATCTCGCTGGCCGCGATCCGGACCAGGGACTTCGCGCCGAGCTCGTTAACGGGAAGAGGTGGCTGATGCCAGAGCGGAAAGTGCTGTTCGGCGTCGGGCTGGGCGGATGCAACGGAACGCTGGGCCGGTGGGCCCAGGAGATCGTTCCGGCTGTCCGGGAGGCCGTCCCGTAGCCCGGCTGAGCACGCGCCTACAGTTACCCGCATGCGGAAGTACGTCATCATGGGCGTCCAGGGCAGCGGCAAAGGCACCCAGAGCACCATGCTCGCCGGAGACCTCGACCTGGTCCACATCTCCGTCGGTGACATCTTCCGGTGGAACGTGCAGCACCACACGAAGCTCGGCGCCCAGGTCCGGCGCACCATGGCGGCCGGCGAGCTGGTCAGCGACGACCTGGCCGAGGGCGTGGTGAAGGACCGGCTGACCCAGCACGACTGGAACTACGGCTTCATCATCGACGGGTTCCCGCGCAATGCCAGGCAAGCGGAGTTCTTCCTCGAGAGCTACGACATCGACGGCGTCATCCACCTGGAGCTGCCCGACGGCGAGGTGCGGCGCAGGGTGATGGCGCGCCGACTGTGCGACTCGTGCGGGATGGACTACAACCTGATCGCCTCGAGTCCGAGCGAGGAAGGCAGGTGCGACGCTTGCGGCGGCAAACTGATCCAGCGCGAGGACGACACCGAGGAGGCGCTCGCGGTCCGGCTGCGGGAGTACCACAGCAAGACCAACCCCGTGCTCGCGATCTTCGGCCGGAAGGAGTACGTGGTCTCGATTGATGCGCGGCCGCCGAAGGACGAGATCCAGCGCGCGATCCGGACCGCGCTACGACTGCCGCTGTACAGGGGCTGACGGCCATGCGCGTGGTGGTGGCGCCGGATTCATTCAAGGGCAGCATCGGAGCGGACGCGGCGGCCAGGGCGCTGGCCGCGGGCTGGCGCTCGGCGCGGCCTGGTGACGAGCTCATCGAGCTGCCGCTGGCTGACGGCGGCGAGGGCACGCTCGCTGTGCTAGCAGCGACCGATCCGGGTAGCCGCTGGCACCACGTGGTGGTGAGCGGGCCAGGCGACGCGCTGGTGCGAGCCGGGTGGCTCGAGTTGACCGGACGCATGGCGGTCGTCGAGCTCGCCGCGGCCGCTGGGCTGCCGCTGCTGGGGGAGCTCACCCCGCTCGACGCGCACAGCTACGGCGTCGGCGAGCTGGTCCGGCACGCGCTGGACGCCGACGTTCACATGGTGATGATCACGCTCGGCGGCTCGGCCTGCACCGACGGCGGGACCGGCCTGCTGGCGGCGCTCGGCGCGAGGTTCCTGGACTCCCGCGGTCACGTCCTGCCGCTCGGCGGAGGAGCGCTCACCCGGCTCGCCACGATCGACCTGTCGGGCCTGCGCCGGCCGCCGCCAGCCGGGGTGAGATGCCTGACTGACGTGCCGGCCCCTCTGCTCGGTCCGGGCGGCGCCGCGGCGGTCTTCGGCCCGCAGAAGGGCGCGAGCCGGGACGACATCAGCGTGCTCGAGGCGGGCCTCGCGCGGCTGGCTCAGGTGCTTGGCGGCGAGCCCCAGCAGGCCGGCGCGGGAGCGGCGGGCGGCTGCGGCTACGGGCTCGCGGCCGCGTGGGGGGCGCACCTGCTGCCCGGCGCAGAATGGGTCGCGAATGCGGCCGGGCTGCCGAAGGCGCTGGCCGGCGCTGACCTCGTCATTACCGGCGAGGGACGTTACGACAAAACCTCGCTGCGCGGAAAGGTCGTCAGCACGGTGCGGGCGATGGCGACCAGAGCCGGCGTGCCGGTTGCCGTCGTTGCGGGTTCACTGGCCGGGGCGCCACCGGAGGCGCGCACGGTCGCGCTGTCGGAGCTGGCTGGCAGTGCGGAGGACGCAATGACCGACCCAACGCGGTGGCTGGCCGAGGCGGGCCGGCGGCTCGCTGAGATTTAGCCTGGACACGTGCGGGAGATCGTGGTCTTCAGCGGCAGCGCCCACCGGGACCTGTCGGCCGAGATCTGCGTGGGCCTCGGGGTGCCACTGCGCCCGGTCCAGCTGACGAGATTCGCCAACGACTGCCTGGAGGTGCAGCTCCTGGCGAACTGCCGGGAGCGTGACGTCTTCATCATCCAGCCTCTCGGGCCGCCGGTGCAGGAGAACCTTGTCGAGCTGCTGCTGATGCTGGACGCGGCGCGCGGAGCGTCAGCCGCGCGGGTCACCGCCGTGATCCCGTATTACTCCTACGCACGATCGGACAAGAAATCGAAGCCGCGGATCTCCATTGGCGGCCGGCTGGTGGCCGACCTGCTCGCCGCAGCGGGCGCTAGCCGGGTGCTGACGATTACCCTGCACGCGCCGCAGGTGCACGGCTTCTTCTCGATCCCGGTGGACCACCTGCACGCCCTGCGCGAGTTCGCCAGCCACTTCAGCCGCCTCGATCTCGCCAATTCCGTCGTGGTTTCCCCTGATCTCGGCAACGCCAAGAACGCGGCCGAGCTGGCCCGGATGCTCCGGCTGCCGGTAGCCGCCGGGGCGAAGCAGCGGCACAGCGACGAGCACGTGACGATCAGCTCCATCATCGGCGATGTCGCGGGCCGGGACGTGATCGTGGTGGACGACGAGATCGCACGCGGCACGACGATCATCGAGCTGCTTGACCGGCTGCGCGAGCACGACGTGCGCTCGGTGCGGATCGCCTGCACCCACGGGCTGTTCAGCGATGGCGCGCTCAAGCGGATCGCTGGACAGCCGCTGGTGCGCGAGATCGTGTGCACCAATACGCTGCCGGCCCCGGCAGGTGGTGGCGGGGCAGAGCTGCGCGTCATCTCGGTGGCTCCGGCACTGGCAGAGGCCATCAGGCGGATCCATGAGGGTGAGTCGGTGAGCGCGCTGTTTGGCTCGGGCTAGCCCGGGTGGCGCGAGCGCGGGCTGGCTGGGCGAACTCGCAGGCTGATGTCGGGGACTGTCATCATCGCGTATCATCGCCTCATGGGTCGATGGGAGCCGAACGCGCGCGGCCGGCTGGCGCAGGCGGCCCTGACGCTCTATGCCGAGCAGGGGTTCGAGCAGACCACGGCGGCGGAGATCGCCAGCCGCGCAGGGCTGACCGAGCGGACTTTCTTCCGGCACTTCGCCGACAAGCGTGAGGTCTTGTTCTCCCGCATGGATTCCATGCGGGACATCATCGTTGGTGCCATCGAGGACGCGCCGGCATCCGCGGCGGCGATGGACGCGGTGAGCGCGGCGCTGCAGGCAATGGGCGCGATAATTCAGGAGAACCCCGAAGTCGCCAGGCTGCGCGATGCAGTCGTGTCCGCGAATGCCGAACTCAGGGAACGCGAGCTGATCAAGCTCGCCGACTTCGCGGCGGTGATAGCCGGAGCGCTGCGCGCCCGTGGCATCCGCGAGCCTGCCGCGAGCCTGTCAGCCGAAACAGGCATCGCCGTCTTCAAGGTCGCCCGCGCACGCTGGATCAGCGAGTCAGGTCAGCCTGACCTGCCCGAGATGCTCCGCGAGTCCATGACTGACCTGAGGGATGTCTTCGCCGACCGGCTCCCCAGCGCTGCCGTTCGGTCGTGAATCGGTCGGCAGCCGCGCTGCGCCGGATTCCAGGTCGAGCAGAAAGCGCTTGCGCTCTAGGCCGCCCCCGTAACCCGTCAGGCTGCCGTCGGCGCCGATGACTCGGTGGCACGGCACAACAACGGCGATCGGGTTCCGGCCGTTGGCCAGGCCGACGGCGCGCACCGCCGCCGGGTTGCCGATCCTGCTGGCGAGCTGTCCGTAGGACCAGGTCTCGCCGTAGGGGATCTGCCGCAGCGCCGCCCAGACCGTGCGCTGGAACTGCGTTCCGGCCGGGGCCAGCGGCAGGTCGAACTCCGTGAGCCGTCCGGCAAAGTAGGCGTCGAGCTGGTCAGCCACCGAGGCAAACGGCTCGGCCTGCGGGTCGCCCGGCGCCCCGACGACCTCGTCGCCAGGCCGGTGCCGCTGAGCGTCCATATACAGGCCAGTGAGCTGGCCATCCGCGGCCACCAGCGTGAGCGGGCCGATCGGGCTGTCGACTACAACGTGCGTACGCATGGCCTCTCCTATCGGGGCAGGTGATTGATGACGTGGTCAGTGGCGGCCCAGAGGTACTGGACCGCGTACGACCGCCAGGGCCGCCAGGCGGCCGCGCGATCCGTCAGCGCCAGCGCTTCGTCGGGCAGCCCGGCCTGACGGGCGCCCGCGCGGACGCCGAGGTCGGCTGCGGGGAAAGCGTCCGGGTCGCCAAGTGCCCGCATCGCGATCGTCTCGATGGTCCACGGGCCAAGCCCTGGCAACCCGGCCAGCTGAGCGCGTGCCTCGTGCCAGTCGCTGCCCGCAGTGAGATCGACCCGGCCCTCCGCCAGGGCGGTGCTGAGCCGCGCGAACGACTCGCGCCGGGATCGCGGCATCGCCAGCGTGTCCGGGTCCGCTATGGCCAGGTCGGCTGGGTCGGGAAACAGCCGGCTCAGTCCTCCTGCCGGATCGCCGACCGGCTCACCGTGCGCGGTCGTCAGCCGGCCGGCATGGGTGCGCGCGGCTGAGATCGAGATTTGCTGGCCTAGTACGGCGCGCAGCGCGAACTCAGCCGGGTCAACCGTCCGCGGCACCCGGCGTCCGGGCGCCTTACCGACGAGGGGCGCCAGCACGCTGTCCGAAGACAGCAGATCGGCGATCGCAACCGGGTCGGCGTCGAGGTCAAGCAGGCGACGGCAGCGGCTGATCGCGCTGGCGAGGTCGCGCATGTCGGCGAGGAGAAGCTGGCAGCTGACGTGATCCGGCTGCGGCCGCAACGCCACGATCCCGTGGCCGTGCGGCAGCCGCAGCGTGCGCCGGTAGGCACCGTCGCGCCATTCCTCCACGCCGGGCACGGCAGTTGCGGCCAGATGGCCGAAGAGGCTGTCTGGTGCGAGCGGCGTCCGGAACGGCAGCCGGAGCGACAGTGACGTCAGCGGGACGCCGGTCAGCGCCGGGCTCGCCGCACCTGGCCCGGCTCCGGCTTGGCCTGCGACATGCTGCCCAGCGCGAGCGCGGCCTGCCCGCTCGCGCAGTTCGCTGGGGGAGAGTGCGAATACCTCCCGGACGGTGTCGTTGAACGTCCGGATGCTGGCAAAGCCAGCCGCGAACGCCACCTCGCCCATCGGCAGCGTCGTGGTCTCGATCAGAAGGCGCGCCGTCTGCGCGCGCTGCGCCCGGGCGATGGCGAGCGGCCCGGCACCAAGCTCAGCTAGCAACTGCCGCTCTACCTGCCGGACGCTGTAACCGAGCCTGCGCGCCAGGGCCGGCACGCCACCGTCATCCATGACGCCATCGGCGATCAGCCGCATCGCCCGGGCGACCAGGTCTGCCCGGACGTCCCACTCCGGCGAGCCAGGACTGGCGTCGGGCCGGCATCGCTTGCAGGCGCGAAAGCCAGCCTGCTGAGCGGCGGCGGCGCTCGGGAAGAAGCGCATGTGGTGTGGCTTGGGCGGCACGACCGGGCAGCTCGGTCGGCAGTAAATGCCGGTCGTTGTCACGGCCGTGAAGAACCAGCCGTCGAAACGGGCATCCTTGGACTGCACAGCCCGGAGACAGCGCTCACGGTCGTGGAAAATTCGCTGGTCATCCATGACCTAAGCGTCGCCGATGTCCGCGGCGATTACTAGCGAGATTCCGACACCGACGTTTCATCTCTGCACGTAGCGATGATGATGTCGCAAAATTGCCAGCGAAGCGTCGCTTCGCTCGAGCTCGCGCTGGCTGTTGTAGGCGCGCAATACCGGCTGTACGACATCGACCGCCTGATCAGCCGGACCCTGGCCGATGCGATCCTGACCGGGCTGCTCGTCGGGGTGTACGCGGGGCTGCTACTGGTCGCGACGGAGGTCTTCCGGTTCCACACCCCAGTGGCAGTCGCCGCGGCGACGCTTGCGGCGGCAGCGCTCTTTAACCCGCATCGGCCGGCCGGCGGAACACGGCTAAGATTCGCGCCGCGCAAATTTGCGCGCTACGCAAGTTAGCGTATGCTGACAACGTGAGTACGTCGTCCGACACGGACTCGACCTGGGTCACCGGCATTCCCGGCGTGCCGGGCGCGGTGCTGATGCCCGACCATGGCTCCGGGTTGCGCGAGCGCAAGAAGGTCGCGACTCGGCGGGCGCTCGGCCTCGCGGCCATGCGGCTAGCCGCCGAGCGCGGCCTGGATAACGTCCTCGTCGAGGACATCGCTGACGCCGCCGGGGTATCGGCGCGCACCTTCAACAACTACTTCGCCAGCAAGCACGAGGCAATCTGCGCGCTCGGCTTCGACCGCGCCATGCGAATCGGGGCCGCGCTGCGCGAGCGCCCGGCCGGCGAGCCGCTGTGGGACGCGATCACGGCCGCCGTGATGTCGGAGTACGGCTCGGCGGACCGCGCGCTCGGCGAAGACTGGATGACCGGGGTCCGGCTGGTTACCGCCGAGCCCGCCCTGCGCGGCGAGTACCTGAAGGTGCAGGCGATGACGCAGTACTCGCTGGCTGAGGCCATCGGGATGCGGATGGGCTTCAACCCAGGCGGCAGCATGTTCCCGCGCATCCTGGCGGCCGCGGTCACCGCAGCCGTTCAGGCGGCGATGGAGCGCTGGCTGCACGCCAGCCGCCCGGTCGCTCTGGCACCGCTTGTCAGGCAAAGCCTCCAGCAGCTGGCCGGGGGCATGCGAGAAGTGCTGCCACCGGGATGACAACCGCCAGCTACCAGCCAGCCGTTCCTTTGTCCTTCGACCTTAAGAGAGCCAGTTGCTGATCCGCCTGCTGCGCAGCTACCTGCGCCCCTATCGCACGCCGCTCGCCCTCGTGCTGCTGCTCCAGCTTGCGCAGACAATCGCGACGCTCTACCTGCCGACTCTTAACGCCGACATCATCGACAAGGGCGTGATCTTCCACAACACGCACTACATCCTGACCACCGGCGCGGTAATGCTGGTCATCACGGTGGGGCAGATCGGCTGCGCTATCGGGGCGGTCTATTTCGGCGCGCGCACCGCGATGGCGCTCGGCCGGGATCTGCGGCACGGACTATTCAGCCAGGTGCAGAAGTTCTCCGATCGCGAGGTAAACCACTTCGGCACCGCATCGCTGATCACCAGGACCACCAACGACGTGCAGCAGGTCCAGATGCTGGCGATCATGACATTCACGCTGCTGGTGTCGGCGCCGATCATGTGCGTCGGCGGCATTATCCTGGCGCTCAACCAGGACGTGCGGCTGTCGTCGCTGCTGCTCATCGCCGTGCCGCTGCTCGGCGTGATCGTGACCCTCATCATCGCGCGGATGCGGCCGCTGTTCCGGGACATGCAGGAGCGGCTGGACAGCATCAACCGCGTGCTCCGCGAGCAGATCACCGGTGTCCGCGTGATCCGGGCGTTCGTGCGCGACGACCACGAGCGGGACCGGTTCGGCCAGGCCAGCACGGAGCTGTTCGACGTCTCGCTCGGCGCGGGCAAGCTGATGGCGCTAATGTTCCCGTCGGT
>Ga0126381_100011102_pt1 | contig 10173 bp, 9 predicted proteins | sample PanSoiMetPlot_28_FD_96465 | JGI IMG/M metagenome (GOLD analysis project Ga0126381, IMG submission 96465) | Tropical forest soil microbial communities from Panama - MetaG Plot_28 | ecosystem: Environmental > Terrestrial > Soil > Tropical forest > Bulk soil | place: Panama | collected 2016-02-17 | reverse complement strand
GGGAGTTAGGTTCATCATTTCTAATTGATTTTACGGAACACTATAGAAAGCTCGAATCGGTGCAGGGGCATCTGTCCATCCGGCGATTTAACGCGAGCTATAGGGCGGCAGCAAAACTTCTCAACGAAGCGTCGCACTGTTTCAGTGGGCAATCCGTTCGTACGAGCTGCGTCCCCGCGCGGTTATTCAGCCAACAATGAAGGTGCCGCTCCAATTCGCAGGTTCACCACCTTCTTCCCGCATAGGCGGGCTGCGGCGCGAGAAGCTTGTTCCCGCTTCGGATGAGAATGGCCCCCTCCGGCGGGTTCGGGTCGTAGCTCGCCGAATCGAGCGTCACCTGCGTCACCGCGTTGTACAGAGCGGGGGAGTCGCCTTCCTTGTTGTTCCACACGTAATTCTTCTCGGTAAACACGTGGTGGTGGGCGCCCTGCAGATCCTCGCTCCGAACAACGCTCAAAGGGCCTGGGCCGGAGTGCACTCTCACGGTCTCACCGGCCGGCAGGATGCCCTTGAATCCCATGACCCGCTCCCAGGTCGGCTGTTGGCCGTACGGGTGGTACGCCCGATGGTAGAGTTCAACGTTCGCCAAGTCGGCGCCGGCCGACCCATTGTTCTGAAAATCGACCCATTCGCCCGCGAGTTGCGCGGCGGAGGTCTGCCCGTGCGGGCCGCGGTCTTTGCCGGCCGGGTTGGGCTTGATGCGCGTAATGTAGAGTGACATGTTGAAATGGCTCCAGAGGTTCGCCGCGGCGCTGATTACGTCCCGCCGCGAGGGGCGGCTACAAGAACCCCTACTATGTATTCGTATGAGGCGCTCGGATTTCCTGCCCACTGCCAAGAATATTTATGGAAAAATGGGCCTGTACGTTCGAATATACTTTGCGGGAGGTTCGGACGTGGTCGCTCATCCTCAAACCAGGCGGATGCATAGTGAACCGGTTCCAGAATATCGATTGGGACAGGCTGTACAAGCTGCTCCGGGTCGTTGCCGCCGGCATCGTCCGACGAACCAACTTCGGAGACTCTATCGATTCCTTCACCGCCGAGGATCTCGTGATGAAGACTATGGACGCTTTCTTCGCGTCTTCCAATGGTCTCGGCTGGGCCGAGCAGAAGGGCAGCATCGAGGCGCTCCTATGCGGAGTGTTGAAAAAGAAAGCAATCGACCACCTGCGTCGGCAGAAGCACGTCGCGGGGTCGCTCGACGATGGCTCCGGCAAACTGACCGGGGCCGGTAAACCGCGCGCACCCGCTCCTGAGCGGGCGCGGACCGACGTTAAGGCCCGGCTATGCGAGCTCGTCCGCGACGATAAGGACCTCGAGGATCTTCTGGCCGCAACCGAGTTGCTCTCGGGCGATCACAATGTAAATCAGGAGCTAGGAGAGATTCTCAACAAGACCCCGAAGCAAGTGTCCAATCTTAAACAACGCTTGCTCTCGATCGATGGGGTAAAGGAACTATATGCCGAACGACAGGTTGCCAAACGACGAACCTGACATGCTGGATACGCTGTTCGGCGACCCGACCAGCCTCAGCGACGACGACCTCGATCTCCTGTTCGAAACCGTCGCGCCGGCAGAGGATCCTTCGGAGGCAATCCACCGCATGGCGGAAAAAGCGGCCAGCGCGTACAGGAAGAGGAACCAGGTGCCGCCGGATCATGTACAGGCGGCGCTCGATGCCACCAGGCACATCACCAGTCTCGATCAGGCCTCGCCTTCCCTTCTCCAACAGATTGCCAATAAGCTAGCGGGCCCGGTTCTCGGCCCGATAGATGATCCGGCATTTTCGTACAGGAACCGCACCGACGATCTGAATGCAAGCGATCAGGCCGTCATCGACGAGTTGACGGAAGAACTCAAAGAGGACTGGAAAGAGGAGAACGACGAGTGAGTCCCGCCGCGCAACTCGCGACTTTTGTAGCGCAGAAGTTGTCGGCTGGCCCCAAGCCTGACCTCAGTGACATTTGCAAGAAGCTAGGCCTCCGGGTGAAGGAGGTTCCGGCCACCGGCTTCGATGGCGCCCTAGTACGGAGCCGAAGCGCTCAGAAGGGCATCGTGGCGGTGAACGCGCGCATCCGCGAGCAGTCCCGCAAGCGCTTCACCGTCGCCCACGAGATCGGCCATTTCGTCATCCCGCATCATCGCCTTCTCGGGAACATTTGCGAGCAGCGCGCGATCGAGAGTTTTTCGACGCGCCTGCAACGCCCCGAGCTCGAAGCGAACGAGTTCGCCGCCGAGTTCCTGCTGCCGAGCGACGTCTTGAGGCGGACATTCAAGCTTCGGGAGTTCTCGCTTGCGCAGATCTCCGCCGTCGCAAACGACTTTGAAACGAGCCTGACGGCAACGGCACGCTGTTTCCTCAACCTGACCGATCTTCCATGTGCGCTGGTATGGAGCGTTTCTGGGAATGCTCGGTGGTGCGCGCGGAGCGCCGCGTTTCGTTTTTTTCTGCCGCTTGAGGAATTGCCCGGGCCGACCTCTTTCGCCGCCAAACTTTTCAGCAGGGCGGCAGTGCCGACGGACTTCGCCGCAGTGCAGCCAGACGCTTGGCTCGATCGCGGGAACGCCGCGAGTGTTGAGACACTCCTCGAACACTCCATTTTTCTTCCTAACTACGACGCAGTTCTGACGCTCCTATGGGCGTACCGCGTGCAGGAGCCGGCGTATGAGGAAGAGGGCGAAGAACTTATAGAGGAGATGAACCCTGAGGACTTCACTCTCGGCCGGAAACGGTGGCCGCGGTAGTCGTGCTGTTCGTTGTGTCGCCGCGATGCGGCGGAAATCGCCGCCAGACCACGCGGTATCACAGAACCACGGGAGGCGGTACTCATTTGAGCATTTGAGCTGCATTTTTCTGGGTTAGAGGTTCTATCCGGGTTACCGTTGATCTGCCGAAGTCTCTCCAGCACCTCGATTGAACGCAGAGTGGCCCTGATCGAGCGGTTGAAGAAAGCCCGTGCTGCCAAGGCTGCGAAGAAGATGGCGGGTTAGTCTGGCTCAGACCCGGCCACGGCTGATCACCGAAATTTGGTCCGTCGCAGGGAGCGCCCTCGACGGTTCCTGGGTACTCGTCGACGATTCTGACTGTTCCGGTTCCGGCAGAGCAGCAGACTCCAGAAATGCAGCCTGCCAGCGCCGACCTTCCTCACGACAACCCGGATCTTGACGTCCTGCTTCACGAATGCAGCGACGAATCCCCACCATTGGATGGCACTCCTCGGCTGCGCGTGGCGCTGTCTGGCACCGTTCCGGCAAATCCTGGCCGCCGTGCGGTACTCCTGCACGGTCGTCGCGGTCTGGTGGACGCGCAGAGCGAGCGGGAGCAATATGAACCGCGGGAACTGCTCTGCTCTTCCCGATTTCGCTCGCCCTGCGACGAATATTGGAGATGCCGAAAGCCTCCAACCCCGAGGAGGATATCTTCCTTGGGGAATCGTAGAAACACGCCATTTTCATAATTTCGGACCTTCAGGTCTTTTCCCTTCTTGTAAATTGAATTCAATTGATGCAAACTAATTTCCGGTACCCGTACACTTAGTACCAAGGAAAGGAGCATGAGGAACCGTATGACTTCGCTGACACAGGCTCGCGTTCTTAGCGCATCCCTGTTGATCTTTAGTTTCCAGAGCTTTCAGACGCCCCTGTCCGCAACACCAACACGAATTTATAGCAACATAGGCAGAGTAGCTTTCTCGACATATCTTACAAGCTACAATGGCTACAGCGGTTGCGGCAGTCTCTACCAACAAATTCCGACGAGGACATGCTACCAAACTCTATTTGCATCACTGGCCGCGCAAGGTGTATCCGGTGTGCGCTTTTTCCTGAGCTTCTGCTCGACTGACAATCAATTCTACGTCAGCTGCGTTAAGAACTACCCGAACGGGACACAGATCAACCAGTTGTATTTGAACGCTTTGCAAGCATTCTTTGCCGATTTGCATGCCGCCGGTATTTCCAACGTCATTGTCACGCCATCTTTCGATGATCCAAATGACCCGAAATATCCCGTTGCGGCCCAGTATTATTCATGCACACCCAATGTGCCAGTCGCTCTTACGTTTTTTCCCCTATTACCATACGGGAAGTTTCCCGGTAATGCACAAGGCGACCTCTATCCGTATCCTCAAGGAATCAATCAAGGCTATGGGTGTTCACCGAGTAACCCGTACTTCCTCGGTGGTGAATACATGACCGTGCCCCTCGTATTTATTTCCTATAACGCACAACAAGCGGGTGTCACCGTCACGGAAGTCGATCTGACACAGGAGGTTAATCTGCATGATTTCACGGTCCAAGCGCGTTTACTGCTGGACAATACAACAAGTTGCGATGGAACCCAGCAGGGCAACGGAAACCAGTGTGATATTTGGGATAGCGCTGTGGACGCCGTTAGGCCGTTTAACAGCCCCACGGCCTCGATAGTGCTCTCTGTACAGAGTAATCATCCAGTAGATGCTCGCACCCCTCCATGCGCTTCCTACTATGGTGATCCTGGCCAACATGTTCTCCTATCTGAAATGTTGGCTGCGCTCAATGTCTGGTGGATTGGAACGCCGGCTGGCGAGCAGAGCGGTAGCGGTTTAGCTTGCGGCGGATCGTATTCAAGCGATATGGTCGTGCTGTACCGGTTATTCGAATATGCCGTCACCACGGTAGACGTTCATGATTATGCATGTTTTCTGGGCGACATTGGTTGCTCCAACGCCAGCCCAACCGACATCTTCAATCAGGCGGTCCTTGATTTTACCGCTTATCGCGATACGTTGTCCCTCTGGGGGCCGAATCCGACAAACAATGTTCCCGTTGCTCAGTCAGTTGATGTTTTCAACCCTGGCGGCGTCTACTGGGATAAGTACAACCAGTTCATAGCCCAGGGGTTGCTGCCTTCGCTTGCTCTGCCAACCACACAAGTATGGAGCGCAGGCGCGGTGGTCGGTGAAACCTGGGCCGAGAGCCCGTGTATTATTGCTGGATTTTCGAATGGCACAGACCCCGCGCCCGTCACGTATAACGGCTACCTGAACTCGACCCTGTACCAGATAGCGTCTCAACCGTTCGTCATCATGGAGCCCTGGTACACGACGTCGTCCTGTTTCGCCGTGCAGTATCCTTGGGTATTGAACCCACCATATGTGCCCAGATCTAACTGATAAGGAGAATATTCATGCAACGACTTGTTTTCATATTGGCCATTTACATCAGCAGCTTCTGCGCAGAAGCAGGGACCGCTAGCATTAGTGGGTCGGTTCTTTCGATGACCAACTCTCCGCTGGCCCGGGTTTCGGTGTTGCTGCGACGGATTCCGAAGCTCCTCCCAGCAACACGGCCTGGAGGTACCCCGCACGAAATGGCACCCGGCGAGGAAAGCCACTCAGAAGTTCTGACGACCGATAACTCCGGAGTCTTTTCCGCCGCGGGTTTGGCTGCGGGAGAGTATTACATTTGTGCAACGCCCAAGCAACCCGGATTGTTGGATGGATGCCAGTGGGATCCCGTGCGCGTATTCTCTCTTCTGGACGGTCAGGCCTTGTCCGGGCTTCAGATTCCCCTTCGATCTGCAAGGACGCTTACGATCACGGTAGCGGACCCTAATCATGTAATTCCGAATCAGTCGCGGGGTGGAATCCTCGTGACGGTGGCGAGCTCGGAAACTTTCGGTGTTCATGCTGCTGTTTCCACCGCGCAAAGCCCTAGTAGCCAGATGTTCTCGATCCCTATACCTCTTGATAAGCGCTGCATAATCCGTATTGTCACTCGGGGGGCGACTGTAGTCGATGCTAACGGTAAGGCGATACAGAGCATCAACGACGTAGCACTACCGAGTATCCCGGCGCTTGGCAATTCACTCGCCAGTGCCCAGCCCATTGGAAAGGTGTTCCTGTCAGAAGTGACGCCTGGCCCTAGCGACATCTCTGCGGCTTTCAGTCTCATCCCGCTACCGTGATGCTCCGCTGAGCCAGAAATCGAAGAATATCGTGGTGGGGCCGGTCCTCGGTCGGGCGGCCCCCACCAGCCGATTCTCGAAATGCAACGTCAATGATACAAGTGACGTTCCCTTTCACGCCCGATCCGACTCTAGAGGTGTTCACTCGACCCGAATAGGTATCCGGCTCACTTCTTTCTGTGGATTATCCAAGAGTGGCACGCATAAACCCAAGTCACGGGTATCACCGGGTGGCGGGAGATATGCGCTCTCTACATCGAAATCTAATTGCAGCACTGGCTCGTGCAGGGCAGACACAGGTAATTCACCGCGAAATTCAGCCTGTCCGGCTTCGGTGTAGGATTGTTGGCCGACAACCTGGCCGTTGAACGTGCAACTTAGCGTGACTGGACCGCATGCTGCTACGGGCTCGGGTATTACTACGTCGAGGATGAGCTTCGTTATATGGACTTCTAAGGGCAGGACTACACCTAATCCAAACCGTTTAGCCGTCCACTGCCATCGATCTTCCTCCGGAGCGTACCAGCCGGATAGAGGACGAACAGATAGAGCTGGGTAAAATACGCGGCTTTGAGCCAATACGAACATCCGTTCATCCGCATCCCTGGCAACGGGGTTTGAATCACCATGGCACCCGACAGATCGAAATCCTGAGATGGCCCATCGGGTTCGCTGCAAGAGTCGCAATAATGCGAACGACGAAAAGATCCAATAGTTCGTAGCGTCATTCTCGATCTCTCGTCCATCAGGCAGATATACCAGCGGCTCGCGGTCAAACCTCGTATTACTAGGTGTAACTTTCGCGACCCTTGTACTGAGCAGGCACCAGCGTGTGTGGTAAGCGAGCTCTTCGAGAACACCGTAGGGATTCTTGAGATGGTAGAGAATTCCAAGGAAGAAGGCAATTCCGTATCCCCTGCGGGGAAAAGTCATGAACGTGTCCAGGTTGAGGTCGTGGATGTTCAGCGGCGCATTGAGTAACTTGGAGAGCGTTCTGACACCGGATAGACGATTATAGTTGTTGGCTGAGTAATCTAGCGCGTCAACCGTCATCCCGAGTCGGCTGAGAAAAACGGCAAGGTCCCCATCTCCACAGCCGATATCAATAGCCGGATAGGTCTGACAGGCGCTCGCAATTTCCTCATATCGCAAGCCGAGCAGCTCCGCGATAACGGGAAAAGTGGAAAGCGAATCATAAGGGTACCAGCCCAGTTCGCATAAAGGAGGGGCTTGTTGCTTAACTTGCCGGACTTCTGACCAAAACTGTTCTCCTCGCGCCAGAAACTCATCAGGGGTTCGTGGAAAGGCGGGTATCATAAATGGTCGATCCAAAGCGGTTATTATATCGCACTGCCGACTCGTGACCAGTGTGCTCTAGCCTGATATGCAACGCCTGATATGCAACGTGCCTCCCTTACGGTAGACTGTGAGGTTGTGAGCTCCTCGGTAGAGTTTAAGGTAGAGGCTCGGCGCAGCATCGCCGAGTGGCTGACGCTCGCCGCCACGGCAATAACGCTCGCCCTCCTGATTAAAGGAGCGGTCTGTTCAAAAATATTCTCTCAGCAAATCTGGGAACCGAAAGGTCTCCAACGACTCTGTTGGTTTGTAGAAGTTTATGCCGCCATGGTCCTCGGAGTCTGGTCGACACTGCGCTGGCTACTGCCTATCGCTATCATCATTGCGATGTTCTTCTCTGCCGTAGTCTCCGTAGGTTTGGCCCCTATTTTGACGGTAGTGCTGCTCTTGTGCGCCGCACTTGCGGTTGGAGATTTAGTGGTCCGCGGAGCAGCGCCCCTGGACAACTGCATCAGCGTGGCGTGTGGGCTCGGACTCTATGCAACTCTTTTTGGACTAACTGCCCACATTGCAGTCAATTATCCAGTCTGCTGGTTGGCCCTGCTTGTTATGCCCTGCGTTTTTCGACTAGCGCGCTTCAAAAGCCTGTTCCAACTGAAGCGGTGGCGTCCGGAAGGAGCTGAGTTTTGGGCTGCGGCGTTGCTCGGCCTGGTGCTATCGGCTCACTGGTTAATTTCATTGACTCCTGAGGTTGGCGCTGACGCTCTTGCGACGCACTTGGCCATACCTGCGTATGTCGCGCGGCACCATCAGTGGTCGTTCGACTTTACAACTTTCATTTGGGCAGTCATGCCGATGAACGGAGATTGGATCTACTCGATCGCATACCTGTTGGGCTCTGAGGGCGCTGCACGTCTTACGAATTTCGCGACGATGGCCATTCTGAGCGCGCTTATTTTTCAACAAGTCAAGCGGAATCTCAGCACTGGAGCGGCGCTCCTAGTGACTGGAGCCTTTGCTTCAACTCCGCTCGTTCAGCACGAGACGGGCTCACTGTTCATTGAGAATTTCTGGGCTCTGCAGATCTTCGCCGCCGCCTGCGCTTTACTGCGCTTTCACGAAACTCGCGGCCGGCGCTGGATCGGCGTCTCGTCGTTGCTTCTCGGCGTTGCCCTTGCCACTAAGCTCGGCTCCGTACCCTACATCGTTGTCTTGGCGACGTTGCTGACGGTTGAAATCAGCCGCCACCATCACAGGATCTGGCTGGCACCCTTTTCGGTGTTGGCGTTTGGAACTATTCCATACCTTTATGCGTGGAGAGTAACGGGTAATCCCTGCTTCCCATATCTCAACCGGATCTTCCACTCACCGTGGTTTGATCGGGCAGCTCCAATGGTCGATCCGAGATTCCCCTCGCGACTCTCAACGACAGTTCTTTGGGATATTACCTTCAAGTCCTCCAATTTTCTGGAGGGACAGAATGGCAGTGTCGGCTTTTGGTTGTTCCTGCTACTGCCAAGTATTGTCGTGCTACTGGTTTTTCGCAGATCGATCTATTTCGCCTGGATCTCCGCTATTTTAATCATCGTGAGCGGTCTCGCTGTACTCTCAACGCAGGCGTACCTTCGATATCTTTACCCTTCTCTCCCGTTTATCTCGATGCTTATTGCGCTACCATTACGGTGCTCACCTACTTGGATCGCGCATCGAGTCTATGGTACTCTCATGGCGGCGGCAACACTCACAAACGTTTACCTACTACCCACGGCAGGCTGGTATCACCGAGATTTCTATATCTTCCCGCCAGAGCGTGATAGTTATATAGCTGCACACGCGCCTGAACGGCTAGCAGTAGCCTACCTTAACAGCCGTCATCCCGGTGCACCAACTGGCTTCTTGACCACGGACGCGATCGCCGGTTTTAACGGCATGCCCTATACTCCCTCTTGGCATACGCCAAGACTCGCAACTGCGCTACAGACGTTCCAGACCGCTTCGGATGTTGTCGACTTCGCCGAGAGACATGGGATTCGCACTTTCATCGGACCCACTCAATTAGAGACGCTTCAGACATCCACCCTTGAGGACTTTGTGGCTCGCTGCGCCATCGCGGAATGGGCAAGAGGCGGAATTTCCGTTCTCACTTTGCGACAGGTCGTGGGCAGGGATGCTTGTATCCCAAGAACTGCCGTTCTGCCAGATTCCATTGCGAGTGTCCCCGGGGACTACGACGATCGCGATCCGAGGGTAGTATTTACCGGTACGTGGTGGCGAGATGACCAATTCCGGAGTGCCTGGGCAGGAACGCTGACATATTCAAACCGGGCCGGCGATGAGGCCGAGTTTACATTTCAGGGGCAAAGTATTCAGTATTGCTATACGCGGGCCGCCAATCGAGGGATTGCTGTAATTGAGGTGGATGATACATCGTATGGACCCCTTGATCTTTATGCGCCTCACGTAGCATGGCGGACGTGCACGACCTGGGCATTAGCCCGCAACGGACTTCATACCTTTAAGGTGCGTGTGGCCGCTGACCATAACTCCGCTTCAACCGGGACATTTGTTGACGTTGACAAAGTTGCGGTCCGATAAGTCTGCGTACATCAGGTGTGCTATGCTCTCCGTAACAATCTACCAGACAAGGTAGGGTGGCTTAGGATTCTAAGTCGAGTGACTCTCGTCTAATATACCGGTGCGAGGTATTAGGGCTGACCCAAAACCCCAAAGTTGTACCAGTTGCAATTAGAGATATCGTAGGCAGTTGAGGTCCTCGTCGGCGTCGATATCTCGATATCTGCCGTCGCCTTGAATGTATTGCGATCTTCTTTAGGAGGCCCTCAAAACTCAAAACGCAGCCGCCTTTGTGCAATGGATCGATTATTTATCGGGATCTTCTGCTCCTTCGGTGTACGTGCTTTCGCACG
>Ga0126381_100011101_pt1 | contig 10173 bp, 11 predicted proteins | sample PanSoiMetPlot_28_FD_96465 | JGI IMG/M metagenome (GOLD analysis project Ga0126381, IMG submission 96465) | Tropical forest soil microbial communities from Panama - MetaG Plot_28 | ecosystem: Environmental > Terrestrial > Soil > Tropical forest > Bulk soil | place: Panama | collected 2016-02-17 | reverse complement strand
GGTCAGCCGCACCCGGTTGCAGCTCTCACAGAAATTGTGGGTGAGCGGCGTAATAAAGCCGAGCCGCCCGCCGGTCTCGCGCACCGTCGCATAGCGAGCGGGCCCGCCGGTGCGGTAATCGCTCTCATCGAGCGTCCAGCGCCGTTCGAGGCGCGCCCGCGCCAGTGACAGCGGCAGGTACTGCTCCAGCCGGTTCTCGCCGCCGATATCGCCCATCGGCATGACCTCGATGAGCACGAGATCGAAACCCTGCGCGCCGCACCACTCGACAAGCTGGTCGAGCTCGTCCTCGTTGATGCCGCGTAGCGCCACCGTGTTGATCTTGACCTTGAGGCCAACCCGCTTCGCGGCGTCGAGCCCCGCGAGCACCTGGTCGAGCCGGCCCCGCCGCGTGATCTCGGTGAATTTCGCCGGATCAAGCGTATCGAGCGAAACATTGACCCGCCGCACGCCGCAAGAGCGCAGCCCCTCGGCATGGCGTTCGAGCTGGCTGCCGTTCGTCGTCAGGGTCAATTCGTCGAGCCCGCCGCCGTCGAGGTGACGCCCGAGCGAGCGGAACAAGGTCATGATGTCGCGGCGCACCAGCGGCTCGCCGCCGGTCAGCCGCAGCTTTCTGACGCCGAGCTGGACAAACGCGCTGCACACGCGATCGAGCTCTTCGAGGGTCAGCAATTCGCGCTTGGGCAGAAAGCTCATTTCTTCCGCCATGCAATAGACGCAGCGGAAGTCGCAGCGGTCGGTCACCGACACGCGCAGATAGGTGATATGGCGGCCAAACGGGTCGATCATCGATGCTTCAGCGCCCAGCGGGAGCGATACGTTCGGCTATATATAAGGACATAACAGGCAAATGTCGCCCCCGGTCGGCCGGCTGCTTCGACCAGGCAAGGAAATCTTCGTCGTCGAAGCTCTTTGCGTCGGGCATGGCGGCTCCCCGGACCGGATAATAGGCCGATCGCGTAGAGGCGGTGCAGCCCTATTTATGCGTCGGCAGGTCGAGCGGTGCGCAATTGCTGCGGCCCGAGGCGAGGCAGTCCTCGAGCTTCCCCTCGTTGCGCAGGGAATTGACGAGATAATAGGCCGCAACGACGAGAACCGCGCAAATCACCAGGCCGATCAGCGCGGCGCGCCGGCCGCCGCCTTCATCCGGCTCGTTAGGATCATCGCTCATGTCCGGCACACTGCCGGGCGGCGCCCCCCTTGGGCAAGGGCTTCGACCCTCGCTTCGGCCATCGCTCTTTCCGCGGGCGTCGCGGCCGGGTTAGGTTCCGCCCGCGCCCGGCGCGGAGGAGAAACGATGCGCGACACGAAACCCCCGACTCCGACATCGCTCAGCGTGCGCGAAGCGGCGCGCGAGATCGCCGCCAAGCGACTCGGGGTGGCGGAGTATATCAGCGCCTGGCTCGCCGCGATCGAGGCGCGTGAAGCGGTCGTCGGTGCCTGGCAGGTCTTCGATCACGACAGGGTCATGGAGGCGGCGCGACGCCGCGATCGCGAGCCGCCGGGCGGCCCGCTCCATGGCATCCCGCTCGCGGTCAAGGACGTCATCGACACGTTCGACCTACCGACGACATACGGCTCGCCGATCTACGCCGGTCATCGCCCCGCCGCCGACGCGGCCTGTGTCGCGCTGGCGCGGGCCTCCGGCGCCGTCGTGCTGGGCAAGACGGTCAGCACCGAGTTCGCCTATTTCACCCCCGGCAAGACGACGAATCCGCACAACCCGGCACATACCCCGGGCGGTTCGTCGAGCGGCTCGGCGGCGGCGGTGGGCGCCGGGATGGCGCCGCTGGCCTTTGGCACCCAGACCGCCGGTTCGATCCTGCGCCCGGCTTCCTATTGCGGCGTTGTCGGCTACAAGCCGAGCTTTGGTCTGGTGCCGCGCGCCGGCGTCAAAGTGCTCGCCGACAGCCTCGACACGGTCGGCGTCCTGGCGCGCAATGTCGAGGATGCCGCGTTTTTCATCGGGGTGCTGACCGACCGGCGCGCGCTGCGCGATGTCGAGGCGCTGTTGCCCCCGCGCATCGGCTTCTGCCGGACGCCGATGTGGGACGATGCCGAGCCGGCGACGATTGCCGCGCTGGACCGGGCGCGGTCGGCGCTGCTGGCCGCCGGCGCGCGGATCGATGAGATTCCCGTGCCGGACGATCATCAGGGGCTCGTCGCGGCGCACGATACGATCATGAGCTACGAGATGACCCGAGCGCTTGCCGACGAGCGCATCCGGCACAGCGCGGAACTATCGCCGCGATTGGCGCAGCTCTTTGACCACGGGATGACGATCGGCGGCGACGCCTACGAGGCCGCGCTGGCCGAAGCTCATGCCGCGCGCCTGGCCCTCGCCGGCTTTTTTGGCGGCTGTGCGGCGATCGTCGTGGCCGCGGCACCGGGTGAGGCGCCGGCCGGGCACGCCTATACCGGCAATCCGGTCTTCAACCGCATGTGGACGTTGCTCGGTACGCCCGCGGTCACGATCCCCGCCGGCACCGGAGGCGGCGGGCTGCCAGTCGGCATCCAGCTCGTGGGGCGGATCGGCGACGATGCGCGGCTGATGGAGTGCGCGCTTTTCGCGGAGCGCGCACTGGCCGCGGCATAGACGGCGATGTGCAGCAAGATCGGCACCACCGGACGGACGCTGTTGGTGGCGGCGTTCGCGATGGGGCTCGCGGCCTGCAGTTCGCTGACGCCGTTCACCACCGGTCCGCGCGGGGCGGAACACGGAGTCAAAGATGCCGGGCCGCGGGTAGCGATTTGCTACAACGCGCTCAAGACGTCTGCGGAAAAGCTGCTGGAGTTGGCACAGGCGCAGTGCTTCAACAACTCGGTCCCCGAGCGCGTCGACACCGACTATCTCCTCGACGCTTGCCCGGTGCTGACACCGGGGCGCGCGACCTTTGTCTGCAAACCGGCAAAATGATCGGCAAGCGCGACACACCGCGCAATGGCGTATCGGCGGCGATATGCTATCTTTAAGGCAACCCACCCGAACGCGGCCGCGATGAATTTCGACAGCTTTTTCAAGGAGCGTCTCGACGCGCTGCACAGCGAGGGACGCTATCGCGTTTTTGCCGATCTTGAGCGGCGCTGCGGCCGGTTTCCGCGCGCCTTCGACCATCGCATCGGTGCCGAAGTCACCGTGTGGTGCTCGAACGATTACCTCGGCATGGGTCAGCACCCGGTGGTCCTGGCGGCGATGGAGGCCGAGCTGCGCTTGACCGGCGCCGGCGCCGGCGGGACGCGCAACATCTCGGGCACCAGCCACGCGCACGTGTTGCTGGAGCGCGAACTCGCCGACCTGCATGGGCGCGAGGCGGCGCTCGTCTTCACCTCGGGATTTGTCGCCAACGAGGCAGCGCTCTCGACCCTCGCCGGCAGCATGCCGGGGATGGTCGTGCTGTCGGACGCGATGAACCACGCCTCGATGATCGCCGGCATTCGCAACAGCCGAGCCGAGCGGATCATCTTCCGGCATAACGACACCGCGCATCTGGCCGAGTTGCTCGCCGCCCTGCCGGCGGAGCGCCCGAAGCTCGTCTGCTTCGAGTCCGTCTATTCGATGGACGGCGACATTGCGCCGATCGCCGAGATTTGCGACATCGCCGACCGTTTCGGCGCGATGACCTATCTCGACGAGGTTCATGCGGTCGGGCTTTACGGGGCGCGCGGCGGGGGCGTCGCCGAGCGCGACGGCGTGTCGCACCGGTTGACCGTGATTCAGGGAACATTGGCCAAGGCCTTCGGCACGATGGGCGGGTATGTCGCCGGGTCGGCGCTGATGGTCGATTTTCTGCGCGGTCATGCGCCAGGCTTCATCTTCACGTCGTCGACGCCGCCGCTGGTCGCGGCCGGCGCGCTCGCCGCGGTGCGCCACCTGAAGGAAAGCCAGGCCGAGCGGGCGCAGCATCAGGAGCGGGTCGCGACGGTGAAGCGCCGGCTCGGCGACGCCGGGCTGCCGCTGATGCCGTCGAGCAGCCATATCGTGCCGGTGATGGTCGGCGATGCGGCGCTGTGCCGGACCGCGTCGGATTTGCTGTTGCGGCACCACCAGATATACGTGCAGCCGATCAACTACCCGACCGTGCCGCGCGGAACCGAGCGGCTGCGGCTGACCCCGACGCCGCTGCACAGCGACGCCGACATCGACGCGCTGGTCGCCGCGTTCGAGGATGTTTGGCAACTGCTGCAAATCCGCAAGATCGCTCAATCCAGCTAAAGCCGCCGCTGACGACAGGCCGATTCGGACGGTTGCGCTCGCCCGATTTCTGAGGCTCCATGCGCTGGCGAAGCGCGGAGGATGGCATGCTGAAGATCTGGGGTCGCACGACCTCGTCGAATGTGCAAAAGGTGCTGTGGACCTGCGCCGAGCTCGGCATCCAGTACGACCGGGTCGATCATGGCGGGCCGTTCGGCGGCAATCGCGACCCGGAATATTTGAAGCTCAATCCGAACGGCTTGGTCCCGACGGTGATCGACGGCGACCTGGTGATGTGGGAGTCGAACACGATCTGCCGGTATCTGTGCACGACGCACGCGAACGGCGAGAGCCTTTATCCCAGCGATCCGGCGGAACGTACCCATGTCGAGCGCTGGATGGACTGGCAGCTCTCGGTGATCGGCGGGCCGATGGGGGCGCTGCTGCAGGGGCTCATTCGGTCGAAGCCGGAGACCCGCGACGCGGCAGCGATCGAGGCGGCGCGGCGCCGGGCGATCACCGCCTGGGAGATCGCCGATGATGCGGTCGCGCACCAGCCCTATCTCGGCGGCGACTCGTTGTCGCTCGCCGAGATCGTGATGGGGACGCATATCTACCGCTGGTTCAACTATCCGATCGAGCGGCCGAACCTGTCGCATCTGCGCGCCTGGTACGACCGGTTCTGCGACCGGCCCGGGTTCAAGAACCACATCGTCATGCCTATCACTTGATGGTGATCGTGGCGCGGGATGATTTGCTTTCGCGTGCCGCGTCTCTAGTCTCTGGCCGACCGAATAAAAGTGGAGAACGGGGACATGAGAACATTGCGTAATGCGTTTGTCTTGGGTGGGGCGCTGGCGGTCGTCGCGCTGCTGTCGACAGGTGCTCCGGCGGCCGACAAGGATCAGGTCATCAAGGACCGCCAGGCGCAGATGAAGCGCCAGGGCGGCGATATGGGCGCCGTCAAGGGCTTCCTCGAGGATAAGAACGATCTGGCGACGGCGACGACCAAGGCGACCGATCTCGTCGAGTCCATCAAGAACATCCCGACCGTCTTCCCGGCGGGATCCGACGGGCCCAATCCCGAGGGCAAATACACGACAAAGCCGGAAATCTGGAGCGACGCGAAAGGCTTTAGCGCCGCCGTCGACACCGCCGAGCAGAAGGCGACCGCGCTGCTGGCCGCGGTGAAGGCTGGCGACAAGGCCGCCATTCAGACCGCCTTCAGCGACATGGGCAAGAACGGCTGCGGCGGCTGCCACGAGAAGTTCCGGGAGGAGATCAAGAAATAAGGGCGGTCGCCGCCGGCCTCTTTCTTCTGCTTGCCGCATTGCCGGCGGCCGCGGCCGCCGACAATGCCGCCATCACCCGCGGCGCCTATCTTGCTGCCGCTGCGGGTTGCGACCAATGCCACACCGACAGCAAGAACCGCGGCGCGCCCTATGCCGGTGGCCGTGTCATGCTCAGTGCCTTCGGGCGGATCGCCACTCCCAACATCACGCCCGACAAGACCACCGGGATCGGCGCCTGGAGCGACAGGAACTTCGGGCAGGCAATGCGCTGGGGGATCGCGCCGGACGGCACGCATTACGTCCCGGCGTTTCCCTTTCCCGATTTTGCGCGGCTGACCGACGCCGACCTTGCCGACCTCAAGGCGTTTCTCGACAGCCTGCGACCGGTGACGCGCTCGGTCGCCGGCGCTGAGGGCTTGGCTCTGGCCGAGCGGGCGCGCGCCGCGATCGGCGTCGCGCTTTCCGACGAGCCCCGCGCGCCTGGCGGCTCGGCGGGTTCGGGCGACCCGGCGATCGCGCGTGGCGCCTACTTGGTCGATGCCGTCGGGCATTGCCGTGATTGCCACACGCCGCGCACCTGGCTTGGCGCACCAGACCCCGATCGTGATCTCGCCGGCGCGCGCGGCGGGATCTGGGGAGGGGCACCGAACATCACGCCCGATGCCAAAACCGGCATCGGCGGCTGGAGCACGGACGAAATCGTCGCGCTGCTGAAGGAGGGGATCACCCCCGACAACGATTTTGTCGGCGGCGCGATGGCCGAAATCGTGCACAACACCGCGCGCCTCACCGACGACGATCGCCGCGCGATCGCCGTCTACCTCAAAACCCTGCCACCTAAGGCCTTCGACAAAAGCAGATAATCGCGCTGGCGTTTCGGCGCTGGACGCCCGGTTTGCGGTTTCGCATGATGCTGATCACAGGTATGAGGGAGCCGGGATTGGCGCGCGCGCGATCGGAAAGAAGCTTGTCCCGGTTCGACCGGATCGCGCTCGTCCTGTCGGGCGGCGGCGCGCTCGGCGCGTATCAGGCGGGGGCCTACGCGGCGCTCGAAAACGCCGGGATCCGGCCGAATTGGATCGCCGGAAGCGCGATCGGTGCCGTCAATGCGGTGATCATCGCCGGCAATCTGCCGCATGAGCGCTCGTTCCGGTTGCGCCAATTCTGGCGCGAGCTGAGCCGCCGGGTGGCGATCCGCGCCGACGCCGGGTTTCACCAGCATTTGCGCGCGGCGATCGAGCGGCTTGTCGCGCTATGGAAGAGCGGCGCGCGCCCGCCGCACGAAAGCTCGGCGATCCCCTCGAGCGAACTGGCCGAGCTGATCGGCGAGGTGGCCGATTTCAGCCGGGTCAACTCCGGCAATGTGCGCGTGGTGCTCGGCGCGACCAATCTCGACACCGGCGCCGAGACGTTCTTCGACAACGATCGCCACGTCTTGTCGGTCGAGCACGTGCTCGCCAGCACCGCGCTCCCCGGGATGGCGGCGGTGACGATCGACGGCCAGCGCTATGGCGGCGCGGCTGTGTCGGTGGCACCGCTCGACGATGCGCGGCCGGCCGACACGCTGTGCTTTGTGATCGACGGTTACGACCCGGTTCCCGGCACGCGCGGCGGGACGAGCCGCTCGGCGCGCGAGATCGCCGCGCTGCGGCGCAACCACGACCTGCGTCGGATGATTGCCCTGATGGGTGAACGGCTGCCGGCCGGGCTGCGCCGCGACCCGGAGATCAGGAAATGCCTGGCCGAAGGCAGCGAGGCGACGATGACGATCCTGCGCCTCGTGCACGAAGGCGCGGACGCCGAGCTTCCGGGCAAAATGTCCGATTTCTCGTCGGCGTCGCTGATGCGCCGCTGGCAGGCCGGCGAGAGCGATGTCGGCACCAGCCTGACGCATCCATTATGGCTCGCCCCGCCGCCGCGTCGGCTCGGCGTTGTCGTTCACGAGTTGCGCGGAGGCGTCGCCGCGCGGCCGCGCTGAGCCGAAAGAAGGTTAAGGGAGGGCGCCTATGCCGCTGAAAAGCAAGGTCATCATTACGTGCGCGGTGACCGGCTCGATCCACACGCCGACGATGAGCCCGTACCTGCCGCTGACACCGGACGAGATCGCGCGCGACGCGATCGCAGCGGCCGAAGCGGGGGCGGCGATCCTGCACCTCCATGCCCGCGACCCGAAGGATGGAAAGCCGACCCCGGATCCCGAGGTCTTTATGCAGTTTCTGCCGCGGATCAAGCAGGCGACCAACGCGGTCGTCAACATCACCACCGGCGGCGGCCACGGCATGACGTTGGAGGAACGGCTCGCCGCGCCGCTGCGCGCCAGGCCGGAAATGTGCTCGATGAACATGGGGTCGATGAATTTCGGGCTTTACCCGATGCTCGACCGCTACAAGGAATGGAAGTACGACTGGGAGCCGAAGGCGCTGGAGATGACCCGCGACTTCATCTTCCGCAACACCTTCGCCGATATTGAAAAGGTGCTAAAGCGGCTGGGTGAGGAGTGCGGCACGCGCTTCGAGCACGAGTGCTACGATGTCGGGCACCTCTACAACCTGGCGCATTTTGTCGATCGCGGCCTCTTAAAGCCGCCGCTCTTCATCCAGACGATCTTCGGCATTCTCGGCGGCATCGGCGCCGACCCGGACAACCTCGTCCACATGAAACGCATCGCCGACAAACTATTCGGCGACGACTACGCCTGGTCGATCCTTGCCGCCGGACGGCACCAGCTGCCGCTGGTGACGATGGGTGCGATCATGGGGGGGAATGTCCGCGTGGGCCTTGAAGACTCGCTGTGGCTCGGTCGCGGCCAGCTGGCGCAAGGCAACGCCGATCAGGTGAGCCGCATTCGGACGATCCTTGAAAACCTCTCGCTCGAAATCGCCAGCCCAGACGAGGCGCGCGCCTTGCTGCACCTCAAAGGCGGCGACGACGTGGCGTTCTGAGCATGATCGACAAGCGGGTACGCAGCCTCGCCGAGGCGGTTGACGGTATCAAGGACGGCTCGGTGGTGCTGACCGGCGGGTTTGGCGGCGCGGGCTCGCCCGAGGCGCTCTATGGCGCGCTGCTGGAGCAGGGCGCCAAGGAACTTGTGATCGTCAACAACAATGCCGGCACGGGGCGCACCGGCCTGGCCGGCCTGATGGATGCCGGGCGGGTCAGGAAGATCATCTGCTCCTACCCGCGCAGCTCGGGCTCGGTGGTGTTCGAGGAATTGTACCGCTCGAATAAGATCGAGCTGGAGCTGGTGCCGCAGGGCATCCTTTCCGAGCGGATGCGCTGCGCGGCGGCGGGGCTGGGCGGGTTCTGGTCGCCGACCGGGGTCGGCACGCGCCTCGCCGAGGGCAAGGAGGAGCGTGAGATCGACGGGCGCCGCTACGTGCTGGAAAAGCCGCTCAAGGGCGATGTCGCGCTGCTCAAGGCCGATCGCGGTGACCGCTGGGGCAACCTCACCTACAACAAATCCGCACGGAATTTTAACCCGACGATGGCGCAGGCCGCGGCGCTATCGATCGTCCAGGTGCGCCAATTCGTCGAGCTCGGCGACATCGATCCCGAGCACATCATCACCCCGGGCATCTTTATCGACCGCATGGTCGAAGTGCCGGTTTGACCGTTTCGTCATTGCGAGGAGCGCAGCGACGAAGCAATCTCGCGCCGAAGAGGGCCAAGGCCGACCGAGATTGCCGCACCGCCCGCCGGCGGTTTGCCATGACAGCTTGGAGGAGAAGGACATGCCGCTCAATCGCAAGCAGATCGCCTGGCGGGCCGCGCAGGATCTCGGCGATGGCGTCTACGTCAATCTCGGCATCGGCCTGCCCACCTTGGTGGCCGACGTGCTGCCCGAGGGCCGCGAGATCGTCTTGCAGAGCGAGAACGGCGTGCTCGGGGTCGGTCCGGCGCCCGGTGACAACGAAATCGACATGGACCTCGTCAATGCCGGCAAGCAGCCCGTGACCTTGCTCGACGGCGGCAGCTACGTGCACCACACCGACTCGTTCCTGATGATCCGCGGCGGCCATCTCGACTACGCGCTGCTCGGTGCGTTCGAGGTGGCGGAAAACGGCGACCTTGCCAATTGGACGACCGACGACCCGAAATTTCCGCCCGGTGTCGGCGGCGCGATGGACCTCGCCGCGGGCGCCAAGGAGGTGCGGGTGCTGGTCGAGCACACCACACGCGACGGATCGCCGCGGCTGCGCACGCAATGCGAATACCCGCTGACCGCCGCTCGTGTCGTCCGCCGCATCTATACCGACCTCGCGGTGATCGATGTCACCGATGACGGATTTGTCGTCCGCGAGATGGTCGAGGACATCGACTTCGACGCCCTTCAGGCCAAGACCGAGGCCAAGCTGCACAAGGCGGCCGATTTGAAGCCGCTCAAGGCGCCCGCCGTCTAGCTCGGCGAGCCAGCGTCTTGCCGGGAGCCAACGAAGCCGTCTCCGTCGCGCTCGGCTCGATCGTCCACGTCATCCAGATTTCGCTGGCGCCGGTGTTCCTGTTGTCGGGCATCGCGACGCTGCTCAACGTGTTCTCGACCCGTTATGCCCGCGTCGCCGACCAGGTCGACGCGCTCGCCAAGCTCATCGAAGGCGCCGATGACGAGGCGGCCGCGGCGTTGGCGCTGCGCCTCACGCATTTGCACCGACGGTCGCTGACCCTCGACGTGGCGGTCGCCTTGGCCGCGGT
>Ga0126381_100011100_pt1 | contig 10174 bp, 10 predicted proteins | sample PanSoiMetPlot_28_FD_96465 | JGI IMG/M metagenome (GOLD analysis project Ga0126381, IMG submission 96465) | Tropical forest soil microbial communities from Panama - MetaG Plot_28 | ecosystem: Environmental > Terrestrial > Soil > Tropical forest > Bulk soil | place: Panama | collected 2016-02-17 | reverse complement strand
TGGAAATGACTTCCTCATGCGTCTGCGTGCAGCGCTGTCTCACGTTTTGCTCTAGGGTTCGGATGATCTCGTCAATTTCGACTAAGTGCCTGTCGCCAACCATTGCTACCTCCCAACGCACTTCCAATATCCACAAACAATTCTAGGCCGATTTTCGCGCCGTGGCGTAAGGCGTTGCCGCCGCTCGTCGACAGCTTCTCGCAAGCCAACGCGACCTGACACTCGAGCAACGGCGCCCGCTTGCATCTCGCCGCGTGAGCAGCTCCGGCACGCGCGCGAGCAACGTATAAAGAAATGATCTGACCCTTCTTAGCGTTTGCGGGCCGGCAGCGGCCCTCTCGCGAGCACCGGCTTCTCGCCGAACTCGGGCACGCCGGGCTTCGTCTTCTCGATGAGATCGAGCGTGGTGGCAAGCGCCGTCTCGAGCTGCCGATCGCGGCCCTCGCGCGCATCATGCGGCGCGTTGTCAACCTCGATCTGCGGATCGGTGCCGTAGTTCTCGACACCGAAGCCGACGTCGGCGAACCAGAACGAGAACTCCGGCTGCGTGGTCTCGGTGCCGTCAACGAGCTGATGGCGCGGCCAGATTCCGATCACGCCACCCCACGTGCGCGTGCCGACCAGCGGGCCCAGCTTCATCAGCTTGAAGTTGTGCGAAAAGATGTCACCGTCGGAGCCAGCATGCTCGTTGGTGAGCGCGACTACCGGACCCATGACCGCTTCGTCCGGATACGGCGACGGCTTCATCCAGCGCGAGAGCGCGTAGCCGGTCCGCTTGCGAGCGATCTTCTCGAGCAGAAGCTGCGACACGTGGCCGCCGCGGTTGTAGCGCAAGTCGACGATGAGGCCGTCGCGATCACACTCGGCGCTGAAGTAGCGATGGAACTCGGCGAAGCCGGCCGACTGCATGTCCGGCAGATGGAAGTAGCCAACGTGGCCGTTCGATTGCCTATGCACCCAGTCGCGATTCCTCTCAACCCACTCGCGATAGCGCAACGGGACTTCGTCCGCCAGCGTCGTTGCCACGACGGTGCGCTCGCCGTCCTTGCCGGCGATGGTGAGCTCGACCTTGGTGTTCGCCTGGTGAACGAGCAGCGCCTGTGGCGGTGTGGTGCGCGACACCGGTTGGCCGTTCACCGCGACAATCCGTTCGCCGAGCTTCGCTTCGACACCGATCGCGTTGAGCGGCGAATCCGCGCCCGGGTCCCACGGGTCGCCGGCGATCGTGTGCACGATCTCGTAGCTCTTGCCGTCGTCGGCGAGCTTGAAATCGGCGCCGAGCGAGCCGAGCGGCCATTGCGGTGGCTTGCGATGATCGCCGCCCATTTCGTACGCGTGCGAGGTCGCGAGCTCGCCCTGCATCTCCCAGATGAGATCGGAGAGCTCGCCGCGCGCGGACACGCGTTCAAGTAGCGGCGCGTACTTCTCATACACCGCATTCCAGTCTATGCCAGACATGTTCGGCGTCCAGAAGTGATCGCGCTGCAGGCGCCATACTTCGCGCAGCATCTGCCGCCACTCGGCGCGCGGGTCGACCGCGGCACGAATGCGCGAAAGATCGATCCAGCCACTGCGGCGCGACGGCGTATCCGATCGCGTTTCCGGATCGGTCGGCTCGAGCCTGCGCGTGGCGGGAATCGCGCGCAGCTTCTTGCCCTCGCGAACGACGACGGTGGTGCGATCCTCTGCAATGGCAAAACGGTCGACCTTCTCGCTCAGGACTTCGGTGCGCAGCGTCTCGAAATCGAAGAGCTCGAGACGCCCCGGCAGATCCTTGTGACCGCCGCGCCCGTGCGCGCCGACAATCGGCATCACGGTCCACACCACCTTGTTGCCGATGACACCGGCGATCTGCCCGAATTTGTTCTCGGGCACCGGGAATGCAGCCATGCGCCGTTCGATGCCGTCGAGGTCGACGCAAACGGTCGCGCCCTCGGTCGTCTTTTCCGTCTCTTTCACGCCGTCCCAGCGCGGGTCGTATGGCTTCAAGCCCTTGAGCGGTGGGTCGAACGGTGGCCTCGTGCCGGCCTGTAATGAAATGAGATACGGGCGCGCCGCACGCGGGAACGAGAGCTCGAACTGCACCGCGTCGTACACTGGATCGAAGGTGCGCACCGACAGGAAGTACAGATACTTGCCTTCGGGATCGAACGACAGCGCGTAATCACGGAAATCCGGTTGCGTAACAAGTGTGGAAGTCTTGCTCGCCGCGCTCCAGAGCTTGATCGCGCAATGGCGCGCGTCAGTCCAGAAGATGTACGCGAGCCATTGCCCGTCCGGCGACCATGCGAGCTCTTCGGTGCGGCCGTACTCGCTCCTGTCGATCACGCTCACGTCGCCGCTCTCTATGTTGCCGACGATCACTTGGTTGCGATGATTGCCGATCGCAAGGAGCGTCCCGCGCGGCGCGGCGCGCATGATGATCGCCCGGCCGATGTCCCACGACAGCGAACGCGCCGTTGCGTTTTTCCACATTTGGACGCGCTCTTCGCCGGTCTGGTCGCTGACCGCCACCACCGTGCTGCCGTCGGCCAGCCACTGGCCGTGACGATGGCGCGCGCCGTCTGCCATGCCGTGGTGGCGCACCGCGCCTTCCCACAAGCCGAAGGTGAAGAGTTTGCCGCGCACTTCGATCGCAAGCGAATGACCGGCCGGATGCAGTTCGAAGCCGCCCAGGAAATCCTGTGTTGGAACGAACTTGCGGGCGGCCTGGGTGCGATGCGCGGGCACGCGCAGCGGCACCTGCTTCGACATGCCCGAGGCTGGATCGAAGAGCCAGATCTGCGCCGCGCATTGATAGACGACTCGTTTGCCATCGGTTTGCGCGTGCCGCGCGTAGTAGTCGTCGTGGTCGGTGTGGCGCAGCAAATCGCTCCCGTCCGGCCGCACGGAGTACAAGTTGCCCATGCCTTCGCTGTCGGACAGGAAGTACACACGATCGCCGATCCACATCGGACTCGTGATGTTGCCCGTAAGCTCCTTCATACGGCGGAATTCGCCGCTGCCGCTGGCGTCAATCCAGAGGTGCCCGGCGGTGCCACCGCGATAGCGCTTCCAGCGCGCGGGATCGGCGGTGTTGCGGCCGATCACCGTCGCCTTGCCCGGTCCGAACGAAAGATGATTAACCTGTCCTAGCGGCAGCTGCACCGGCATGCCGCCTGCGGGATCGAGCGTGAACGCGCGATAGTTGCGGAAGAACGGCTGTCCGTAGGTCGTGACGAAGAGGATGTGACCGTCGCGTGTCCATCCGCGCACCATGACGTCGGGACCTAGCCAGGTCATGCGCCGCGCGGGGCCGCCCTCGGCGGGCATGAGATAGACTTCGGGGTGCTGCTCGTCACGGCTCACGAACGCGATCCATTTGCCGTCGGGCGAGAAGCACGGCGTGGCCGGCTCGCCCAATCCTGCGGTGAGACGGCGCGCGACGCCGCCGTCTGCGCTCGCGGTCCATAGGTCGTCGTCGCAAACGAATGCTAGCGTGTTGCCAAGGATCGCAGGATGGCGCAAGTAGCCTTGATCGGTCATTTCTTGGCCTCGGGTCGCTAAAAGCTGAGGATGGTAGCGGAGGCGAGCGAGGTTACGCTACTTGGCCGGCGAGCCGCTGGGGGCGCAGGACGGGCGATCACGGCGGGCGACGGGTAGCGCACGCCTGCGACAGCCGCAGGTCGGGTGCAACGACGCGTTAGGCCTCACGCTGACAGAGCGAGATCGGTCAACGCCAGAGCACCGATGCGTAGAAGGGCAACGAGTCATCGGCTCTTGTTCAGCAATGTACGATCTGCCCAGTAAACGACGAGCAGCTGCTCGTGGCCGACAGTTGCGCGCCCGTCATTGCTCGACTGTGGACATTCGATGCCTCACCCGTCGACGCACAGCCAACTTTCCCGTTTTCGACCCGTGAGAGGTTGATGGCCCAAACTGCTCAAACATGGGTGCCAAGCGAGGCAGTTCCGTCTGGAGGGACAGCGGCAAAGAGAGGCAATACCCAACGACGTGTCCGTCGGACAAGGCGATCGCCTGAGGCGACAACGCCGCCATACGTCGAAGGAGCGGCAGCGTGTGCTCCGCGAAGACGAAACCCTCGACCGACTGCATTTCGGCCGGCATAGCCCGCGCATGATACCGGCGCTGCAGAACGAGGATCTCCTCCAGGTGTTGGTCGGTAGATGCGACCGCAATGACAATCATCGATGGCTCACAGTGGTCAAGATCGCTTGACTTAGGGCAGCCAATGTGATGCCTAATAGGGTCGCGATCGAGTACGTGGCGAACAGCGGAATGTGCTCGATGAGTGCTGCGACTACCAGCAGGAACATCGCCGCGCCTATGGCACCGACAGTGACACCGCGCAAGAATGTATGGGCTGCATCGGCTCCGCCGTGGGTATGCGAAAACACTCCCATCACCAGCGCGTACACCGGAAGGGTGGAGAGTAACCCGCTCCACTTCGCTCCAAGGAAGCTTGCCGCGCCCGTGACCAGCACAACGATGAGTGTCGCTACCATCATTCGTGCGGGAACGTCCCACCAGGGTGCCGCTGTACGTAAAGACTGCGGACCGGATGGACGCCCAATCAGAATGACGAGCGCTACCAGAGTCGGAAACGTGATCAGCGCAGCTATGGCGAAGTCCTGTGGCACATCCGACGCAATCACCGTTATCGCGCTGCAGACCAACAACGCGAGAACCGTTGAATACCACCAAGACCATCGAGCCGACGCTTTCGCGTAAGCGACGCAAAACGCTGACATCGCACTAACGCCGAGCATGGTTGCTATTGCTGCGTGGGCAGCAAACTCGGGGCCATGCTCAACGGCCAGAAAAATGGAGACCGGAGCGGATGTCAACGGCAGACCGGCAATGAGTCCTCCGATCGTGCCGCCCCATTTGCGTTGCGCGATTGACGCGGCAGCGATGAGAAGCGGCGTTAGTATGACTTTCAGCGCGAACGTGCTCACTCTAGCCTCAGAAGGCGTCAAGCATTCTAGTGCGATGTCTTGGTGTGGATTAACTGTTCCCGACGTTGCTAATCGTTCTCGCGCATCCGTATGCCGCGAGGTGGCGCGGCGAGCAACGCACGGATTGACCGTATGAGCGGTCGAAGGCAGCTCGCCCTCATCGCACCTCGAAACGTTCGCGCAGGGCCTTCTCGCCGGCGAGCGAGAAGATCACCACGCGCGAGCCTTTCGCCCTGCGCGCCCAGCCAAGTTCGGTGCAGCGCTCGAGGAGTGCAGCGCCGAGTGAGCCCGCGAGGTGGTGGCGGCGCATGCTCCAGTCGAGGCAAGCGCGGCAGAGCGGCCTGCGCTGGCACGCGAGCGCCGCCAGATCGATGCCGAGATCCGCGCAGAACGCGCGACCTGCCCTCGTCAGCTCAGGCGACTTGCCGTTCGGCTTCAGAAATCTGCGCTGCTCGAGGCCCTCGTAGACGAGAACCCCAAGCTCGCCAGCGAGGTGGTCATAGCACACGCGCGCTTTGCGCAAGGCGGGTTCCCGGGGGCCGGGGCGCACGCGCAGCGCTCCGGTGCGCTGCGCGACGCCCATCAGGCTCTCGAGAAGCTCGGCGACGTCGCGGTCGGCGAGGCGGAAATAGCGGTGCCTGCCCTGGACCTCCACGTCGAGCAGCCGGGCGTCGACGAGCTTCGCGAGGTGGGCGCTGACCGTCTGCTTGGTCACGCCGGCGATCTGGGCGAGCTCGGTGGCGGTCAGCGCCTGGCCGGTCATCAGCCCGGTCAGGATCTCGGAGCGTGCATGGTCGCCGATCAGAGCGGCAATACGCGCGATGCTGGGCCCGTCTCGCATAGTTCGATGTTAATCGAACCATTGATGCAGTTCAAGCGGCTACGCTGCCGGTATGCGAATTGTGTGCTTCATCCGTTACGAGATCGATCCGTTCCAGCGCGAGGCGTTCCGTGCGTACGCCGAGCGCTGGGGCCGCATCATCCCGCGCTGCGGCGGCGATCTGATCGGCTACTTCCTGCCTCACGAGGGAACCAACAACGTGGCCTGGGGCCTGATCGGGTTCGAGAGCCTAGCCGCATATGAGGCATACCGCGCGCGGCTGAAGGCCGATCCGGAAGGAGGCGAGAATTTCGCCTTCGCCCAGGAAAAACGCCTCATACTGCGCGAGGAGCGGACTTTCCTCGAGCAGATGGCGAGGCCATGATCGCGGTGATCACTTGCTACTGACTCCGTTCGCGGTTGCCGAGAACAACCCTCGTAGAGTCAATGTAAGGAGTCTAGCTCACACACCAAATATCGCGGTGTGTTTGCTCGAGAATGAAGCAAGCAGCGTCACTCACATTGCCATTCGCGTTCAGCGTAGCCACACTCAGCCACTGAGCGGAAGAGTCAGCGTGCATTCCAAACCACCACTCGGCGCGTTGCGCAGAGTAAGGGTACCGCCATGCTGATGTGCAATATTGCGTGCGATTGTGAGGCCCAGCCCAGTTCCCCCCGTCTCGCGAGAGCGCGACGCGTCGACACGATAGAATGGTTCGAAAACCTTTTCGAGTTGCGGTTCAGAAATGCCCGGACCGCCGTCGTTCACTCGAATCACCGCCTTGTTTCCTTCGCGCGCTGCTGTAACTCGCGCATATCCGCCGTATTTCACTGCGTTGGCGATGAGATTGGAAAGGCAACGTTGCAAGGCGACCGGATTGGCGAGTAGCGACACGCGTGTTTGACCATTGAGTGTGACGTCCTCGCCAGAATCGACGGCATCGGCACACACGCTGGCGAGTAACGAGTCCAGGTCAACCCGTTGCATCATGCCGTCGCCGGCCTCGAGGCTCATGGCAAGATCAAGACCTTCGCGAATCATTCGCTGGGTCGCCGCTAGGTCGGCGACAAGCTTGTCGCGGAGGGCTTCATCGGCGACTTTTTCCAGCCGCAGCCGCAAACGGGTAAGCGGCGTCTGCAGATCGTGGGTGATCGCTGCAAGCATCGAGGTTCGTTCCTCAATGTAAGTGCGAATGCGAGCCTGCATCATGTTGAAGGCTGTGGCCGCGTGGCGCACCTCGGAGGGACCGCTTTCCGGCAATGGGGGTTGGTTGATGTCGCCGCCTAGCGCAGTGGCGGCGCGCGCGAGGTGGCCGAGCGGACGTGTAGCCATCCGAGCAACGACGTAGGCGAGCAAACCAAGACAGAGCGGAAACACGGTTGCGTACAACAGCCAGCGCGGAGAATGTGGCCGCGACCAGGTGACGTCAGGCTGTGAGCGCAAGACCAGGCGCAATGGCGTACCGTCGCGCAGCCTTAGTGAGATGACCTGGCACGGTGCTGTGGCCGAATGCACCGATGCGCCATTGTCGCCGCGTTTTGTGGCGCAATCAGCTTGCGTACCTGCAGCAGCCGTTATGTTGCGATCGCGACCGAGCTCATCAACCAGTGCGTCGGTGAGCTCCGCATCATTCTCCTGCAAAGACGCAGCGGGTTCCGCGAATTGCGCGCTCATCCCTCTACCAAGCTTCGCCGCCAGCACCGGACGAACCTCCGGCGGCACCGCTTCGAGGGCACCGACTAGTTGCTCGACGCGATCAGCGTTGTGCGCTGCACGCACCTGCGTAAAGGTCCGGCGCCCCTCAACAGCAGCGAGACCTCCCGTGATCAACGCAGATGCCACGATACCGCCGATGATGACCAGAAACACTCGGCCGTGCATCGACATGACGAATGCCTTCATGGCGCCCTCTCGAGCTTCACCTCAGCACCCAATACGTAACCTTCGTTGCGCACGGTCTTTATGAGCTGCGGGTCGCGCGCATCTTCATTGAGCTTCTGACGAACGCGGCTCACTAGGAGATCAATCGAGCGCTCGAATGGGTCTGCATCGCGTCCTTGCGTAAGGTTCAGCAGCTGGTCACGACTCAGCACACGCTTGGGATGCTCAAGCAAGACCTTGAGCAAGCGAAACTCCGCGCCTGACAAGACGATGACAACTCCCTGCGCGTTGAGCAGATGCCTAGCCGTAAGATCCAGTGTCCATCCCGCAAAGTGCATCCGAGTCACTGTCGTCGGCTCGAGATTCGGTGGCAGCGCCTCGGTTCGTCGCAGGACGCTGCGAATGCGTGCGAGCAACTCTCTCGGTTCGAACGGCTTGGCGAGATAATCGTCGGCCCCCATTTCCAAGCCGACAATTCGATCAATCGGCTGTCCCCGCGCCGTTAGCATAATCACCGGCAGGTTGGATCTTGCGCGCAGTGTTCGGCATAGCTGCAAGCCATCTTCGCCGGGCATCATCAAGTCGAGAACAACTAGATCAACGCGCGCTGCGTCGAGCGCTTTCCACATCGCAGTGCCGTCGGCCGCCTCCGCGGTGCGGAAGCCATTCCCAGCAAGATATTCCGACAGCAGTGTGCGGATTTCGCGATCGTCATCAACGACCAGGACCAGCGGTTGCACGTTCATGGCGTGATTATGGCAGGACCATCCCGGCGCCCAGACGCCAAAACGTACCGCAAAGTATCCCGTGGGGCGGCAGATACAAATCGATACAAACGCGTCTCCGAGGGGTACACGCCGGTACACATTGGGCCTGCGAGGACAACTCGTGGATACATCCGGCGACGATTATGGGAACCGTGCGAGGAGCACAGTTTGCCCAACCATATGGAGTAATCAATGAACACGCTTCGCAAGAGTATCGTCGTCGCTGCCGGGGCGCTCGGACTCGGCACTACCGCCCTTGCGGCGGACTCGGGTACAGCTTCGAGCAGCGGATGGTTTCACTGGGGCGCCTTCGGTTCGCATGGCGCTGAGTCGGTCGAGCATATGGCCAAGCGTCAGGCGGAGCTCCACGACAAGCTGAGTTTGTCGCCTGCGCAGGAATCGGCGTGGAAGACATTCGCAGACAAGTTGCAGGCCACGACACCGGCCAAACCCGAAGCGGCGCCGGCCGCCGCAATGACCGCACCCGAACGCGCCGACCGCATGGTGGCCCTACTGCAAGCCGCGCAGCAGCGGGCTGCCGTGCGTGCCCAGGCGATCAAGGAGTTCTATGCCGTTCTCTCACCGGAACAGCAAAAGATCTTTGACACCCAGCTCCAGGGCCATCGTCACCACTTCGGTCGCGATTGAAAAGTCCGATAAACGGCACCGCTAAGCGGGAATTGCGTAGATTCATCCGGCGCGGTGCCGCTTTCGGCAGTACGCATTCAAACCTTAGGAGATCAACATGTTTAATCGAAAAACACTGATCATCGCTGCAGCTACGGCTGCCATAGTGGGCATCACCGCCGTTTCAAGTCAGGCTTATGCCAATGATGATGCATTGCTGGGGGCTCTCGTCGGCGCGGGCATCGGTGCCGCCATCGGCCACGGTGTTCATGGCCGTGATGGGGCCGCGGTAGGCGGTGCGATCGGCGCGATTGCTGGGGCAAGCATTGCCGCGAGCTCGTCGTCCTACTACGACAGCGGCTACTACGCGGCACCGTCGACCGTCTACACGCCTGCACCGGTCTACTATGACGCTGCGCCCGCATACTACCAGGCTGCACCCGTCTACTATCCCGGTGTCTACTACACGCCACGCGTCGACTACGACCACTACCACGGCCCGCGTTTTGTCGATCACCGTAGGCCGAACGAGCATGGACACCAAGAGTGGCACGGCGACGACAGCCATCACGGACACTAAATCGATCAGCGCTGAGGCACCGGTATGCGAGAGGCTCAAAGGCACTCACGCATGGCGGAGTGAAAGATCATATCCGATGGCGCAGACGCTAAGCGCCATCGGTCCTTTTATACTCGTCGATATGCGGACGATCCAAGCGTACGTGGACCATCGCAACATTGAGCACATCGTTCGCTACGCGCAACTCGTGGAGGCGCTTCCGCAGGCAGGGGCGCGACTAATCCGAAAAGATTCTATGGTTTATGTCAAGGAACGCGTGAGACGCGCAGGGTCAAATTCGGTCTTATAGGTATAGATCGACCAGGCAGTACGAGCGATGCGGCGAGCGAGGATCACCAGGGCAGCGGTGCTGGATAGACCCTTGGCCCGATAATGCTCGTAGAGTGACCTCCATGGCTTGGTCTTGACTGCCGACAGTGCCGCCAGATAGAGCAGCCGGCGCAGTTCGGCTGGTCCACGTTTGGAGAGGCGGCGTTTACCGCGATGCTGTCCCGAGTCATCGGGTCGTGGGTCTAGGCCGGTGAAGGCGACGAACGCATC
>Ga0126381_100011099_pt1 | contig 10174 bp, 6 predicted proteins | sample PanSoiMetPlot_28_FD_96465 | JGI IMG/M metagenome (GOLD analysis project Ga0126381, IMG submission 96465) | Tropical forest soil microbial communities from Panama - MetaG Plot_28 | ecosystem: Environmental > Terrestrial > Soil > Tropical forest > Bulk soil | place: Panama | collected 2016-02-17 | reverse complement strand
GGCGCCCTCACGTCTCACCCACTCCTGGAGCTTCACCAGCTCGACGTGCAGCTTGGCGAGCTGCTCCTCGTACTCCTTGCCTTTCAGCTTCTCGGGGGAATGCGCCTTCTTCTCCTTCTCCGCTCTGCCGTCCTTCATCTGAACCACCTCTTCCCTGGCGGGGTCCGAATCGAGCGTCCGGTTCTCTTTCGGCTTCGGGCTTTCGAAAGAGCGGTGTGGTGATCCGGACTGTCTGTTCACCTGCCTCGAAGGAGGTGGGTTCAACGGCACCTGACGGAACTGCCCGTCCGAATCCTCACCGAGGAGCGGCATGGTGAGGCCCGGGAGGAGGACAGTCAACCGGCCGCGGGTGCGCGCGAGAGCGGCCCGGTCCTTCGCGGATCGGCCGCGTCGCAGAAGCATCCAGGCCTCGCGCAGAGGTCCGCCTCTTGGCCAGCCGGCGAGGTCGGGAACCCGAGACTTCCAAAGCGGCGAGGGTACAATGCAGCCGGCAGTCCCTGGCGTGGTGGCAGCCGCCGCTGAGAGGAGCGATCCATGGCGAGTTTCTTCGTGAGGCGACCCATCGTGGCCATGGTCATCTCAATTGTCATGGTGATTCTGGGCCTGGTCGCCATGGTGCAGCTCCCGGTTGCACTCTTCCCGAACATTGCTCCGCCCGAGATCCTGCTCACCGCCACCTATGTCGGGGCCGACGCGCTCACCCTCGAGCAGTCCGTCGCGACGCCGATCGAGCAGCAGATGAGCGGCGTCAACAAGATGATCTACATGTACTCGACGAACGCCAGCACCGGCGGTCAGACGAATCTTCGGGTGGATTTCGATCTCAGCACCGACCCGAACATTGACCAGGTGCTCACACAGATGCGGTTCTCGCAAGCCCAGTCGCAGCTGCCTCCCGAGGTGTCGCAGCAGGGCGTCACAATCAAGACCTCCACGACGAGCCCTCTCGCGCTTTTTTCGATCTTTTCACCAAAGGGGAGCCGTGACGCGCTGTTCCTCGCGAACTACGCCTACATCAACATCAACGACGCGATGACGCGGGTTCCGGGTGTAGGCCAGGTCACGATCTTCGGGGCCGGCCAGTACGCCATGCGGATGTGGGTGCGGCCGGACACGCTGGCCAAGCTCAACATCACGGTGAGCGAGATCATCCAGGCGGTCAAGAACCAGAATACCGTGAACCCCGCCGGCCAAGTGGGCGGAGAGCCGGTGCCAGCGGGGCAGGAGTTCACCTACTCGGTCCGGGCGAAGGGTCGGCTGCTAAGCCCGGAGGAGTTCGGACAGATCATCGTTCGCGCAAACCCCGATGGCTCTTTTGTACGCGTGAACGACGTGGCGCGGATCGAACTCGGCTCGCAGACCTATAGCATGCAGGGGCGCCTTGACGGGAATCCCGCCGCCCTTATCGCGATCTACCAGAGTCCCGGCTCGAACGCGATCGACACCTTCCGCGCCGCCAAGGCGCTCATGGACGAGGCCAAGACGCGCTTCCCTGCGGACGTGGACTACACCGTGTCCCTCAACACGACGCTCGCGGTCACGGAAGGAATCCGTGAGATTGTAAAGACCCTCTGGGAAGCGCTTGTCCTCGTCATCGTCGTCGTCTTCGTCTTCCTCCAAGGCTGGCGCGCGACCCTGATCCCGCTCCTCGCGGTGCCAGTCTCGCTGGTCGGCACCTTCGCGCTCTTTCCGCTCCTTGGCTTCTCGATCAACACGCTCTCGCTGTTCGGATTGGTTCTGGCGATCGGCCTCGTGGTCGACGATGCCATCGTCGTGGTGGAGGCGGTCGAGCACCATATCGAACAGGGCCTTTCGCCGCGGGATGCGACGCTGAAGGCGATGTCCGAGGTGTCGAGCCCGGTGATTGCGATCGCCCTCATCCTCTCTGCGGTTTTCATCCCGACGGCGTTCATTCCCGGGATTACCGGTCGTCTCTACCAGCAGTTCGCGGTGACGATCGCGGTCTCGGTCGTGATCTCTGCGTTTAATGCGTTGACACTCTCGCCGGCGCTCTCCTCGCTCCTGCTCCGGCCGCGAAAGGAGGCGCGGGGTCCTCTCGGTGTCTTCTTCCGCTGGTTCAACCACTGGTTTGGGCGGGCCACCGATGGCTACGTAAGCGGCTGTCGGCTGCTCGTCCACAAGACGCTCTTTGCCTTTGCTCTGCTCGGCCTCTTTACCGCGTTTGCGGGGGTCTTCGGCTCCCGGCTCCCGTCAAGCTTCATTCCCGAAGAGGATCAAGGCTATCTCTATGCGAACGTGCAGCTCCCGCCCGCCTCGTCTTCGCAGCGCACGGCGGCTGCGTGCGACAAGATCGAGGCGATCCTTAAGGAGACGCCGGGCATTGCACACTTTTCGACCGTCATCGGCTACAGCCTGCTGAGCACGGTGACGACCACCTACAACGCCTTCTATTTCCTGACGCTCGAGCCCTGGCACGAGCGTGATGCCAAGGGGCTCACGGCGGCCGTCATTATGCGACAGCTGAACGCAAAGCTGGCCACCCTCCCCGACGCCCAGGCGGTGGTCTTCTCCCCCCCTGCGATCCCCGGGGTGGGCACCTCAGGCGGGGTCTCCTTCGTGCTCGAGGACCGATCGGGGTCGGGCATGGGCTTCCTGGCGGAGAACACCGCGAAGTTCCTCGAGGCGGCACGCAAACGTCCGGAGTTCAGCGGTCTCTTCACGACCCTTTTGCCCAGCGTGCCCCAGGTCTTTGCGGACGTGGACCGGGAGAAGGTGCTGAAGCAGGGCATCGACCTCTCCTCGGTCTACCAGACACTCCAGACCTTCATGGGCGGGTACTTCGTCAACTACTTCAACCAGTTCGGGCGGGTCTGGCAGGTCTACGTGCAAGCCGAGGGCGACTACCGCACCGAGGCGCAGAACGTGGGTCAATTCTACGTGCGCAACAAAGAAGGCGACGCCGTTCCGCTCTCCACGCTGGTGAGTCCGCGGCCCACGAATGGGCCAGAGTTCACGGTTCGTTTCAACGAGCACCAGGCCGCACAGATCAACGGAATCCTGGCGCCCGGGTTCAGCACGAACCAAGGCATGCGCGCCCTCGAGGAGGTCTTCGCACAGACCATGCCGACGGCCATGGGCTACGAGTACATGGGCATGTCGTTTCAGGAGAAGGAGGCGTCCGAAGGTGTTCCCGCGAGCGTCATCTTCGGCTTCTCGCTGCTCATGGTGTTTCTCATCCTGGCGGCGCAGTACGAGAGCTGGTCGCTTCCCTTCAGCGTATTGCTCGTGACGCCGATCGGTGTTTTCGGCGCCTTCCTCCTGCTCTGGCTGCGCGCCTTCGAGAACAACGTCTTCGCGCAGGTCGGTCTCGTCATGCTGATCGGGCTCTCGGCGAAGAACGCGATCTTGATCGTCGAGTTCTGCAAGCTCGAGTACGAGAAAGGGACCCCTCTCGTCGAGGCGGCGCTCGCCGGAGCGAAGCTGCGGCTGCGTCCCATCCTCATGACGGCCTTTGCGTTCATCCTTGGCGTAGTTCCTCTCGTCGTGGCGACGGGCGCGGGGGCGATCTCTCGGCAGACCCTTGGGACCACGGTCCTCGGCGGCATGCTCGCGGCGAGCCTGCTGGCGATCTTTCTCATCCCGGTCTCGTTCGTCGTGGTGGAACGGTTCTCCAAACGTGGCGCGGAGAAGGGCCCGGTGGAAAGCCCCATCGGCGCACCCGCTCCTTCGGAGCCCTGAACGGCTACGGACTGGGCGTAGGTGCGGGGGCTGGAGCCGGTGTCGGAGTTCCCGGCGTTGCGTCGAGGGACCAGCCGCCGCCCAGGGCCTTGTAGAGCTGCACCACGGCGAGGAGCTCATCCCGCTCGACTTGCGCGAGGGTCGTCTCCGCCGGAAAGAGCTGCTGCTGGGCGTCCAGCACCTCGATGTAGTTGGAAAGGCCGTCGGTATAGCGGAGCAGGGAAAGGCGGACCGATTCCTCCAGCGCGGCCACCGCCACGGCCTGCTGCTCTCGGGACGCGATCAGCTTCTGCCGGGCGGCCAAAGCGTCCGCGACCTCTTGCAGGGCGGTAAGCACCGTTCCCTGGTACTGCGCCTGGAACTCCTCGAGCGTTGCCCGCGCACCCTTGTAGCTGTACCAGAGCTGCCCGCCACGGAAGAGCGGGCCCGAGGCCTGACCCGCAAGGCCCCAGATCCCCGTCCCCTTTGTCAAGAGGTTCGAGAGCTGGCTGCTCTGGCTCCCGTACAGGCTGGTGAGACCGATCGTGGGCAGGAAGTTCGCGATCGAAACCCCGACGCTCGCATTCGCGGAATAGGCGGTCTCCTCGGCTTGGACGAGATCGGGCCGTCGCTCCAACAGGGCGGAAGGGAGTCCCGCCGGAACCTCCGGGGAAGGCATCTTCTGATCGATCAACAAGGCGCCCCGGGGAATCGGTCCCGGAGCTCGCCCGAGCAGCACGCAGAGCTGGTCCTCTTGGGCCACGATCTCCGCCTCGAGGCGCGGCACCGTGGCGGCGGCCTGCGAGAGGGCCGCCTGGGCTCGTTCGACCTCGAGCTTCGATGCGACGCCGCCTTGGAACTGGCGCGTGAAGAGCGCCAGTGTCTTCTGAAAGGTGTCCACCGAGTCGCGGGTGATCGCAAGCTCCGCGTCGAGCTCCCGCAGCTGGAAATACGCCTGCGCGACGCCTGCGACGAGCGAGAGGATGACCCCTCGTCGCGCGGCGTCGCTCGCCAGGTACTGCCCCTGCGCCGCCTGGGTCGCCCGGCGGATGCGTCCCCAGATGTCGATCTCCCACGAGACATTGAGGGCGGCCAGGAACAGATTGGACGTCGTGAACGGGGGCGTCGTGACGGCAGTGCCCAAGACGGTTCCCCTGCCGCGCGAGGCGACAAAATCGTAGCCGAACTGCGGGAAGAGCTCGGAGCGCGCAACGCCCACGCCCGCGTAGGACTCCTCGACCCGTGCCACCGCGATCCGGAGGTCGTAGTTGTTTTCGAGCGATTCCTCGATCAAGCCGACGAGCGTGGGATCGTTGAAGACCTCCCACCAGGGAAGATCGGCCAGGGACGACGCCGAGGGCGGCGCCGTCTCACCCCGGAAGGTTTCGGGCGATGCGAGGGACGGACGCTCGTAGTTGGGACCGACGGCGCAGCCCGAGATCACAAGCGCGGCGATCAGTGCGGCCGGGCACCCGGCCCGGACGATCCTGGCACGCATGTCCTAGCCGCTGGCTCTGGCGGAGACTTTTGAAGCGGTGGCCGCCGACGGTGGGCTCTCGCCCGCGCCTGGCGCGGCCGCCTGGACGTTCACCACCATGCCATCCCGCACCTTCTGCAGCCCCTCGACGATCACACGTTCGTTGGGCTCGAGGCCCTTCTCGATGATCCAGAGGCTTTCAACACGACTGCCAGGCACCACGTTGCGAATCGAAACCTTGTTGTCCTTGTCCACCACCGCGACATGGTAGGTGCCTTGGAGCTCGGACACGGCGCGCTGGGGCACGAGCAGCGCGCCCTTCTTGAGCGAGGTGACGGCGCGAATTTTCGCGTATCCGCCTGGCCGCAGGAGATTTCTCGGGTTTGGAAACTCTCCCTTCACGAGCAGAGTTCCGGTCCTCTCATCCACCTGCCGGTTCACGAAGATGAAAGTGCCACGTTCGGGGAAGGTGTCACCGTTGGTGAGCGTGAGCTCGAGGCCTCCCGGCTTGCCGCGGACTTCCGGCGTGTCCAGCGTCGCTCCCATGCTCGCATCCGCTGACTTTTGGGGTATGCGATCCGCGAGCAACAGGTACTCGCGCTCGCTCACGGGGAAGGCGACACGGATGGGATCCACTTGAGACACGGAGGTCAGCACCGTGCTCTCGCTGATCAGATCGCCCACCTGGCCCAAGGCGGCCCCCGCGATCCCATCGATCGGCGACTGGACCTTGGTCCACTGCAGGTTCAAGATCGCCTGGTCCAGATTCGCCTTGTCCGCGGCCACCGCGGCCGCGTTCGCGTCCCGGATCTGCGTGGCGTTGTCGAGCTCGCGCTGGCTGACCGCACCTTCTTTCGCGAGGGGCGTATAGCGGGCGACATTGATCTCCGACATTTTCAACATCGCCTGCTGGCGCTCGAGCGTTCCCTTGGCTTGCTCGAGTGCCGCCAGATAGGGACGCGGATCGATCAGGAAGAGCAGGTCGCCCTGCCGAACGAAGCCGCCCTCCTGATAGCGCCGCGCCTGCAGGTAGCCCGTGACCCGGGCCCGGATCTGCGCCGTGACCATCCCCTCGAGCGTCCCGACCCACTCCCCCATGATGGGGACGTCCCGCTGGACCACCTCCGCGACGACAACGTCGATGGGTGCGGCTTGGCGCTCGGGCTCACTCTTGCACGCCGCGAAAAGCCCCATCGCCAGAAGGACGGCAACGAGCCGGGCGTTCCCGAAGTTCCGGATCAAGAAAACCACCCCCTAGTCCCCCGCGTATCGACGCGACTATACCATTCACGAGGCCAGATCTACCCGCGCTCACGCTGCCACGGACGGTTCCCGGTGCGCCGGGTCCGGCTTGCCGTGGACCCGCATCGCATCGATGGAATAGACGGCGAGCGCGGTCCAGATGAATCCGAAGGCGATTCCGTAGCCGGGCGTGAAGGGCTCGCCGTAGGCGAGCACGGCGAGCAGGAAGTGACCGCTCGGCGCGAGGTATTGAAACAGTCCGAGGGTTGAAAGGCGAAGTCGCTCCGCGGCGCTTGCGAACCAGAGCAGCGGGAGTGCCGTGACAACGCCGGAGAAGACCAAGAGCCCCACGGTCCTGTGATCGCTCCTCGAGAGGGCACCCGCACCGCGCGCCTCGAGCCAGACGAGGTAGGTGGCGGCGACCGGACAGAGCAGCGCGGTCTCGATCGAGAGCGAGACCAGAGGCGCCATCGGCGCGACCTTGCGCAGGAGCCCATACACACCAAAGCTTAGGGCGAGGGCAAGGGAGATCCACGGCAGGCCGCCTGCAGACCAAGCCATCGGCACGACGCCGAATGCCGCGAGCAGGATCGACCCGATCTGCCAGGGGCGCAGCCGCTCGCGCAGGAAGACGATCCCGAGCGCCACGTTCACGAGCGGACCCAAGAAGTAGCCGAGACTCGACGCCAGGACCCTCTCCGTGGGTGACTGCAAAGATGAACAGGAGCCAGTTCGTTCCGATGAGAAGCGAGGTGGCAAGCAGGGTCACGAGGTGGCGAAGAGAAGAGAGCGCCGTTCGTACGCGAGGCCAGCCCTTCGACGCGCTGAGCAAGAGCGCGGTGAAGGCGACGGACCAGATCACACGATGCGCCAAGATCTCGAGCACAGGAACGCGGGTCAGCCCCTTCCAGTAGACGGGCAAGAGGCCCCAGCTCCCGTAGGCGCCAAGGGCGTACAGCACTCCAGCCATGATCGGCCTCGGGTGGGCGCGCGCATCGGTCCCCGCCACGGCGCAGACCATAGGCGAGACGATGCGCTTTCGTGTTGACCTCCCCCTCCTGAGGAGTAGAGTGGACGTCGTGTCCGGCCGCGCGGTGCGAGGAGACCGAGGTCTCGCTCCCATCAGCGCAACAAGGCGTCGCGCGGGTCGGATGCGCGTCAGGGTTGGTGGGAGTGGGCTCGTTCGAGTACCTCACGGCCCGAGCGGTTAGAGAAGGACTCAGGTCGTGAGGAGCGGACGCAGGTGCGGGGAGTCTTCCCGGACCCGGGAGCTTCCAGCCGTCCGCGGAGGTCGACGGGAGACCGCGAGCATCGCCGCACGCCTGGCCTTTCGGGGTCGAGTCCTCGCCTGTCTGGTGAGGCATCGGCTCCCAAGACACCGGTGGGCTGCAGCGGAGGACGCGCCTCCCCAATCGCGTCGGGCTGGCGAAGGTGTACGCCCGAAGAGAGATCTTCGAGTCCCTGATCGAGGCGTACCGCCGCGACGCGACTTCGCGGCCAAGAAAAATGGGCCGCCCCGACGGAGGCCCGGGAAGCACCCGCCACCTCGGCGATCGCGCAACACCTGGCGCTTGGCCTTCTGTTCCCAGGCAGCGCTTCTGGCTTAGTCGCGCCGAGTTCAGAGCGCTGCGGTGGCCCCCACGATGGGGGTCCTGTCCCAGTGGCTGGAACGGCCTTTCAGCGTGCCGATCGAACGCCGCCAGGGTTCAAGTTTGCCCCGCCGATCCATGACATGGGGGCCATCGCACCGAAGCTCCCTGCGGAAGGGTTGCGCGCGGTGGGGCCTAGGGAATCGCTGCAACGGGCCTCGGGGCGCCCAGGCGGAGAACACCCGGGGAGGTCACCGCGGCACATGCAACCCGTGCACCTGCGGCTCGCGGTGTGGCTTGGTCACTGCATCGTCAGCGAGCGCGTGTTCCCCATCATCTGTTTGCACCAGCGCTCTCGGCCCGCCCCGTTCCGCCGAGAGCGCATTCGGCGACGCAGGCTTGCTCTGTTCGTGGAGTCGGCGCGCTGCGGCGTTCCGAGCGGGAGTTCAGAGAGTTCAGAGGGTACGCACCTCTTCCAAGCGCAGGCGCACGCTCTTTCGTGAACCCGGCGGAGGCGGTCGACATCGCCATGACATCTTGTCGTTTCATGCTCCCCGGCGTCTTCGTGGTGCGGGGTCAACTCCAGGTGACAGAGACCCAGATACCGGTTGAAATGCATCTGCGATCATGAGACTAATCGGGTGACGTCTTGCTCGCAGCGCTTCGCCGTTCACGCGGGGGGAGGCACCGATGCGCTGGCTCATGCGGCTGCTTGGCATCACGGCGGCCGCGTGGCTCGCGGGGGTCGCTGCGGCGCGGGCCGAGCCCCAGTACGTGGGAGACGCGGTCTGCCTCGGCTGCCACGAGGACGCGGGCAAGCTCTTCGCGCACACCGTCCACGGCAAGCTCTTCACCCCGAGCGGCCGCCTCGAGGCGATGCGCCAGGGCTGCGAGGGCTGTCACGGTCCCGGCTCCGCCCACGTCGAAGCGGGAGGCGGTAAAGGGGTCGGCGGCATGATCCAGTTCGGATCGACGGACCCGTCGGAGATCCAACGCGAGAACGCCGTCTGCTTGCAGTGTCATTCCATGGGCGAGCGCATCCATTGGGATGGCAGCACCCACCAGCTCCGGGGCGTCTCGTGCGCGAGCTGTCACGACGTGATGAAGCTCGTGTCGCCTCACAACCTGCTGGCGGGGCCAAATGAGCTCGCGACCTGCGGTCAATGCCATCTGATCCAGAAGGCACAGACGCAGCGCTACGGCCACATGCCGGTGCGCGACGGCACGATCCCGGATCGGGATGCGAAGATGTCCTGCACCTCGTGCCACACCCCCCACGGCACCGTGGCCGAGGCGCTCCTCCGCCAGAACACGATCAACGATACCTGCTACACCTGCCACGCGGACAAGCGCGGACCCTTCCTCTGGAACCATCCGCCGGTCCTCGAGAACTGCCTCAACTGCCACGATCCCCACGGCTCGCCGCGCGAGGCCATGCTGCGCCTCTCGCCTCCCCGCCTCTGCCAGACCTGCCACGACCCGACGCGGCACCCCACCGACCCGCGTCTTCCGACGAGCCAGTTCGTGATTGGCAGCGGATGCCTCCAGTGCCACGTGAACATCCACGGCTCGAACCATCCGAGCGGCATGGCGTTTACGCGCTAGCGCTGGAGAGGGTGGGAGGGGGAGGACGGTGTCGGAGCACAAGATGCAAAGCGTGACTCTGGTGCTCCTCCTCGCAGCGATCGCACTGGCCACCGCGCTGCCCAGGGCCGCGCGCGGTGACACCGACCTGGGCGGTGGAGCCGTCCTCTCCGGCGAGGTCGAAACGGGCGGCAAGTTCTTGACCGGCACCTGGGGCTCCTCGGAGTTCCACCAGTACCAGGACCAGCGGCCAGGGTTCTTCGGGCAGGGGAATCTGCTGCTCGAGTTCAAGGACCGGCTCGATTACCTCGGGTTCGACTACGAGTACACGGGCTCCCTCGACCAGGGCTACGGCGTCCGACTCGGCCGCTGGGGACTCTGGGGCCTGAATGTCCAGTTCATGGAATTCCCGGTCGACTACAGCAACACTGGTCGTTCGCTCTACGTCACGACGGGGAACGAGTTCCTGCTCACCCCCCCGCTCCAGAGTCGGCTCCAGGCTTCGCCCAACGCCGCGGGGGACGCCGCGATCCTGAGCGGCGCGCTTTTCCGCGCACCCGGCGTCGACCTTGAGTACGAGTACCGGACCGGCCAGGCGGACATG
>Ga0126381_100011098_pt1 | contig 10174 bp, 6 predicted proteins | sample PanSoiMetPlot_28_FD_96465 | JGI IMG/M metagenome (GOLD analysis project Ga0126381, IMG submission 96465) | Tropical forest soil microbial communities from Panama - MetaG Plot_28 | ecosystem: Environmental > Terrestrial > Soil > Tropical forest > Bulk soil | place: Panama | collected 2016-02-17 | reverse complement strand
GTTGGATGGGTCAAAGCCATCGTGCGCGAACGGGCCATCCCGCCACATCTGGCAACCGGCCAGATCGTGTCCGCACAGCCCTAGACGGCCGGCTAGACCTCGGCGCTCAGCGGCTAATGGCCCTATAGAAACGTGCATAGATCCGCTGCGCTGCGGCCGCGCAGCGGCGAGCGTCCGGCGGGGTGCTCAGCCATGCAGTCCCATTTCATGGGCGATAGTGGCGGCCTGGACGCGGCCGGTCACCCCGAGCTTGCGCAAGATGTTCGAGACGTGCACGGCCGCGGTGCCGGTACTGATGAACAGGCGCTGCCCGATCTGCCGGTTGGTGAGGCCTTCCCCGATCAGGCGCAGCACTGCCACCTCGCGTTCGGTCAGTCCGTACCGAGTGCCCGCTTGGGCGGCAGAGCCCCCGGGCCGCAGCCGCCCCGCAGCCTGCCGAGCCAGCTCAACTGCGGCGTCCAGCGATAGGCTCAGTCCTTCATTCCAGCACTGCGCGAACCCCTCAGCACCCAGAGCGGCTCGCGTACTGGCCAGTGCTGCGTCGTGCGCGGGGCGCTCGGCCGGGGGCAGGGGGGCCGTCAGTGCCTGGCGCAGCCGGTGTCCGGCCGCAAGCAGGCCCGCGGCGTCGGCGGGCGCGGAACCGGCGCATCGCCCGGCGATCGTTTCCAGCACGCTGACGGCACGCCAGCGATCCCCGAGCTGGACATGGATCGTGAGGCTGTCCGCCAGCATCGTGGCCGCTTCGGGGTCGCCGCTGCCGGCGATGAGGCCCAGTTCGTGCAACGCCCACGCCACGCCTTCCGGGTAACCGATCTCACGTGAAAGCTCCAGTGCCCGGCGCAGCCGCGCGGAGGCACGCTCATCTTCGCCCGCGTAGTGAGCGGCCACCCCCATGTTCACCAACGCGGCAGCGGCCTCCTGGCGCCGGCCAGCGACCTCGAAATATGCCAGCGCCCGGCCGCACCGTAGTTCCGCCTCGCCGGCGTTGCCCTCCAGCCAGGCCACAAACCCCAGGTAGTCCTCGGAGGCCGCGACGCCGGCGGCATCGCCCAGCTCGGACCACGCGGCCAGGCTCTGCTCGTGCAGCCGCCGCGCCTGCGGGTAGTGGCCCTGCTCGCGGGCGATCGAGCCGAGGCGCTGCAGCGCGGTGGCGGTCCCGGCCAGGTGGCCCTGCCGCTCATACAGAGCCTGCGCCTGGCGGAGCCGTTCTGCCGCCGCCGGGTAGTCGCATTGCAAGAAGGCCAGCACCCCCGCACCGGTCAGCACGTCCGCCCGGACCCCGTCGCTCATCTGGCCGCCCGCCAGGGTGGCTTGCTCGAGCCAGCAGCGCGCCTCCTGATAGCTGCCGCGACGGTACCAATAGGGCCACAACATCGCAGCCAGCCGCCCGCCGGCCTCGGGGTCGGCGGGCAGCTGCCGGGCCAGCGCAGCGTTCAGGTTGTCGTGTTCCATGGCCAGACGCTGCAGCCAGCGGGACTGGTCGGCACCATCGAGGCCCGCCCGCGCCTGCTCGGCCAGGGCGAGGTAGAACTCGCCGTGAGCGCGCTGCACCGCGGCAAGATCCCCCGATTCCTCCAGCCTCGCCCGAGCGTACTGCTGCACGGTGTTCAGCAGCCGGTACCGGTGCTCCAGCCCCTGGCCGGCCACATGAACCAGAGACTTGTCCACCAGCGCCGCGAGCAGTTCCACCACGTTCTTCCGCCCGACCCCCGCCCCCGAGACAACTCGTTCGGCGGCAAGAAGCGAGAAGCTGCCCTGGAAGACCGACAGCCGGCGGAACAGGGCCTGCTCTTGCCGGCTGAGCAGCCGGTGACTCCAGTCCAAGGTCGCATCCAAGGTTTGGTGCCTGGTCGGCGCCGTGCGGCCCGGGTGGCGCAGCACCTGCTGACCTTCGGCCAGCCTGGCCACGATCTCGGCCAGGCCCAGCGAGCCGACCCGGGCGGCGGCCAGTTCCAACGCCAGCGGCAACCCGTCGAGCAGACGGCACAGTTGGCCCGCTGCCCGAAGGCCAGCATCATCCAGCCGGAAACCGGGTGATATCGCTTCCGCCCTCTCGGCGAACAATGCCAGCGCGCCGCTGCTCTCCTCCGACGGCCGCGCGCCAGGAACATCCAGCCCGCCCAGCCGGAACACCCGCTCGCCGCTGGCGCCGATGAGTTCGCGTGAGGTGGCGAGAATGGTCAGCGATGGGCAACACCGCAACAGTTGTTCGGTCAGCTCTGCGCACCGTTCAACCACGTGCTCACAGTTGTCCAGGACCAGCAGCACCTCCTGCCGAGCCAGATGCTGGCAGACGGCGGCTACGGCATCTTCGCCCGGGGACTCCGGCACGCCGACGGCGGTGCCTACCATCGCGGGCAGGAGCCTGGGGTCCGCCAGTGTCTCCAGGCCGACCCAGCGCACACCACCGGTGAACTCGGGTTGACACCGTTCGGCCACCGCCAGGGCCAGCCGGGTCTTCCCGCACCCGCCAGTGCCAACGATCGTCAGCAGCCTGGCATCTGGGATCAGCCTGGCCAGGGTGTCCAGTTCCGCATGCCGGCCTACCAGGCTGCTCAGCGCGACCGGCAGGCTTCCCGCGCCGTCCCAGCTCACGTCCCCACCCGCCCCAACGCACCCACCCCGAGCACCCGACCCGGCGCGGCCGCAGGAGAGGTCGCTACCGGGTGAACCTTCATAGCCGCCGTCGACGGAATTAGTCAGTTGACATATGTGCCCCATTGTGGCTGGTAGCACAGGATCGTGCCATGACTGATCCGTGCGCGCGAGACCCAGGACGCATCGATGCACTGCGCGACTGGGCATGGGACAGAGGCCGCACCGACATTGTGCTTGACCTCGACCTGCACTCCAGCGCATGGGCCTTCCAGGACAACCCAACCCGGCCCAACCTGGCCAGGCTCTCCGCGATGCTCCCCAGAGATCACGTCGGCCGCGAACCGGCCGCCACCCTGCGCCAGATGGCGGTCACTGGCTGCCACGCCAATGACCTTAATTGCCTCCAGGAAGCCCTCCGGGCCTGGTGCCCCGACCTCTGCGCGCGCGTCACAGCCGACCTTCAGGAAATGGCCACCGACCCCCGGAGAGCAGCGCCGCCTCGGCTTCCCGGAACTGGCGGTTCATCGCCGCGGTCTCCAGGAAGGTCATGAAGAGCCGCTCCGGGGCGAGCCGCTGCCGGTACAGCGCGGCAGCGGCAGCACCCGATGACCGGAAGTGGCTGTCGGCTACTGCGCGGGAGAACGAAGCCGAGATCAGGGGTGACTGCCTGCGGCCCGGACTGTCGGTAGCCGCGGGCCGGTCGTGAACTTCCACCCCGCGGTAGAGCATCACCTCGCCGCGGGCCCGGCGCCACAGCGCCTGGACGAAACCCATCCTGGCCAGGATGTGATCGGCCCGCCGGGGCTTGCGGCAGTCCGCGGTGAAGATCTGCGGATCGCGCGGCGCCCGGGCGGTCAGGGCGCCGAGCCCGAGTTCGGCCATCACGATCAGGTGCCCGAGCACGAGGTCGCCCGCCCACGGGTTGCTCACATACCCCGCGGTGATCCGTTCCTCGATCGCGGCCAGGCCCCGGCTGGCCAGGTAGCTGGCCAGCCAGTCTTGCGCCTGCGGCCAGCCAGAGCAGGTGCTGATAAACGGCTGCGGATCGAAGTCGTCCGGCGCGCCGTACCCGGTCAGCCACACCTCAGCCCGGGAACACTCGGCTGCCAGGCGGCGCTGCGCGTGCTCGCGCGCCGACGGGCCTGCGGTGACGGTGATCTGGACATCGCAGCGGGCCACCGCCTCGCGCAGCGCCTCCAGGTCCGTGCCGTCGGCCATGGCGCCGCCAGGGGCAAACTGATAGGAACTCGCCGACTCCAGCGGGACCAGCCAGCGCGCACCGGCGTCCTCGAACGCGTCGACCTCCACCTCGAAGAACCCTGTCTGCGCCCAGACGCCGGTGACATGCACCGGGGTGCGGCGCGCATCTAGCAGCCTGCCCCGGTTCCCGGCGACCAAGTGACGCAGCCCGCCGGGAACAAACTCGCTGTCGGGCGCGGCATCCGGATCCGACTGGTACACGTTCCCCGCCATCTTGCAACAATGCCCCGGACTCCACCGCGATGCACCACCTGAGTACTGGGCCAGCACGAAGATGCGCGCCCGCCGAACCCAACCCGGCCAAGACAACCAGCCCACGGGACATGACCGCCTCTGAGGCGCCTATCGAACATTAAGGAATCCGCTCGTGCCAGCCGGACCTAGAACCGCTGAGCACGCCGATCGGCGGTTATGGCACCGGACGCAAGGACCTGCCAGCGGCCGCGCATCCAGTGGAGTGCTGACCACCCGGCTGAACGCGCCCCGGTGACGGTGAGCAGGGGGGTGGTTGAGTATTGGACGGTCGCGGCAGCCACTACTACCAGCCAGGCCCGCCCCCGGGTCGGCCGGGCCGAGGCCGCCAGCCGCGCCGCACACGCCTGGGTTCCCGGTCTGGCCCGAAGCTGATCGTGTCCACCGGTGCGTACCCCTCTACCAGCGGTGTGTACCCCCGATCCGGGCGCGCCAGCAGGCCCGGCAGCCAGCGAGACGGACCCCGCATGCCGACGCGGCGCTCGAGGAGGTCGGCTCCGCTTCTCTGGCATAAGTCCGGAACCTCTGGAGACTCGTCGTATGTCAGGCGCCGTTTACCTCCTCGATCACGCATCTGAGGCTGTCGTTTATGTCCGATCATGACGAATTACTGTATGATCTCGCCTGGTTCGGCCCTCAAAGGGGAAGACGCTAGGTCGTGGCGTGTGAGACGAATCTATGTAGCGGTGCGATCACCGGGCACCGACCGAGGCGGCATCGTGCAGCCGCTCCACCAGGGGAGAAAAATGACTGACGCCTGCGCCACTGCCGATCAATCCTGGGTTCACGCCGTCCGCCGCGCAGGGTTGGCAGCGCTTGCCGTCGTGCTACTCGCCGCGATCGGGGCGATGGTGGTGCAGCCGCCCGGGTCGGCCTCTCCTGCTCAGCGGGCATCCGCCGCTCCGGCGCGGCTTCCGCTCGCGGCGCAGGCGCCGGTGTCGCGTGCACTGGGGCGTGATGATGTGTCCTATTGGGCGCAGCGGTCGGCTGGCGGGCTTCAGGCTGTTAATCGCGCCCAGCGGCTGCGTGCGCAGTTTGACCGGGGCGGTGTGCTCGTAAGCTCGGGTGGCGTCTGGCTGGGGCTGAGCCTGCGCGCCTTTGGGTATGGCGCGGCGCTTGAGCCGCTGTCTGCGGTGGCGGCGCAGGTGGCCGCCAATCAGGTTGCCTACGTTCACGCAGGGGTGAGCGAGTGGTATGCGAACGGACCGCTCGGGCTGGAGCAAGGGTTCACGGTGCCCGCAGCTTCGGCCGGTCGGCACGCGGGGCCGCTGACCCTCGAATTGGGGCTGTCAGGCGATGCGCGCGGCCGGCTGTTGCGCGGCGCGAACGGGGTCATGTTCGCCGGCGCAGGTGGGGCGCTGGCCTATCAAGGGCTGGTGGCGACCGACGCGCGCGGCCGGGTGCTGCCCGCGTGGATCGAGTTGCGCGCGAGCGAGCTGCTGCTGCGCGTCGCGGCGGCCGGCGCGAGCTATCCGATCAGCGTCGACCCGTTCGTGCAGCAGGCCAAGCTGACTGCCTCCGACGGGGCATTCGGTGATGCACTCGGCACGTCGGTGGCGATCTCGGGCGGCACGATCGTGGTCGGCGCGCCGAGCGCGACTGTCGGCTCCAACTTCGGCCAGGGCGCCGCGTACGTGTTTGTCAGGCCCCGCTCCGGATGGGCCGACGGCACCCAGGCCGCGAAGCTCACCGCCTCCGACGGCGCCGCCAGTGATAACTTCGGCTCGTCGGTCGCGATCTCAGGCCGCACGATCGTGGCCGGCGCGCCTGACGCCACCGTGGGTGGCAACCACGATCAGGGGGCGGCGTACGTGTTCGTCAAGCCCCGTTCGGGGTGGGCCGACGGCACCCAGACCGCGAAGCTGACCGCCTCCGACGGCACCACCTTCGACCTGCTCGGCACGTCGGTGGCGATCTCTGGTGGCACGGTCGTGGCTGGTGCGCCCAACGCCACCGTGGGTGGCAACGCCGGTCAGGGGGCGGCGTACGTGTTCGTCAGGCCCCGCTCGGGGTGGGTCGGCGGTACCCAGACCGCGAAGCTGACCGCCTCCGGTGGCGGTCCCGAGGACACGCTCGGCCAGTCGGTGGCGATCGATGGTGACACGATCGTGGCCGGTGCTCCCTCCCCGCCCGTCGCCCTAAACCCTGACCTGGGAGCGGCATTCGTGTTCGTCAAGCCCCGCTCGGGGTGGGCCGACGCGACCGACACGGCGACGCTGACCGCCTGCGACATCGTGCCCGGCGAGGACTTCGGCTTTTCGGTGGCGATCTCGGGCGGCACGGTCGTGGCCGGCGCGCCCGACGCCACCGTGGACGGCAACCTCGATCAGGGGGCGGCGTACGTGTTCGTCCGGCCCCGTTCGGGGTGGGCCGACGGTACCCAGACCGCGAAGCTGACCGCCTCCGACGGCGCCTCCGACAACCTGCTCGGCCTGTCGGTCGCGATCTCGGGTGACACGGTGGTGGCCGGCGCGGACCTTGCGACGGTGGGTGCCAACGCCTCACAAGGGGCGGCGTACGTGTTCGTCAAGCCCGGCTCGGGATGGACCGATGCGACCCAGACCGCGAAGCTGACCGCCTCCGACGGCGGCTCCATCGACCAGCTCGGCACGTCGGTGGCGATCTCCGGCGGCACGGTCATAGCCGGAGCGCCCGATGCCACCGTGACTGGCAACCTCTTCCAGGGCGCCACGTACGTTTTTTCCAGGAGCCAGGGCTGATGATCGCACACTCCCCGTCGGTGAGATCCCGGCGCGCTCACGCCGGGAGTGGCCCTGCCGCGCCGGTGATCGGCCGCACCGGTTACGGGTGGCTGAGAGCTGGGCTGCCCGCGCTGACGGCTGCGCGCAGATAATCCTGATCTGGGCGCTGCGGCACTGTCGCGCGCGCCTGCAGCGTGCCGATCAAGGAGTCCAGCAAGCGGTGGCCGGCCCGGAAGTACGCTGCGCTGGGCCTCACCCGCTGACAGGGGATGAGCTCGAGGGCGGTGGCGGTAGCTGACCACTGGTGGATTTCCAGCCGCATGCGCACCGGCGGGCGTAGCGGCCCGCGGGCCAGGCGGACCTCGATCCGGCACGTACCGAAGCGATGATCGCGCTCGGCCGGCCCGTGCAACAGGTTCTTGCCGAGCAGCTGTTCGCCGTCGTGCCCGGTCAGCTGCCTGCTGTCCAGCGCGGCCATGCAGGTGTCGAACGGGATGTTCGCGATCCGCTGGAACGATAGCAAGTCCGTTGGCCTGGTCATGGCGCGCCCCCTCCGCGGTTCCTGGTCCCTCGGAAGTGACCAGCTACCGTGATAGTCCCTGGCAGTGAAGATGCCGTCAGTCAGCTGGCTGATACATCCGCTGTCGGATTGCTGACTCGTTACCGGCACGGAATGACCAGCCGCTGACAGCCTGGCCGGCCGCGACAGATCGTCAGGGCGGGCGGGACTGCGTACTGTTGGTGCAGGATCGATTCCGCCTGGTGCCAGCAGCCGCGGCGGAGGGTCGCGAGGGGGCTGGGCGGTGGCGGAGCAGCCTGAGGTTTCGTTCGCAGGGCTGCTGCGGCAGCTGCGGGCCGAGGCCAGGCTGACCCAAGAGGAGCTGGCGGAGGCGGCGGGCCTGTCGCCGCGGTCGGTCAGTGACCTGGAGCGGGGGATCAATCGCACCGCGCACAAGGACACCGCGCTGCTGCTGGCAGGCGCGCTGGGCCTGGACGGGCCAGCGCGCGAGCTGTTCGTCGCCGCGGCTCGCGGCAAGGCTCCCGCCGCGGACGTCCTGGCGGCCAGGCAGGGCGTGGTGGGGACGTTCGCGGCGGCGGCGACCCGAGGGCTGCCGCGTGATACCGCCGTGTTCACCGGCCGCCAGGCCGAACTTGATCAGCTGGCCGGGACGCTGGCACAGGCGGCGGCGAACGGCGGGGTGGTGGGCATCCATGCCATCGATGGGATGGCCGGGGTCGGCAAGACCGCCTTCGCGGTGCACGCCGCGCACCGGTTAGCTGGAGAGTTCCCGGACGGGCAGTTTTTCCTGCCGCTGCATGCGCACACGGCTGGGCAGCAGCCGGTCGACCCGGCCGATGCGGTGGCCAGCTTGCTGCTGGCCGCCGGAGTGCCTGCAGTGCAGCTCCCGCCGGGGTTGCAGGCCCGGGCGGCCCGGTGGCGTGACTACGTGGCGGGCCGGAAGATACTGCTGGTCCTGGATGACGCGGCCAGCCATGAGCAGGTCCGGCCGCTGCTGCCCGGCACCGCAGGCAGCCTGGTGCTGGTCACCAGCCGGCGGCGGCTGGCCGCGCTGGAGGACGCCGCAGTGGTCAGCCTGGATGTCCTGCCCGCGGACGAGGCCGCGACGCTGTTGGCCCGGCTAGCAGGCCGGCCCGGGATCCACACCGCCGATCCGGTGGTGAGCGAGATCACCCGGCTCTGCGGGTACCTGCCGCTGGCGATCGGGATGCTCGCAAGCCAGCTGCGCCATCACCCCGCGTGGACCGTGGCGACCCTGTCCGCCAGCCTCGCCGCGGCCCGCGGTCGGCTGGCGATCATGCGCGCCGAGAACGTGTCGGTCGCCGCCGCGTTCGATCTGTCCTACGCCGACCTCACTCAGGGCCAGCAGCGGCTGTTCCGGCGCCTCGGCCTAGTCCCGGGTCCCAGCTTCGACGCCCACGCCGCCGCCGCCCTCGACGACACCAGCGTGGACCAGGCCCGCCGCGGCCTGGACGAGCTGTATGACCAGCATCTCTCACCGAGCCCGCCCCCAGCCGCTACCAGCTGCACGACCTGCTCCGCGAACACGCCCGCACCCTGGCCGCCGCCGACGACCAGGCAGACCGCGACGCCGCAGCCGAACGGCTGCTGGACTACTACCTGCACACCGGGCTGGCCGCCGCCCAGCACCACCCGTCCTGGGACCCCGTGGACTCTTCCTTGCCGGTTATTTCGTTGCCGCCTGCCCGGCCGCCGCAGTGTGCGCCGCCGGTATCCGCGCCCGGGCAGGCGACCAACTGGCTGGAAGCCGAGCGCCCCAACCTGCAGGCGGCCGCCGACTATGCCCTCGCCTCGGGGCGGCTACGGCACGCCATGCTGATCCCCGCCGCCATCGACAGCTTCCTGAGTCGGGGGGGTCACTGGGACCAGGTCATCGCGGTGCACCAGACCGCCCTGACCGCAGCCCGCCGGGCCGGGGACCGGCCCGGCCAGGCCCGCGCCCTGCTGCTGCTCTCCGACCCGCAATTCAGGGCCAACCAACGGGCGGCCGCGGTCGCCGCCGCGCAGCAGGCGCTGGCACTGTTCCATGACCTCGGCGACCGGGCTGGCCAGGCCTGGGCCGTCGGCAGGCTGGGTTTTCTGCACTGGGCGGCCGGCGACTATGACACAGCCGCCGCGTGCCACCATCAGGCGCTCGAGCTGTTCCGCGACCTCGGTAACCGGCAAGGCCAGGCCGTTAGCATCAGCGATCTCGGCGCCGTGCAGCAGGAAACCGGGGACTACCGGGCTGCGGCGGCTAGCCGCCAGCAGGCACTGGAGATGTGCCGTGACCTAGACGACCGGTACGGCCAGATGACTGTCCTCATCGGCCTAGGCGACGTGCAGACGCTGACCGGCGACTACCCGGGCGCCACCGCCAGCTACCAGCAGGCCCAGGCGCTGGCCCGGGACCTCGACGACCGCTACCAGCAGGCCTGGACCCTCAACCAGCTCGGCGTGCTGCACCGGCTGGGCGGCGATCACCGGACCGCCGCCGCCAGCCACCAGAAGGCACTGGAGACGCTGCGCGAGATCGGCGAGGCGGCCGCCCAGGGCTACTGTCACGACAACCTCGGCCTAGCGCAACAGCTAACCGGCGACTACCAGGCCGCCGCCAGCCACCAGCAGCCACTACGGCTGATGCGGGACGGTGGCGAACCCTACGCCCAGGCCTGCGTGCTGAACAGCCTCGGCGAGCTCGCGTCCCGGACCTCGGCCACCGGCCCGACACCACCACAACCAGGCACTGGCCATCGCCCGCCAGATCGGCGCACCACTGCAAGAAGCACGCGCCCTGGAGGGGATCGGCCACAGCCACCTGCAAGACAGCAACCCCCGCGAG
>Ga0126381_100011097_pt1 | contig 10175 bp, 4 predicted proteins | sample PanSoiMetPlot_28_FD_96465 | JGI IMG/M metagenome (GOLD analysis project Ga0126381, IMG submission 96465) | Tropical forest soil microbial communities from Panama - MetaG Plot_28 | ecosystem: Environmental > Terrestrial > Soil > Tropical forest > Bulk soil | place: Panama | collected 2016-02-17 | reverse complement strand
GGGCATCTTCCATATCAAGGGCCTCGAATGGGCCGCGGTGCGCCTGGTCTACGACAGCGACAGAGAGCTCCTCAGGCAATGGGCTGGCCAGGACAGCGCCCCGGTGGTCGTCTACGATGACGAGCCGCCTCGCGGCGGGTGGGCCGAGATCCTATTGCTCGCCGAACGCCTGGCGCGCCAACCCCCGTTGCTGCCTGCGGATCCCGCCCAACGAGCCGAAGTCTTCGACATCGGTGAGGAGATCTGCGGCGAAGGGGGCCTTGGTTGGTCCCGCCGCCTGCAGCTGATTCATGTGGGTTTGCAGCATTCCGGCGGCTTTCCCGAACCGATCGCGAAGTACCTGGGTGGGAAGTACGGCTACACGCCCGAAACCGGCGCGGCCTCCGCCGCGCGAGTCGTACAGCTTCTCGAGATGCTGGCTGTGCGCCTGAAGACACAGCATGAGAAAGGAAACCGCTACTACGTCGGCAATTCCTTGACCGCGGTAGATGTCTACAGTGCGACCTTCATGGCCTTGTTCAGTCCACTGCCGCACGAGCAGTGCGCGATGTCGGCCAGAATACGCGCCGCCTTCGAGACACTGGATGCGCAGACTCGAGCCGCGCTGGATCCGATTCTGCTCGAGCATCGGGACATGATGTACGCGGAGTATCTGGAGCTGCCGCTCTCACTTTAAAGCGGAATGCACTCGAGGTCGAACGCCAGCTGTACATCGCCGCCAAAGCCGGAGCGCACGGCGGCAACGACGGCACCGGGATCCGCAAGTGAGAAGCTGGCTGCCGACGGATGGCTGTCAGGAAAGGCCATGAGATGACTCAACACGACCCGCTTGGCGCCCGCTTTTGCCGCCAGCTTGCCCAGTGTTTGTGGCAAGCCGATCACTTTGGCGAACGGGTGCTCGACGGCGCGCGGGCTCAGTGCGGTGTGCAACACGAGAACATCGGCATTCCTGGCGAAGCTCGCGAAACCCGGGTCGGTACCGTTCTGGTCGGACGCAATGACAGCGCTGAATCCCGGTCCGTTTATCCGGTAGGCCAGCGATGGGGCTCGACCGTGAGGCACCGGGTATGCGGAGATCTGCGCGCCATCGATGGAGATGACCTGACGGGCCTCAAGCGGTGCAACGTCGATCACCTTGATGTCGAGGTGGAACGCAGCGCTGGGCTTCATCACCGTCTGCAACTCTGGGAAGGCACCCGCCGCGCCGAAGAGCCGCTCGAGAAATACCTTCGTATCGGGGAAGAACTCGTTCGCTGAGGGACCTGCGACAAACAAGGGGCGCTGGCGCTCGAGAACGTCCTCGTCCCAGAGTAGTGCCGGAAGGTCGGAGACGTGATCCGGATGAAGATGAGTCAGCAGGAGAGCGTCAAGATCTGACGGATTTGCGCCGGCGCGTGCGAGACTTGCCGTGCTGCCTGCGCCAGTATCGACCATGATCGCGGCACGGCCCATCAACCAAATGAGATACGAGGTTGATGCCCTGCCTCCTGCATTGAGTGGACCGCTGGATCCGAGTACTTGCAATGCCGGACGTCCCGCGCTGCCGCAGATACTCGACTCTGGCGCTGCGGTTCCAGTCGGCCTGACCTTCGTCGCACATGCCTGTTTCGGGGAGCTCACGGCAAGCATGATCGTTGCGGCAGCTGCGAGCCCTTGCCGCAGCGGGAATGAGTTGCTCATTTGATTGGCGGCCCCTCTTCAGAACCCCTGTCTGATCGCGCTACTGCGCGGCGCTCATTATAGAAATCAACATCTGTAGCTGGCGCTTTCTCCTGCCCGGACATTTCCCGGGGGCAGCGCGACTGCCGGTGTCCGGGTGCTTCAGGTCACGCGGCGCGCAGGCGACTGCCCGCAATTGCCGCGGTTCAGCCAGGTTTTTGAGGCCACGCTTGCTGCGATGAGGCACACCCGCAAAGATGCGTCCTGGTGTGCCCGCTCGTTGAGCTCATGGGCAACGGGATGCGCAGCAGTTATCTAACACGGTTTCTATGCAGCAAACATGGTCGTGTCGCAAACAGACGTTCCAGCGCGCGCTGTGCCCTGATTCTGCTTGCCGCAGTCGTGTCGCTCGCCCGCGGTGCTGATCCACAGCCGTATCGCGTCGAGCTGGCCCCGACGGGAAACAAAGCACTCGATTCGACGCTCAAGGCAACGTCGCAGTTGGTGGCGCTGCGCACTTCAGCCCCGGTTGGGCCTTTTGGTCTGATCGCCCGTGCCAGGGCTGATGTTCCGCGTCTCACGACGGTTCTGGAAAGCTTCGGTTACTACCAGAGCTCAGTGTCCATCACCATCAATGGCCTCGCTCTCGATGAGCCGAGTCTTGGCGATACGCTGGCGGCGTTGCCGAAGGGGCAGGAAGCCTCGTGCCGCGTTTCCTTTACCCTCGGTCCGCTCTATCATCTTGGCACCATCCAGATCGAAGGCTCCGTGCCGGACTCCGCGCGTGCCAGCCTGCAGCTCGCGCCTGGAGCACCCGCAATTGCCACTGACGTGTTGGCTGGGGGTGCGCGGCTGCTGACCGCGCTTCAGAATCAGGGCTATGCATTCGCCAGGGTTGATCCGCCAGTAGCCAAGGAGGACCCGGAGCAGCACGTCCTGAACCTGACGTTTCACGTCGTCACCGGCCCCCAGGTCGAGATCGGGGACATACGATTCGAAGGTCTGAAGCGCGTACATGAGCGATTGGTGCGCCGGCGCCTGCTGCTACATACGGGTGAGCCCTACAGCGCGCTGGCGGTCGAGCGGGCGCGCAAGGATCTGCTGACGCTCGGAGTCTTTGCCTCGGTCAACGTGCGGCTCGGCAGTTCGGCAGACAGCGCGGGGCGCGTGCCCATTACGTTCCAGATGGAGGAGCGCAAGCGCCATGCCGTCAGCTTGAGTGGTGCTTACTCGAGCGACCTCGGCGGCAGCGCCGGCGTGACCTGGAGCGATCGCAACGTGCGCGGCAACGCCGAACAGCTCAATCTGTCAGCCTCGGTAATCAATCTCGGCGGCACAGCGACCAATGGTATCGGGTATGACACGAGCGCGAAGTACATCATTCCGGAATTCGCCCATCGCGACCAGTCGCTGCAGTTTGCAGTGGGCGCTCTCAAGCAATCACTGCAGGCCTACGACCAGCATGCCGTGACCTCCGGAGTGACACTCAGCCGCAAGCTATCGAGCGTCTGGAATGCGAGCATCGGGATTTCCGCCGTACATGAGACCATCCTTCAGGAGGGCATCAGCCAGGTCTACACCCTTTTCTCACTGCCGCTGGGCATTCTCTATGATTCCACGGATCTGTCCTCGCCCCTGCTCGATGCGACACACGGTGTGCGCTCCTCGCTCACCGTCGCTCCGACATTTTCTCGCGGCGGGAGCAATCCGACATTCTTCGTCACGCAATTCAGCTTTGCGAACTATCTCGATCTCAGCCGACTCTTCGGCGCCGAGCCGGGACGCAGCATCCTCGCCTGGCGGGCGCTCGTTGCCAGTGTCATCGGTGCTACTACGTCCGATGAAACGATCGATGGGGTCCAGGGGGTTCGTGTTCCCGACCTGCCGCCCGATCAGCGCCTCTATGCCGGCGGCAGCGGCACCGTGCGCGGCTATCGTTACCAATCCGTGGGGCCTGAATTCCCCGACGGCAACCCGATCGGTGGTACGGCGCTCAGCGCACTCAGCATCGAGTTCCGTCAGCGCATCGGCACGAGCTTCGGGGCGGCAGTATTCGCCGACGCCGGCAGCGTGGGCGAGAGCCTGCAGCCGTTTTCCGGTCTCGTCCATGGCGGCCGCTGCCACCCGGGCTCGGTATCCGGAAGCACGACCAGCTGTTGGGCAGTAGGGGTCGGTGCCGGGATGCGCTACTACACTCCAATCGGTGTGCTGCGGTTTGATGTTGCAGTGCCGACCTACCGCCGTCCCAACGACGATCGGTTTGAGGTCTACATCGGCATCGGGCAGGCGTTCTGATGCGTCGCGCTTTACGAATCATCGCCTGGACGCTCGGCTCGGTGCTGATGGTCATTGGGGTCCTGGTCGCAGGGGTCCTGGTCGCGGGCAACACTTCCGGTGGACGAGCGCTGATCGAGCGGGCGAGTGTCCGGCTTTCGGACGGCCACCTGCGGCTTTCTGGCCTGTCCGGCAACTTTCCTGCAGCGATCGACCTCGGACAACTGCAGCTGGGCGACGAGCACGGCGTCTGGCTCACGGCAGAGGGCATTTCACTACGCTGGTCGCCGCTTGCACTTCTGGCGCGGCATCTGAAGTTGCAGCGACTGCAGATCGCGCGTCTCGACATTGAGCGCCGGCCAGTCAGTAAGGCGTCTCAGGGGAGCAGTACGTCTTTGCCTCGCGTCGATATCGGCCAGCTGTCGATCGGCGCGCTCGAGCTGGGCCCTCAGCTCGCGCGCGTGCGCGCCACCTTTTCGGTCCAGGGCACGGCACACCTGACCTCGCTCTCAGAAGCGGCGGCCAACGTCACGGCGCGTCGCACCGACGGCCAGGGCGACTACCGGATCAGGCTGCACAGCGATGCGTCCCGCGTGGATGCGATGCTGTCGCTCGAAGAGCCCGCGGGCGGGACACTCGGAAACCTGCTGCAACTGCCCGACCTCGGGGCGCTCTCTCTCGAAGCGACCCTCACCGGTCCGCGCAACGCCGAGCGGCTCCAGGTGAACGCTCGCGCGGGCGAGCTGCGGGCGCAGGCGCAGGGCAGCCTCGATCTCAACCGGCGTGATGCCGATCTGGTGTATCGGCTGGAAGCCCCTGCCATGTCTCCGCGCGCAGACCTCTCCTGGCAGCGCATCGCCCTCGAGGGGCGATGGCAGGGCACGGTCAACGCTCCGCGTGCAGAGGCTCAACTTCAGATCGACGCGCTGCACACCCCGGGCGGTAGTGCGGCGGCAGTACTGCACGCGCACCTGGCCGCCGACGCTGGGGACCTCACGTTCCACGCCGCGGCCGAAGGCCTCGTGCTGCCTGGCCCACAGCCGCGACTGCTAGCGGACGCCCCACTGCATGTCGATGCCAATATGCGCCTGAGCGACCCTTCGCGCCCGCTGCGCCTGACGGCGGATCATCGTTTGCTCTCACTGCAGGTGGAGGCCGTCACTCACGGAGCAATGAGCGCGACGTTCGATCTGCGAGTGCCTGATCTTGCTCCGCTCGCCGCGGTCGCCGGCCAGAAAATCCAAGGCAGCACTGAGCTGAAAGGCACCCTCAAGCAAAGCTCCGGGACGACGCATCTGGACCTGGATGCCAACACCGAGGTGGTCGGCAAAACAACGCTGTTGACGTCGCTCCTGGCGGGCCCCTCGCGTCTGCAGCTCTCTGCTGCACTGACGCCGCGGACAGTGGAGGTCGAGCGGCTGACTCTCAATGGGCGCGCCCTGTCCGCCGCGGTGAGCGGCAGCGCCCAACGCGGTGAGGCTGACGCGGCACATGCGCTGCAGTCGCTGCGGGCGCGCTACGAAGCCAGTGTCGGGGACCTCGCAGTGCTTTCGCCCATGCTCGGCGGCACCCTGAAAGTGGATGGTCAGCTCTCCGGACCGATGACGTCCCTCGCCGGCCAGTCGCGGCTGACGTCGGACGTGTCGATACGCGGCGCACCGCGCGAAGCCATCGAGGCGAACATGTCCGCGCGCGGCTTGCCCTCACATGCGAGTGCTACGCTGCAGGCGCAGGGCCATCTGCAAGGGGCGCCGCTGCAGCTCGACGCCTCGCTCGAGCGCGTTGCGGGTGACGCGTTCCATATCACGGTGCGCCGCGCCGCGTGGAAAAGTGCGCGCATCGCGGGCGATTTGACCACCGGTGCCAACGCGGCGCCGGGGCGCGGAAGTCTCCGCTTGAGCATGCAACGACTCGAGGACCTGCAACCGCTGCTCGGGACGCCCCTGAAAGGCAGCATCGCCGGCAATGTCTCGCTGCGGCCAGTGGCGGGGCGCACCCACGCGCAGTTGGCGCTCGACGCCAGAGACGTCGTCGCGGCGGGCATTCCCGCCAATGCGCAGCTGACCGCCTCCGGACCGGTCGACGCCCTGACCGTGCAAGCGAATGCGCAATCGCCCAACCTGCGAGGTGAGCCCGGGAACCTGGTCAGCGCGGCGCACCTCAATATGACCGCGCGCAAACTCCTCCTCGATCGCGTCGAAGCGCACTATCACGGTCAGACATTGCGCCTCCTGGCCCCCGCACAGGTCGATTTTGCCGACGGGTTTGCCATTAGCCAGTTGCAGCTCGGCCTCCTGAATGCGGTCCTCGCGCTCGACGGTCGTGTGTCCCCGGCACTCGACCTGCATGCCTCCGCACACCACATCGACGCCGCCGTGATCAACGCCTTCGTACCCAAGACCCTGGAGCAGGGTACCGTTGACATGGACGCCCGACTTGCGGGTACTCCTTCCGCGCCTTCAGGCCTCGTGACCCTCACGGTGGCTGGACTGCGGATGACGACAGCGCGGGACCTGCCGGTGGTCGATCTGCGCGGCACGGCCCGACTCACGGGCAACGCCGCGCAGCTCGATGCGCACCTCAGTGCAGGTCACGCCTCGCAACTCACGCTCAAAGGCACGGTGCCGCTCGAGACGCAGGGCGCAATCGATCTCAAGCTCAACGGTAAGCTCGATGCGGGATTTGCCAATCCCATGCTGGAGGCCCGCGGCGAACGGATGACCGGCGATGTCACCCTCAATGCGACCGTGAGAGGTGACCCACGCTCGCCGGAAGTTGGTGGCACCGTAGTCCTTACGAATGGCGACCTGCGCGACTACGTGCAGGGCGCGCATCTATCCAACATTACAGCCCACCTCACCGGAGACCGGGGCACCTTGAGAATCGAGACCCTGACAGCACGTGCGGGACCGGGCGAGCTCGGCCTCACGGGCCAGATTGGCGTTCTGCAGCCGCAGCTGCCGTTAACGCTCCATCTGACGGCAAAGAACGCTCAACCCGTAGCGAGCGACGTCCTCACCGCGAATCTGAATGCCGATATCAAGGCCGAGGGAACGCTGCGTCAGCAGATCAATCTGTCCGGCACGATCAATCTGAACCGTGCGGTCATCGGCATTCCGGATGCGCTGCCACCCCAGGTTGCGGTCCTCGATGTTCGACGCCCTGGGCAGGCGCCGCCCCCACCGCCGCAGCGCACGCTCGTGATCGCTCTCGATCTTGCGCTGCAAGCCCCGCGGGCAATCTTCGTACAAGGCCGTGGCTTGAACGCCGAGCTCGGCGGCCGCCTGCATATCGGCGGGACAACCGCAAGTCCTGCTGTCAGCGGTGGTTTCGAAATGATCCGCGGGACGTTCGCGCTGGCGAGCACCCAGCTGAACTTCACGCACGGGCGAGTCGGCTTCAGCGGCGCGGGACTGACCGGCAAGATCGATCCGACGCTCGATTTCACCGCCCAGTCAACCACCGCCGACGGCACCCAGTCCAAACTGCATATCACGGGTCTCGCGGACTCGCCGCAATTCGAGCTCACCAGCAGTCCGCCATTGCCGCAGGACGAAATCCTGGCACGGCTTCTGTTTGGCCAGAGCGCCTCACAGCTGTCGGCACTACAGGTGGCGGAGATCGGCGGCGCTCTCGCGAAGCTCAGCGGCGTCGGCGGGAGTGGACCCGACCCATTGGCCAAGATACAGAAGAAGTTGGGTCTCGACCGGCTCTCGGTGGCGAGCGGCAGCAGTACGGGTGCTCAGGGAACACAGAACTCCGGTACGAGCATCGAGGCAGGACGGTATGTCTCCGACCGCGTCTTCGTCGGCGCGAAGCAAAGCACCACGGGCTTCAGTCAGGTGGAGGTCGACGTGGATCTCTCCAAGCATCTGAAGCTGCAAACCCGGCTCGGCAATGGCACCGCGCCCACTCAGGGAACGACACCGGAAAACGATCCCGGCAGCAGCATTGGAATGGTGTATCAGTTTCAATACTGAGCCGAAGCGTCACATTCCCGGCATGGCCTGCATGGCTTTCGCCTTTGAGCTGAAAAACAGGAAGAAATTGGAGCCAACCTCGACGGCTCTTCCGGCATTTTCCACGTCGTCCATGACCTTCGATGACGTGATACCACTGCTTCCATCGGGCGCTGGCCAGTCCTTACGGTCCATGACCAGCACCGGCCTGACTTCCCACCAGATCGGATTGGCGTTCACCCGGCTGTTGTCTATGACGTGGTCGTGATTCGGCGTTGGCAGGAACACCGGCCCGGTTGGCGGTTTGGGAATTCCCGGAGATCCGGCCAGGAGCACGGAGAGGTCGACCGACGAGGCGTGCATGGTGCAGGTTCCCGGCACCGGGTTGTTCGGGTCGGGACACTGCGTGGCCACCGTGGGCTTGCTCATCCAGGCTTCCGGAATATGGCCAAAGAGTGCGATCAACTTCTCTCCCAGCGGTACCCCGCACAGTTCGCCGGGCCGGCCGCCATCCGGGCAATCCATCGCATCGCGCGGATTCGTGGACGTGCCGAACATCGGCACCAGCACGTACAGGTGCGCGGTGTGCTTGAGAGTGCCCCCGGTAGGATCCTGCGTAGGCTCAGTCACCACCTGGCAAATCGGAGTCTGCATCTCGTTTGGGTCTGACTGCGCGGCGATCCCATTGAAATCGAGGTCGAGATTCGGCTGATCGACGCAGTCGAAGTTCTGCAGGTACGTGAACGTGACCAGTCGTCCATTGCCAAAGCCATTGGTTTGGTTTGGCGCCAGCTGCGCCCAGGCGCCGTCCGCCATCAGGGCCATCGAGGCAGCGCCTGCAACCGTCAACCAAAGGTGCCCGAAAAGTATGCTGGCGGGCCGTCCTCGTCGATTCTTCACAGGGTACATACAGTCCTCCTTTCCCGAGTCGTCCGCCCATGGGCTCGCACACGTGCGTGCCGAGGGCATCTTGCGTCTCCTGCGGTCTAGTGCTCCGGAAGCGACTTCAGGTATTCGATGACGTCGTGCTTTTCAGACCCCGTGAGTCCGAGGTGCAGCAGCGTGTCGTAGTGGTTCACTACATCCATGAGCGTGGCAAATCGACCGTCGTGATAGAAGCGCCCCTTGTTCGCGGGCTTCATGAACAGGCCCTCCTCACGCACGAAGATTCCGGCAAGGTTCATCGTCTTGTATTGTCCGTCGGGAGCGCGATTCGCCTGAAAGGCGTCGATCCCGACATCCTCGGGTTTGTGCAAATTCCAGCCCGGCTCGGTCCACAACGGATCGACATGACAGTTGTTGCATTTCGCCTTGCCACTGAACAGATCGTCGCCGCGCTTGGCCGCGGCGGGATCGAAGTCGCGGCCCGCCTGGGGTGCGGGAGCGGGAATCGACAGCTGGTAAAACTGCAGCGCCGGCAGTTTGCTCGTGATGCGGTGGTCATCTGGACTGATGTGTGGCAGGTCCGCGAACCCGTTGGCGGCCGCAAGCGGAAACTTTGTTGCATCGTTCAATCGCGGGTCGAAGAAGCGCCCTTTGCCATGCATCGCCAGGTTCGCGACCAGCGCATTCCAGTAGGTGACGGTTCCCCAGGCTCCGGTCCACGTGTGCTGGTTGAAACCGGCCAGACCAAAGGCATTGGGAAGCAGCGTTGCGCCGGACACCTTGTTGCTGGTCACCACCCCGTCCGTCACTTGCTGGGTATTAAAGGCCTTGCCGTCGAAAAAGATCTCCGCATCGAATTTCCCTGGGCCCCAGCTCTCGACTACGGCTGCAAGCGTGTTGCGATCAACCCCGAGCAGCGTGGTGAACGCATCGAGGTCGGGAGCAAGGGCAATGATGCGCCCGACATCCAGATCCCGGTTCGCCCAGCCGTCAAGCCGTCGTCCGATGCCGAAGGCCAGTGAGTTGTCGACAGTTGAGTGACACAAGGCGCAGGTGATGCCCACCGACTGCAGCTGAGCGCCCCTGAAGAAGCCCTGCAGACCCACTACGGCATTGAGTTTGAGCAGCGCGACCGTTACGGCGGGATCATTCAGATCGATGCTCTTCTGCTGCAGTCCCCTGACGATCTGGGCCGGTAGCGCCGCGACGTCGACCTTCAGACCGAGATTGAGCGCGCTATTGGGACTGAGGCCGCTTCCTTCACCGCCGAGGCGCACGCCTTCGATCGCACGGTGAAGCTGCAATGTGCCGCCCCAGAAGGCCTCGTCACCGAAGGTGTCGAACCGGAACGTCTGGCGCCCCGCCGCCATCATGCGATCGGCATTGACCTGGATCTGC
>Ga0126381_100011096_pt1 | contig 10175 bp, 5 predicted proteins | sample PanSoiMetPlot_28_FD_96465 | JGI IMG/M metagenome (GOLD analysis project Ga0126381, IMG submission 96465) | Tropical forest soil microbial communities from Panama - MetaG Plot_28 | ecosystem: Environmental > Terrestrial > Soil > Tropical forest > Bulk soil | place: Panama | collected 2016-02-17 | reverse complement strand
GGATTCGACGCGAAATACCGTATTATCGGTCCCGTTCAACCCGTGCGAGCACCCGGCGCCGGCTTCGATCCCATAGAGCACGCCGTTGATGAAAGCTATATCCGCAACTCCGCTCACCAGGGACCCCTGCGCGGGGCTGGTTTGGCTGGACGGCAGACCAGCCACCACGGTGTTACGCGTCCCCATCCAGTCGATTCGCGAAATGCGCGCCGTGAAGCCGCCTGTATAGGGTCCTACCGGAGCCGGAACCTGGTCTTGGTCACAGATGCCGATTGTGGACGATGTCCCGCCCGTACCGCCCTCCGCGACGTACAGGTTTCCGTCGGGTCCGAACTTGAGACCGCGCGGATTGTTGAGGCCCGTCGCGAAGACTTCGACGTCGGCCGCGCGGACAAAAGCCGTGCCCAGGCTGAAGCTCAGAACCGCCATTAGTGTAATTTTCTTTGACAGCATCGTTTCCCTCCTGTGTTTGAAATTGGACTTCGGCAACGGACGTCCGCCGGGCCAGACGACCCTGCTGAATCCGTTATGTTGAGGTCCCGTCTGCCGAAACTTTCGGGCTAGGATATTTTGAGCAAGAACCTTGGAAACATCTATGAGGAGAAGATGAGTTGTGGCTGAGTTATCCGCTGAAGTTGTTTCAATCAGACTATCGGCGCGATAGTGTAGGCACCGCATCGGGAGGGAGGCCCAGCGATTTCGTGAAAGAACGGTACCGTGGATCGGAGCGGTAGCGCCGGAAAGATTTGTGGAAGGGCACAAGATATAGCGGCCCACACTTACCTTCGAACGCCCTCTGAAGGCAATCGAACATTTCGGAAGGTCTGCCCAGGCCAGCGTAGATACATGCAATCAGTAGCGCGGGGTCGTACGGGCTAGCGGTCGATCTAATTCGCGCTAACATATCGAGCGCTCCCTTTGTATCGCCTGTTGAAGCCATCGCATCTCCCATAAACGCCATCGACTCGAGATTCTCAGGATTCAAAGAGAGCGCCTTTTGGTAAGCATCAATGGCCTCTGCATCACGGTCAGCCCAGAACAATGCTCTTCCCAGGAACATATAGGCGCGATAGTAGTGACGATCGAGCTCAATCGCCTGGTTTAATTGTCGAATTGCCAGATCGAACCGGCCGGCGTGTGTCTGCGCTACACCGAGATATGTATTCACGATGGGTGATAAAGGATTCGATTCGAGCGCCCTCTGAACGCTGGCGATGGCATCATCATCGCGGCCGAGCACGCTCAGAAGCAGCGATCGCCACAGGAGCGCCGCGAGATTATTGGGCTCCAGGCAGAGCGCTTGCCGGAACTGCTGATCCGCACCTGCCCAATCCAACTCATACCAGCTCTTCAGCAGTCCCAACGTGCAATGCGCTTCCGGCAAAGTATTGTCCATCTCTATTGCCCGCTCCACTAGCGGTTTTGCCTTGCTAAGAGCGTCAAGCGGTTTTATCATTGCCACGCGAATGGAACCCATCTGCGCATAGCAATCGGCAAGGCCCGCGTATGCTGGTGCGCATCCCGGGTCCAACGATAATGCCTCAGTGAAGTAATATAGGCTGCTGCGCATTCCCTCGGTCGTCATCTTGTGCCAGAAATATCGGCCTTTGAGGTACAAATCGTAAGCGGCCGGCGAGCGAGCGTACTTCCTGGGACCGCCGGAGGCCGCCGGCAGCAACTCGAGGGCAAGCGATTGACTGACTCGCCGTGTCACCTCCTCCTGCAACGTGGGCAGATCGGAAGCGGAGCGGTCATAGGCCTCTGACCAAAGAAGACTCCTGTCGCGGAGGTCGTGTAACTGCGCGCAAATTCGAATCCTGTCGGGGGAACGCCGCACCCAGCCACGCAACAGATAGTCCAGGTTCAGGTCCCGCTGAATCTGCTCCAGATCGGCCTCTATGGCACTCTCCGGCCGGAGACGTGGACCGGTCACCACTCGTAGCCTTTCCGAGTCCACTCTTGAAAGCGCTGAAATCAGATCTTCCGTCAGCCCCATAGTGAAATAGTCCTGAACGGCTGTTCCTAACCCCTCAATCGGCAACACACCGATCCGGATTCGTGCCTTGCCCGGCGCGCCGGGGTGTTCGTCCCCTCGCTCGACGGGCGCAATGAATCGGTATCCCTGGCGTGGAACAGTCTCCACAAATACCGGATTGCCGGCACTGTCGTCGAGAACCATCCGAATATGCCGGATGCAGAAGTTCAGACTCTGTTCGAAATCGACATAAGTTTCGCTGCCCCAAATGGTTTCCCGGATCTGATCGCGAGTGATGAGTGTACCGGCGTTGCTTGCAAGTAGAGCCAAAACGCGCGCCGGCTGCTGCTGGATTTTTGCCGGCACGCCGCCTTTGCGAAGTTCGTACGTCTGCCCGTTGAGTTCGAATTGTCCAAAGCGAATCCGAGGCATAGGCAAAGAGTGATTTCTGATCGTTCGTATCCTAACAGGAAACCGTACAGCCCAGTACCAACCGCCGTGACGCGACAGCTAAAGGAGAGCGGCTTGCCCGCAATCAATATTGCAGAAAGGCGTCTGCTCTCCGTAGCAGAAGACTTGGCGTTTTGCAGCTGACCAGGGCTTATCGATGTCCATCTCAGTCCTCGGCAAGTAGGATTGTCGGGAAAAGCAGTTGGAGCGTCCTCCTCACGATCTTCCCGTGTAGTCGCCAAAGGGCGAGTAATCCCACTTTACCGACCCGACCATCACCTCACTAGTCCCTGATTCCTGGATTGAGGTTGCGGTCGCCGTGACAATCCAGCGGAGTGGAATCTGCTTCGTCCTTCCGCATCCTTCCATGCACTCATGCGACATCAAACCACCCAAAAGGGGCACCGCATTCAAATCTTTATTCGATGCAGAAAAAACAGCGCGCCACACCAAAGGTGGGCGCGCCGTGAAGGCGCCGGACAAGCCCGGCGCTGCAGAATGAGAGTTTTCCCTCGTCTCCAGAAAATCGCGCACAACGCGACGCGGCGGGTCGGGGATTCCGGTTCTTCGGGCCGACCCCGCCGCGTCCGGTGCGCTTATCAAGACTCGATTGTGCGGTTTGGGCTAGAACCCCGCACATTGACCTCCTTTCTGCTGGGCGCTATTGCCGCCTCCAGTGATCGACGTATTGCCGGAGCACGACAGGTTCTTGCCCACCGTGTTGTCGTAAACAGTCACCGATGCGGTATTCCCCGTGATATCGACATTCTTTCCGAAGGAACTGCCGAAACAGGAATTCTGCGGGTTGCCGATCTGGATCGGGATCGCATTGCCCGAGATGTTCAGGTTGCCGCTGACGGTTGCCTGGCAGATCTGGCTCGCAGCCGACCCCGAGGCGACGTTCTGAATGGACAGGTTTCCGGCGATCTTGGTCCCGGGCCCAAACGAGAACCCGGATCCTCCCTGGACCGCCATATTCCCGGTAACCGTGGAGTTGCTGAGAGCGACGTGTCCGCCGTTCACGGCCACATTGCCGTTGACGCCGCCGCCGTAGAACGCGCAGTTCTGGCCGGACGAGACATTAATGTTCCCGGTGAACGTGCCGTTGTATTGCCATTGCAGGTAGCCCCGGATTTTGGTGCGGACCCGGTGATCTGGACGATGTTCAGCGTCAGCATTTGCTGAGCGGCCTGGCCGACGCCGTTCTGTGCCGTAATCTGCACCGGGTATGTTCCGGCGGCCGTTGGAGTTCCCTGGATCGTCAGGGTTGGACCGGCGAAGCCCTCGGTGTTCAGATTGCTGGCCTGAAGTCCTTGAGGGAGCCCGGTCACCGTGAAGTACATCCCGTCGCCCTGCGAGGGATCAGTGGGAGGTTGCGGATTCGCCGGGACCATGTGGTTTGAGACGCTGGGGAAGCCGGTGGTCGTAACGGCGAACATGCCCGGCATCCCGACGAACATGTTGGCCGTGTTCGTGCTAGTGATTTGCGGACCTTCATTCACGTTCAAGGTCAGGGATTGCATAGCCGTGCCCGCTGTCCCGGCATCGTCTTTCAACGTGAGCGTGTACTGCCCGCCGGTTCCCGGTGCGGGCGTTCCGCCGATCGTCTCGTTACTGCCGCTGCCCAGAAAAGACAGACCGTTCGGCAGCGTACTGGACAGGCTGATCGTGCCTATGTTGGCAGAGATCGAAAACGAGGCTGCGGTACCTGCCGTGAATTCGCTCGTGCTCGGACTGGTGAAGATCGGTGCATTGACGACAGTGACCGGGTAGATATGGCCCCTGGCAGTGGTATAAGCGGCTGTGGGGCTTAACAGGACACTGAACGTTCCCGTGGTCCCCAAAGGTGGCGTGCCTTGTAACAGGGCAGTTCCGTCGCCGTTGTTACGCACGCTCAGCCAGGACGGCACAACGGCTGGGATCCACCCTGAGAGGCCCCACGAAACGACCGGAGTCGTCTCGCCTGTAGTGGTCAGCAAGATCTGGTTGGGAGCGTTCGTGTAGAAGGTTGTTCCGGGGCAGAGGTTGAGATTGGGATCTCCGGCATTACCCACGAGATCGACGGGGCATCCGGGGATGACTGCCTGTGGAGGGGCACTCACGTTGAGCGCGAACTGTTGCTCCGTTGTGCCCTGCGTGCTGGTCGCGATAATTCCGCAAGGGCCGGGAGGGTCGATTTTCTCGCAGATTTTCGGACCGCCGGAACTATAGATCCCGCTGATGGTCCCCGTGCCGTTGTGGTTATCTGTGAACGTCAAGCCGCCAAGAAAGAAACTCGGATCCATGGAGAGCGCAGGCGTGGGATTCCCGGTGGCTACCACCGTGAAATTCGCCTGAATGCCGGCCGTTACATTCATGGAGGCGGGCGAGATAATCGCCAATTGCGGGCTGACGTTGACGTTGAAACTCTGCTGGACCGATCCGGCGGAGTTCGACGCCTGGAGGACTAGTGGAAAATTTCCCTGGGTGGCATCCGAGGCTCCATTGAACGTCAACTGGAAGCTGCCGTTGCCGAAAACACCCGTGAAATTGGCTGCTGGTAAGCTGCTGCTTACCACGTAGATGGACGGAACGGGGTTGCCCGTTGCGGTAATGGTTGCCGAGGATGGGATACTGGGTCCAAAAGCAAAGGTGGAGGCGCTGGTGAAGACCGGCGGCGCCAGGACCGAAAACGAAACATTCACGTTGTCTCCGTTGCCGTCCTCGAGCGGGATGCTTTTGGAAACGTAGCTCGAACACTTAGTGGGATCCGGGCTCGGCGTGACGAGCGTGACCGCGTCGGCTGGACAGGTAGTATCGGTGGAAGTAGGCGATGCTTTGATGCTGACGAAGTTGCTACCCATCCTTGATGCCGTCCACTTCACTCCTGACCAGTCCTTGTAGCGCAGGGAGGCAATGATGCTATCGGCCTGATCGCACGTGGAGCCTGACCCGTTGGCGCAGGTCTGGACAAACCAGCCGCCCCAGGTTTGTGCTGAGCGCGTATTCCCGTCCCAGTCTTTATAAGAGAGCGTTGTGGCGACGTTGGGCCCGATAGCAAAATTCAGATCGGCGACCTGATGCGTTGGCAGCGCCGCGGTGCTGGCGACTTCGGGGACGGTCTGCGACGCCAGGGCCAGTTCCAGCTTGTAGAAGCCGAGGCCGCTGGTGTCCGTAGCCATGGCGTTCAGATCGGGCTGGGTATTGGCATTGTTCAACCCGTTGGTCAGATCGGCGTTGATGGTATTGATCTGTTGAACATTGGTGAAAAGCTCGACGCCGGCGGCGACGCCGACGATCACGGCGAGCAGAGGGACCAAGACCGCCCCGACGGTGGAAGCAAAGGTAAGACCGGCCGCCCCTGCCACGATTGCTGGTCCTAGAGAGACGGCAGCGGAAGCGCCCGCCCCGGTAACGACGTACACCGCTATTGCCACGCTGAAAGCGGCGTAGGCGGCAGCACCGAAAGCGGCGGCCGCGCCTGCAAGCACGTCAAACGCTGCCGTGGAGATTCCGGCCACCTCACCCACATTCACACCCATTGCCGCCACCAGCTTGCCGAACTCGGGGTACGTGTCCCCGGCCGCTGCATAGGACTTCTTCAGTCCGTACGCCGTGAAGTAGCCTTCCGCGGGCACCTGCGCGCCTACCACATTGGTTTCGCTTGCGAAACAGTAGGGATTGCCGTCGTAGGTCAGGTTGTAGACGCTGGCGATAGTGGGGTCGAGAACGAAATGGCAGGGATCGGCCTGCCAGGAGCGGAATGAGCTGAGAGCATTCTGGTACATGCTGATTTCGTCGCTCTGAACCAGGCCCTGCATCCAGTCGTACAGGCTCTGCTGGTGGGGAGTGCGCTGCGAAGCGGGCAGCGCGAAGATACCCTGCAGGGTCGTCATCATGACCCCGCGGACGGCGCTGCGCAGGTCCGAACGGCCGTAGTCGTAGATCACATGGGCATCGCTCTGCGGAATATTGTGCAGGGCCAGATAGGCGGTTACGGAGTCCTTTTCGAATTGCGTCAGGTCCGTGAAGTAGACCACGCCGTTGGCGCAGTAATTCCGAATGATGGTGTTGCCGGTCGCCGCGCAGCCTTGGAGCTGGATCTGGGCCGAGGCTTGGAACGGCCGCGCGCCGGCGCCGCCGCTCTCCACCCAGGAAAGCGCCGGTAGCATCAGAATCGCCATCAGAATGGCGAGCGGTTGATAGACGAGCGACTGCCGCAGGCTAATGACGGTAGGTCGGCGGCGGCGCAGTTTTCGAGTGCGAGTCTGCGATTGCATATCAATCTCTCCTCGTGAAATGGCGGACGCCGACTCACGATCGCTTTGGCGGCTTCCGCGTCCCTTCAAAAGAGAATGGGAGAGCAGGGGGGCAATTCACGCCACAAGCAGCCAAATTTTTTTGGAGGGACGCCGGAAACGATCACGGCTGGGCGGGGACGAGTTGGTGTTCGAGCCATTTGCGCGCGAAGGCCCAACGCCGGTCCACGGTTCGCGCGCCGCAGTTGAGCTGTGAGGCGATGTCCGGGATCGAGAATCCCTCGAAGACGCGCATCTCGACGATCGTCCGGAGCTGGGAATCGATGCTGGAGAGCCGGTCCAGGAGAGCCTCGACCTCCGCCATCCGGGCCGCGCCGTTGGCCTCGAGATCCAGATCCTCCGACAGCTCGACATGCTCCACCTGACGCTGAAGCGGACGCGCATGATGGATCAGAAGGCGGCGCATGATGTGGGCGGCGAGGCCCAAAAAAGCCTCCCGGTCCGGCCTGTCCTCGCCGGTCTTTATGGCTCTGATTTTCAACAGCTCGAGATACAGCTCATTCACCAGAACGGTGGGCTGCCAGGTATGCGGAGTCCGCTCGCCCCGTATCCGGCGAGCCGCCATCCGGCGTAGCTCGGGGTAAAAGGCCGCCACCAACTGCCCGGCCGCTGCCTGATTGCCGCTGCGGAGGCTCTTCATGAGCTCTGCGATCCTGCCCAAATCCTTCTGCCCGAGCTCTTGGATTGGCATGCTCGTTTCCACCAATCGAAGCGGTGGCGGGCGGTAAGCCCGCGCGAAGATAGTGTATCATGTCACTCTAAAGGCTCCCTGGGTGTCCCCCGAACAGGCCAATTCGCTCCAGGACGAGAGGTGGAAAAGCGCCTATGCGTGGTTCGAACGCGCTATGGAACTTCCAGCCGGCGAACGTTCGACCTTCTCGCAACAGGCGATCCATGACCCGGAAGTGCTGCGCGTGGTGCTCGATCTGCTCGAAGGCCAAGAGAGACCGGAGGAAGCCACGCAGCCGGAGGGCGCCCCGCGGCCTCGGCTGGGAGAGCACTACGGGCGCTTCGCGATCGGAGAATTGCTGGGGCGTGGCGGAATGGGCGAGGTCTACTCCGCGCGCGACACCGAATTGAACCGCGTGGTCGCAATAAAATTCCTGTCGCCGCAGAGGCTGGGAACCTCCGGAACCGTCGAGCGGTTGATCCAGGAGGCCCGGGCCGCATCGGCCCTGAACCATCCCGGAATCGTTACGGTACACGAGGTGATCCGGTCGGAAGATTCGCTGGCCATTGTGATGGAGCGGGTGGACGGGATGGCGCTGCGCAAGTTGAGCGGGAACCCCAACCCGGCCGCGGAGGTTGCCCGGTTGGGGAACCAGATCGCCGAAGCTTTGGCGGCGGCGCATGCCGGCGGCGTGGTGCATCGCGACATCAAGCCGGAAAACCTGATGCTTCGTCCCGACGGATATGTCAAGGTTCTGGATTTTGGCGCGGCGGCCCAGATCGGAACGGGTGACGACCTGGCGGGAATCCCCATAGGGACCCTGGGATACATGTCGCCGGAACAGATCCAGGGGAGGCCCCTGACCGGCGCCAGCGACGTATTCTCGCTGGGCGTAGTGCTCACCGAGCTTGCCAGCGGCCGCCATCCGTTTCTGCAAGACACGGCGGCGCACACTTCCACGGCGATCCTAACTTCGGAGCCCGGATCGCTAACCGCTCATGAGTGCAAGATCGCGGAGCCTCTGGGATATCTGTTGCGGTCGATGTTGGCGAAAGAGCCGGAGCGGCGGCCTTCGGCAGCGATGGTTGCCGCCCGGCTTGCCGCGATTGCTCGCAAGGACACGCCGCGGCGCGTAAGAGCTTGGTTGTGGATGTCCGGCGTGGCTGCCTGCGTGGTTTGTGGGTTCGTGGTGTGGGCGATCACAGCGAAGGTATTCGCGCCCAAAGAGCCGCTCTTTGAGCAGATCACTATGCAGGCCAGTGAGAACAGAGTCACGGCCGCGGCCTTATCGCCGAATGGCGAGCAACTCGCGTTCGGGACATTCGGAGGCCCGACATACGTGCGCCGAATGAGCGACGGTTTCACCCGCCCTCTCACGACGCCACGAGGGCTCGAAGTGGACCGGCTTGCGTGGTTCGCCGACAGCTCGCGTGTTTTGGCGAGCGGAACCATCGACCACCGTGCCGGCGTTTGGGTGATACCGCTGAACGATGGAGCACCGGGCCTGATCGGGCCGGAAGGTAAGGATGGAGTTCCCTCTCCGGATGGAACGCGAATCGCCTTGACCAGTGCAGATGGCGCGGAAATCTGGGTCATCGGAGTAAATGGGGAGAGGGTCCGGCAGATTCGGGGCGATCGCGGTACGAGCCGGTTTTCAGCCTTACTCTGGTCGCCGGACGGCAAGCGCATCTCGTACGAGCGTCAGGAATATGCGCCGCCAAACGACCCGGGATCGGCGCCCGCACAAATATCCCGGAACTTTGCCTATGGCTACGAAGCGACGGACGTGAATACCGGACGAGTAGTTACCTCCCTAAAGGGCGTCCTTATGACATCGGCATGCGGGCTGGGAGATGGACGGGTGCTATTCGTACGCTGGGTCCCCGGTAGGCAAGGGCGAGGGGACTTCCACCAGTTCTGCGAAATGCGCACGGATCCGAAAACCGGCGAGGTTCTCGGGCAGCCCCATTCAGTGACACAGATCTCAGATTCGGACTATGTGTCGCTGTTGAGCATCTCGGCAGCATACGATGGCAGCAAAATAGCCGTAGTCCGAACTTCCATGCAGCAGAAGCCTAACGTTTATGTAGCCGACCTGCCTCCAGGCAGGGAGACTTCGAAGCTGCTGAACATCCGAAGGCTGACTCTCACGCTGTCCGAAGATTATCCACACGCCTGGACGCCGGACAGCGATGCAGTGATTTTTGAATCGAGCCGGAACGGCCCTTTCGGTCTCTTTCGACAGAAAATCGACGAGCGGGAAGCGGAGCCACTTGTGTTATCTAAGACTGACAACATTCTGGCGCAAGCGTCACCGGACGAGAAATGGGTACTCTACCGCGAGGACCGTGAAAAGGGCGGGAAGACGAGGTTCATGCGGGCGCCAATGAACGGCGGCACGCCGGAACCTATTCCGGGAACTGAGAATATCGTAGATTTCCGTTGTGGCCTGCAGCCCGGATCGCGATGTATCTTGCGTTCGACGGAAAACGATCAGTTCGTTTTTTATGAATTGGACCCGCTAGGCGGCAGGGGCCGGGAACTCGCGCGGACTGTGTGGAGTCCACCGCGAAAGGGAGATTGGGACATATCGCCAGATGGCCGTTTCGCGGCAATCCCAAACCATGACCTGCAAACCGCGATCATCCGTGTCATTTCCCTCGATCGAACCCGAGCGGACGCCGCCGAACGAGTGGTCAGGATTAACGGAATGAGCAATCTGAATGGATTGGTTTGGGCTGCAAATGGAGAAGGATGGTATGCGGTAGAAATAACACCGCTG
>Ga0126381_100011095_pt1 | contig 10176 bp, 8 predicted proteins | sample PanSoiMetPlot_28_FD_96465 | JGI IMG/M metagenome (GOLD analysis project Ga0126381, IMG submission 96465) | Tropical forest soil microbial communities from Panama - MetaG Plot_28 | ecosystem: Environmental > Terrestrial > Soil > Tropical forest > Bulk soil | place: Panama | collected 2016-02-17 | reverse complement strand
GAAGAGTTCCAGCAGCGAAACCGGCCAGCTAAGTCTGAGAACCAGGGGGGTGACGTGCAATGAATTCCAGTGGATCATCCGTGGTGGCAGCGCGTGGCAGCGCATTGCCCGTAAGTTATAGAGGAATTGGTAGCGCTAACGGGAATCGAACCCGTATTTAAGCCTTGAGAGGGCTCCGTCCTAACCGTTAGACGATAGCGCCAACTAGCGCCATTATAGCGAATATGTCACATCACTCGCGCTTCCGGATGGCTTTGAGGTCGCCCTCCGTCGAATACGCGATCAGATGAGTCACCACGCCGTGCTCGTCTTTCACGAATTCATAGGTGCCCAGCAAGCGCGGCGAAAAAGTGGTTTCCGAAAGTGGAACTAAGGGCATCTTGCCCCGCCCGCCGATTTCAATCATGAGTTGGTCACCTGCAAGAGTCACCACGAATGAGCGCGCAGACATCGCGGTACCCGTTTGCGTGGCGGTCTCATAGGTCCCGACATACTTCGCGAGCACTTCGCGCGGCACAGTCACTTTCTTTTCGTCGGTAGTACGCCCCAGTAGGTGTGCGCGGTCTTTTTCGTTCTCATTGCACACGTACTCCAGCATCTCGGTATCCGGAGCCAGGTTCGCGTTGAACGAAATGGTCCACGGGCGTGCATAGGCCTTTGGGTCGTTGAACGTGATTTGCATTTCCATGCGCCCGATGCTCACGCGGTGGAAACGCTCGGTCGTATGCAGAGCCTCCGTGTGAGGGTGCCCGCCCATATCCAGCCAGCTTCGGTCATTAAATCCAGCGCTCTCGACCACCAGCGTGTCGCCGTCCCAGTGCCCGACCGAATATCCCATCCAGGCGGGGCTCGGATCCTTCGGCAGAGAGCGCCCATCAAGAAAAATTTGACGATAGCTCAGATCGGCGTAAAGGATCACAATGAGCACAGGTGTCTGGACGATCTTGGCGACATCTCCGCCGCTCGAAAGCATTTCGCGAGGGCCGGCTGGAAGACAGTTAGCCGTCCATGGATCGTCCCTGCCGAGATCGCCCAAACGTTGTTTGTAGAGTTTATCGGCCCATGGCTGAATTTCGTTCGCCCTCAAATCTGCCGCAACGTTCGCCATCAGGCCAGGCCCTGCGCCCAAATTCCAGGCGCCGGAAAGATCGGGTTTCCCGTCGAGTGTTCGAAACGGAGCGGCCGCAAGATTTGGTTTGCCATCTCTCGTGCGAGGAATTCCCGGGGAGGGATAGTTTAACCACTGTGCTGTTATCGGTGGTAGCAGCAATAGAATCACGACGCTAAACGCTCGCATGTCGCAATATTATCTCAGTAATATTGTGAGTCTGCGCCTTCCCTCCGGTTGTGCGCTGGGTTTTGGAAAGAGGAGTTGCTTCAACAGAACGGCCGGATCTAGACTGATCGAAGTGAGAAGCGCTTCCCTCTTCGCGCTCCTGATTGCATCGGCGGCGTTCGGCCACGATATCCCGAATGACGTCAAGGTGCAGCTATTCTTCAAGCCTGAGGGCTCCACTCTCCGGCTAGCCGTGCGCGTGCCGACACGCGCCATGCGCGACCAACAGTTTCCGGAGCGCGATCAAGGCTATCTCGATATTGCGAATGTCGACCCGTACATCCGCGACTCTGCCTCCATCTGGCTTGGCGATGCTTTTAACGTAGGTGAAGACGGCGCGCGGCTGCCTGCTCCCCGCATGGCGGATGTGCGCCTTGCGATTGAATCGGACATGTCCTTTCTATCCTGGGAAGGCGTGATCGCACACTTTCGAGGACCCAGGCTTTCGCCGGACACAAATGTGGTTTGGGACCAGACCATGTTGGATGTAATGTTCGAATATCCCATCCGCTCCGACCGGTCACGATTTTCGATCCATCCCGCAGTGGCGAGGCTCGGGCAGCACGTCGTCACGACTCTTAAGTTCCTTCCAGCGGGCGGAGCAGAACGCGCACTCGAATTCGCCGGCGACCCTGGCCTGGTACGGCTCGACCCAAGCTGGCGGCAGGCGGCAGGCAGATTCATTGAACTCGGTTTCCAGCACATCCTCGATGGAACGGACCATCTGCTGTTCCTCTTCTGCCTCGCGATTCCATTCCGTAAACTGCGCGCTCTCATTCCTATCGTCACCGCGTTTACAGTCGCCCACTCCATCACATTGATCGCGTCGGCGTACGGACTTGGGCCGGACAGGATGTGGTTCCCGCCTTTGATTGAAACTCTGATCGCGGCATCGATTCTCTACATGGCGCTCGAAAACATCGTGGGAGTCAGTACCGTCCACAGACGATGGATTATCAGTTTTCTTTTCGGCTTGGTGCACGGATTCGGATTTTCATTCGCGCTCAAGGAAACTCTGCAATTCGCCGGATCGCACCTGACCACTTCGCTACTTGCGTTTAACATTGGTGTCGAAATTGGGCAACTCGCGGTGTTGTTGGTAATGATTCCCGTGCTGGACCTCTTATTCCGGTTCGTCGTTGCGGAACGAATGGGTACGATCATTCTTTCCGCGTTTGCCGCGCATACGGCTTGGCATTGGATGCTGGAACGGTGGGAAGTTTTGAGCCACTTTCACATCACCGTACCGGAGATGTCGATATCTTTCATGGCTACGATATTGCGTTGGCTCGTAATGGCTAGCCTCCTCGGCGGCGTACTCTGGCTCCTATCCTCGTCGAAAAAGAAATCAACACGCGATAGGGAAGGCGTAGTGCTTCCGGACTCAAAAATGGTCCCTTAGTTGCATTTTGATTCAGCATGCCTTCCCAAATCGCTGAGTCCAAGAGCACGTCTTTCGATCTGCCGAAAGAAAAGGCGAACATTCTGCGGATCGATTGCATTGAAGCGACTACGGCCGCAGGCAGTGGGCACCCCACCAGTTGCGCGTCTGCGGCCGAAATTGCTTCGGTCTTGTTTTTTCAGGTCATGCGCTATGACCCGTCGAAACCAGGCTCGCGCGCGAACGATGTGTTCGTCTTATCGAAGGGACATGCCGCGCCATTGCTCTATGCGTGCTGGGCTGAAGCTGGCGCATTTCCCCGGAACAAGCTACTCACGCTCCGTAAGGTCGATTCGGACTTCGAAGGCCACCCGACGCCGCGATTGCCGTTCGTCGACGTCGCCACTGGTTCGCTCGGTCAAGGGCTCTCTGCGGCCGTGGGCATGGCGCTGCACCTCAAAAAAATTGAGAATGGCGGGCAGCGCGTTTACGTTCTGGCAGGAGATGGGGAATCCGCCGAAGGGTCCATGTGGGAAGCGGCGCAGTGGGCATCGCTGCATCAACTCGATAACCTCTGCCTGACAATCGACATAAATCGCCTTGGGCAGAGCCAGCCCACAATGCTCGAACATCATCTCGAAACCTACAAAATGCGTTGGGACGCTTTCGGCTGGAAAGCGATCACGGTGGACGGTCACAACGTGGAGGAGTTGATCGACGCTTATGAAGCGGCAAAACAAACCATCGGCCGTCCATGCGTGGTGCTTGCGCGCACGCTGAAGGGCAAGGGGTTTCCAGGTATCGAAGACAAAGAAGGATGGCACGGAAAGGCGCTGGATAAGGAGACTGCGCAGAAAGTGATCGCGCATCTGAAAGGTGAAATTCATGGGGCGAGCAGCGGCTGGGAGCCGAAGCCGACCGCGCCTGAGGGAACAAGGCCTGGCCCGCTGAAAGGTAGAATGGCCAAGTCTTCGTACGAGCTGAACGGGAAATCCGTCTCTACACGCAAAGGCTTCGCTGATGGCTTGGCGGCGCTGGCGAAGGTAGATCCGAGAATTGTCGCGATCGATGGCGATGTTGAGAATTCAACGTACACGGAAGAATTTCAGAAGCTCGCGCCAGAGCGATTCTTTGAGGGCTACATCGCGGAGCAGAACATGGTTGGAATGTCGATGGGTCTGGCCGCCCGCGGAAGTGTACCCTTTGTCGCAACATTTGCAAGCTTCCTCACGCGAGCCTTTGACTTCATCCGCATGGCCGCGATCAGCAAACTGAACATCAAATTCGTCGGCACGCACGTGGGTATCTCGATTGGCGAGGACGGCCCCTCGCAAATGGGCCTCGAAGATCTGGCAATGATGTGCGCCGAGCCCGATTTTACGGTTCTCTACCCATCTGATGCGACCTCGGCATGGAAGGCGACCGGATTGATTGCCGAGCATTCCGGTCCGTGCTATCTGCGGACCGGCCGGCCTGATTCGCCGATTCTGTACGACTCGGACGAGCAGTTCGAAATCGGCAAATGCAAAGTCCTCCGAAAAAACCATCGCGACAAAGCTCTTATCGTCGCGGGCGGCGTCACCATCTTTGAGGCGCTCAAAGCATATGACGAGTTAGCGAAGCAAGGTATCCTAATTCGCGTCATCGACTTATTCAGTGTCAAGCCGATCGATCGTGAAGAATTGAAGACCTCTGCGCGCGAATCCGGCAGCCATGTGGTCGTTGTCGAAGACCATTATGAACACGGCGGTATCGGCGACGCAGTTCTCTCAGCGTTGGAACAAGAACCCGTCCGCGTGACGAAACTAACAGTACGGGAAATTCCTAGAAGCGGGAAGGCCGCTGAGTTAATTCGAAAATACGGAATTTCCGCAAGCGATATCGTCAAAGCGGTCAAGTCTGCCAAACAGAACTCTAAACCCTAACCTGTGGGACAGGCTTCAGCCTGTCGACTAACATGACAAAACAAAGCCCGTCCCGGAGTCCGGCTCATTTCCGTGATGCAAGCACCGTAGTCCCCACCCCGAGCGTTACCTTAACCGGCGGTTCCTTCACCGTCGCTGAAAACGTAGCGGCCTCGTCCGAAGTCTCCACCCAAACCGTCTGCGCTGGACTCTTGGCGAACTGAATCTCAATCGGAACCTCAGCCGAGAAGTCGTCATCGACCCCTGACTGGTCAATCGTTCCCAAGACCCTCAACTGCGGGGAAGCGCCTTTTACGGAATAAGTCATTTTCAATACAGGCACGCCCGTCGAAAATACCCAATTATCAAACAACAAATCGATGGAATTCTTGGAAACCTTCAACGGGAGGAATTCTTTTGCGAGCGCGCGAAGATCCTCCGTGGCCACCACCTTGAATTCATACCGCCGACGCAACTCCGCAAGCATCTTGAAGAAGTTCTCATCTCCCAAACGCTTGCGCATCATGTGAAACACCCACGCGCCCTTCTCATATCGGATCGCGCGCCATGCATTGGCTGAGACAGACGATTGAATGCGATAACCCCAAGTCATCGGCCCCGCCGATTCAAGCGTCTTCCCGCTCGCGGGTTCTTTCGACAGCAGATCGTCGCGATACTGCGATAACACTTGCTCGAGCGCCTTCTGCCCCTTCTTCTTCTCGAGGTACAGCAGCGCGGAGTAATTCGCGAGGCCCTCCATAATCCACTCATCCTGATACCCGGCGGGCACGACGACGTTTCCCCACCATTGGTGCGCGACCTCATGTGTATCAATCAAGTCCGAAAAGAAAACCTGGTCCAAAGGTGTGCGCACCGAAGAAGGCCGTTCGGACGCATCGATGTAAGCAATCGTAGAAAGGTAGACGAGTCCGGGGAATCCCTGCCCAAACGATGCGGGGATCGGAGCCACGATAAGTGAAGACGTTGCCGGAGCTCCAAACAAGCTGGTGAAGTATTGGAAGCACGCGGCTACATCATCCGCCACTTGGTGCAGCCGCCCGAGCGGATCCGGGGGCGGGGGAGTCTGTGGCACGGCCGTAATCGTCGGCGCGCGTCCTCGCGTTCCCATCGGATTGGGCACAAATATCGTGGTCTCGCGAGGCTTCGGCGTCAGCGCGTATTCCAGGTTTCGGTTCCCGTACACGTCGATATGAAAACCTGTCCCGCTTTCCGTCACCTTTTCGTATTCACCCAGATTGAATCCTGCCACTCGAATCGGCGTCGGCGTTACGAAATGCGAAATTCTTGAGTCACCCTCGACAGATTCTTCCTTTAGATCTCCTGCAGCCAGAACGTTCATTGTGCGCGGATAGCGGAACTTCAAATCGTATACGGAGAACGCATTCCCGCCCTGTGGATACCAGTTTGAACGCGCGTGCACGAAGTATACGCCTTTGCCCGCGGAGGTAATCACGCTGCCGTTATGCTGGAACTCGATCACGTGCTCACTGCCTGCGGCTAAGGTTTCGGACGCCCCTATGACAAACGACTCATTCTCATCGGCGCGCAAGGCTCGTCCGCGTGTGGACTCGCGGAACAATAACTCGGCGGGTTTGCCGTCCACCCGAACATCGGTGATTTCCATCGCGCGGGAAATATCGAAGGGAAGAACCTGCAACGCGTTCTTCCCGATTTGAACGGTAGCGCGCGTTAAAGCCTTCAGCTTGAGATCTGTATCGATGGAGGCTTCAATCTGGTAGTTCCGAACTTTGAATTCATCCTCCATCGGCTTCTGCTTCCCGATCCGCTGACTACGCGCGGGGAAATGCGCCCAAATATCGTAAGCTCCATTGTCGCGAGTCGAAATCTGTCCCGCGAGCGTCGCCTGTTCCAGACGCGGATCGTTCAAAACGTCAAAGCTTCCAAGCGTATTGCCTGCAATCGCGGCAAAAAACAATCCATCGCCATGGTTGCGCGAATTCTGACGGTCCGGTTTCATCAGATCTACTAGCAGGCGCAAGTCGAAATTCTCAATGATGTTCTTATCAGTCGTGTTCCAGGTGTCCACCAATACAGGCCCCATCTCCGAGGCTTTCTTTCCCGCTCCTTCCTCAATGCGGTCGTACAGCGTCTGGACCGTGTCGTCGCTAAACACCAGCACGGCGGCTTTCATGTGCTCGTCCAAATTGGGCGACTTAGTGAATCGCGCCATGGACTGGCGCTCGCCCCGATTGGGAGGGAAGAGAATAATCTCTCCGTCTCCGCCTTCCACATCGGAGGAGAAAACGGCCGAAACTCGTTCTCCATTGACGGGCTTCGAAAAGATCAGGAAGCCTTCGTTGAAGTAGAGCTTAATGTCTTCTTTGTAATAGGTTAGGTCCCGGACGCGATAGCACTCGTCCGGGTCAAGCCCAGCCTCGCGTATCGCTTGAGCTAGTTGTGCTCCCTTGCCCGGAGCTGCTTCAAGCGCGAACGCGCAGACGAGTGCGACGACTGCAATTCGCCACACTCGCGCTGTAGACATCTCAAATAAACATCTCCTCGTCGACCGTGGCTCGGTCCGGACTCGGCTGGTTCCTGCGAACCAGATAATGGAGCGCCGCCCGAACTCCGGTCGCGAGGCTGTTGATCTGTTTGACGGGCGTAATCACGCTCGAATGGACCATGGACACTGTCTGCTGCGCGCGATTCATGGTGTCATCCAGGAACAGCTCCGCCCGCTCCATCTGGTTGCGAGCGCGCCCGGCGGCATCGGTCAAAAAGCTGTCCACTGTCTCCATTTGCTTGTGGGCCACATCCAAGATGCCATGCGCTTTCGCGCTGATTTCGGAGAGTTGCTTGCGGCCCTCTTCGACAGCTGCTTCAGAATTCGTCACCAGACCTTCAACTTTAGGGATGACACGCGTTGCATGTTCCTCCACGGTCTTGGCGGTTCTATAGATGCCGAAAAGAAACCCTGCCTGAATCAGCAAGGCTACCGCCGCTACTGCCACAAAAACCGCGATGGTCACAAGCAGAGTGTGTTCGTCCATAGCCGTCCTTAACTATTTGTTAGACACCAAATCTCGCCCTCGTTAATCGCTAGTTGGATTATTCATTGCATCGCGATATGCGGCGCGCCCGGCTTCCACCGCTGCGGAGAGGTTTTCTTTTTGGCGTTGGATGTGCGTTTTGCCACGCTCGACCGCGTCTGCTGCCTGATCGCGCAGATCGGAACCGGTGCGCTGCACGTAGTCTGCGCCTTCTTCCGCCTTATCCCGCAAAAAGGCCCGGGTCTCGGCGCCGGATTTCGGAGCAAACAACACCCCCACCGCCACCCCCAATCCAAGTCCTAGGAAAAAATAAGAAAGTTTGCTGTCGTCTTCCATTGCCGTCACTCCTTCATAAGGAACTGCAACGCATCTACCTGACAGCATACCAGCCAAGTGGACAGGCTTCAGCGCACAGGACGCGGCGCGTCCGAACGAGTACCAGAAACTCTGTCGCTGCGGCCGTTGTGCGCTGGGTTTCTGGAGAGCCTGTTGTGCAAGACGGAAGGCAACATTTATAGTCGACGCGAAATCCGGTTTCGTGGACAAACCTCGCGGTCAGAATGACACGCGTCAACATGTGGTGCAAGGCGGAACGCACATTTATGGTCGGCGCGAAGCCGTCACGTAGACGGACCTCACGTTCTGAACGGGCAGGGTGAAACCCGTCCCACGGGCTAAGACAAGAAATAACCGCGCGCCAATTCCGGCTTCTTCTCCACCGCCGCCGCCCACGATTCCCGGGCCGGGATCACCAGGCTGCTGAAGTGCTCTTTCGAATGCTTCAAGCGCTTCCTCGGGCTGCTTTGTCCGCAGCAGACAAATGCCCACGGACACAAAGGCGCCCGCTGCCCGGAAGGCTTCCAAAGCCTCATCGAAGCGCGAAAGCTGGCAGTAGCAATAGCCCAGCTGCGCTGCCGGTTCCATATCCCCGGGCCGCAGCACTGTGAGCTGCTCCAGATCCTTCAGCGCGGGGGCGAATTGCTTCAACTCGATTCGGAGCTGCGAGCGCGCCGCGAGCGCTTCAGCGTGGTCGGCGCCCGTGGGGATATTTTCAAGCCGAGCAAGCGCTTCTTCGGGATTCCCTCTCAACTCTGCCGCTGTAGCGAAAGCGAGACTCCGCAACGGGTCCGAATTCGAAATCGAGGAAACGTCCGCCAATGAAGAAGGGCTCAAGAGTTCCGTTTTAGTAGTCCTATGTTTCGGGCGCCAACTGCCACCAACAGCGGCGGAATCTGTGGGGTCACTGGAACGGCACGAGTTCGAATCGCTTTCGGAGCCCAGCAGGAAAGCTCGGTGTCACCGGAACCCAAATCTATGGGTACCCTCTTACTTCTCATCCGGCGCGGCTTTGGGGGAACTGCCCATAGCGGATCTGACGCGAAACCCGCAAAGGAATAGGCGCAAAGTCGGATTCGCGCCGGGCCTGCCCTTCGGACAATTTCGTTCGCGCTGTCAATTGTCCTTGAACGAACCCTCCGCAGGATCAAGAAGTACTGGATCGAAATGGACAGCGCAAAGCTCGGGAGAAAACGACTCCCATGGAAGATTCGCAGGAGCCATTTCTCGATCTTGTTCTCGAGTCAGCTCTTGCTTTTTCCCGGAGCAGGGGCGTGAACCTCCGAAAAGAGCGCACAAGACGCGCGGCGGCGTCGAAACGAGTATCAGAAACCATGCCCGCCGCGTCTGTTGTGCGCTGGGTTACTGGAGAGCTTGATCGTAAACAGTTCGTGTTCGAACGCCGCTCTGCTCGGAGGTCGGAATTCGATAACGTTCGAAACCGGGTTGAGAAGCTCCGGTCCGAATAGGTACCATCCAGCCGTGGGAGGCGTTTCTTCCTTCGGACCCGGTGAATTGATCGGGGCTGCGGCGAATGCCGGAGGAATGATGGCGGCAGGCGTTAATGCTGGAGGCGTAAGGGTCGGAGGTTCCGCCGCAGGCGCCGCCGTAAGTCTTGCCTGTGCTTTTCCTGCCATCAGCAGAGGCAGTAGCGGGGGAGGACCCTTAGGCGTATCGTCTACCAGGAGTCGTTCGAGCCCGTTGCGAGTCTGTGTTTCCAGATAACGGTCTTCGTGGATCTCAGAGCAATAAGGTTTCTTCTGGAAGAACCCTAAACGCTTTCCGCAATGGAGACATCGAGAAGGCACCTTTGCGTCATCGGCAGAATAGGAACGAACCTTGAGGGCAGAAACCCTATGCGTACTAAGGTGATCCCCCTACCTTCCCGATTTTGTGATGTTTACAAGTGGCGAATTTGATTCTGGCGATGGCACTTCGGTGCGCAAAGTTTGTTTTCCGCGGAAGAAATCGAAATAGGAAACATAGTGCACGCAGCTCACGGTGCAGTACGGCGCGCACGACTTTTCAGTCAAATATTCCCGCCGGATGTCCTCGCGCGTGTACTGATCGAGCGGCTTGCCGGGATAGCCCCGCTGTGGCGAACAAGAAGGCACCGGCCCGTCCTCGTCCACGTACATATAGCGCGCGACTGCCCTGCACCGCTTGTTGTTCGGGCGGCCTTCGGCG
>Ga0126381_100011094_pt1 | contig 10176 bp, 11 predicted proteins | sample PanSoiMetPlot_28_FD_96465 | JGI IMG/M metagenome (GOLD analysis project Ga0126381, IMG submission 96465) | Tropical forest soil microbial communities from Panama - MetaG Plot_28 | ecosystem: Environmental > Terrestrial > Soil > Tropical forest > Bulk soil | place: Panama | collected 2016-02-17 | reverse complement strand
CCGTGGGTTGCCGCCAACGCCGCGCTGGCCGACGTCCATGCCGTGAGGCAGAACTACACCATCGATCACGAGATCAAAGCGATTATCGAAGAGATGGACCCCACTCGGACGGCGCTCGCTGCATCGGGCGATCTCGACCATCACCTGTGGCTCGGGTGGCGCGACGGCAGCTGGAGCGGGTTCGCAGACGCGCTGCCTGGCTTCGTCAGTGAGTTCGGTGCCCAGGCTGCGCCGAGCCTGGGTTCGCCGGCCTGGGAGGGTCTGAGCACAGACTGGCCCCTACGCTCGGACGATCCGCAGTGGCTTTATGCGGGATTCCAGCTCCCCGCCTGGGCTGAGCGCGGGGCCGGCGTGCCGGAAGACCATGCCAGCCTGGCGGACTTCGTGCACGGCGGCCAGGAGTACCAGGCACAGCTCCTCGGATACGCCATCGACCAGCTTCGCAAGCGCAAGTTCGAACCTTGCTGGGGTGCGCTCATCTATCAGCTGGTCGATCCCTTCCCTGGAGTTGGGTTCGGTCTAGCAGACAATGCCCGCGTGCCCAAGGCCGCTCTCGAGGTGGTGCAGGAGGCCTTCGCGCCGGTCAGGGTGATAATCGACCCGGTCGGATTCACCCCACTTCAGCCGTGCGGCGCCGGCTGGCGGCCTGGAGAGCCGGTCACTGTGAGGCTGATCGTGGTCAACGACGACCCCCGCCTGAACGGACCTGCCGAGGTGCGCTGGGCGGTCTGGCGAGAAAGGCCACTGGAGCGGGGCGGCCTCGGCTGGCTGCGCGACGCCGTGCGACGCAAGTCGTATTCGGGATCGGCAAGTTTCAGCCTTCCCGCTTCAGCAGAACCGGCGCTGCAGCTCACCAACCTGACGCTGCCCCTCGACGCCGAGGGTGACTACGTGCTGGAGGCCGAGCTGCGAATCCAGGGCAATCAACCCATCCGGTCCGCATTCGGCTTCCGGGTGGCAGAGGGCCTGATGACGAGCCGGCCGCGGTATGTGCTGCCCGACTACCTGGCCGAGCGGATCGTTCTGCGCGACAGCCTGCGACCTGACAGCGAGGGCGTCCGTTTCAAGCTGCGAAACTTGACCCGGCCCGCGGTTCTCACTCGCATCGAAGACGTCCGCCTGGACGAGCGCCAGCTCGATGGGCGTGTGTTGGTCCAGACCGAATCGGGCCGGCTGCCGCTGCCTCGACGGCTGGACCTGCCGGTGGGCCGCGAGATCGAGCTCCTCGTCGAGACGCCGGGCCCTCAACTGGAACCTGGGGTGCACCAGCTTGAGCTGGACCTCACTCTTCCCGGGGTGGCCAGCGGGCGCGTGCGGGTGCTCGGCAACGTGCCGGTCCCCCATTCCCAGTAGCCGAACGGCGTATTCACGATCAGGTCAAGCTTCGTGAGGCGTGGCGGGTAGGCCCGGCTCCGCTGGACCGCTTGAGTTGCGGCCGAACCCTGCCAGACGCTGCCCGTCAGCCACCACCGGTGGGAAGGCGGCTACCTTCCGGGTCTGCACGGTGGGGTCAGGACCCACCCCCCGAAATCTTCGATTGCCGGGGCCCCCACGAAGCCTGCTTCGTGGGGTGGGTCATGGGGACCCCGAGGGAGGGGGAGGCCCGCCTCCCCCTGCGCGAGTAGGTCAGTAGGCTTCTGCGATGAGCTCCGCGATGTGCATGACTGCGATGTCGGTTCGACCGCGCGATCGCAGCCCGGCCTCCAGCTGCATCTGGCACCCCGGGTTGGCCGTGACCACGACCTGCGGTTCAACCGTCAGCAGGTCCTCCAGCTTCTCCTCGAGGATTCGCTGGGACATCTGCGGCTGGATGGCGTTGTATATGCCTGCCGACCCGCAACAGATGTCGGGGTGCGCCATCTCGACCATCTCGACCCCGTGAAGGGACGAGAGGAGCCGGCGCGGCTGCTTCCTGATGCGCTGGGCGTGGACCAGGTGACACGCGTCCTGATATGTCACGCGCATCCTCACTTCGCGACGGGGTTCGGGCAAGCCGGCTTCCACGAGGAACTCGGTCAGATCCCGTACGCGAGGACCCAGCGTCGGATAGAAGTCCTTGAGGTGGGCGCCGCAGCCGGCCGAGTTGACGATCAGGTAATCGAACGACTCCATACCAAATGCCCGCTCGTTGTGATCTCGCAGGCGGCGAGCGCCGGCCAGGTCGCCGTTGTGGGCGAACAGCGCCCCGCAGCATCGCTGGTCGGGCGGGAACCAGACGTCGCAACCGGCAATCTGAAGCAGCCGGACGGAGGCCTGGTGGGCCTCGGGATAGAAGATCGGCATCACACAGCCGGTCAGGAAGGCGACCCGGTAGCGCCTCTCCCCGATCGCGGGAGCTGAGCCGCTGCCTGGGGGCCGGAAGGGCTTGGACAGGCGCGGGAGCGTTCGTGACTGGGGCAGGAGACCGGTTAGGCGCAGGCGCTGGGCTACCCGTGTTGCGCCGCCCACGGCACGGAGGCGTCCAGGATGAGCAAGCAGGCCACGAAGCGCCCGGCGGACCAGGAAGCTGCGAGGGTTCGGCCGTCGCAGCCGCTCGACCTCAGCTCGACCATGTTCGATGATGCGCCCGTAGGGAACGCCCGAGGGGCATACGGCCTCGCAGGTCCGGCAGCCGAGGCAGAGGTCGATGTGGCGGACCTGATCTTCGGTGAAGGCGAGCCCGCCGCGCTTCCACTGGGTCATCAGATAGATGCGACCTCGGGGTGACTCCGTCTCCAGGCCTGTGACGCGGAAGGTGGGGCAGTAGTTCAAGCAGAGGCCACAGTGGACGCACGTCGCAAGGTCGTCGTCCGAGGGCGAGTCTGGTCCCTGGAAGGTGTCATGGGGAAGCTCCTCGTGACGCTTGACAAGGTTCCGTATGTCCAGCGCCATCGTCAGCTCAGATACCTCCCGGGTGAGAGGGTCCGCTTGGGATCGAATGCGTCGCGCAGGCTGCGCATCCACGGCAGTGTGGCGGGGGGTGAGCCCCAGGTTCCCACCTGCCGCTTGAGGTCGACGGACGCGGCAAGCAGGACCAGGGCGCCGCCGGCCTGCTCGGCCGCCGCACGCGTCAGCTGCACCGCTGCGGCATCGATGTCGCCCACCCAGTGGGCAACACCGACGCCGGGAGATGCCCACCACTCCGCCCTGTCACCGAAGCGTCCCACCACCTCCCGGAGGCTACCCGGGGGCACCGACACCCGAGCCCAGACGCTGCCTCCACGCCTGGAGTGCTCGGACCAGACGTCTTCAGGTGCTTCGGGCCAGCCCAGCTCTTGCGCCATACGGCGCACCGCTTCCCGAGTCCCTGCCAGCCGCGCCAGGAGACGGCCCTCGCTTGTCAGCTCCAGCGCGACCGGTGGCATCGGGAGCTTCAGCGCCCGCTCCGCCTCGGTCCACCCGTCTCGGCTCCTTGCCTCGAGAGTCGCCTCGTGAAGCGGGCGCGGGAAGACTTTGAACGAGGCGGCAACGATGACCCCCATCGAGCCCAGCGCGCCCTGGTGCAGCTTGTTGAGGTCGTAGCCGCTCACGTTCTTTACCACCCTCCCGCCGCTGCTGGCGAGGCGCCCGTCCGGCAGAGCCACACGCAGGCCGATGACGAATTCCCGCGGCGAGCCATAACGCATCCTCAGCGGGCCCGAAAGCCCGGTCGCGAGCACGCCTCCGACCGTATGGCCGGGTGCGTTGAAAGGGTCTATGGGCACGAACTGTCCCACCTTGGCCAGCTCGGCGTTCAGCTCCTCCACCTTGACGCCGGCCTCCACGCTTACGGTCATGTCGGCCTGGCTCATCTCGATGACGCGGTTCAACCCGAGCGTCTCGATGGCCACGTCGAAGCGTTCCAGCGGATCCCCGAAACCCAGCGCCCGGCCCCCACCCACCGGCACGATCGCCTCGCCGGCTTCGGCGGCCGCCCGGAGCAGGCCGGCGACCTCTTCGGCTGTCGACGGCTTCTCGACGCGCGCCGGCGCGAGGCCGTCTACCACCACTGAGCTTCGGAGCAGAAGCCGGCGCGAGCCCGAAGTGTGTTGGGTTCTCGCTCTGGGTCGGGAAAGATCTTGCCCGGGTTCAACTGGCCCGTAGGGTCAAAGACCCGTTTCACCCGCAGCATCGCGTCGAGGTCGTCCGGACCGTAGATCCAGGGCATGAATGCGTTCTTCTCGATGCCGATGCCGTGCTCACCTGACAATGTCCCGCCCAGCTCGACCACGGCGTAGAGCATCTCCTCGCCGGCCTTCTCGACCTGGTCCATGACGCCATCGTCGCGCAGGTCGAAGAGGATGTTGGGGTGGAGGTTGCCGTCCCCTGCGTGGAAGACGTTGGCCACGGGCAAACGATAATGGTCGCCGATCTCGGTGACACGCCGCAGGACGTCGGGCAGTCGAGTCCGGGGCACCACCCCGTCGTGCAGGTAGTAATTCGGCCGGATGCGGCCGAGGGCGCCGATCGCTCCCTTGCGGCCGGCCCAGAGCAGCTCGCGCTCTTCTGCGTCAGCTGCGACGCGCAGTCCAGTCGCCTCGTCGGTGTGCAAAATGCGCTCGATCGCAGCGGCCAGCTCATTGCAGCTCTCGCGCAGCCCGTCCACCTCGACCAGGAGGACAGCACCCGCGTCGACCGGGTAGCCCGCGCGGTAATGAGCCTCGACCGCACCGATCGTAACCTGGTCCATCATCTCCAGAGCGGCCGGCACGATGCCATGGCCGATGACGTCCGAGACGGCGTGACTGGCGGTGTCCACGGTTGGAAAGGCGGCCATCAGCGTGACGACGGCTTCAGGCAAACGAAGCAGTTTGACCTTGATCCGGGTGATCGTGCCCAGGGTGCCCTCAGAGCCGACCATCACGCCGAGCAGGTCCAGGCCGACGCGATCGGGTGCGTCGCCGCCCAGCCAGGCCACGCTGCCGTCGGCAAAAACGACCTCCAGACCTATGACGTGGTTGGTCGTCACGCCGTAGTAGAGGCAGTGCGGACCACCGGAGTTCTCCGCAGCGTTGCCGCCGATGGTGCAGGCCTTCTGCGATGACGGGTCAGGGGCGTAGAAGAGCCCGTGCTTCCCGACTGCCTGCTGCAGATCGGCGTTGACGACACCCGGCTCCACAGTTGCAGTCCGGGCGATCGGATCGATCTCGACGATCCTTCGCATTCGGGTCAGCTGGAGAGCGATGCCGCCCCTGAGTGTGATTGCCCCGCCCGACAGACCGGTGCCGGCGCCCCGTGGCACTATCGGGATGCGACTTTTGGCCGCAAGCTTGACAACGTCGACCACCTCGTCTCGGTTTGCGGGCAGAACTATCGCGTCTGGTAATGCGCCCGTGATCGAGCCGTCCCGCTCGAAAATGCGCAGGTCGTTCGGGCTGTGCACGACGTGCTGGTCCCCCACGATGCGAGCCAGCTGCTTGATCACGGATCCAGGTAGCGCCATCAGGCTTGCCCCGCCTGGCGAGGTGGCAGCAACTCGAACAGCTCGAACCGCCGCACCCGAGCATCAGGCATGCCGGCGGCCTCGGCCACGTCTCGATCGGGCAGCAGTTCGCGGAGCCATGCGTGACACTCAGCGTCGGCCGGCCTGCTTGCCTGGCGCTCGAAGACCGCCTCCGTGATTCGGCGGTGGGGCGATAGCTGGATGGTGAACCAGATGCTCAATCCGTCTTCGGTTTGGAAACGGTGGCGTTCGTCGATGCGGCGGTTCACCGGCAACCTGAGCGGTTTTGCCTCCGCCGCGGCTCTGAGTCGGGCGGCTTCCGCAGCGATGTCCATCCGGCCGGATCATACCGCCGGCCTGTTTGCGCGTGAGCATCCTCTCCGCTCACTGGTCCTGGACCGGACTCCCCAGGGGCCAGGCGTCACAGCTCGAGCACCCTCCACTATGGACCCATAGATTGTTTCTATAGATAGTGACGTACCTATTGACGCCACCACGGGCAACTGTTCCAATGAGAGAACAGAAATGGACGCGATCATCTATTGCCGCACAGGCGATGTGGACTCTCAGGTGATGTACGACTACCTGCAGGCATTGGGCATCGGCTGCCGGATGCGGCAGATCGACAATGGCGATCCAACAGCGCGGCAGGAATGGGAGGACCTCGACGGCGAGGTCACGCCCCTGCTGATCATCGACAGAGAGCGCATCGTGCGCGGGCTGGACCGCACACGAGTCGATCAGCTGGTCGGCTGGATCGGCTGTTAGGCGCCGTCCACCCAGGTCTGGCCCGCAGCTGTCTGCCGGATCTAGACTGGCGCCGTGGACTCTCGTGCTCGCGTCGAAGCCACCCTCGCAGGCGGTGATGTAGACCGGCCCGCTGCCGGGGCCTGGGGGCATCGCTACCGCGACGAGTGGTCTCCCGAACGGCTTGCGCAAGTTACTGTGGAGCGTGCCCGCCGCTTCGAGTGGGACTTCGTCAAGTTCCAGCCTCGCGCCACATTCTTCGCCGAAGCCTTCGGCGCCGCCTTTCGGCCTGCGGGCCATAGCCTGCGTGCACCAGTGATCGATGAGCCGCCGGTCAACTCGCTGGAGGACTGGCAGCGGCTCCGGCTGGTCAACCCGGAGGCGATGGACGATCAGGTGCGCGCTCTGAAGCTGGTCGTCGAGGGCCTCGGCGACCGCGTGCCGGTGCTGCAGACCGTGTTTTCACCGCTCTCTGTGGGCTCGTACCTGGTCGGCCGTGAGAACCGAAAGCTCGTCCGCGAAATGCGTGCGAATCCCGAGGTGGTGCTGCCTGCGCTTGACAGGATCGCCGACGCGCTGATCGAGTTCTCGGGTAAGTCCGTGGCTGCCGGCGCCGCCGGCATCTTCTACGCCATCTCGGGGTTCGCCACCCCAGACGCCATGCCCGTGGAGGTGTACGACGAGCTGGTGTTCCCGACTGACCTCCGCATCGTGCAGGCCCTGCCTTCGGCGGCGTGGTTCAACGTCGTGCACCTTTGTGGGTCGCACGTGAACATGGACGTGGGCAGACGGCTGCCGGTCCAGGCGGTGAGCTACTCGATGCACAACAAGGGCAATCCTGCCCTTGGCGAGGCTCGGAGGCTCACCGGAAAGGCGGTGATGGGCGGGCTCGAGCAGCGGAAGGTCCTCGCGGGTGGCCCAGCCGAAACGATCGAGAGGCAGGTCCGAGAGGCGATCGGATCCACTGGTGGCCGTGGCCTGCTGCTCGCGCCTGGCTGTTCGGTGCCGCCGCGGGCGCCAGACGTGAACCTGCGCACGATGATGCAAGCGGCCGCTGCGGCATGACGGGGTCATCGCCACGCCCGGTCTTGCACCTCGCCGAGATCGTGCTCTGGGTTCGCGACATGAATCGGGCGCTGGACTTTTACCGGGACCTGTTCGGCCTCTCTGTGATCTCGCCGCCCGGAATGCCGAACAAGTTCCTTCTGGCTGGGCCCGGCGAGGGCCCGGTGCCGGAGATGATCGTCCTGGTGCCGCATCCCGATCCCTCCGGCGCATTCCCGCCGGAGAAGGCCCTGCGGCCGCTGCACCACATGGCGTTCAACATCTCGGCCGATCAGTACAGTGAGCTGGCCGCGCGGTGCCGGGCAGCCGGGCTCGAGGTGCGGGACGGAATCCACCCGGTGCTGAAGGGCGTGCGCACGTTTTATGTGGACGACCCGGACGGGAACGAAGTGGAGTGCATATCGCCGGTCGTCGGGACTGAGTGATACCGGAGCCTCGCGCCAGCGGCTCCCCCCCGGCCGCGCTGGCTCTTCTGCGCATGATCGTGGGCCATCACATCTGGGCGACCCAGCGGCTGATCGACCGCTGCCTTGAGCTGTCGCCGGCGCAGCTGGAGCTCTCGACTTCTGGCACGTACGGATTGATCCACGCCACCCTCGCTCACCTGGTGCGGGGCGACGGTGGGTTTCAGCGCTGGATCCAGGACCAGGAAGTCGTATGCTCCGAGCCGGGACCGCCGCCGCCCGTGGCTACCCTGCGTGCCGACATGGAGAGTCAAGCGCGTGTATGGCGCGAGCTGCTCGATCGCGAGGACGAGCTCGGTGCCACCAACGTGGGTCTCATCCTCACGCAGGCCGTCCACCATGGCGCGGAGCACAGGACCCATGTTTGCTCGATCCTCGGCGCCCATGGCCTCGATGTGCCGGACCTGAGCGCCTGGGCGTACGCCGGCTCGTGATGGGCGCCGTGGACGACCGGGACCGAGACGGCTTGACATGCATCACACGTGTCAGGCTTGGGCAGATGGAGCGGCTCCGAGCGCAGGCTGCTCGCGCGCATCGCTCCATGGACGAGGTGGCACGCCTGGCCCTCCTGAGCCGCATCGAGGATGCGGAGCGGCGCGAGCGGGTGCTGGCCCTGACCGACCAGGTGATGAGCCAGCGCGTCCACATGATCGAACGGTTGAGGGACCTGTAGCTCTACTCGGTGACGTACCTCACCCTGGACAATCTGTTCGGCATGGTCGAGCGGATGTTCGGCACCGCCCGACACAGGACGTGCCCCGGGGCCTCATGATCGTCTCGATGGACAACCCAGATCGCAACGACGTCTCACAAAGGTGTCTGCTGTAGCCATGGCCGCCATCGTCGCGCCGCCCCTGGCGGGCCGCACAATCGGCGATTCAGAGGGGACTTTCGCCATCGCGGAGTGGACGGACGCGGGAGGTCCACCCGGCCCAGCTCGGCTCATAGCCCCACTGCACGTACACCATCACGAGGACGAGGCATGGTACGTGCTCGAAGGGAGCCTGAGGTTTCAACTCGGCGGCCAGGAGGTGGAGGCCCCGGCCGGTGCGGCAGTCGTGGGGCCGCGAGGGGTCCCTCACACGTTCTGGAACCCTGGGCCCGACCGGGCTCGCTATCTGGTGGTCATGGCGCCCGACACGCTCCGTCTGATAGAGGAGATCCATTCAGTCAGCGATCGCAGCTTCGAGAGGATGCAGGCTGTCTTCCGGAAGCACGGCGCAGAGCTACTGAGCGGCACCTAGAGCTGACAACAGCCCGCGGCGAGAGCCGGCGCGGGCTGATCGCTGCTGGCGAAGAGGGCTAACATCGGAGCCGCCGAGTGGGGCCCGTAGCTCAGCCTGGTCAGAGCGGCCGACTCATAATCGGCTGGTCGCTGGTTCGAAGCCAGCCGGGCCCACCACCATACTCATTCTTCCGAATCCGTATTGGATTGGAGCGGATTCGCTAGATCGGTAGCTCCTTCATCAGTCGATTCACCTGCAGCTATCGGCTTGTGCATCGGAGGGGTTTAATCTCCTTCAACCTGGCCGAGATCAATCATCTTGTCGACGATTTCCTCGCCTCAGTGCGCGGCCGCGGGCTTTCACCAAAGACGCTTCGTGAGTACCGCTTCCCGCTCAACGAGGTGCTGCTGCCTTATTGCCGCCAACAAGACATCGCCGAGGTTGGACAGCTCTCGCGTTCCGCACTCGACCGCCTCGGCGCGCAGCTCCTCGAGGAGGGAGGAAAGTCCGGCCGGCCTCTCAGCCGCCACACATCGCGAGCTATTTGCGCTCGATCAATGTCTTCCTGTCGTGGGCCGAGGCCGAAGGAGAGTCCGTCGCGGGTCGAGCAAAGGCGCCGAAGTCGACAAAGCGTCTGATCGACGTGCTGAGCCGCGACGAGGTCCAGGCTATGGAAGATGCGGCCGTTACCGAGCGTGACAAGCTCATCGTTCGCCTGCTGGCCAACACCGGAATTCGAGTGGGCGAGCTGGTGCGGCTGACCCTCAACGATCTCATCGAACGCGACCGGGCGCACTACCTCCGGGTTGCCGGCAAGACAGGCGAGCGAATGGTGCCCATTCCCCGGCTTTATCGGCGGCTGGCCCGCTACGCCCAACGCGGCCGTCCTCGCGACGTGCCATCCGATTGCATCCTCATCAGTCTCCGCCGGCGACTATGGGCCGCTGACGCCCTCCGGCGTTGAAAAGCTGATCCAGGACCTAGGCGTCCGGACCGGCATCAGTAAGCGCGTCTACCCACACCTGCTGCGCTACTCCTTCGCCACCTGGGCGCTCAACCGCGGAATGAACCCAGTAATGCTTGCTCACATCCTCGGAAACGCATCGTTGGCGATGATCCAGAACGTATACAGCCACCTGAAGCCCACCGACGCCTACGAGGCAATGGTCCGCACGCTGGCCGAAGAAGACAGCCCCGCAGTAGCCGCGTCCAGGCCGCGCCTTCCCTCTTATCAACCCTACCCTGGCGCGTTTCTTTGCTCCACTGGCCGTTG
>Ga0126381_100011093_pt1 | contig 10176 bp, 12 predicted proteins | sample PanSoiMetPlot_28_FD_96465 | JGI IMG/M metagenome (GOLD analysis project Ga0126381, IMG submission 96465) | Tropical forest soil microbial communities from Panama - MetaG Plot_28 | ecosystem: Environmental > Terrestrial > Soil > Tropical forest > Bulk soil | place: Panama | collected 2016-02-17 | reverse complement strand
TGAACCAATTGGCCGTAGAACCGATGTTCGATGGTTGCCGCCAGAATCCTCAGTTTCACACGCTCATTCAACGATTGGGGTTGCCGCAATAGCAGATGACGTGATTTGATCGTCGATTCCATAACGGTTGGCGAGACCGCTTTTGCAAAGATCACCGCTGAATATTTTGACATGCTGGTGAGACAAAGCGTCCTGGAGGTTCTTTTCTTGCGCGATGTCGGTTTCCAACACGCATTCCATGAGCAGCTTCCCCTCAGCATTCTTCCCAGCAGCGGAGATGGTGGCGGCATGCACGTCCATGCCGATATACTTCTCTTGATTCATAAAGGCGCTCCTTTTCGGGTAGGTGTGGTGTTTTGACGACTCACAACTTACCGTAAAAGTGGGCGCCTTTTGATATTGCGTGTAATCGAGATGTTACAACAACTATTTGTTGATTCCGTATGCAGTTTCCAACCTCTTTCGACTAGCCAAGAGAAAAAGCGGGAGTTGGCCAGTTCCCGCCATTAGTGCGCCTCATTCGTGGTGCAAGAGAGATCCGTTTCGTTCCTTTCCCATCTCTGCGAACACACCCGCGGAGCTTGCATTGTTGATCGTGTATGTTACTCCGTTCTGGATGACTGTGAAGGATCCCGTTGCGGTGGCAAAGCGCATGTCCGCTGCGAAATTTGAGGGATCCGTGGGATCGGACGACCCAGGGCGGAAGTGCTGAACCTCGCCACTAGGCGTCCAGGTAATGTCGAAGGTCGCGCTGGAATACTCAGTTCCCGGTCCAAAGAAGAATGTGTTGTCGATGGTGCCCGCTTCTGTCAGGTGGATTTGAGCCGATCCGTCCTCACTCAGCGACAGCGCATACTTGGGAACCGCAATGGTCCAGAACAGGCCTGACTGGGAAATGTGCCCATTGAAATCGTGAACCTGTGCTCCCGAACTGGGATCATACAGGTCAATTCATATGAACACGAACGTTCCGTGATGGTGGGAACCGTCGGCGGAAACATATTCACCCTGAAAGACGCGCATGTCGGTGGATACGTTGTAGCTGTTACCGTTGCTATCGGTGGCGGTTCCCGCGAGATAGCCCAACGCGGAGAAACCCCGAAAGTTGGTGATGCCATTCAATTCCACATCAAAGCCCTGAAACCCGAGATCGACTGGGCCTGGGGCGAAGATGTGCACCCCTGGCGCTAAGCCTCCTGGGATTGGAACCGGATCGGTGTCACTTGTCGAAATGGTTCCGGCTACATCCCGGGCAGCAAATGCCGTATGGGGCGCTGCGTTTCGGAGATGCTCCGCGAAAAGTTTATGTACGTCCAACTTGGATTGTGCGTAGCTGGTTGCAGCGGGCAAAACAAAGATCGCGCAAATACAAGCGACTATGGTTCCGCAGCGCGATGGTTTCCGGCCCGCACGAAGATGCAGAAATGGACAACTTGGTCGCATGAACATAGCGACCTCCTTAAATTTTTATCTTGGGACTTGCCCCAGAGTCGGCCCGCAAACGAATCGAGAACGCCTCGAAACTCACACGCGGGGAAGCAGATTGATGTGCGCGGATTGTGCTCTCACCCAACGTTCTCGTCAAGCACAATCTTCAGGCGAGGATCCATTAAGCCTTACGTTAGTCCTCTGAGTGCAACGTAGACTTGTCTACAGGAGGAAATCCTGTGACGAGCGGAACGACACATGTCAGTCAATGCCAGAAACCAACTGGATGGCTGGGGCGATTCGTATTGTGGAACATGAATTCGAGGCATTCGAGGGTAACAGATTGGGGATTATCGAAGGTTTCGATAAGAAAGCCAGACATCATCCTCGATGTTGGTTGCGGAGGTGGCCGAACGATAAGTAAATTGGCCGTCAGCGCCACCCAAGGCAAGGTTTACGGCCTCGATTATTCAGAAGCCGCTGTGGCCGTCGCTACCAAGACCAATAGGCGACGGATAGCTAAGGGCCAAGTTGACATTCGGGAAGGATCGGTGTCGCAGTTGCCCTTCACGGATGAGACCTTCGATGTGGTAACGGCAGTTGAAACACACTTCTGGTGGCCTGACCTTCCCCATGACATGCGGGAGGTTCTAAGGGTGCTGAAGCCGGGTGGCACATTCGCCTTGATCGCCGAGATCTACAAAGGAGCGAAGACTAGAAGCGCAAAGCTGGCCGAGAACTACCTTCCGTTGTCGGGCATGAAATTATTGACTGTCACCGAGCATCGAGACTTGCTCCGAAGTGCTGGTTACACAGATATTCAAATCATGGAGGAGTCCGACAAAGGATGGATTTGCGCCACAGGCAGGAAGCAAGGTCAATGAATGAAATCGCGATATCTCAACAGTTACGCTCAGAAACCCAAGTGGAAAGGCATCCCAGGGCTAGAACGCTACGGGACGTACAGGGCCATCCACTCTCCATTCACCTTGAACGGCATGGCCTTTTTCCAAGGCTGCACGGGCGACTGAATACTATTTCAGTTGCGTCTTATTGAAGGGGACCTGTTCGCTGCAAATACAGAGTAGCTTCCAAACACTCTTAGCGACGCCCAACCACTCGTCGAAATCAAGTTTCTGATGAAGGAGTGAACGTATCGCTCTACTTCATTTACGCGCGGCCTGCAAAAACAGTGCGATGAATGGCGAAACCAGGCGATTATACTCATTGACTTCAACGAGTGGTCTCATCCGCCTCCGGCGAAGTGTTGCTCGTGTACCTGATTCCGGCAATCGAAAATCTTGAGAACATGGGGTTAATGCACCAGTTCCACTCTCACTTGAGCCTTTCCATCCTGAATCATGTCAATCTCCTGTGCTGCACGCCGGGAGAGATCGATAATCCGCTTATTCGAGCCGTGCGGGCCTCGATCATTGATCTTCACGACAACGCTCTTGTTGTTCTTTAGATTTGTCACTTTGACCATCGTGCCTAGAGGAAGTGTCCGGTGTGCCGCTGTCAAAGCATCTTTGTCGTACTTCTCACCTCTGGTGACAGCTTTTCCTTGCATTGCATCGCTGTAGAAAATCGCAATGCTGTCTCCGGTGTGCCGACCCCTGTCTTGGATGTACTCGACGTTTGAGCAAATGGTGCTTCCGCTTTAAACAGCAGGCTAAGCATCGCCAACGCCAATGCCTGTGAGACTATTTCTCTTCTCATAATCCTGTCATCCTTTCCCATCGACCTTGCAGCAAACGCCGTGCGGGCAAGCGCCGAAAACGCTACCGCTGTTTGACTGTGCGTCGAACAATGGTGGGAACTGAGCGCACTGCTGGCCGCGTGATTCTTCGGCATCTTAACGACCTCCACTTCGCCCAACGAGCTTTCTGAGCCGCACGGATCCGTGCGATTGCAGCGGCTGAAATCTTCCGCTTCTTCTGCGCAGAAGAGGCAGCGTTTTTACCCTTAGTTTTAGCCCACCTAGCCCGTTGAGTGCTGCGATTCGTGCGCGACCGGCGGAGGATATCTTGTGCGCAGAGCGACCACCGGATTGCCTGAGAGACGCCAAGGCACGCGAGACGCTGGCAAGTTGAGAGCTAATTCGATTCCGTGCTTGCTCCAGTTCTCTGAGAACAGAGGAAATTGCGGACATGAAAATATCGTAGCACTGCGGTTATTTTCCGGGAGGATTGTAAGCGGGCTGCTCAGTTAAATTCCCCGAAGATAAAGGGGTTCTACGGGTAGAAAAATCGACTAACGACAATGGTCGTCAAATTCAAACTAGCCCGACGTCGACAAGTTTGCACAATTTACTGTGGCAAACCAACGCGTCGGACGAGGTCTGCAAACCTAGAGTCGGAACGGAGGGCTTGCCACTGTGGATCTCGTAGCGTAACGAGGAACCCGTCCCTCTCCTGATAAGCCTTTTCCAGCCACTTGAACGCCAAGTCGCGGTCACCTAAGTGCGTGTATATTTCGGCTACCATCGAGGGGCTGGCAGGGTTATGCTGCGCGGCCACGAGATCATCCGCCCAGAGGCGGAGGGCGCCTCGGTAACCCGACGTCGCATAGGCTCTGGACAGGGGAGGAGCGAGTTCAGGATAGCCATACAGAGTTACGGTGTGCTGTAACTCTTCGACCATATTCTTATACTCGCCGGTGTGCAAGTAAACATAGGCCAGATAGGCGCGCCACCCACCGTCGTTGGGATGAACTTCGACATTGCTGCGGGCAATTTCTAAAGCACGACCGTATTCGCCTCGATGGTTGAATCCGTCGATCAAGTGGTCCCAGCCCGGGTCGAGTTCTTGCGCCAACTGCTCTTCTCTAGCTGCCTCTTGGTGCCGACCCATATTGTCGAGATAGTCGCCGTAAAAGTCGTGAGCCCAGGCGCTGCTAGGCTCGATTTCGATGGCCCGGCGAAATTCCTGTTCCGCACCGGGAAAGTCCCAGTCATGAAACTCCTTCAGGCGCGCGTACCAAAGGTGAGCGTCGGAGAGGTTCGGATCCGCTGTGAGCGCTTTCTCAAGCGCGCCTCTTGCGGCTGAAACTTCGTCCGGGGGTGGCGAAACGTTGGGAATATGTGCAACCGCCAGTCCAACATATGCACGTGCGAAGCTTGGATCGAGCTGGATTGCCTGTTCGAAGTAAGGCATTGCTTTATATCGTTCTTCCTTGCCAAATCCGGTACCGAAGCGGCCCAAGTGAAACTCGCCCTTCAAGTAAGCATCGAGCGCTGTGGGTTTCATGGAACGTGGATCTCGTAGGTGCCCCCTTTCAATATTTGTCATTTTGAATTGGATCTCATGGACGATAGTCCGGGCCACCGTACTTTGTAACGCCAGTACATCACTTAGATCACGATCGTAGGTATCGGTCCACAGGTTGGAGTCGGTTCGGGCACGGATCAGTTGTGCTGTAATGCGAACCCGGTTGCCGGAGCGACGAACCGAGCCTTCAACAATTCCGTCTACGTTCAGTTCGCGTGCAATCTCGGGTAGCGTCTTGTCCGTTTTCTTGTAGCGCATCACTGAAGTGCGGGAGATCACCTTCAGTCCATTCACCCGCGAAAGCTCAGTAATCAGTTCTTCGGTCATTCCGTCGACGAAGTATTCTTGCTGAGGGTCGCCTGAAAGATTCTGTAGAGGAAGCACGGCCAGGGAATTAATGGGAGCGAACGAGCTCTGAGTGCTAAAAGACCTCCGCAGTTCACTCCCCTTCCACACGGCCAACACGCCCATTGGCGAAATGACGCCGAGAATGAGGGCGTAGACCCACCACCTCGGCGAACTTGGTTGAGCAGAGGCGGATGGGGGCGCCTGTGGGGTTTCCCTCGGTGAGCCGTTTAGCGACACGGCAGGCGCCAACAATCGGTAGCCACGCTTCGGGATGGTTTGGATGAACCGTGGATCCTTGGTGTCGTCCTTCAAGACACGTCGAAGTTCCGAGATCGATCGTACCAGGACGTCGTCGGAGACGAATGTGTCGGGCCAAATGGCCTGTAAGAGGTTCTCCTTGGAGACTGGCTCCCCTGGGGAACGGGCCAAGCACACCAACACTTCCATCACCTTCGGTTCCAAACGAACCGACGTGCCATTGCGCGAAATGGTATTCAGGCTGGGTTCGACCAGCCATGTCCCCAAGCGGAAGTCGCCATTCACGACTCCCTCCCCCCACAGAACGTGCAGATTATAACCCCACTCTCAAACTCTTATGAGGACCTTCGCAGAGAGGTGGGACGCTTTGTAGCCCGAATGTAAAAGGTTCTATGGATGAAACGTACAATTTCCGAATTTCCCGATGGGTAGAGATCGGATCTATCGCGCACCGGATACTTCGTGGAAAGCTAACCTTTTTTGTCTTCATTGACTTGGCCTGAATGCCGTCATAACATTCACCCCGAATGATCGGCGAGACGATCAGCCACTACCGTGTTGTCGAGAAGCTCGGCGGCGGCGGGATGGGTGTCGTATACAAGGCCGAGGACACGGAGCTTGGCCGTTTCGTCGCACTCAAGTTCTTGCCGGAGGGTGTTTCCCGAGATCCGCAGGCATTAGAACGTTTTCGGCGTGAAGCGCGTGCAGCTTCTGCGCTGAACCATCCCAATATCTGCACTATCTACGAAATTGGTAAGCACAACGACCAGTCTTTTATCGCGATGGAGTTCTTGGATGGCGTGACGTTAAAGCACCGCATCGCGGGTCATCCGCTGGAGAGCGAATTAATCCTGTCTCTCGGAATTGAGCTTGCGGATGCTCTTGATGCCGCTCACACCGAAGGCATCGTTCATCGGGATATCAAGCCTGCCAACATTTTCGTCACCAAGCGTGGACACGCCAAAATACTCGACTTCGGTCTGGCGAAAATCGCGCCCGCGGGCGTCTTCTCCAGCCAGATCGGATCCGCCAATACCCAAACGCGCACGATTGACGAACAACATCTGACCAGCCCTGGAATAGCGGTTGGGACTATTTCCTATATGTCACCAGAGCAAGTGCGAGCCAAGGAACTGGATACCCGCACTGATTTATTTTCCTTTGGTGCAGTACTGTATGAGATGGCGACGGGTATGTTGCCCTTTAGCGGCGAAAGTTCGGGAGTCATCTTCAAATCTATTCTCGATTCTACTCCACCGTCCCCGATCCGTTTCAATCGGGACCTGCCTGCGGAATTGGAAAGGATCATCTACAAGGCCCTAGAGAAGGATCGCAATCTCCGTTACCAACATGCTTCCGACATACGGACCGACTTGCAACGTCTGAAGCGCGATACAGAAACTGGGAGTTCGACTGTACCTAATACGGCGTCTTCGCCAGACGTCGCCCACGTGAGCGCGCCTTCGCCGGTCGCTGCCGCTGGCACTATCCCGGCTAGCATCGGCTCCGATACCCAAGTCGTCGTGGGGCTGTTTACGCGGCACAAGAAGGCTTTCTCAGCGGTCGCTGCGGTGGCCCTTCTGATCTTGGCTCTTCTGAGTTACGGTGCGTTTCGTTGGGCTTCATCCAGCTCGGGCTCTACCATTACTTCACTTGCCGTGTTGCCTTTTACCAACGTGACGGCAGACCCGAACACCGAATACCTGAGCGATGGACTTACGGAAAGTTTGATCGGCAATCTTTCGCAGCTTCCGAACATGACTGTACGGCCGCGGAGCTCCGTGTTCCGCTACAGGTCTAAAGACCCAGACCCACAAAAGGTTGCCAGTGAACTGCAAGTCAATGCAGTAGTGACAGGACGCGTAACGCAGCATGGTGACTCGCTAATCATCAGCGCCGAGTTAACGGACGCGCGCACGAATCGTAGTCTCTGGAGCGAACAATATGACCGGAAACTCTCGGATGCCCTTAGCGTGCAACATGAAATTGCCAGTGAGATCTCGGCACGGCTACGCGAGCGGCTGACCGGAGAACAGAAGGCCCAGCTGACAAAGGGAGGGACAAATGACCCTGAGGCTTACCAGTTGTACCTCAAGGGTCGCCATTATTGGGACAAGCGTACGCCGGAAGCCCTCGATAAGGCGAAGGAGTATTACGGTCAGGCAATCGAGAAAGATCCGAATTATGCCATGGTGTACGTGGGCTTGGCTGATCTCTACTACGTATGGCCCGACAATGCACCAATGCCTGCTAGCGAAGCAATGCCCAAGGCTCGCGCTGCTGCGGAGAAGGCCCTGGCGCTCGATGACACTCTGGCTGAGCCTCACGCAGTCCTCGGAGGCGTCTATACCATATCATTCGAGTGGGATCGAGGGGAGCGTGAGTTTCGGCGCGCTCTGGAGCTAAATCCAAACGAAGCCAATGCCCATCACTGGTACGCCTACTTGCTTTCTTCGATGGGCCGCTCAGAGGAAGCCATTGCACAAGCAAAGCACGCGGTTGCACTGGAGCCCTTGAATCTCAAATATAACGATAGTTTGGGTGTTATATATCGTGATGCTAGGCAATACGACGAAGCAATCGAGAGCTTCAAGAAAACCCTAGAGTTAGATCCAAACTACCCCCCCTCCAACACCAATCTCGGGTTTGTGTATCAGCTGACGCAGCATTACGATCTTTGGTTTGAGCAATGGAAGAAAGCTGCAGTCCTCAACGACGATCATGAGGACCTAGCCATGGCCGAGGAGGTGGCCCGAGTGTATTCGCAGTCTGGATACCAGTCTGCGATCAAGAAATACATCGAGCTGCAATTGCAATTGGCGAAACGACGTTACGTAGACCCTGTCGAAATTGCTGCCAACTACGCTGACGTGGGCGATCGAGACCAGGCTTTCGCTTGGCTAGATAAGGCTTACTTGGAAAAGTCCGATGGACTAAGTTACATCAAAGTGTTACATCAATTGGATGGCCTGCACTCGGACCCCCGCTATACCATGCTCTTGAAGAAAATGAATCTACCGCGATAAGAATCCCGGATCTGTCCGCTCATTTGACCCTCTCCCGCCCGTACCCGCACGCCCTTCCGCCGGCGCACGCCTCTCACACGTCATGTCCATACCCCCTAGGATAGGGTGTAGCATTTTCCCATCAATGCGTAATACCCCTTCAGTCACTTCACGACTGATTTCTACCGACACTAGTGTTGTCGAAGAAGCAGCGAATGTACTACAGCAGGATGGCAACTCTCGCCTTGAAACGGACAGCTTCCCGGCTTGGTTGGATTGATAAAGGGGTTCTAAGGGTAGAAGCAACAAATTTCCAAATTTCTCACAATGTGTCGGGGATCTGGGTCCGATCTCAGCGAACCCCCACCCCCCTGATCGAAGTTAAAACTTCTGCAAGACTAAGCGTCGCAGGAAACGCCTTGTGTCCCGAGTTGTGTCGTGACCCCACTATCCAAGTCCATTGGGGTGAACCCACGCGGTGAGACAGTTTTCAAGGACACACGTGCCATTTTGACCCGCCCCCGTTTTCGAGACACTTTCTGAGTTGAATCCGGTAGGCTGCTGGTGCTCCTCGGGGCGGTTTTTCTGGCTTTTTGGGGCCTAAAGTAACTCACTTTAATCCCTCAACACAAACTGCATCCTGGGATAGTTGCATTGCCGCAAGAGCATATTCTTGTGGCGTTCGATCGGCCAGTGCACTGTGTGGGCGCTGCTGATTATAGTCGCGCCTCCACTTCTCGATCTTCGACCGTGCATCGGGAAGATCGAGAAACACTTCCACGTTCAAGCATTCGTCACGCAGTCGACCGTTGAAGCTCTCGATATAGCTATTCTCCACAGGCTTGCCCGGACGAATGAAATCTAATTTCACTCCTGCATGATGAGCCCAGTAGTCCATTGCCCGGCCGGCGAATTCCGAACCATTGTCCGAAGTGATCGTTTCTGGTGCTCCGCGCAAGGCAATCACCCGCTCCAGCTGTTCCGCGACCTTCTTTCCGGTTTGCGATCGGTCGGCGTGAGCGCATAAGCATTCCCGCGTGTACTGGTCGACGACCGTCAGGATTCTGAACCCTCGCCCGTCCATCAGCCGATCACTTACAAAGTCCATGCTCCATCGTTGGTTCGCATAGCTCGCTTCTGCAAGCCGAATTCGCGTCTGCGCTGCTCTTTTGGCCCGCTTTTTCATCCGCAGCTCCAGCCCTTCTTCTCGGTAGAGTCGGTAAACTCGTTTCGTATTTACCCACCAACCTTCTCGCCGCAACAGCACCGTCAGTCTCCGATAACCGTAGCGAACCCGCGCGGAAGCCAGATCCCGCAAGCGCACGCGCAACTCTGTCTGGGGATCGCGACGGCTCTGATAACGATTCGACCAACGCGTGATTCTCATCAGCCCGCAAGCCCGTAATTCATTCAACTGATACGCCTGTCGTATTTCGCGCACCAGTTCCCGGCGCTTTGCGGGCTTCAGACCTTTTTTGAGAGCACTTCTTGCAGGATGTGTTTGTCTAGTGTGAGGTCCGCCACGATCCCCTTCAGCTTGCGATTCTCCTCTCGCAGCTGTCGAAGCTCTCGCACTTCGTTCAATCCCAATCCACCGTACCGACGCTTCCACCGGTAAACCGCCTGCGGGGATACTCCCAGCTCCCGGCACACCTCTATGACTTTCTTGCCCCCTTCGATCTCTCGTAAGGCATAGATAATCTGCTCCTCGCTGTGCCCCTTCCTCGGCATACTTCCTCCTTCGCGCTCGTCCAGAGAAGCATATCCAGCTCGCCCCTTTCAACTTGCCTCCTGTCTCATTTTTGGGTTTTGGGTCATCCATCCATGTCGTTGTACCGGATCTCACTGGGCACCACTTCAGATCCTTC
>Ga0126381_100011092_pt1 | contig 10176 bp, 12 predicted proteins | sample PanSoiMetPlot_28_FD_96465 | JGI IMG/M metagenome (GOLD analysis project Ga0126381, IMG submission 96465) | Tropical forest soil microbial communities from Panama - MetaG Plot_28 | ecosystem: Environmental > Terrestrial > Soil > Tropical forest > Bulk soil | place: Panama | collected 2016-02-17 | reverse complement strand
GCTGGAGCATCCCGCACCCACACGCACAGTCGTGTGCACGGGTGAAGAGATAGTCCACTCCCGGCGGAAACGCCGGGAACAAGTGAATCCCTTGGTCGTAGGTTCGAATCCTACCGGGCCCATACCAACTCCCGGCTCTGCCGGGCGCGTGAGCTGGTAACCCGGCCCTACTTCGCCTTGGCCGCCGCCTCCTCGACCTGGCGGACCTGAGCCATCGCCTTCTCGGTCGCCTGCCGGGCGCACTCCTCGTCACTCGGTCTGGCACTATGAAATTGGCTGGTAATTTGCTGGCACGCCGCCATCGCGGCATGACTCACGCGAGCCTCGAACGCTTTAGCTCCGATAGGGGTGGAGATATCGAGTCCCTCGGCCGTCACCGTGTAGCCCATGGAGACTTCGTTGATCGGTACGCCTTGCGAGGTGGTACCGATCCTCGTCAGGGCCGCGCGCAAGGTGTTCATGAGATCACTCACGAAGCGCTCGGGCCGGCTGCTGACCTTCAGGACCGATCCCACCCTGGAAGGACCAGCCGCCGATGAGGCTTTCCGCGTGTTCATGCGCAGGGTGAACCTGCCCGGCTGAAAGCGGGCCCGAAAAACTAACTGCCCGGTACCCTACGGTCGCGCGCGGAGGGCGCCGCGCGCCGAAATTTCAGCGGCGAGCGGTCTGTCCATTGCTTGAACGCGCGCATGAAGCTTTTCTCGCTGTGAAAGCCGACGTCGTGGGCAATCTGCTTGACAGAGCGGGAGGTGCGCTGCAGACGTTCGATCGCGAGATTTCGGCGCATTTCGTTCTTGAGCTTCTGCAGAGTCGTTCCCTCCTTACGGAGCTGACGATGCAAGGTGCGCAGTGAGACGTTCAGTGCGCTCGCTACCAGCTCACCGGTGCGAAGCTCCGCGCAACGGGTGCGCAGAGCATCGCGCAACCGTGGCGCTACCAGGCGCTCGCTCTGGTACCGCCTGACCGTGATCGCGAGCGCACGCCCCAACATGTTTCGCAGGTCGTGCTCGTCGCGCCGCAAGGGCAGAGTCAGGTATACGGCAGCAAAAGTGATTCTCGCCCGCGGCGCGCCGAAGTGCGCAGGTCCCGGGAACAGCAACGAATACACGGCGGCATGCCGCGGCGCCTGAAACGGAAAGTCGACGCGCAGCAGCGGAATGCTGGCATCAACCGCCCAGCATGCGAAGCCGTACACGTAGCGCAGACTCGTGAGCAGACAGAGCTCGCGCATGTCCCCGAGACGCCGGTTCTCGCTGATCGTGAGTGCCGCTGCGGGGGCGGCCTGCCCGAGAGTGAGCACGATGTCATCGGTCAACAGGCGGTGGTGCCGGCACCAGCGTTTGAGGGCAACGCGGAGACTGGGCGCAGAAAGCGAGGCGCGACACAGCATGCCGTAGCTGCCCCAGGGGAGCCGGCGTGAGAACCAGCCGAGGGCTTCATCATCGAGTTGGCGCATGGTGAGATTGGTGAACATCTCCATCTGCGCGGCGGTGATGTGGCCGTCGGGGCGCTGTAATTCGCCCGGGGTGATCCCGGCGGCTCGCAGGGCGCGCTCGGGATCCTCGCCGTAGCGCTCGAAAGCCCGCAGCATGGTGTGGACGAAGGCAACCGGCGTGGCGGCTCGCGCGCGCGGTACCGGGCGACTACGGCGTGCGTTCCGTCTCGACATTCACCCAGCCCTATGCCGCGTGACGCGGCACACGCATGTCGCGCAGTGGCCTGCGCCGCGTCAGCCACAGCTGTCGCAGCGCGTAGATCGCCGCGATCACCAGCAGAGGCGAGGAGTAGAAACCGGGAGCCGGGCGCGCAACCTGCACCGTGCTGACGGTGTGGCCGAGAATCGTGGCCAGCGTATGGCCAGCGGCATTCAGCAGGCCGATGACGACGGCGACGAAGTAGAAGATCGGCCGCAACCACGGCGCGTTGCGAAACGCGCACGGACTCAACACGGCCAGCGCCGCGACCAGCACGAGCAACCCCGTGAGCCACACTTTGAATTCGAACACGGGCATCGGCCAGAATCCGAGCTGCGCACGCAAGGCGCGCACGGTCGCGTTGTAGACGGGCAGGAAGCCCGTCAGCGCTTCATCAGCCACGTGGGCGGCGAGCGCCAGCCACATGCACACCCAGGCAATGCCCAGGCGGTGAGGCGCCGAGCCCTCACGGCTTGGGGTGGGCAAGCTCACGAGCGCGGGAGGACCCGCGTGGGTATCCGGCGCATCCCCGCAACCCCCAGCAGCCCGGTCAACAACATCACCAGCACACCGGGCTCCGGCACGTGCGTCACCGTGATCCGCACGGGCTCCAGGCCGATCTGGGTTGTCTCGTTGATGATCCCCAGTCCCGGCAGCAAGGCGGCGGTGTCACTGGTGACCGACTGTCCGTTGAAGCCCAGGAGGTAATCCTGGAGCGGGTATGGCGAGGCGTTGAACTGTGCCTCGGTCGGCGAGGGGTGCGGCTCGCTCATCCAGGCGAAATTGAGCACGTTCACCTGGAACGCTGGGTCCAGCTGCAGCGGCAGGTTGTTGAAGGCGATTGAGCCTGAGGTTGCGCGGACGGACGCACTTACCGGGCCATGGAGGTCGTTGCCGCCAAGGAACTCGGCGAAGTTCGTCACCTCGACGTTGGCGCCGAAGGCGCTCACGTAGGTAACACCACCGTGGTTGATCAGGCCCTGCACCTGGGGTCCGCTTGCGGTGTCGACATCGAAGGAGACCCACCAGGGAGCGCAGCCGCGGGTCGGGCCGCACGCTGCAGCCCCGTCGAAAGTCATCTGGACTTCCTGAGCCTGAAGAGCCGGGGTGGCGGCGAGAAACGCAGCGCTCAGCAGCGTCGGCAGAGGCTTCATGGACTCTCCCCTTCTTACGGTACTCCGCCGCCGGCGCCAGCGCCATTGGATGCGAACGCACCCTCAAGCGCGCTGTGGCACGCAGTCACGCTGCACCGCAACCGCAAGTGAGGGGAGCGGATCTCAGTGCGCTTTAGGGTCCCGCACGGCCGACAGGACGTACTCGCTCAAAATCCGGTCAGTCTGCTCATGCATGCCGTGGGTGTTGTAGTTCGTGCTGGTGATGACCGCGGCCAGGTCGAGCTCGGGTATCACGGCGACCTTGTTGCCCCCATTCCCAGACATGTAGTACGCCGCGAACGGATGCTCGGGCGGTCCAAACGACTTCAGCCACCAGAGATACCCATAGTTGGTCGTGGCGTCGATCTGCGCGTGCGGCGCCGTGGAGGCCCTCACCACTCCCCGCTCGAGTGCGATGACTGGAACGACGCCTCGCGCGGCAACGAGGAGCGCATGTACCTGGTCGAGGATTGGGCGCAGTTCGTGCTCGGGGCCCTGGTCACTGCGGCGGCACGTAGATGGCGAGGCCGCTGACCGCCTTGTTGGTGATCCCGAACGAGCCGCCCACGCCAACGCCGGTCGCCGAATTGCCGCCGTAGCTGGAACTACCGCCGCCGAGGCCGATGCTGCCGCTCTGCTGATCCTGCACGGTCTGCAACAGGATGCCGTTGGCACCGAGCTTCGCAGCCTCGTTCTTCAGGCGCCCCATGGCAGCGTCCATGTTCTGCTGACTGGTAAGCGCCATGGTGCCCTGGCTGGTCGCGTTGAGGCTGGCGATCTGCTCGTACCTCTCCGGCGGCACCGTGTAGATCCTGACGCTGTCGGGCGAGATCGGCGGCCGCGCAGGACCGAGCATTACATGCGAGGAAGTCGAGCAGCCGGTGAGTAGCAGGAAGAGCGCCGCGGCAGTGCCGAATTTTCGGGATTGCATAGCTCAAACCCTCGGCCGGGACCCTCGGAGGATTCTGCCAGAAAAGCCGCAGGCCGCCCGCCGGCGCGATTGCGGAGCGCGACCGGCGTCGCAATTGTGGCCGCCGCTGGTGATCAGGCGGGCTGGTAGCCCTTCACGCCCGTTTGCCACAGCAGAAACGCGTACGTGTCCACCGCCTCGAGGTCCTGCTGCGTGCGTGTCGAGCCGATGCCGTGCCCGGCATCGAAGTCGACTCGTAGCAGGATCGGCCGGTGGGAGCTGGTCGCCGCCTGCAACCGGGCCGCCATTTTCGCCACGTGGAACGGGCCGACACGGGGGTCGGTCACGCCCGTGGTCAGGAGGACCGCCGGGTAAGCGACGCCGTCCTTCACGTGCTGGAAGCTATCGATGCTCTTCAGCGCCCGATAACCCGCCTCATCGCTGATCGCACCCCACTCGGGCTCCTCGCCGTAGCCATTCTGCTCGGCGACATAGCGCAGCGGATTTGACCAGCCGACGCGGTCGATCACTGCCGCCAACAGCTCCGGGCGCTCCTCGAGGGCGCGACCGACGGTGATCCCGCCCGCCGAGCCGCCGCCGATGGCGAGCCTCGATGCCCCGGTGTACCTCTCGCGCACCAGCTCGTCGCACACGTCGATGAGATCGCGCCAGGTGTTGGGCTTGTTCGCGAGCTGGCCGGCCTTGTGCCACTCGCGGCCATATTCGCCACCGCCGCGGACGTTGGCATAACCGACGATGAACCCGGCATCGACCAGGGCAAGCGTCTTGCCGGCGAACGAGGGCGTATAGGAAGACACCCCGTAGGAGCCGTAGGCCGAGATCCACGTCGGGTTGTTCCCGTCGCGCTTCACGCCCTTGCGATAGATCAGCGTGTAGGGGATCTTCGTGCCGTCGCGCGCGGTGGCGAAGAAGCGCTTCGCTTCGTAGGCGCTGACGTCGATGGCTGGCTTCGGAGTGAGTCCGGTGGCGCTCACGGCGCCATGCGCATCGACCGACCAGATGTCGCCCGGCGTCAGCCAGCCGGTGTAAGAGAACAGTGCACCGGGAAGGCTCGGGTCCGCGGAAAGCGCGCGCAGCGTCCCCTCGAACGGCAGCCGGATCTCCGCCACCTTGCCTTCGTGATCCAGCCGGCGCAGCCCGCTGACACCACCATCCATCATGTTGAGATACAGCCCGTCCGCTGCGCGCTGCATCCCCTGGATGACCACCGCGCTCTCCGGCACGACCTCGGTCGCACCCGACACGGACGGCGCTGTGACCGGGGTCCGCAGGATGCGCCCGCGCGGATGCGCCTTGTTGGCCAGCATCCACAACAGGTCACGGTCGATCTCGACGCCAGTGACCTCGTCGGCGAAGTCGGCCACCGGCTGCCAATGCGCGCGGTTCGCGGCGGCGTCCGCCACCGGCGCGATGAAAATGCGAAACTCGGTGCGCACGTCGGAGAGTGTGAGCAGCGCGAACTGCGAGCCGCGAAATGTCAGGATCGCAGGTGCCTGGATGCGCTCGTACTGCACGTTCGCATCCAAGCCGCGCTTCATCAGGATCGGATCGGCCGCGGGGTCCGAGCCCAGGCGGTGAAAGCGCGCCAGGCTGTCGAGATAACGTTCCGGCGTATCGACGGCACCGGTGAGCTGGTTGTAGAAGAAGCCGCTGCCATCATCCAGCCACTGGGGGTGAGCGCCTTCAGTGTCCGGGATGCGCTCGGGCAGGTCACGTCCGTCGGCGACCGTCAGCACGTGCAGGATCGAATCTTCGCTGCCGTTCTTCGACAGTCCATAGACGACGTGTGAGCCGTCCGGTGAAGGCTCCCACCAGTCGAGCGACATGTGGCCGCCGTCCGCAGCGATACGCGTGGGGTCGATGAGCACACGGTCGCTGCCCTTCTCGCGCACGAACAGCTTGTAGTTGTCGGCGCCGACCGGGCGCTGCTCGTAGAAAAGCCGCTCGCCCGCGCGCTGCGCCGCGCGCGTGCTGGCTGTATCGCCGGAGAGCTGCTGGATGCGGGCCAGGAGCTTGCTGCGCCCGGGGATGGCATCGAGCACGGCACGCGCATGCGCGTTCTGGCCCCTGAGGAACGGCAGCCACTCAGGATCCTTGTCGTTCTCCATCCAACGGTACGGGTCGCTCAAGGTCTCGCCGAAGTAGGTGTCCTTGACCACCTCGACCCGCGCGACGGGCGCCGCCGGAATACGCGGCCCTCCGGCCGTCTCGGCCACCGCGGTGCGACGCGCGAGGCAGGCGGCCCAGAGACTTCCGGCGCCGACGAATACATCGCGACGACTCATCCCGCTCATGCGTTGCCGCCCTGTTCCTGTACCACCGTGCCCTGGTGGAAAACGATGACCCAGCCCGAGGGTGTTCGCCGCCAGATGGTTGCCCGACGTGTGCGGCGCTCGCCCTGCAGCAGCGTGTAAGTCAACAGATACAGATCGCGCGCCAACTCGCGGCAGTGGAAATCGGTGGTCTCCCAGTCGTCATCATCGATCGGATCGTCCTCGCGCGCCTCGAGGGTCTGCAGTACGTACTGCCGGCTGTAACGCCGGCCGGACGCGCCGATCTCCCAGAAGTCGGGAGCGACCATGGCTTCGATGGCAGCACGTGAGCCGATGAATTCGGGGCGGTGAAAGACCGGCTCGCGGCGCTTGAGCTCTTCAAGCACGGCGCGGTCCTTTTCGGCGGTGACGAGTATTGGTTCCATATTGCGAGGGGTGAAGGTGCTGAAAGGGCGCGGTCTCAGTGACCGTCAGGCAGCCAATGGACGTCCTGCTGCATCAGCTGTGCGACCTGCTCGACGCCGTCGTCGCCGCGGGCCAGCACCGCGATGCTGCCCTGTTCCAGCGGCACGAGCACGCCACTCATGCCGTCGTCGTGGAAAGTGCGGCGCGCGGCGAGCGGCTCGTGGCGCAACAGCAATATCGTGGTCGGGCCGCCGGCGGTCTGCATCACCAGATGCGGCACGTAGCGGCCGCGGAACAAACACATGTGCGCGTAGGTGATCCTGGCGGAGGTGAGGTCGAGCTGCACGCCGGCCTTGCGGAGTGCCGCGACGATATCCTGTGTGCTGATCTGCTGCTGGTCCACCCAGCTCTCCGGCTCCGCCTGAACATGCACCACGACATCGCGGGCGAGGGTGTCAGTAGGGCGCAGCAGCCACAGAGCGAGCACGGCGAAGGTGGCGAGCGCCATGCTGGCGGCGAGCGCCCATCGCCGCCAGGCCGCTGGCTGCCACCGCACCGCCGGGGGCGCGCGCACGGGACGTGCGGGCTCCAGCTCCGGCGGCTGTTCCATGGCGCGGCGGAGGTTGGCATCGAGCTCGCGCATCTCGTCGCGGAACTGCCGGCAGCCGCCGCACGACTGCAGATGCTCCTCGAGTGCCGGGCTGCTGCTGCCGGGCTCGGCGCCGATCTGCAGCCGTGCCTCGTCGCAGCTCACGGATGCACCCCGCCGGCGGCGACGTCCGGTGCTGCCGGCAGGCCGCACAGCACGCGCAGCTTGTTACGCGCACGAAAGAGCCGCGTCAGCACGGCCGTGTTCGACAGCGCCAGCTCGCGCGAGATCTCCGCGGTCGAGAAGCCGCCGAGCACCTGCAGGACGAGCGGCTCACGATATTCAAGGGGTAGTCTCATGATCGCATCGCGCAACGTCGAAAGATCGTCGTCCGGTCCGGCCTGCCGCGGTGCGCCGTAGCCCTCGGCCAGCTCATCGATCGGCACCAGCTCCAGGCGCTTGCGCTCGTATAGCCGCGCGTGCTCACGGCGCACGATGGTGAGGAGCCAGGCGCGCGCGGCGCCGGGTTCCTGGAGCGCATCCCGGGATCGCCAGGCCCGCAGCAGCGATTCCTGCACGATGTCCTCCGCGATCGCCCGATCGCGCGCCAGCCAGTGCGCAAAGCGCAGCAGATCCGGGCGCAGCGACTCGAACACCTGCGTGAGCGCGGCGGGTGCATCCACCGTCGCATTCGCGGACTTGTCCGGCGGCGCATCCGCCGCGGGCGGGCGATCGCTGATTGAGGAGACCGGCGATTCGGGCTGAGAATTGCGCATGACCGCTTGGTTGCCGTTCCGGCAATTATACCCATGCACCGCTCGCGGCCCCGGCCTTGACGCGGCAGGCTGCCCCGGGTTCCCGGCCAACGGTTCCGCCGCGCCTCACGGCGGGGCGGCATCGTCCGTGAGCAGCGGCATGCCGTCGAAGAAGTCGACCACGCCGGTCTCGAGCGCGTACTCCGCGCCCACCACCATCAGCCCGTCCTGCTGGATCAGCTGCTCGAGCACCTTCGATCCGTGACGCAGATGATCGGCCGACATGCGGATGTTGGCCCGCACCGCGAGCTGCTCGAGCGTCGTCACGTCGCGCGGCGGACCACGCTCCACCAGCCCCTCGACCGCAGGGCGGATGCGATCCACGATCGAGCTGAGGTTGCGCGACTGCTCGCGCGAGGGACGCGCCAGCTGCTGCAGCGTAGCCCGGATGGCACCGCACTGCGTATGCCCCAACACCACCACCAGGCGCGTACCGAAGGCCTCGGCGGCAAATTCGACGCTGCCTACCTGCGAGGGGGCGACGATGTTGCCGGCGACCCGGATGACGAAGAGATCGCCCAAGCCCTGATCGAAGATGATCTCGGCAGGCACGCGCGCGTCCGAGCAGCCGAGGATGATGGCGAAGGGCTCCTGGCCGGCCGGCAACTCGCGCCGGCGCGCACGCGCCGTCCCGCCCTCCAGACCCAACTCGCTGACGAAACGCCGATTTCCCGTCCGCAGCGCCTCCAGTGCAGCTCTCGCCGAGATCATCGCCATCGACCCTCATCGCCCATGAGAGCGCGGAAATATACCTGATCGGGACCCGGCGCAGCGGCAGGTCGATTCACCGGGTCAGTCGCTGCGCTACACTGACGCTCAAGACAATCACTGCAGGGGCCGCGCATGAGGTGGGTCAGCTTGCTGCTCTTGGCTGTACTCGCCGCTTGTGTGTCCACGAGCGTCAGCGACCTCAGCGACGGCCGACACCATCTCGCCATTCGTGCACAGCACAGTGAGGACTCGTACGACCTCGACCGTGCGGACGCCGCTCAGCGGGCCGACAAGTACTGCCGCAAGTCCGGGCAGCGGGTGAAGATCGACCGGTTCGACGACCAGGGACCGTGGATCGCCTCGAGAGCCGTCGGCGTGGTGTTCAGTTGCCAGCCGCCCTCCCCTGATGAGATGCCGCATCACGCTGTCGAGGCGCACTGACGGCAACCTCAACGTCCGCGCCGCGTGCCGCGCGTCGGCTGCGCCTCGAGCGGGTTCTCCGGCCAGTAGTGCTTCGGATAGCGGCCGCGCAGGTCCTTGCGCACCTCGGCGTACGCGCCGCGCCAGAAGCTCTCCAGGTCACGCGTCACCTGGACCGGCCGCTGCGCTGGCGACAGCAGCCGGAAGGTGATCGGCACACGCGAGCGGCCAAGACGCGGGGTGGCGGCGAGCCCGAACAGTTCCTGCAGCCGCACGGCGACCGCCGGTGCGTCATCGCCCTGGTAGTCGATGCGGATGCGTGAGCCGCTGGGCACCGTCAAATGAGTCGGTGCCCAGGCCTCGAGCTCACGCTGCTGCGCGAAGCTGAGCAGCGTCCGCAGCGCCTGCTCGAGCGGGACGCGTGTCAACTGCTCACGGCGCGTGATGCCCTCCAGCCATGGGGCGAGCCAGGTGTCGAGGCTCTCGAGCAACGCCTCGTCCGACACCGCGGGCCAGCCCGCGAGCGCCTGCGGATCGCCGCCGAGTGCCGAGCGCACGAACTCGATCCGCGCCTGCAGATCTCGCGCCTCGCGGTCCCAGGGAAGCACCGCGACGCCGAGCTCGCGTACGCCCGTGAGCATCGCCGCGCGCGCTGCTTCCAGCGGCACCGGTGTCAGCGGCTTCTCCTCGAGCACCAGCGCATCGAGCTCCAGCGTGCGACGGGCGAGCACCGCCTGCTCGCGTGAGCTCCATTCGACTGCCTCGCGGCGCCGCAGGCGCCCGGAGAAATGCTCGAGCAACTCCTCGAGGGTGAGGGGAGCGGCGAGGAGGATGCGGGCGTCGCGGTCGCGATCGTCGAGGTCCAGCGCGACGATGTAGGGTTGACGCGCGAGCGGCTGCGGTCCGGCGAACGCCGCACCACGGCCGTTGGCGAGCGTAAAGCGGCCCTCCCCGCCCGCACGCTGTCGTCCGATGCGGTCGGGATAGGCGAAGGCCAGCAACAGGCCGACACTCGCAGCGGTGGCGGGGGCCGGTGCGCGGTGATCACCCAGGCGGTGATCGACCCGGCGCGGCTTGGCCGCAGTCGCTGTCAGCTGCCGCTCGAGGTCACGGACCGCGCGCCGTACGCGCTGCAGCGCCGCCCGGTCGACCGCGGGCGCCTCGCCTTCCCCCCGCAGCACGTC
>Ga0126381_100011091_pt1 | contig 10176 bp, 12 predicted proteins | sample PanSoiMetPlot_28_FD_96465 | JGI IMG/M metagenome (GOLD analysis project Ga0126381, IMG submission 96465) | Tropical forest soil microbial communities from Panama - MetaG Plot_28 | ecosystem: Environmental > Terrestrial > Soil > Tropical forest > Bulk soil | place: Panama | collected 2016-02-17 | reverse complement strand
TCTTCCTATGCCTTCAAGGTGTCGCCGCTGCAGTACCTTCGCCGAGGCCGAGCCAGGAATCCCAAGGGTGGGGAAATTGCGCGACCACGCCGCCCAACAGTCCGATTCGCCTTCTGCGAGTATGATGAATCCCCGATCGCGCGCTTCATCCAAACGCCACAGCCCGTAAGGTTCCAGCGCAACACCCGCCGGCTGGCGAAAGCGCCGCTCACCCTTTAGGCTCACTCGCACCCGCGCGAACAGTTCGCGACCTTGGAAATCGCGATATGACATTTCGACCCCATCGGGGCCGTCGCGGAGTCCGAGATCTCGGAGAAAATCGACCGGCAAGTTCTTCGCCGCGGCCAAGGCGGCTATGGTCAACTCGCTCACTGAGCACCTCCCGCCGCCGCGGAGTCGAACCGCCGCTGTATCCACGTGTCGATTTCACTTTCCAGCCAACCTACAGAGCGCAGCGCGATTTTTCTCGATGCTGGAAATTCGCCGGCGCGCACAAGCCGCCAAATCGTGGTTCGCGATAAGCCGGTGCGAGCCATTATCGCGTGGCAACGCAAGATTTTTGGGTTTTCCGAAGAAACGCTTTCTACTCGAGGTGCTGCCTCGGCTTTCTTACGGCGCATTCGTATGATCCTTTTACGCAAAACCTAGCCTTCGCGCCTTTTTGGGCGCGCGCCAGAAGCTTTTGCGCCTCGGACCTATCGCCGCCGAAGCCTAAGCGAGTTCCGCATTGCGCGGAACCAGGTTTTCCGGTGGACCTGCCCACCCCGACTTTTCTATCGTGAAAGTCAGCTAAACCGAACCACTGTCTTGTCAGCGGTGTCCGCCGCTTACACTCGGCGTCAGTGCTGGATTTTTAACGAGCCCTCCAGAATCTCGCTGGGCCTTTCTGCCCCGCCTTCTAAGGTTTGCGCAAGCAAAATATATTATCGCTGACGCTAGCTTGCCGCGTCAAGTTCAGGTCGTTTCGGTTGAACAATAGAGTATGCAGTATGTTTCCACTTTTCACCGCCAGCCAAAAAGCACATTAGCCCGCTATTTAGCGGATGCGGGGCTTTCAGCAGGACCGCGCATCATGAGCGCAGCAGTTTGTTCAAGCGCTACGCGCACCGGGTCCAAGGCTATGTGCGCGTAACGTTCGGTAGTGCTGACCTGACTATGATTTAAGGCACGGCCAATGAGCGGCAAATTGAAGCCTTGCGCTACCAGCCATGATGCCAGCGTGTGCCTCAGGTCGTGAATGCGAACGTCAGGCACGCCTGCGCGCTTGCGAATGCGTTGCCAGGCCTTCGCGGGTTCCACGATATGGCCGCTCGCGCTGTCGCTCGGGAAAACCCACTCGCCGTTGCCGCGGCTGGGCACTGTTTCGAGTATTGCGATCGCCGGCGCCGGCAACGGCAGCAGATGCGGACGACCGGCCTTGGTTTCGGGCAGCCGCACGGTGCGCTGAGCCAAATCCACGTTCTCCCAACGCACCATGCACAGTTCGGTCCGCCGGGTTCCCAGCATCAAGGCCAGTGGAAAATAAGCCCGCCAGCGCCAATCCGGCTCTTGCAACAAGGCCGTGTTGACCCGTGCCAATTCTTCAGGTGTCAGGTAGCGCTCGCGCCGTTGCTCCTTGAACAGCTTCACCCGCGATGCAGGATTTTCGCCCTGGAGCATCTGCCAATCGCGAGCCAAGTTGAGCATATGCCGTAAAAGCCGAACGGTGTGGTTCGCCGCGTAAGGGCCGTGCTCGCGTCCGATCGTGGTGTGCAATCGCTCGATATCGTTCCGCGTCAGACTCGATAAGCGTCTTCGCACCCAACCAGCCGGGATGTACTTTGCCAGATAATATTCATCATCGGCTACGCTGCGCGGACGCTTGTGAATCCGCGAATGCCGCTCCATGTAAGCCGCAGCCAAGTCATCAAACACCGCCTGCTCGCGCGCATGTGCCTTAGCCGCTGCCGGGTCCGTGCCCTTCATTGCGTCGGCCAACCTCAACTTTGCCAACTCGCGAGCATCGGCCAAGCTCAGGATCGGGTACTTGCCCAATGTAAGCCAGCGCTTGCGCCCCTCAAAGCGGTACGACGCAACCCAAGTCCGTGCGCCGCCTTGCGACAGCCGAAGCCCGAGCCCCCTCAACTTAGTGTCCCAGTAGGTGATTTGCCCCTTCTCTGGAGCCCTGCGGCTTTCGATGAACGTTGCAGTGAGATTGGTTCGCATAGTACCCTGGTATCGAAAATGGGTGAATGGACGCAGGCTTTCTTAGCTACCACATAGCTACCATGGAATGCAAGACTTCCTGAAACAATCCGAAACGTACCGTGTTGTGGATGAGCCCTAAAATCAAAGTGCGCCAATGGATTTCGGTCATTTGCGCGGTTACGTGTCGTTTCAACCGGTTGCAGAAAACACCGAGACTTACTAACTTCGGATCCGAGGGTTGGGGGTTCAAATCCCTCCGGGCGCGCCATTACTGTTGGTTGAAAGGGGTCTTCTCGTCAGCAAACCGAAGGGAAGGAAGAGGCGATGGCCATAACGCAGTTCCTGCACGTATCGATCGGCATTTCGGATCCCGAGAAGTCAGTGCCTTTTTATCGCGACATACTCGGTTTCAAAGAGATCGCAAAGCTCCGCTACGACAAGCCCGGACCGGCCCAGGTTATGGGTTTCAAAGAGGCTGAGTTCACGGTCTGGCTGATGATGCGCGACGGGTACCGCCTGGAGCTGATTCATTTCGACAAGCCGGCCAGCCCGGCGCTGCTAAAACGGCCCCAGACCAACGCCCTGGGCATTTCCCATTTAACGGTCGGGATCACCGAGCCTGAAAAGACCCTCGCGGAGCTGAAGGCGCGCGGGGTCAAGGTCTGGGAGCACACCATCGGCAACTTCGTCGAAAACGCTCCCGGGTTCATGTTCCTGTTCGAAGATCCCGACGGCTTCCTGATCGAGGCTTACATGGCACGCCCCGACGGCAAGTTTCCCTACGGAGACTGACCTCGCCCCTTTTGCTCTGTCCCGATCCTTGCCGTGGTTACAGAGCTGCGCAAGAAACGCCGCCCGGCAACGAATCGTGAAACGTAGGTCAGCGGATCACCGCGCCGGCGCTGGTATGGATAGTCTGTGCGGTGATCTGCCGGCTGCCGGGCAGGCATAGAAATACGATCGCCTCTGCGACATCCTCGGGCTGCGACGGCCGGTGGAAGAGGTTCTCCAGCGGGCCGCTGGAGACCGCGCGCTGAAAAGTCTCCTCGCCGCCCAACGCCCGTGTCATGCCAGTGATAGTGAAGCCGGGCGCTACGGCGTTGACGTTGATGTCGTATTGAGCCAGTTCCGCGGCGGCGCTGCGGCTCAACTGAACGATTGCCGCCTTCGAACTGGCATAGGCAACGGGCGATTGCCGCGCGCGAAAAGCGGAGCTGGAGCTGATGTTGACGATGCGCCCGCCGCCCCCTCGATCGATCATATGCTTGGCAACATGCTTCATCAGCAGCATCGGGGCCTTGAGGTTAACGGTGTGGATGAGGTCCCAATCCTCCTCCTCGAGCTTGAGCAATTGCTGGCCGCGTCCGGCAACGCCCGCGGCGTTGATCAGGAAATCGATCCGCCCCAGTTTCTGGACCACCTGCGCCACGAGGTCTGGAATGGCCTTAAGGTTGGTCAGATCGAATGGCACGGCGAGGGTGCTGCCCCCGGACGCCCGCCCCTGCTCGACAACCTCCTTCACCCCGGCCTCGTCGCGGTCCAGCACCGCGACGGCCGCGCCGGCCTTCAGGAGCAATGCCACCGTTGCGCGTGCGATGCCTGATGCGCCGCCTGTCACCAATGCCACTTTGCCGGAAAGCAAGTCGCTCATGGGCTGTCCTCCCTGGATCGGATCTATCTTCAATTACGGTTGTCCGATGGATTTATCAAGTGCGAAGGTCGGCGGCAGGCGGCGCAGCCCGTATCCAACTAATTTCTTCACAACTCGTTATGTCCCCAGTAGCATTGGTAAGGGCTTTTTGACTCAAGAACCGATGCGCTTCAATGGCAGAGAAATCAACTGAGGGACATATTATCGGCCACGGCGGGATGCATCTGCCGGCGGTCGAAGTCGATGGCTACAACGCGGAGCTGCGTGATTCGGAAGGCTTTATCGGTGACCGGGCGAGCAACCGGGCTTTCCGTGCGATTCTGGAAGATTACCGGGAACAGATGCGCAGCGAAGGCGAGGACCCGCTTGGAAACACGCCCAGCGATGAGATCAGCAAAAAGAAAATCGACAAAATTTTAACCGAAGGCGATCCGGAAGCGGCCGGAGTGGTTCAGGGAGTTATCGAGGAGTTTGCCCGCGAGTTCACCACCGTTATCCGCCGGTTCCTGAAACTCAAGAGCTGGCATGACACACAGCGGATCGTGGTGGGCGGCGGGCTGCGCGAGAGCCGCGTCGGTGAACTTGCGATTGGCCGCACCGCGGTCATGCTCAAGACCGGGGGCCGCGACATCGAACTCAAGGCGATTCATCAGCATCCCGACGAGGCGGGACTGCTCGGTACTCTCCACCTTGTTCCTTCCTGGATCTTCGAGGGTCATGACTGCACGCTCGCGGTCGACATCGGAGGATCGAACATCCGTGCCGGGGTGGTGGAAACCCGGCTCAAAGACGCGCCTGATCTCTCCAAGGCCAAAGTCCGGGAGTTCGAATTGTGGCGGCATGCGGAGGACAAGCCCAAGCGCGACGAGGCGGTCGAGCGGCTGGTGGAAATCCTGCGTGATTTGATCAAGCGTGCGGAGGCCAAGAAGCTGCGCGTCGCGCCCTTTATCGGGATCGGATGCCCTGGGCTAATCAGGGAAGACGGCTCTATCGAGCGGGGCGGTCAAAACCTGCCGGGCAACTGGGAGAGCAAGCAATTTAACCTGCCGCAGCGGCTGCGCGAATCGATTGCGGAAATCGGCGGGCACGAGACCGTTATCGTGATGCATAACGACGCGGTAGTCCATGGGCTAAGCGAAGTACCCCTGACGCGCGACGTCGAACGTTGGGGCGTGATGACTATCGGCACCGGGCTGGGCAACGCTCACTTCACCAACCGCCAGGCGTCGCCGCAAAAATAGGAACCGCGTCATCCGCGCGGCGCCATGGTCGGATCCTGCGCGATGACCCCGCTTTCCAGCAAAGCGGCAATCGCGTCGGTGCTGTATCCGGCTTTGGACAATATTTCGCGGTTGTGCTCGCCGAGCATCGCGATCATGGGCGGAATGCGGGGCGGGGTCTTCGACATGTGGAACGGCGCCTTCGGCAATGGCATTGTTCCGAGCTGGGGAATGTCAATCGGCTCCATGACGCCGCGGCTCTTCAACTGCGGATGACTGACTGCCTCGGCGACGGACAGAACCGGCGCCGCAATCAAGCCTGCGTCGCGGAAGAACTTGACGGCCTCGTCTCGCGTCTTGAAATTTTTGCCTATCCATTCTTCAACGATACCCGCGAGTACATACCTGTTCTGCGAACGGTCCTGCATCGTCAAAAAGCGCGGGTCGTCTCTCAGCTCGGGCATTCCAACAGCGTCGGTAAATTGCTGCCATCGATGGGTCAGCACGACCAGGATCAGGTAACCGTCGGGCGCCTTGAAGTAGCCATGGGGCGAGTCGCCGTTGCGATGACTCCCGAATGGTCCGGGCGCCTCGGCCCCCTTGCTAAAGAGCCAACTGGAAAGCGAATTGTCATGCAGATGGAAAATTGATTCGCACAGTGACAGGTCGATGTACTGCCCGACACCGGACTTCTCGCGATAGAAAAGCGCCGTAACCACCGCGCCATAAGCGCTGACGCCTGCGTTGCCGTCCGCCATGAAAACCCCGGTGAAAATCGGCGTACCGTCGGCATCTCCGGTCATCGAAGTGATTCCGGACATCGCCTGCGCGATCGCGTCAGTGCCGGGAAAAGCCGCAAGCGGTCCGGTCTGTCCGAAGGCGGACACCGAGCACATGATCAAGCGCGGATTGACGGCGCTGAGTTCGCCCCAGCCAAGCCCGTACTTGCCCACCAGCCCGGGCGTCAGGTTCTCGATAAAGACGTCGAAATGGCGGATCAGCTCCCTGACCAGCGCGGCGCCGCCAGGGCGTTTGAGGTCCACGCACAAACTCTGTTTGCCGCGGTTGTAGAAGGCGTGGGTTGGATTGTAGCGCTGCGCGGCGTCGGCGGGCGGCATCGGTCCGCGGCTGTAGTCCCCGCGTGGTGGCATCTCGAGCTTGACCACCTCCGCGCCCATGTCGGCCATCATCCGGCCGACCATCGGTCCCGCGATATAGTTGGTCAGCTCCAACACCCGCACACCAGACAGCGCTTGCGGCTCATTCGACATCGGCAATTCCCCTTCCGGCGACGCCAGGCGTCGCACCCGCCCTTTCCTTACGGTTGCCGATGCGATTTATCAAGAGCCCAGACGGCTGCGGCTGAAAATATCCGGTTCGAGTGCGGCGCGCCTCTACTCCAGCGAAACCCTCCCCGAGTCATACATCAATTCAGTGAGGCTTTCGCCCATCGCGTACTCAAGCGGCCAGCCGGCGTCTGCCTGGCCACTTATTAATGCGGCGCGCAGGTTCCCGAACCTGTGGAGCCGAAATCCGTGTTGACGAAGCGGGAAGTTCCGTCGGCGGCGCCGGTCGTGTCCGTGTGCGCGGTAAAAGCGGGGGGGCATTTGGCGGAATTTCCTGCGATCGGCGCAAATGTCCCGACGGCGGATCCGCTCCCATCCGAATTGACGATGAAAGTCCCGCTGCTTTGCGTGTAGCGGCAAACCAGCCCAGCGGTGTTTATGGTCAACCTGCCGCTCAGTGTAACGCCCGCAGTTGCAGTGGTGAACTGGCCCGTGCTTGAGCTCAGTGAATTGAATGGTACGAAAAGGGGAGTACTGGGGGTGGGAGATGCGAATCCACTGCCGATGCACACTACTCTGAAGGTCGGGGCGGCCGCGCAGAGCGTACCGCGGGCTGCGAGGAGTATCACCACCATTGCGATCGAGACAGATCCATGTATTCCAGCCTTGCTCGAGCTCACTGACTAATCCTTTTTCAAAGTCAACGCGCGATAAATTCGCCCTAACGCGAATGCGCGTGTCTATTTAGTGCTTGTGGCTATTTCGCGTCGGACGCCGCCGCGGATGATCTGGTGGTCGACGCGGCGGCCGTTGCTGAGACCGGCTTGACATCCGCTGCGGCGAGCTTGCAGTTCAGCGTCGCGCTGACCGGGTTCGGCTCGCTGTCGTAAACGGCACCGTCAGCGAAATCTATTATCCCGCCCACAACCAGGGACTCCGCGACTCCGCTGCCCGCAATCTTGGGCGAGATCAGCTGCGTCGCACTTTCGCAGCCGTCCTTGTTGAAAGTCACATTATAGGCCTTGCCGCGCGAGATCTTGATGTCGCACGGCGTAGTACAACTTTGACCGTCGGACAAAGACGCGGTTGCGCCGCCGGGAGTGCTATAGATCTGAAGCTGCTCGCTGGTTCCACGCAGGGTCGTAGCACATCCGGCCAGCATCACAATCATAAGGATGCCAAGCTTTTTCATATAGTTCCTCCGCAGCGGCCGCAGCCATGACCGGCCGCGCCGCAAGACAATGACTGAGCCGGAACTGTCATCCTGACGCGACGCTCGATAACTTTCCGTCGCGGTAGCAGAAGGTGACTGGATGTGTTTCGTTGCGCGTGACGCCCTCGGCCGGGGTCAAGACCACCTCCGCTAGACCGACAGTAAAAACGTCGGCGGCCGTCTCGACGAGTGCGACCGGCACCTTGCCCGCCACGCCGTAACCCTTGGTATAGAGTTGATACGTATCGCAACTGGTGCCATCGGCCTGAGCATTGGTTGCGAGCGGCGGCCCCAACTGCTCGATCACCGAGTCCCGCGCTGCTCCGGTCTGAAATTGCGACAGATCGGTTGGCGAGGGGCGGGTCATCTCCAAAACCGGAGAGCATGCACTCGCCCAGGCCGCAAAGGCGATAACAATCGGCACAATACGTGGTCGTCTGATGTCCATTTCTCTGGGATGGCGTGACAAAGCGCGGCACAAGTGTGCCCGGTCCAGGCACAAACGATTCGGCCGCCGCGTTTTAAAGCGCATCAACGCTTCCGGCGCGGCTCCAGGTGGGTTATACGCGCTCCTGGTGCCGAACGAGGTGGCTTGCGGACGCGCTCGAGCGGGCGCATTCCCACTGACGTCATTACGACGTAGAGGTCCAGCACGCATTCGCAGCAGATGCAATCGTGGCTACCGCCAGCGCGCTCAACGCCGATGAAAACATGCCCCACCCGCGTGTCTTTGGCACAGAAGCCACACGTCATTGCCCCCTCCGTTGTACAGGAGCCGTAGTGTCCGACGCCCCCGGATCGCGTAGCGGCCGGCAGGACTAACCTTAATAAGCGCACTGGTAACCTTCCGTCCTATTCGATCGGTTCGCAGTTGAGTCGTGAAAAAAGACCGCACAGGTGTGCCCGAAGTTCTATACGGAGCCGGCACACGAATCGGATTCCCTATCCGCACTGGATTGGCTCAGGACTTTCGGACCAGCGATGAAGTACTGGTGTCGATCCGGAAATTTTGCGCGATGGCGCGCGGATTGTGGCGCAGTTGATCCACACTAAAGTCCGCGGCTTGCACTTGCGTGATGGAGTCACCCTGTTGAGACCTCAAACCCGCGTGCATCCGAAGCCCGGCCGGAACCGCCACCGACCTGATGTTCCCAAACCCGTCATGAACCGCCAGCAACTGCGATCGCCTTTGGGCGGACCGGTCAGGAAGGAACGCCGCTTCCAGCGCTGTGCGGCTGCGCGCCGACGAAGCCAACAGGTTCCGCGGTGGAGGGATCGCCGCCACCCACAGCGAGTAGGGCGCCCATCCACCGCCACAATTGGTGACAGTTATGTTGATCCGGCTCTGGCCACCGGCCGAGATATCTCCAACATTGATGAATAACTCTGTGACCTCGACCCGGACCTCCTCCCCTTGATACGGCTGTTCCGGGTGCGCGGTAGCCTGGAACACCCAGCCATTGACGTCGCACGACGGTTCGAAAAACCAATAATGCGAATGGCCCGCCGCCAGCACGGCCAGATCGATCCACGCAAGAGAGCTGATCCCGGCGGATTTTCGCGGCCGCTGGCGGGGCAGCGGCTGCTGCGCCTGATTTTCTCTAACCACGTGTCCAAGGCGTGAAAAAACCGGGCACACGTGTGCCCCGGCAAGGCACAAATCGACTTGTTGACGGTGGGCCAGGCGCAAAGACGCCTATCGCAGATTTCACAGGGCGCCGCCGCCGGATTGACCCCTTAGGGCATCGGGCTCATTCACTTGCCGGCCGAGGCGAATCGCCTGCAGTTATTGTGGATTCGGAACCCAAAGAGATTTCCTGGTGGTGACGGAAACAGTCTCTACCTTGTTTTGCGGCGAATATGTGACGCTGTAGACGTCGTATATAGCAGCGCCGTCCGTTAATCGCGACAGCGGAAGAACAACCACCCAGGCTAAATCGGCCAAGCCGAAGGTCATCGCGTCGAGTGCGGCGGCGCTGGCCAAAATTTTCAGCTTATTGCCAGGCTTGGGTCCACCCGCGACGCTCTCATAGACGTCGGTCTCTTTGGCATCGCGGATTTCGCTTGAATCGGGTTTTCCGAACTTCGCCAGCACATCGGCGCGATCCGTACCGACCGCGGGAATTACATTACCTTTGTCTTCGGGCACCATCTCGGCAGTCAGCGGCAAACAACCGGCGAACGTCACAGACAGGAGGCCGGCCAACCCAAGCTTTAGAGGCAGCTTAAGATGAGCACGTTGCAGCCGTGCAAAGAAAGCGAACTCCGTGATTTTGCTGGACATCCGGCGCGTAACACTCCTCGAACGGCCCGGCGTGAGATTTCAAAGCACGGGTGTGCCGCGGTAAGGGACAAATCAGGAAATCGAGGTTAGATCTGCCAATCGACAGGCTGGGCGGGGGCGTATGCGCAAAAATGGCCGGTCTGTATGCTGATCGCCAGATGGCGCCCGAGTTCGGGATGGGCCTGACGAATCCGGCTCAGCGAAGCCTTGATCGCCTTGGTCACCGCCAACCGCGAGCGCTCGGCGTGTGACGCAAACTTGCGATCCCGTCCTCCCAATCCAACTGAAGCGGAGATCTCGCCCTGGATGAACTCCAGCTCCTCGCGCGCCTTTTC
>Ga0126381_100011090_pt1 | contig 10177 bp, 6 predicted proteins | sample PanSoiMetPlot_28_FD_96465 | JGI IMG/M metagenome (GOLD analysis project Ga0126381, IMG submission 96465) | Tropical forest soil microbial communities from Panama - MetaG Plot_28 | ecosystem: Environmental > Terrestrial > Soil > Tropical forest > Bulk soil | place: Panama | collected 2016-02-17 | reverse complement strand
TCGCGAAATCCTGTTTGATCCGGTCTTGGACGCGGCTGCGCGGCGCGGCATCGAGGCCGGTGGCAGCGCGGGGTTTGCGTGGCGTGCGGCCGTACGCGAATCGATCGCTGCACTGGCGGCGCTCGAGGATCAACGCTTGCGTCAGCGAATCGACGACTTGCGCGATATCGAGACCCAGGTGCTCATGGAGCTGCGCGGCACGGCGCTCTCGCTGGTCGAGCCGCTCCCCGAGGGAGCCATTGTGATGGCTGAGGAGTTAATGCCATCCCAACTCGTGGCGCTCGATCGAAGTCGCCTTCAGGCTGTCTGCCTCGGTGCGGGCGGAGTTACTTCACACGTAGCCATTCTTGCGGCGGCGATGAACGTGCCTATGCTGGTCGGCCTTGGACCTTCACTCGCGAAAATCGCCGATGGCGCAACCGTGGTGGTCGATGCCGAGCGGGGACGGCTCGAGCTCGAGCCCGATGCGCAAACGCTGGTCTCTGCCAGGAATCGTCTCGAGCGCCGAGCATCGCGGGCCTCTGCACTTCTGGAGGCGGCACAGCGCGAGGGTCGTACCGCTGACGGTACGCGGATTGAGGTGTTCGCCAACGTTGGCAGTGAAGCCGACGCGCGCGCGGCGGTGACGAACGGCGCGGAGGGTTGCGGGCTGCTGCGCACGGAGTTCCTGTTCCTTGATCGAAGCGAAGCTCCCGATGAGGAAGAGCAACTCACCGCCTATCAAGCGGTGGCCGATGCACTAGGTTCGCGCCCCATGGTGCTCAGGCTACTGGATGTCGGCGGCGACAAACCCTTGAGCTACCTGCCGTTGCCGCCCGAGGAGAACCCAGCGCTGGGGTTACGCGGAATCCGGACGGGACTGGCACGTCGCGATCTGCTGTGCACGCAGTTGCGGGCGGCGCTGCGGGTTAGGGGTGATCGGGTTCGGCTTCTCGTCCCGATGGTCACGGATGTTTCGGAACTCCGTGAAGTTCGCGCGCTCGCTCGTGCCATCGCCGATGAGCTGGGGCGCAGCTCGCGCCTGCAGATCGGTGCCATGATCGAGACGCCTGCTGCGGCCGTGACGACACGCCAGCTCGCGACCGAAGCTGACTTCCTGTCCGTCGGGAGCAACGATCTGAGCCAATACACGCTGGCGATGGATCGCGGTCATGCGGCATTGGGCCAACGCATCGATGCGCTGCACCCGGCGGTGCTGTCGCTCATTGGCCTCGCGGCCTCCCGCGCGCCCGGCTGTCCGATCGCCGTTTGCGGCGCCATGGCGGCCGATGCGTTCGCGGTGCCACTGCTGCTGGGGCTGGGTGTTACCGAGCTGTCGGTTGTGCCGGCGCGCGTTCCGCACACCAAGGCGATACTCACGCGACTCACGATTTCCGAGTGCGCCGAGCTCGCGCAAGCGGCCCTTGCGCTGTCAGACGCTGGAGCCGTTCGCGAGCAGGTCAGAGGCTGGCTGGAGCGGCGCGGGCTGCTTCCGGGCGAGGAGTAGGGCGATGTCTGCGATCTCAGAGCAATTCCAGCGGCTCGGCCGAGCCTTGATGCTGCCGATTGCCGTGTTGCCCGTGGCCGGTCTGCTGCTGCGACTCGGCCAGCCCGATCTGCTGGGGGTGTCGGTGCTGGCCGCGGCGGGTGATGCGATTTTCTCCAACCTCGGACTCGTGTTCGCCGTCGGCGTGGCCGTCGGACTGGCTCGCGAGAACCACGGTGCCGCGGGACTGGCCGGCCTGGTGGGATTCCTGGTCGCCACCAAGGGCGCAGAGGTTCTACTGCCGGTGCCCCTCACCGTGACACAGGGATTGAGCGATGCGGCGGCGCAGCTCGCTGCGGCAGCGTACCGGGCGCAACAGCTCGCGAAGCTCAGTACGCCCGTGGGCATCCTTTCCGGTCTGATCGCCGGATTTGCCTATAACCGTTATAGCGACATTCGCTTGCCGAGTTACCTCGCCTTCTTCGGCGGACGCCGTTTCGTGCCGATCGTCACCGGTTGCGCCGGGATCGTCGTGGCGATCGCGTTCGGTCTGGGCTGGCCCGCGCTGGCGCAAGGGATGGACGCCGTGAGCCATGGAGTCCTCGGTGCTGGCGCGTGGGGCCTGTTTGCCTATGGTGTGCTGAACCGCTTGCTGATCGTCACGGGGTTACATCACATCCTCAACAATCTGGCGTGGTTTCTCATCGGCGACTATCACGGCGTCACCGGTGACCTGAAGCGTTTCTTTGCCGGTGATCCGACGGCCGGCGCGTTCATGACCGGGTTTTTCCCCGTGATGATGTTCGGATTGCCGGGAGCATGCCTGGCCATGTACCGCAGCGCACGACCGGAGCGCCGCAAGAGTCTTGCCGGCCTGTTTCTCTCGATGGGGCTCACCTCCTTTCTGACGGGCGTGACCGAGCCGATCGAGTTCACATTCATGTTCCTGGCTCCGGTGCTCTACGGCCTGCACGCGGTGTTGACCTGTGTCTCGATGATGTTGATGCCCGCTCTCGGCGTACACCTGGGTTTCAGCTTTTCCGCCGGACTCTTCGACTATCTGCTGAACTTCCCCCGTGCCGTGCGGCCTTTGGTGCTGCTGCCCATCGGCGCTGCCTACTTCGGCCTCTACTATGGGGTGTTCCGCTTCGGCATCGTGCGTTTCAATCTCGCGACCCCCGGGCGGGAAGCGGTCGAGTCGAGCGAGCCGGCACCGGCACCCATACAATCAGGGGCAAGGGCTCATTCTTTCGTGGCCGCGCTCGGAGGGGCTGCGAACCTGAAGTCGGTGGACGCATGCACGACACGTTTGAGACTCGAAGTCGCTGACAGCTCGCGAGTGGATGCCGAGGCACTCTCACGCCTGGGCTCGCGAGGCATCGTGCGGCCCGGCCCCACTGTCGTACAGGTCGTGCTCGGGCCGATTGCCGATCAGGTGGCTGGCGAGATCCGATCCGCACTCAGAGTCGGGCCGGCGGCTGATGCGGTGGGGGATGCGGCGGAGCGGACCGAGGTGAGATCGCAGACCGCACAGTCCCCTTGGATCGCACAACTGGCCTCGGTCCTCGGCGGCAAGCAGAATGTCCGGGCAGCCTCGATGGTCGCGGGTCGCCTGCGACTGGAACTGCACGATGCGAATCGGATCGATCGAGAGGCTCTCGTACGCGCAGGCGCGCGGGGAGTCAGCGTCCTTGCCGGTGGCATCGCGCACGTACTCACTGACGATCCGGCCGCTCTGGCGGCCGCCATTCAGCTTTCACGGCCCTAGTCGTGCCCATGTCTTCCATCGCCGCCGAAACGCAACGCTTGAAGCTGCGCCGTCTGCTCCCGGGCGATGCGGCCTTCATCCTCGAGCTGCTCAATCAACCCGGGTGGCTCGAATTCATTGGCGATCGCGGTGTGCGCACGCTGGGGCACGCCTCCGACTACCTGGCACAGCGCATCGATGCGCAATTCGAACGTTACGGCTATGGAATGTGGGGAGTGGAGCTGCTTCAGGAGCCGCAGCTGGTGGGGCTCGCCGGACTGGTGAAGCGCGACTTACTGCCGGAGCCTGACCTCGGGTTTGCGTTGCTCGATCGGTACGCGGGCCGGGGATTTGCCTTTGAGGCCGCCACCGCCGTGCTGACCCTCGCGCAGGCTTCGGGTCTGAAGCGCCTGCTGGCGATTGTCCAGGCCGACAATCGTCGCTCCATCAGCTTGTTGGGCCGCCTCGGCTTTGAGCTCGAAGGGTCACAAGCGGGCAGCGGCCCGCCTGTGCTGCGCTATTGCAGAGCTCTGGGGTGAGGTCAGCCGTGTAGGCGCCTCCGGTTCGCCGAACGCGTCCGGAGCCATCAGGGTTCGGCGCGCTCTCAGGGTTCGGCGCTTTCAGGGTTCTTCAGCGATTCTCTCGCAATATCAATGCGATAATGGGCTCGGTCGATGGCGACCCACTGGGTCGATACGACCTGAACGATCGGCCCTTGGCCGGAGGCTCGGCAATACGCCCCGGGCGCGTGTAGTGCCGCCTTCTTTTTCGGAACAACGGGCCAGCTGTTCTTGTCCTCCTCTCGGTCCGAAAGAGCGCGATATCGACGGGGGACGAAATGTTTCGGTACGGTTTGGGGTCGGATAGGGGCGTGGACACGCCTCAAGTGCGCGGGGTATTCGTAAAAATGCGTAGTCAGATCATTGCAGCGTTGGGCGCCGTGTCGCTTGCGACAATGGCCGGTCTCCCGGCCTCCGCGCCGGCCGCTTCGTTTGAAGGGGTCGATGCCAAGCGCCTGTTGGCGGCCGACTCGCCAGAGAACGCCGGTCAGTGGATGACCTATGGCCGCGACTACAACGAGCAGCGCTACAGCCCGCTCAAGCAGATCAATGCGGACAACGTGAAGCGACTCGGCCTGGCCTGGTTTGCGGATCTGGCCGAGAAGGGTGGCGTGTACGAGACGACCCCGATCGAGGTCGACGGCCGTATTTACGTCACCAGCCCATGGAGCAAGGTGTACGCCTTCGATGCGAAGACCGGCCAGCGACTGTGGAAGTACGACCCGCAGGTTGCGGGCGATTACGCCGTGAAGCTGTGCTGTGGCATCGTCAATCGCGGCGTCGCCGTTTGGAAAGGCAAGGTCATCTGGGGCACGCTCGATGGCCGGTTGATCGCCGTCGATGCGCGCAGTGGCGAGAAGGTCTGGGAGGTGCAGGCGACAGATCCAAAGAAGTGGCTGTCCATCACCGGCGCACCCCGCATCGCTGACGGTCGCATCTTCATCGGCGAGGCGGGCTCCGAGTTCGAGGAGCGCGGGTATCTTGCGGCCTACGATGCCGATACTGGCAAAGAGCTGTGGCGCTGGTGGGCCGTGCCTGGCGATCCCTCCAAGGGCTTCGAGCAGCCGGAGCTCAAAATGGCCGCCAAGACCTGGAAAGGGGATTACTGGAAATTCGGCGGCGGGGGCACGCCCTGGGACGGCATCACCTACGATCCGGTCACGGGATACGTATATATAGGTACGGGTAATGGCGCCCCGTGGCCGTCGGAAGTCCGCTCGCCCGGCGGCGGCGACAACCTGTTCACGGCATCGATCGTCGCGCTCAATGCGAAGACCGGCAAGTACGTCTGGCACTACCAGGAGACACCGGCCGAGGGCTTCGACTTCGACAGCACCGCCCAGATCACCACGGCTGACTTGGTCATCGACGGCAAAAAGCGGCACGTCGTGATGCATGCGCCGAAGAATGGCGTCTTCTACGTGCTGGATGCGAAGAGCGGCAAGGTACTGTCGGCGAAGCTGTTCGTGCCGACGGCGAACTGGCTTACCGGCTTCGACAAGAACTGGCGCCCGATCCCGAATCCGGGGGCCGACTATGGCAAGACGAACGAAGGTTACTGGCTGGTGGGATTCCAGTCGCATGTCTGGTACCCGATGTCTTTCAATCCCGGCACGGGGCTGGTGTATCTGCCGACCAACTACGGCAGCTATGGGTACGTGGCCGAGGCCGGCGCGAAGATGGGCAACCAGCTGCTCTCCATCAACGTCGCCAAGCGTCCTCAGGGGACCCCGCCGAAGCTGGAAGGGGCCGGCAATTACCTGGTGGCGTGGGACCCTGTCAACCAGAAGGCGGCCTGGACACAGCGCGAGGGCAACGGTCGATCCGGCACCATGACGACCGCCGGCAATCTCGTTTTCCAAGGGACCAGTCCGCGCAACTTCACGGCCTTCCGCGCCGATAACGGCGAGAAAGTCTGGTCGATGGATGCACAGGCGCAGGTCGCCGGCGGCTCGGCGAGCTACGAGGTCGACGGCGAACAGTATGTCGCCGTGGTTGCCGCAGGGCAGGGCGGATTCGGCGGCGGCTACTGGGCTCCGAACTATGCGCGCCTGTTGGTTTACAAGCTCGACGGCAACGTCAAGCTGCCCGAACCCGTGGCGTACACGCCTCCGCCCCTGAATCCACCCGCTAAGTTCGGTGATGAGGCTCTGCTGACACAGGGCGAGACGCAGTACAACTCCCACTGCGCCAGCTGCCACGGCAACAACACTGCCCGTGTGGCCAGCCTGTTCCCCGATCTGCGTTACGCGGGCGCGCTGTGGAGCGGTGATGCCTTCAAGGCCATCGTGATCGGCGGCGCGCTGCAGAACGACGGCATGGTGTCGTTCGCAAAGGATCTGACGCCCCAGGACGCCGAAGCGATTCGGGCCTACGTTGTGGGCCAAGCGCACGACTTGCAGGACCACCCGCCACCGGCATTCGGATTCGGCGGACGGCCGGGCGGTGCCGGCGGGCAGGGTGGTGCCGCTGGGGCGGGCGGTGCTGGTGGGCCCGGTGCTGGTGGTGCAGGCGGAGCAGGCGGTCCTGGCGGCGCGGGCGCAGGGGCACGCGGCGCCGGGGGTCCCTCGGCCGGGGCTGCGTCTGCGCCGAGTGCGGTTACGCCTCCCACCCCTCCAGCTCTTCATCAGTAAGGCACACACGGTCGCCGTGCTTGCGGCGTCCGGATGCAAGGGCGCGAAGCCGTATTATTCCGAGCACGGAATAATGATTTCGCGATGGATGGTTTATCCATCGGTTCGCGAACAATAAAGTGACGCTCATCCACTTCCGCCAGATCAAGGAGTTCCCGATGAGCCAGACCCCCAAGACCGTCACCGACGCGACCTTTTCGGAAGAAGTCCTGCAGTCCCCCAAGCCGGTGCTGGTGGACTACTGGGCGGAATGGTGCGGGCCGTGTCGAATGATCGGGCCGATCGTGGAGCAATCGGCTACGGAGTACGCCGACAAGCTGAGCGTCCTGAAGCTGAACGTCGATGAGAATCCAGCCACGCCCAGCCGGTACAGCGTTCGAAGCATTCCTACGCTCATGTTGTTCAAGGATGGACACCCTGTGGCGACGCGCGTCGGCAGCCTGAGCAAGAGTCAGCTGGATGCGTTCATTGACGGGCACACCTGAGACCAGCGTTGGGGGCTGGGGGGCAAGGCGGGACAGGACCTGCATGGTGTCCCTGTCCCGCGGCCGAGATGTCCTGAAATGAACGATTCAATCAAAAACGGACGCGACGGGATCTAAGAGTGCACGCGGGTGTACCTCTCCGGATCCCGCGCGTGCGTACGTCTCCTGATCCCCCCGCGCCACCCGGTCGCCCGCCTGATTCAGCGGTCATGCCGTTGTTCACGTCACCCCACCCCACTTGTTCCCGTCACCCCATTGTTCAGCTGTCTCAACCTAAACGGGGGTACCCTACGGCACCGTTCCTAGTCCCCGAACAATGTCCATGGACAAGCTCCAGGCCATGGCCCTATTCGTCAGGGTCGTCGATACCGGCGGGATCGCACGCGCCGCGGAGAGTCTGAGGGTTCCGAAGGCGACGGCGACGACGCTGATACAGAAACTCGAGGCGTCCCTCGGCGTGAAGCTGCTGAACCGCACGACGAGGCGCGTCAGCGTGACACCGGACGGCGCCGCCTATTACACGCGTGCTGCAGCCATCCTCTCTGAGGTCCGAGACGCTGAGGAGTCGTTGTCGCAACGAGCTGCGGCCCCGAGTGGTCGATTGCGCGTCGACGCGCCAACGTTGATTGCTCGTTCAGTGATCGTGCCTGCGCTGCCGCGTTTCTTTGCTCAGTACCCCGACGTAGAGCTGGCGCTCGCGTGCAACGAGCGTCAGTTCGACCTCGTGGCCGAGGGGATCGATTGCGCCCTGTGGATCGGGGAGATCGGTGACGCTACTTTGGTCGCCCGACGGGTGGGATTTGTCTACTTTGCTACTTGCGCCGCCCCCACCTACATCGCGGCGCACGGCGTCCCGGCTCATCCCGCCGAGCTGTCACAACATCGCTGCATCAACCATTTCTCACCGCGCACGGGCGAGACCCTCGAGTGGGTCTTCTCCAAGGCAGGGGAGCGAGTGAGGGCCGTGTTTCCGGGTCACTTAGCGCTCGAGGACGAGAACAGCTACGTGAGCGCCGCAGAAGCCGGCCTCGGGATCGCGCAGATGCCGGCGTTCGTGGTGAAGGAGGCGATGGAGCGCGGTGCCCTGGAACTGGTATTGGGAGACTGGTTCCCCGAGCCCTCCGCACTGCACGTGGTTTATCCGCAGAGCCGCCACCTGTCTCGCAAGGTGCGCGTGTTCGTTGACTGGCTCGCGGCGTTGATCGCTGATCACGACGGCATACAGCTACGATCCACGCTGCCCCACAGAGCTCGCTGATAACTCGCCGAGCTCGCCTTCAGAAGGCATAGCGCACGCCGATGCTCGGATAGACGACCCAGCGATTGGAGATCGCATACACGTTGCGCGTGGTGCGAACGTAGGTGCCGACGGAGAAGTCCTTCGCAATCTTGTACCAGGCTTCTGATTCGAGCTCCCAGGAGACGAGCTTGCCGGACCGGCTCGATGCACCGAACGGGTCGGTCGAGGTGGTCCATCCTTCCAGGGAGTTGGCGATGAGGAGCCGGTAGTTGAAGAAGTACCGGCCGGCGTACACCGAGAGCATGGGGTCGTAGCTCGGTTTCGCGAGCGCGGTGTAGCGCAGCGCAACGTAGATATTGCAGAACGCTTGGTTCACCTCGAAGGGATACTCGAGGCCGACGGTGTAGGCGTTGTGGATGTAGAAGCCGCCAGCTCCGTTGCCGAACAGGCCGAGGCCGCCGGAGTAGCCCAAGTGCACGAACAGCGGCTTGTTCCACAGTGTCGCCTTCCCGAGCTGGATGCTTTGTGAGAGCTCGGTGTACATCTGCGACGCGTTGTGGTTCTGTCCATCCAGATCGATCTCTCCCTTCATCAGAAAGGACCCGAAGCTCCGGGGGACGAACACCTTGAGCTCGACCACCGGGAAGTTGTTCCCATTGTCCTGAGGGTCCGTGACATGACGGAAGTCGTAGAGCCAGTCGACGCTCACGTCCGCCTGGCTCGCCGCTGAGGCCGGGCGCGGAAGGATCGACAGCGCAAGAATCGCCAACGTGAGGATCGCCAACGGATGAGGGCGCATGGAGCCTCCGGTAAAATGACGGGTGATGACGGGGCTCCACGCTGTCCGGGGAGATCGGGCAGGGCCATGGCGGCGGCCTTATAAATCGCTCACATTTTTCTCATATGGCCGGACAGGGTCCGTCAGCGGGTGGTCGAATTCGGTTCGGTGCCTTCGAGGCCGACCTGCAGTCCAGGGAGCTCTTCAAGGCGGGCAGGCGAATTCCGCTCGCCAATCAGTCCTTCGTGGCTCTCGCCACGCTGCTGGAGCGACCCGGACAGCTGGTGTCACGCGAGGAGTTGCGCCAGCGGCTCTGGCCGGACAATCGGGTGGTCGAGTTCGACCAGGGCCTGAACGCCATCATCAATCGACTGCGTGAGGCTCTGGGGACTGCGCAGGATGGCGCCAGCCTGATCGAGACGCTGCCCCGGCGCGGGTACCGCTTCACCGGAACTCTGCAGGCGGAGGAAGTCCGCGTACCGCGTAAGCGAGCTGTCATCTACGGGCTCGCGACCTTGCTGGGCGCACTGACTGTACTGACAGCCGCGTTCGTGATGCGCGAGCGCAGCCTCGAGGTCACGCCCCTAAGGGTCGAGCCGCTCACCAGTCTGGTCGGGCGGGAGGTGGCTCCGTCCTTTTCCCATGACGGCCAGCATCTGCTGTTTGCGTGGGATGGCGCGGCCGGGGCGGGGGGACGTTTCGATCTCTTCAGCAAGGGCATGGACTCCGAGCGCTTGCAGCAGCTCACGCGTGACCCCGCGATTGCCTTGCGCGGCGCATGGGCGCCCAACGGCGGGCAGATTGCGCTGGCTCGGCAGACTGATCATGACAGCGGCGTTTATCTGATCGGACCGGGAAGTGAGGCGGAGCGCCCGGTCGCGACGGCCGACTTCCTGACAGAGTCCTTCATGCAGATCAGCTGGTCGCCCGATGCACGACTGCTCGCTTACGCTTCGACGAATGGTTCGGACGGTTGGAGCCACCTGCATCTCGTCGGCACGCTGGGGGGATCTGGCGACCGTGTGCTCGACAGGCCGACTGGTTGCGCCGATGCGGGGACTCCAGCGTTCTCACCCGACGGCCGCTCGCTCGCGTTCGTCTGCACTTCGAGTGTTGCCGTGTATGGCGTCTACGTCATGGATCTGGCGAACGGCAAGGCGCGGTCAGTGACTTCGCTGCAGGGAAATCCACAAGGCCTGGGATGGACCTCCAGGGGTGATGCGCTCATCGTGGCCAACGACTCAGGCGCTGAGAGCGCGATCTGGCACG
>Ga0126381_100011089_pt1 | contig 10177 bp, 12 predicted proteins | sample PanSoiMetPlot_28_FD_96465 | JGI IMG/M metagenome (GOLD analysis project Ga0126381, IMG submission 96465) | Tropical forest soil microbial communities from Panama - MetaG Plot_28 | ecosystem: Environmental > Terrestrial > Soil > Tropical forest > Bulk soil | place: Panama | collected 2016-02-17 | reverse complement strand
GTAGTCCTTCGCGCCCGCACCAGGGCGCGCACGGGCCTGTAGCTCAGCTCGGTTAGAGCGCTTCCCTGATAAGGAAGAGGTCCCTGGTTCAAGTCCAGGCAGGCCCACCCAGGTCAGAACGTTTCAGCCCTAGAACGGTCAGCCTGCCAGTCCCGGAGTCCGTGGGACAGGCACTCGATTAACCTCGGGAACCTCGCGCCGGAGAAGAAGACGTCCCGTCTCCGGGGTTATCGGCTGCTGGGCGGGAGCAGGCTGGCTCTGGAAGCGATGTGTATCGTCAGTCCTCCCACTCCCGGCCCGGCAGCCGCGTCTTGATCTCCTGAAGCAGCCACCCGTTGCCATCGGGATCGCTGAACGAGGCATAAGTCTGATAGGAGCGGCCTTGCGGGTCAGGGCCAGGAACAGGCCCCCCGGCGAGGTGGAAGACCCCGCTGACCTCGATCCCCCGCTTGATCAGGTCCTCCCGCGCCGTGTCGATGTCGAGGACAGCCAGGATCAAGCGCTGAACCGAGCCCGGCTCGCCCGTGGTGACGCCCTTCCCGAAGGCGATCGAGCAGGCCGAGCGCGGGGGTGTCACCTGGACTACCCGGAAGGCGTCGCCGACGGCGATGTCAGCGTCCATCCGCCATCCCAGGCTCTGGTAGAAGCGTTTGGCCCGGTCGACGTCGGAGACGGGCAACGTCACGACCTCGAGCTTCATGTCGGTGGTTCCCACGGCGGGCATCTGAGTCGAGGAGTTGCTGCTCGCGTCCACGCTGCTCATGCTGACCTCCGTCGCTGATTGGCATGGATAGCAGTGTGCCGCTTTTCGGACCGGGAAGGCAGGGTCGGGGTGTTCGCCTACGCCCCCACAGCCGCTGTTAGTCCCGGATGGTTCTGTGGTGCACGCCCTGCGGTCCTGGGTCTGGACCAGGGACAACGGCAACCGGCGGGAGACCGGCAGAGGAATGGCGGCTCGAGTGACGGGCCGTTCGCATTCTGCGTGCCTGCACCGCGCATCTAGAACGGGAGCATCCACGTGCCGTCGCAGCATTAGCTCTCGCGGTATCAGCCGTCTCGTTCACGCCGCCGCTGGTAAATGGCTGTAGCCGCGACGACTTTGGACGGCCGGGCGGGTCTTCATCTCGACGGCAGACCGGAACCTGCCTGCCAGCAGCCATAGGAGGCGATATGCGCAAACTGATCGTAAGCAGCCTGGTCTCACTCGACGGCATCCACGGCGATCCGCAGTCGTGGATCGGGGATTACTTCGACGAACAGGCCGCGGAGGAGTCGCTCGCGGTACTGCTCGACAGCGACGCGATGCTGATGGGCAGGAACACCTACGAATACTTCGCCGCTGCCTTTTCGTCGCCTGCAGGGCCTTACCTGCAGCGGATCTACGAGATGCGCAAGTACGTCTTCTCGTCCACCCTGACGGCGGCGGGCTGGAACAACACCACGATCATCGCCGGCGATCCGGTCGCCGCCGTGCGGGAGCTCAAACAGCAGGGAGACGGGCACCTGGTGATCTACGGCTACGGCCAGCTCGCCCAGACGCTGCTCGAGCATGGCCTGGTCGACCAGCTGGACTTCGTCATCAGCCCGGTCATGGCGGGCAGCGGGACAACGCTGTTCCGTCCCGGCATGCGCACGAACCTGCGCTTGGTATCGGTCACCGAGCGCCGCAATGGCGCGGTCATCTTGTCGTACGCAAACGCCTGAACGACGGCAAGCGGATCTGACCGCCCGGCCTCAGGTCGTGCCCGCGGGAACATCACCGCCGCCTGGCGCAGGCCGCCGATCCGGGGGATGGCCTCGCCGATCTGGCCGAGCTATCTCGGCAAGCCAAGCCAGCCGCCGTCCGTGACGGTGAGCCGGTTAATTAGGCGCGGTTTCGCGGTGTGGCAGCTTCCACCCCGGCCGCGGGAAATGGCATGTCTGGCCGTCGGGGTGTTTCTGCAGGTAGTACTGATCCTCGTCCTCAGCCGCCCAGAACCGGCCGGCGGGCTTGATCTCGGTGACGACCTTGCCGGGCCACAGGCCGGACGCGTCGACATCGGCGATCGTGTCCTCGGCGACCTGCTTCTGCTCATCGCTGGTGTAGAAGATCGCCGAACGGTACTCGGTGCCGATGCCGTCCACCTGGCGGTTGATCGTCGTCGGATCGTGGATCTGAAAGAAGAACTCAAGGATGTCGCGGTACGAGGCCTGCTCCGGGTCGTAGACGATCTCGACCGCCTCCGCGTGGGTCCCGGGGCTGGCCTCGGTCGGATGGGGAATGTCCCCGCCCGTCCAGCCGGCGCGCGTGGCAATCACGCCGCGCTGCTTGCGCATGAGTTCCTGGACCCCCCAGAAGCATCCGCCCGCGAGGACCGCGGTCTCGGTATTGTCCTTCATGACGCTCCTCCCCCCACTTTCGCTGCCAGCCTAGTCTCGGGGTTAGATCCGCCGCCAGCAGAGGCGCCGACGCCGGTGACTTGGTCCAACGATGAGGAGTACTGCCTAGGCCGGGCCAACGTCGAGCCGCTCTCGCCCACCAGCACGGTCAGCCGCAGGGGGAGCGCCGGGACGAGTGCCTTCACACCGATCGCATGCCAGAAGTTCGGTGACAGCAACAACGCCGCACAACCAGGTCGGCGGTGGGCGGGAGATGAGGGTGATGTCAGCAAACGGTGGACGCGTTACGGTCATTGAGTAAACAACCGCAACGGGGAGGCGGCAATGAGCGCATCCGAAAACCACGCCGGCGGTGCGAGCGGGAGGGCCGAACAGCAGGCGGCGGGACTCCTGGGCAGCGACGTTCGTGAGGGCTACGCCGAGATCGGCGACCAGCGATTGCACTACGTCGAGGCGGGTGATGGGCCGCTGATCGTCCTGCTGCACGGCTTCCCGGAGTTCTGGTACGGCTGGCGGCTGCAGATCAAGCCGCTCGCGGCAGCGGGATTCCGCGTCGTGGCACCCGACATGCGCGGGTACAACCTGTCATCGAAACCGGACGGCGTCGCGGCCTACGCCGGCGACCTGCTGGCCGACGACGTCCGTAGTCTCATCCGGGAACGCGGGGCCGAGTCCGCGCTGCTGGTCGGGCACGACTGGGGCGGAACCGCCGCGTGGACGACCGCGATGAACCACCCCGAGGTCGTGGACCGGCTGGCCATCCTCAACGCGGCCCACCCGCGGAAACTCTTGCAGGGACTGCACCACCCGGGCCAGCTCCGCAAGTCTTGGTACTTCTTCTTCTTTGACCTCCCAGGGCTGCCCGAAGCCGTCGTGCACGCCGACCGCTGGCATTTCTTCCGGCACTTCCTGCACGACGCTCACCCGGCTTACAAGCCGGAGGAGATCGACCGCTACGTCGAGGCGTGGTCGCAGCCGGGCGCAGCAACCGGGATGATCAACTACTACCGGGCCTCGGTGCGGCAGAAGGATGCTGAAGCGCAGATTCGCCCGATCTCGGCGCCCACGCTGGTCATCTGGGGGCAGCGCGACCGCTACCTCGGGCCAGAACTAGCCGAGCCCGACCACGATGACGTGCCCAACCTCGACCGCGTCGAGCGCCTGCCCGATGCGTCGCACTGGGTGCACCATGACGAGGCTGAGCGCGTCACTCAACTACTCACCGGCTTTTTCGCCCCGCCTAAGCCCAGAACCGATGATCAAGCGGCCGCGTCCGCCTGACGGCGAGCAGGTAACGCCGTAGCCGATGCTGGCAGCCCGGCCAGCGCGTCGCGGGCTTCGTCCATGATCGGCGGCGGCGCGCCGGGTCGCTCTGTGGCGCCCAGGGTCGGGCCCCGTCCTTGGTCTTCATGATTCCTGGCGTGGCAAGCGCGGTGTTTCCATGAACCAGATCGTGGGCCCGCCATCGGGGGCTTGCTGCTCGTCGGTGATCTGGAAGCCGAGGGACTGATAGAACGGGACATTGCGGGGGGTGCCGGTTTCCAGAAAGGCAGGGTATCCGTCGGCCCGGGCCCGCTCGAGGCCATGCCTCACTAGGGTCCGGCCCAGTCCTTGTCCCTGCGCCGCCGGTGCGACGGCGACCAGGTCGAGAAACCAGCAGGGCTCATCGGGCATCTGCATGCCCAGCCAATCTTCGAACGCGGCGTAGCGGACGCCGCCGTCGCGGGTCAGCGAGTGGATGGCGGCCCGGGTGGCCAGCTCGATCTCGGCGAATCGCTCGGCCACCGCGGGCGGCAGCCATGCCGCCCCGCCGTCGCAGCCGTGGATTTTCCACAAGACACTCAGCTGTACGTAGGGCGTCAGCCACACCCGGAAGAGTTCCCGCAGTATCTCGGGAGTCGCGTCAGGCAGGGGCCAGCGGATCATGGCGTCGCTGCTGAAGGCATCGGCAAACGTAACCACGAGGCTAGGCAGGTCGGCAGGTCTAGCCAGTTCAGGCGCGGCCCCCGCGTTATTCATAAGCGCACTGTAGACCGCGTCGCTGCGAGCACCGATGTCTTTTATGGCTCGCCGGGCAGAGCCGTGTGGCAAAGTATCGCGCCGACCACCTGGTCAAGAGGCTGTCTGGCGTCGATGGGAATCGCGCCGGATGTGCGCGGTCCTGGTATGCGGGCAGAAGCGGCGTAGGTGCTCGCGAGTGTCTCCGATGCAAGGTGCCGCCATCGTCGCTGAGCAGCCTGTTCGCGCCTGTTCCTCTACCGGATCGGGAGGCTGGTCGCGGTGGCGGGGCACCGCTGTGCTGTCTGCGGCCGGTCGGTGTCCTCCGGTTTGGTGGCGGGAGGCTGGAATGATCCGTCGCTGTCTGGGTAGCCATTGCTATTTGAAGGAGGACGACGATGGAGGCCCTGGAGCAGTCGCATGAGCTGATACGGCGCGGCAGCGAACTGAGAGCCCAATCAGATCGGATGCGCGCCATCGCGGACGAGAAGATGGACAAGAGCAGGCGGCTGGTCGCCGCTGCTGCTAAGGCTCGGGAGGCTGTAATGCGCGCCTGCAGCTGGGAGCCGGCCGGGCGCAGCGGGAGAGCCCCGGCAACTGATGTGCCCGCGGGCCGGCAGGAAGCACGCGATACCCGGCTGCAGCGTTCCTGGCGGGCTGCCGACGGCGTCTCATCCTCGGCAGACCGCCGACCCTGAACAGCCTTGCGGAGAGCGCTGCGGGGGGCCATGGCCGTGTGGCCCGCGGGAGTGCCTGGTAGCGTCGCCATCGTGGATCCATCTCGTGATGACTCCGCCTGGCCAGACGCCGAGTGCCCCAGCGCCATACCGATGGACACGAAAGCCTTGGTCCGAAGGTCCCAGGAGGCCAGGGCACGCGCGCGGGCGACCCGTGACCAGATCCTCCGGGGCCGGTCGCGACGGCAGGTATTGCACGACTCGGCGTTCGCCCGGCTGCAGGCCAGGCACGAGAGCATGCCGGTGATCGAGCAAGCCAAGGGCATCATCATGGCCCAGCAGAGGTGCGGGCCCGAGCAGGCGTTTGACCTGCTGCGCCAGGCATCCCAGCGGACCCACGTCAAGCTGAACGAGCTCGCGGCCCGGATAGTCGGGCACATCGTCTCCAGCAGCAACGGCGACAACGTGACACCCATCTCGCTGGGAGCCGCGCAGTACCCGCGGCCAGAAGCACAGGCACAGCCACCCGCCGGGTGACGCGCGACCAGCCCGGACGCCCTCGGCAGCAGGTTGTCCCCCGCCGCGCGTGTGGCCACGCCGAAAGGGCAGGCTTTCGACCTCCCCTACAAGGGCGGCACCAGAGCGAAGTACCGGCTGAGGAAGGACAAGTCGCCCCGGACCGCGAGATCGCTGGTCACGTCCCGCTGCCAGAGGAACAGCGCCAGATCAGACGCGGTGCCCTCTATCTGAATGTCATAGGCACCCTGAGGCGCGCCGAGCAGCACCGCGTCACCATCGAAGCGCACCTCCCACGCCTGTGGCCCCTCCGTGCGCCGGAACACGAATCTCTCGCCCTGCCCGGGCGGAGCCTTCGCCACCGCACGCCGCATGGGCAGCATGACCTCGAAGGTCTGCGCGATGGCATCGGCGGCGAGGGCAGCATCGATGGGCTGCGCGGCACCCACCGCATTCTGGGCATCCCACCGGTGGACGGCAGCTTCGATCGCCTGCATCCGCTGCCAGAAGCCGACGCTGTGGTCTGCTGACCACGTCCACACCTGCTCACCGGGGTCAGCGGCACGGAATAGCTTCGCCAGCTCCGCCGCGCCGGCCTGGAACCAGTCGAGCAAGCCGCTCGGCACCGGGGACTGCCGCGGTGCACGGGCAGGAGGAAGCCAGTCCCACCATGGGCCCGGCAGCCCGAGCCACGACCGGTCGTCGCCCACGGGCGGCTGGCGCATCCGCTCGCCGACAACGCGGCCCACAAGCCTGTGGACGAATCCCAGGTGCAAGACCAGGTCAGTCACCGCCCATTGCGGGCACGACGGCACCGGCGGAGCGGACCGAGAACGCATCGCCTCGCGCCCGGCAACCTCGAATGCAGCGACCTCCTGGCCGAAATGCCCGACATAGTCCACCGCGACCCCTTCGTCCACCTCGGTCCGGCCAGCCTCCGCCCTGCCCTGGGAGCCTCCGCCTCGGCGTTGTCACCCTAATTCTGAGTGGCCAATACCCGCCACTGCCGCGCTCCGCGCTCCACCGCTACGGGCGAGCATTCCGTCAGAAGCCGTTTGATCATCTCCAGGCACTCGCTCGCGGTCGTTCAGGACCGGCGGACGGGCCGGTCAGCACACCGCGTAACGGATGAAGATGGACCCGTCCGGCCGGGTCTTCGTTGAGATAAGGCGCAGGTCGCAGGGACTGCTCGCCGCCCCGAAGTCATAGCCCTCGAAAAGTGCGGGAGCCTCGGCGTGGCCGACGACAGCGGGCAGGAACTGGACGTCAATCTCATCGACCAGGCCTGCCCGAAGAAGCGCACCGTTGAGAACGCCGCCCGCGTTGGAGACGATGCAATCCGCGCTGAAAACCTCACCCAGCCGGTCCATCGCCTGGCGCAGATCGACGCGGGCGTCGCCGACCTCGAAGTACGGCACATCGTGCTCGCGGAGGAACTGACGATACGCCGCAGGCGTCGTGCTCGATATCAGGACAGCCAGTTTGGTGTCGTCCTGCTCGGAGCTGGTCCACCTGACCCTGGCCCGGCTGTCGATCGCCACGAGCCACCGCCCGGAATGAGTGCGCAGCTTCTCCGGCAAGAAGTCACCCGCTAGGACGGCGGCGTCGGCCTCGCTGCCAAAGGCTGCTGCTGGCGCATTTCGCGCGGTAAAGGAGTTACTGCCTTCGAGGAAGACGCGAGCGCCGTGCAAGGAAAGCACGTCTATCAGCTGGAACCGGTCGAGCGGTTTCCATCGCGTATCGAGCCACGAGGGCGTCGACCGGGATACGGCGATACGGCCGTCGATGGAAGCGACGTTGAAGGTAATGAGACGCACCGGCACCTCCCTTCACCGGACAGACCAGCATCTCGCGGGCCCAGCCGCAAGGCGCTGACCGGTCATCGTGAGAGTGGCCGCGGCGCGGGCCCGGGTCGGCACCCGGGCCCACGTCGCGCCGTGGCAGTACCGTGGCCGCCGCCCGCTCAAACCGGGAACAGGCTGATCAACAAGGCTGCCGGAGGTCACTCATGGCCCCCGGCAGCGGGCGAGCGGCAACTCAGCCCGACGATCAGGCCAGCGTGCGCCGGTCGCCCCTGACAGCGGCGACAAAGCCGTCCGGGTCGTCGAGGCTGACGATCAGCGAATCCACCCGCGACGGGCCGAGGCCGAACAAGGTATCGATGCTCGGGGAGGGGCGGCAGGGCGGGCTGATCGCGATCTCGACCAGGCCCTCCGCGGAACCATTCACCAGCCACCGGCCGCGCCGCGCGTGCACGCCGGTCGTCTTGCCCACCCTGGCCTGCGAGCGCCCGATGGAGCGAACGGATGTCCGGGGGATGTCCAGCTTGAAGGAACCCATCCGGACCCGAATCTCGCCCGCCTCAACCTCCACGCCCGACACCCCTGGGCCAGCGTGGAACAGCCGGGCGTCCAGCCAGGCCGAAACCCTGCCCTCCCAGGCATCGCTGTAACTGATCGTGAACCACTGCGCGCCCGGAGCCGGGTTCCCGCCCGCGGCCTGCTCCTGCCGCTCCCTGATGACCGCGCGGCGGGCCGTCGCATACGGCTCGCCGGTCTCGGCCATGCGCTCGCGGGTTGCGGCCTTGATCTTGTCGTGTGACATCGTGCCCTCTTACCCGGTGGCCCGTCCCGGCGCCTGGCCACCGTAAGCGGATCACGATGGAAGGAAACAGAATCCACGCGAGGGCTGCGCCGCTCTTGTCCTCGAGTGCTACTCCAGCGCCGGGCTAGCGTAGCTCGGATCAGGCAGACGTGGCTGCCAGCAACAGCATACGGCCTCGCACAGCCCGTTCTCGCCGCGCCCGGGTAACGGTCAAACCCATCGTTCGTGATCTGCCCGGCTGCGCCTAGCCTTGGCTGGTGACCGTGCACGAGCTTTCGCGGACCGACGCGCGCCGGATCGCCGTGCGCGCGCAGCTGCTGGACGGCACCCGGCCGGCCGGGCTCGCGGACCTGGTCCGCCACCTCACGCTGCTCCAGATCGACCCGACCGCCGCCATCGCGCCGAACGCTGACCTGGTCGCGTGGAGCCACCTCAGGTCGGCCTGCTCGCCGGCCGAGCTGGACTCCGCGCTGGAGGCCCGTACCCTGCTTGAACTCCGGGCGATGATCCGGCCCAGCGAAGACCTGGCGCTCTACCGGGCCGAGATGGCCGAATGGCCCGGGCGCGGCCAGCTGCGCGACTGGCAGCAATACCAGCTCGACTGGGTGCGGGACAACGACGTGTGCCGCCAGGACATCCTCGGTCGGCTCACCGCTACCGGGCCGCTGACCTCCCGCGACCTGCCGGACACGTGCCAGGTGCCGTGGAAGTCGACCGGGTGGACCAACAACCGCAACGTCGGCCAGCTGCTGGAGTTCATGGTGCGGCGAGGCGAGGTCGCCGTCGCCGGGCGCAAGGGCCGTGACCGGCTGTGGGATCTGGCGGCCCGCGTCTACCCAGACGGCCCGGTGGTTCCGGCGCAGGAGGCGCTGCGCATCCGTAACGAGCGGCGGCTGCGCGCTGTGGGCATCGCCCGGGCCCGGGGAACGGAGTACCCGGCCGAGCCGATGGACGTGGGCGAGGCCGGCGCGCCGGCCGTTGTCGAAGGCGTCAAGGGCACGTGGCGCGTCGATCCCTCCTTGCCGGGCCAGCCGTTCTCGGGGCGCGGCGCTGCTGTCTCCCTTCGACCGGCTCGTCCATGACCGCAAGCGCACGGTCGAGCTCTTCGAGTTCGACTACCAGCTGGAGATGTACAAGCCGGCCGCCAAACGCCGCTGGGGGTACTTCGCGCTGCCCATCCTTTACCAGGGCCGGCTGGTGGGCAAGCTCGACGCCGCCGCCGACCGCACCGTCGGCGTCCTCCGGGTCAACGCGATCCACCGGGATGTGCCGTTCAGCAAGGCCATGACCGCCGCCGTCACGACGAGATCAGGGATCTGGCTCGCTGGCTGGGACTGGATCTCGCGCTGGCGGGGGAGTCGTAGCCCAGGCCAGGTGTCGCGGAGCCCGGCGGATGCGGTGCCGGCGGGACGGCGGTCACTGACCCCACGGCCGCCGGCCGCCGCGGCCAGCGCAGCGGTCATCGTGGGGCAGATCCGCGGCGCCGTGCGACGGTCAGGTACCCGACGAAGGTCGCGGTGAGCTGAGGCGAACCCAGCGAGTGGAGCCGGCCGGCTACCCGGGAGAGGAAATCGGCGCGCCGAGCCGGGCTCAGCGAGCGTGTGCTGGACTGGGTGGCCAGGTTGGCCAGGTAGTCCTCGGCGGGGTAGCGGATCTGGAAGGGGTAGCGCAGGCACGCGACCTCCTCGAAGAAGGCCGCGGCCTCGGCCGGCAGGTGCGGCGCGCCGATCTGCCCGGGCGGCGGCGGGGGATCGTCCGGATAGCCGACGGCCTGGTAGTCCTGCTGCACGTCGGTCCAGAAGCGTTCGGCGTCCGGAGCCCGGGCCCACTGGCACCCGGCTACGACCATGGCCGCACCGGGCCTGAGCAGGCCCGAGGGCTTGGAGTACCGAAACCGCGGATCGACCCAGTGCAGGGAGTTGACAGCCACCACGGCGTCGAAGCAGCCGCGGCGCGGCTGCCAGTCCTCGAACGAAGTGGTCAGCACGTCGGCGGAGGGGAAG